>Ga0302320_10026703_pt1 | contig 11168 bp, 6 predicted proteins | sample Bog_T0_3_FD_202130 | JGI IMG/M metagenome (GOLD analysis project Ga0302320, IMG submission 202130) | Peat permafrost microbial communities from Stordalen Mire near Abisko, Sweden - Bog_T0_3 | ecosystem: Environmental > Terrestrial > Soil > Wetlands > Peat | place: Sweden: Abisko, Stordalen Mire... | reverse complement strand
ACCGAAGCCTTCACTGTCGAGTGGCTCGCCGCGGCGAGCCACCTTCCCCTGCATCGAAGAGGCCACGTGAATTCGGGAACCGCTCTAAACAACTCCTCGAATTCGCAAGACAAATGCATGCTTGCCCCTCGGCTCAATCGGCAAACGAACAGCAAGCCCGTTCGCGTCTTGCTTGAACTTCAGCGCATCCCCTCCATGAAGGAGGCTTACCGATTGAACATTGCCGGCCGCAAGCGAGCGTATGACAAGTTGTCCCGAGGCAGGCCAGGCAAGCGCGAACGCATACAGAGAACCATCCTTAACGGTGAATCGAATATCCTCCGAGGTGTACGCGAGCTTGCCCTCGTTGAACATGCCTCCACCGGGGCCCCGTTGCCCTTCGCCATAAATCTTCCAGGGCCTGGTTCCGTAGATTGCCTCTCCATTGATTGCAATCCAATCTGCAAGGCTGCCCAGAATTTTCTCTTCCTCGGCGTCAAGCGTGCCATCGGCTCGTAATGGAAAATTCAGAAGCAGGTTGCCATTCTTGCTCACGATGTCGATAAGCATCTGGATGACAGTGGTGGGCGATTTGTATACGATGTCGCGCTTGTAGTACCAGTCGCCCACGCAGGTATCGGTCTGCCACGGCTCTTTCCGGATCTCGTCCTCAACCCCTCGCTCGTAATCCCGCACACACATGCCATCCGCGAATTGACCGCCGTCGTCGGACTTCTTGCAGTTGTACACTGCCTCCAGATTTCCACCCCTCCGTTGAAGATTTGAGTTGTAGAAGTGGGCCAGCAAATCGCGGCCATACTTGCCGAAGGGCAGGCTGCCGTCGCTGTAAAGCAAGTCCGGATCATACGAGTCCACAAGATCCTTGATGCGATTGAACCATTCCACCTGAAAGGACTCGGGCGTGTTGCGGTACCACGGGCAGTCCGGATGTGCGTTCCCGGAGTGATACAGCTCATCGTACGCGGGATTCGCGCCGTCGTATGGAATGCCCGCCATGGGACCGGTTGCGTCGGCAAGCTTGCTTACGCCAAACCAGTTCCAGCTTGCGCCAAGATGCTCGGTTACGCCGAAGCGAAGCCCGTGTTTGCGCGCTGTGTCGCGCCATATGCCGATGATGTCTTTCCGGGGACCCATCTTTACTGAGTTCCACTCGTGATAGCGCGAGTTCCAGCAATCGATGTTGTCATGATGTTGCGCTATGGCGCAGAAGTATTTGGCTCCTGCCCTCTTGTAGAGCTTCATCAGCCGTTCGGGGTCCCAGTTTTCGCCCTTCCAAAGGGGTACCAGATCCTTGTAGCCCATCTTCGATGGGTGGCCATAGCGCTTGAGATGGTCCTCATACTGCACATGCCCCTGAATGTACATATTTCGTGCATACCAGTCGCCCATCTCCGGCACAGCTTCCGGTCCCCAGCACGCCCACATTCCCAGCTTCGCGTCCCGGAACCACTCCGGTGCACGATACTGGGTCAACGATTCCATATCGGCGGTGAAAAGAGCCGACTTCGACCGGGTATCAGCCTTTGCCAAGGCTGCCGCGCCAGCGGCTCCCGCCAAGGCCACAAATTCTCTTCTCGTGATTCTCATCTGAATGCATCCTCCTCCAACTCCAATCGGCTATGCAACGGTTGATCGAAACCCCTCGAATTCAGGAACCACCGCGCTTTCGCGCGCGCAGCGCGGCCTTCTTGATGGCGCTACGGCTCTTTGCGATAAAAGCCAAATGGATGGCTGGGCGGAAAGAGCTGGTCTGTCGAGAGCATCACCCCTTACCGGGACGTGCGTCAACTGCTTTAGCGCTTTCGATGGGTTCACCGGTCACTTTGGCGGCCTCTTTGGCCCGCCGAAGGCCGCGCCTGCTCCCGGCGCAATGGGCCCACTCCATCCCATCCAATTGGGGAAGATTGCTCTCACAAACCTCCGCGCGCCTGGCGCGTAAAGAACATAGATTCAGACTGTTGGAGGATGTGGACAGTGGGAATCCAATTACAAGACATCCAATCTGGCATAAGACCATAATGACCAAGCCAAGTGGAAAATGGCCGGTCAAACTCATCGAAAGCGGTAAAGTAAGCCCCAAGCGCAGATTTTTTCTTGACAACCCTCCGTTGCTTACCTTAATGTTCGCTGTTAATACTTGCTCAGAACCACTTTAAGAGGCCTAAATGGGAAACAACCCGGGTATTTCGTTGAATCGTGTCCTCAGTGACTTCACAAGAGACTGCTTCAGGTCCTGCAAGGGGCTTGGCCGTTTCACCAACCTGGCGCTTGGAATTCTCCTTCTCGTTGCGTTCCAAACAACCCTGTTCGCCCAGACATCGCAAGCCACTTTGCGTGGAAACGTCACCGACACTTCGCACGCAGTTGTGATCGGAGCGAGCGTTGTCCTGGAGAATGTCGAAACACACGTCAAGGCTTCAACAGTTTCAAACAGCGCGGGCGATTACCTGTTCCAGAACATCACCCCTGGTACCTACACAGTCTTGGCCTCCCAGAAGGGCTATAACGCGCAGCGAGTCAAGCCGTTCGCCTTGGGCGTCAACCAGGCAACCACGATCGACTTCGTGCTTCCAGTTGGCCAGGTCACTGAGGTTGTTGAAGTGACTGCCGTCGGCGAAGGAGTTGAGTCATCCACTACCGAGCTGGGCACGACACTGCAAACTGAGCAGATCGACGACTTGCCCCTCAACGGACGAAATTTCACCAACCTCTTTACTGTGGTTCCCGGCGTCTCCACCATCGTTCCCGGCGGAAGCCAGACCAACAGCTACAACGTCGCCATCGGCGCCGGCAACATCGTTCCTTCCGTCCACGGGCAAACCAATCGAAGCGATCTGTTCGTCATCGATGGTGTTCTCGACATCGAAACATTCGGCGATGCATACGCCGTACAACCCGTGATCGACGTCATCCAGGACCAGAAGCTTCAATCCCACAACGATTCCGCGGAGTTTGGCGGCAGCACTGGCGGCACCGTCAATATCTCAACCAAGTCCGGCACCAACTCACTCCACGGTTCGGCATGGGAGTTCAACAAGACGGGCAGCCTGCAGGCCCTCTCGTACTTCACTCCGGCCGGGTCGGCACAGACCAAGCTCAACCAGAACCAGTACGGATTCACGTTGGGTGGGCCGGTCGTCATTCCCAAGGTTTACCACGGGAAAGACAAGACCTTCTTCTTTGTGTCCTATGAAGGGTTCAATTACAACAGCCCAGGCCAAAACATTGTGACCGTTCCAACCGCCCAACAGTTGGCAGGCGATTTTACCGGGCTGGTCGATTCAAACGGCAAGCTGATCCCGATTTATGACCCGGCAACAACAACCTACGATGCGAAAACCCAGACCTATTCGCGCAAACCGTTTGCCTACGGCGGCGTGCCGAATATGATCGATCCGAAAAGGCTGAGCCAGGGCGACATCTATTACGCTCAGAACACCCTGCCGGCGATCTCGTCATCGGCCGTGTCCGGCGGCAACGCGTTTGAGAACTCCCCCTCCACGCAATCCTTCCACGAGTACGACGCCCGAGGCGATGAACATATCGGGCAGAACGACTCCGTCTTCTTCAGGATGATGGGCGCGCGCGGTACTGAGGGATCTGGATGGACCGCAATGCCGAGTACTTTGTCCCTCGACGACTATCAGTGGGTTGGCAGCTATGTGCATATTTTCAGCCCTATCAGCACGCTGCACTTCCAAATCGGCAGAACGTATCTGGCTAAGAATAGCGCAACGCGCTACGCGAGCTTGCCCTCCGGCTTTGCTGCGTCGGCTGGTATCGATACGAACATCTATGCCCCTTACCTCACCGGAGATCAATTGGTTCCCGGCTACAATGCGTCCGGCTATTTCAACCAGTCGGAGTCGATCAATCCATTCATCACGGCAAACGCCAAGAGCATCAAGACCGATTACACGCTGGTACTCGGAAAGCACACCTTGAAAGCCGGAGGTGAGTTTAACAAGATGGGTGAAGGTACAAAGATCGAGTACGCTGACGTTTCCTTCGTAACACCCACCACCAGCGACCTTCTCGGCGACAACTCCGGCAATTCACTCGCCTCCTACATGATCGGCGCTCCGGACAATGCGATCCGTAGAAACTCTCCTGAATCGATGGGCTTCGGCGGCGTTTTCAGCGCCTATATCCAGGATTCGTTCCAGGCATCGAACAAGCTGACCATCAACCTTGGCATCCACTACGATTTCGCCGACTATCCGCGGTTTGGCACGGCGCATGACAATAACCAGGCCACAGGCAACTTTGACTTCAACAACGGAACCTATCAGGTCTTGCATGCCATCGGATCTTGCGCAAAGCTGGGGACAGCTCCTTGCATCCCGACCCCGGATGGCTCCCTTCCGGAGCATGTTGTCCTGAGCACCAATGACAGGGTGTTTTCCAACACTTCCCTGAACCTGGGGCCGAGACTCGGTGTTGCTTATCGCCTCACTCCCACCATGGCTATCCGCTCCGGATTCGGCATTGCTTTCGACGAATATGCCGGTATGGAACAGAACGACCGTGGCGTTGCGGCAAACTGGCCGTCCACTGGCGAGTTGCAGCACGGCGACTTCAACACACCTACAGCGACAGATCCTTATCCTGGTGTTACGCCGCAGGATCTGCCCGGCTTGTCCGCCATCCCAGCGCCCACTCCGTTCCAGAACCAAAACTGGTACGTGGATCCGAAGCTGAAGGATGCCTACTCCATTCAGTGGAACCTGGGCGTGCAGCGCCAACTGAATCCCGCTACTGTCGCCACCCTCACCTATGTCGGTTCCGAAAATCATAGAATGAGCACCGGCGGTTTCTGGAATACAGCGCCTCCCGGACCGGGAGACACAGTAGCCCGGCGGCCCTATCCCTACATGGTTGACACCTACTGGGCAAGAAGCAGGGGCAGCGGTAACTACCATGCCCTCGAGGCTCTCTTGACCCGCTCCTTCTCGCATGGGTTGGCCGCGACCGTCGCCTACACATGGAGCAAGTCGATCGACGAAGGATGCTCAGGCTTCTTCGGATCGGAAGGCTGCGATCAACAGCAACCCACCAACCCTAAAGCTGACAGAGCCGTGTCGGCCTATGACGTACCCCAGCATCTTGCAGCGACCTGGAATTATGAACTTCCGGTCGGGCGCGGCAAGCTGCTTGCCATCAACAATCGGGCTGCCGATATGATTCTCGGAGAATGGCAGGTCAACGGGATTTTGACCCTCGTTAGCGGTACTCCGTACGCAGTGCATACGGATAAGGATATCGCCAATGTGGGAATTAACCCCTTTGACAACTACGAGCGCATGGATGTCACGGGCTCGACCGCTCCCGCGAGTCGGTCCGCGAAGACATGGCTTAACCCGGCCGCATTCTCATATCCCGCGCTCTATACATACGGGACCATGGGACGCGACAGCATTCGCACTCAGTTCTATTCCAACATTGATGCCTCCCTGTTCAAGGAGCTGAAGTTTGGCCGCGGCATGAGTGCTCAGATTCGCTTGGAAACCTTCAACCTGCCGAACGAGCACGTGTTCGGTCAACCGGATTCCACGTTCGAGGATCCAAACTTTGGCTCGGTCAACAGCACCGCGAACTCGCCCCGTTCTATTCAACTTGGCGGCAAGTTCCTCTTCTAACAACTCTGTGATTGGCTCCCCGGCCTGCCGGGGAGCCAATCCAGGTTTCACATTTCAATGATGAGCACTCCACAAACTCCTCCTCGTGAGCTGCGAAGCACACCGGGAGGAGTTTCTCGCTAGACGAACTTTCAGAAATCTGATCCCTTCCCGCAGGCGTGCAAGTACCGTGCGATGTTCAGTGCAGATGCCGCGGAAGACAACACCTCCCATGGCGACAGCGATTCGATTCCCGTTCAGCCTCAGGAGATTGTCACCCTTCACTTCCAGACCGGCTCTTTGTCTGCTCCCGATCCGGTTACGTGGTGGCATGATTTCGTGCCGACTGAAAAGCCTGCGCCCTTCACGCCTGCGATCCCAACGTGAAAGGTCATCCGCCACCTTGGCTGGGATCACCCTGACGCTTCAGCCCCCACCGGCGTTGCCGGCCCGCGGGGAATGAAACCGGTAGTCGCACCGACACTCCTCTCGGGAGGGAGGACCCGAAAATAGCCCAGGGCCGAGGCGAAATCAAGCTTGTTTCCTATCAGGCCCTCGTAAACGGTGTATACATTCAGCAGCAAAACTTGCGATTCGCATTTGACTGGACCAGCGCATGAAGAAAATCACCAGAAGAAGTGCCCTCTTATCCATTGCCGCCCTCTCGCAAGCATGGCGACTGGGGAGCGCGCTACCAGCATTTTCCGCCGCTCCCCAGTCGCTCTTGCAGCACACCGCGGTTGACTCAAATACGGTTCGCAAGCCGCTCAACCAATTGCAGCTAGCCGTCGTCAATCTGCGCTTTGGAATGTTCATTTGCCTAAGCCCTACCTCCTATCTCGATCTTCCCGATCAGCTTATGCCAGACCATGCGCCTCCCCGGCAGGGCAAGGATGGAATTTATGGAACTGCGGATGACCTCAGTCCGGCGCTTATGAATCCCACAAAGCTCGACTGTGGGCAGTGGGCGGACGTTGCCAAGAGCGCGAAGATGCAGTTCGGAGTTCTGGTCACGAAACACCACGATGGTTTTTGCCTGTGGCCCAGCAAGCGCTCTACCTACACCGTAGCCCAGGGATGCAAGCGGGATGTAGTGGGCGAATATGCCAGCGCATTTCGCAGCCGCGGTCTCAAGGTCGCTCTGTACTACTCCATCCGTGACCGTACCGAGGGCATCTCCGCGGATGCGAAGTCTGGAGGCGTCTCCCCCGCGAAAATTCAGTTGATCAAAGACCAGCTTACCGAACTGCTCACCAACTATGGAGAGATTCTCTACATCGTATTCGATGGCTGGGGCAATGTTTGGCATGAAAGCCCGACATTCTCGCAGATTCACTACGATGACATTTACAAGCACATCAAATCAATTCAGCCCAACTGCCTCGTCATGAATCACTCCCGTATTCGCTACGTGAGTGACATGCCCCACCTGGAACTCCGCGCGGGTATGGAGTTGCCCACCGGCGGGGATTGGCCGGCGGTGGGCGGCAATACCGTCCAGGAAGCCTGGTTCTGGCGCACAACCTATCCCACTTCGCCCCTGCGTAGCGTGGATTGGATTGTGAACAAAAACCTGATTCCCGATAACAAACGCAACCTCGTCTTTCTCCTGAACTGCGCGCCCAATCGCTATGGTTTGATGGATGACAATGTTGTCGCCCGCATGGCCGAGGTTGGCAAGGCATGGTTCCCTCCCGAACCCCTCAAGGTAGTTCCTGACTCGTGGAAGAACTGGCCCGTGCCCGATTCGGTGCACTTGTTCAGCGGAAAGAACATCGCGCTCGGTAAGCCCGTGCGCATTTCTCCCAATCAAACGGCAAAATCGCCCGGGTGCCTCGTGGATGGCAACCCGGATACCTTCGTTGATCTGTCCGCAACCGATACTTGGATCGAGATCGATTTGGGCAAAAACTACCCGCTCGCGGGGGTGCATCTCTGGAACCGCTCTCCCGCTCACAATGTCATGCTGGAACAAGGATTTATCTTTGTTTCAGACACGCCCTTTACCTCCGGCGACCCCGCAGGGATTCAGAAACAGCTCAATGTAAAGTCGATCGCGATCTCAGAAGCGCCCGGCTATCCGACTCCGTACCCCATCTCAGCGTCTGGACGTCATCTGGGCATCGTGTCAACCTCCGGTCGGGAGATCGGTATCGGCGAAGTCGAAGTCTTTGCAAAATAGCAAGGAGCGGCTCACTACTGTCCGGTTAAGCTTTTAACCAGACAGTAGTGAAGCCGCTTCTAAACAACCCAGTAGTGCGATCATTCCTTCTTCATTCAACAAGTGAGAGCTTGCAGGCCATTCAAGAAACGGATAAGGTTTGATTCAAGCTGCGGAACAGGACCGGTACATTGATAGAACCAACCCCCATTGCCGCCGCGCCGGAAGCCGATCGTAAGCAGGACGCTCAACCCTCAACGCCCGATCGGGGAAGCATGTTCGTAACCCACGACGGCCAGAGTCATCTCATTACCTTTGTTCTCGTCTGTTGCCTGTTTTGCTTGTCCGGACTGTGCAATGGAATGATCGACGTGCTCAACAAGCATTTTCAGAATTCGCTGCACGTTTCTAAAGCTCAATCCGCCCTGGTACAGGGCTTCTGGTATGGCGGCTACTTTCTGCTGGCGTTGCCGGCCGGCATGTTTGCACGGCGTTTCGGCTACCGCAGGGGGATCTTGTTCGGTTCTTCGGTCATCGCCATTGGCTCTGTCTGTTTTGTTCCGGCCACCAGATTCACTGGCGCGCAGATGTTGATCTTCACCATGTTTCTTCTCGCCCTGGGACTGGTCGCGTGTGGATTCACGTTTATAGAAACCATTGCCAATCCTTACGCCACCATGCTCGGCTCACCCAATGCCGGGGTGGCGCGCATCAATCTTGCGCAAAGCTGCAATGCCATCGGCTACACTCTCGGTCCCGTCCTGGCCGGCTCCTTCATCCTGTCCAAGACCCCACATGCGAATACCAGCAACGCCAGCCTCTATCTTCCCTACCTGATTGTCGCGGGCCTTGCCTCCCTGATGATTGTCGCCTTTTCCATAGCGCCTGTGCCCGATCTCCATGCCCGGGAAGAATCCAGATCTTCCGCCCCTGACAAATCCCCGGCACGTCCGTTGCGCAGCGAAAGCCATTTTGTGCTGGCGATTGCTTCACAGTTCCTTTACTGCGCGGCCCAGACCGGTATCTTCAGTTTCTTTATCAACTACATGAAAGATCCGCGTTACGTGCCGGCGTTGCCGTTTTGGCTGGCAACCTTGTTGCCCGCCAACATGAAGTATGCGGACGCAGGCATGTGGCGCATCACCGAGTATTGCGCCAGCGCAACCCTGTCGCTGGCCTTCATCCTTTTTGCGGTAGGACGATTTTCCGGCAGCGCCATACTTCGATTCGCACCTGCGCACAAAGTGCTGGGAATTTATGCCGCATGCAATGTCTTCCTCATGTTCCTGGTTTTCCTTGGCGCGGGCTGGCTCTCGATGGGCGCCTTGATAGCAAGTTTCTTCTTCATGTCCATCATGTACCCCACCCACTTTGCCCTGGCCATTCGCGGCCTGGGCGAGCGTACCAAGCTGGCTTCTTCGTGGATGGTGACAGCCATCGTTGGCGGTTCCATCATGCCCATGTTGATGGGCTGGATGGCGGACCGCTATTCCATGCGCGTCGGATTCCTCATGCCGCTTGTCTGCTTTGCGTTCATTGCGATCTACGCTTTCAGCTGGCGACGGCTATTGGATCGAGACCTAAGCCGACCTGCTGCGAGCGAGTCTCTGGCGGCAGCTATCGTATCCCAGGAAACGGCGTAGCAGGAAAATGGTGAGTCTATGCCGGCTCGGATTGGCTACTCGACGTCGCACATGCAGTCTTTGCTCAGAGCGACCTCGTTCATCTTCAAGGAATTCGCCGCAGCGGCTATTCCAAACCGAAGTTGACAAATAGTGAACCGTCTTTTCGCGCAATTCGACTTCAAAACACTGGACAGAGGCTTGGGATATCCGATGAATGCCTGGGCTCGCGAAAGAATGAAACAATCCTCAACATCGATCTGCCGCGGCTCTGTTCAAAGAGCAGGGCCGCTCGAAAGGAAACTCCATGGCTTGCAAGCACCGCTCTCTTGTCAAGATTCTGTTAGTTATCGCCGGGCTGTGCGCCCAATGCGCCGCCCAGGGTCCGGTAAGTTATCAGCCAACGCTGGAATCGCTGGACCGGCATCCTTTGCCCCAGTGGTATGACGGCGCCAAACTTGGCATCTTTATTTGCTGGGGACCATATTCGGTCCCCGGTTGGGCGCCCATAGCGCATCCCAATCATGACTTCAGCACACCCGACTACATCAAATACAACCCTTATGCCGAGTGGTATTACAACGTCATGCGTATCGACGGCACACCTACCCAGGCCTACCATCGCGAACACTATGGGGCCGATTTCAACTACTACGGCTTCGTGCCAATCTTCAATCGTGAAGCACAGAAGTGGAAGCCGGATCAGTGGGCGTCGATCGTGCGCGAGGCGGGCGCAAAGTACGTGGTACTCACCACCAAATTCCACGATGGCTTCGCGCTCTGGCCTAGTTCGATCCCCAACCCCACGCTGCCGCTGGACCGCCAACACGCCTCACGAGACATTGTTGGGGAATTGTCCACCGCTGTCAGAAAGCAAGGGCTCCATATGGGTATCTATTACTCGGGTGGGTATGACTGGACCTTCGTTCCGGGGCCAATCCGGACCGTCGCGGACTACCAGAACGTCAAGCCGCAAAGCGAGGAGTACGGCAGGTATGCCAAGGCGCAGATTCACGAATTGGTTGATCGCTATCATCCCTCTCTTCTTTGGAACGATATCGACTGGCCGAAAACCGGCAAGCCTCTCGAAGTGGAAGCTGACTATTACAACGCAGTGCCCGATGGCGTGATTGACGACCGCTTTGGCGTGGCGCATGCCGACTTTACCACTCCCGAGTACCAGAAGATGGAAGAGATCACGCCGAAAAAGTGGGAAGAGTGCCGCGGGCTCGGCGCGTCCTTCGGATACAATCGTGCCGAGGGCGAGGCCGAAACCATTTCATCGGGCGATCTGATCGCGTTATTGGTGGATGTAGTCAGCAAGAATGGAAACCTGCTTCTGGACGTGGGCCCGGAAGCCGATGGGACCATTCCACCCGTGCAGATGGAGAGGCTGAAGGCGCTGGGGGCATGGTTAAAGCAAAACGGCGAGGCAATCTACGACACGGTGCCTTGGACATCGGCGGCGGGCAAAAGTGTCGAGGGCGACAATCTGCGCTTTACCCGCAAAGGGGCTGACTTGTATGTTATCGTGTTAGGCTCGCCCAAAACCCGCACTGAAACGGTGATGGAAGTTACATCCAGCAGCTTCCCAAAACTCAAGCCGGCTCTCACAAAGATTTTTCTTCTTGGCGACCCCAAGCCGCTGCAATGGACGGTGACTGGCGATGGTGGCGTACACATCACGCTACCGAAGAGACTGCCCGGCCAATACGCATACGTGTTGAAGGTGGCAAGCTGCCCCGGCTGCGGCAATTAGACCGGAGC
>Ga0302320_10026701_pt1 | contig 11169 bp, 7 predicted proteins | sample Bog_T0_3_FD_202130 | JGI IMG/M metagenome (GOLD analysis project Ga0302320, IMG submission 202130) | Peat permafrost microbial communities from Stordalen Mire near Abisko, Sweden - Bog_T0_3 | ecosystem: Environmental > Terrestrial > Soil > Wetlands > Peat | place: Sweden: Abisko, Stordalen Mire... | reverse complement strand
TGGCGCCGCAGGAGCAGATGCGGGTTTATAACTCGATGCGGCGGTTGAATACGTTGCCGCAGGATCGACGGGCGATGCTGGGAAATGCGTTTCGGGATTTACGGGCGGTGCCGATGGATCAGCGGGCAACTGTGCTGAATTCGAGCCGGTATCAGAACACATTCAGTCCGGATGAGCGAGGCATTTTGTCGGATGTGCTGCGCGCGGAGCCTTACGAACCGGCACGGTGAAGGCGCGCTCTGGGAGCTTAAAAAGCGAAGAGGCAGTGGAGAGATTCTCCGCTGCCTCTTTGCTTTTGGTGCCGAAGTGCCGGCCGGTTACTTGCCGATGACGAGGATTTGGAATGAGCCAGGGATCATGGGAGGGCGAGGACCGCGGGCCCAGGCTGGAGTGCCGGGCGGCGGAGGTGTTGTGGGCGCGGGCGGGGTGGGTCCGAACTCCGCGGTGATGGTGAGGATGTTGCCGGTCTTTGTGTCGAGTGTGAGCACCTTGGCGCGCGCAGGTGTGGGTATAGTCTGCTCCACGATGAAGCTGGTGGGAGAGTTTTCCTTGACCACGGTGATGGTGCCATCGCCTGCCGAGGCGAAGGCTTCCATCGTGTCCGGGTTGAAGGTGGCGCCGTCTGAACCGCTGCCGATGGGCAGGTCTGTGAGGATGTGGCCGTCGGTGGCCGAGAGAATGATCATGTTCTTTTTATCGCGGCAAGCAGCGAAGAGGATGTTGTTCTTCGCATCGAGCGCGAGGCCTGCGCAACCGCCGCCCTTGCTGGAGATGTCGTACTTGCCCGTCATCTTCATGGTGTTCGCGTCAATGACCGCGATGGCGTCCTTGTCTTCAATGTCGACATAGATTTTGCCCTTGCCGTCAGTGACTGCCTGCTCGGGCGCGCCGCCGATGTCGATGGTGCCGAGAATGGAGCCATCCTTATCGTCGAGAACGGTGATGTTGGGATCGGAGTGGCTGAGGATGTAGAAGTGGTGATTCCAGGTGTCGTTCAGATAGCCGTCGGGATTGCCCTGAACATCAATCTTCTTCAGGATGCCGAAGTTTTTGGAATCGAACATGGTAACGGGCTTGGAGGTGGCGAATCCATGGCCGGTTGCGGTATCGACTGCGCCGCCATGCGCGCTTACCCCTGGGATGTCGCCAACCTGCTGAAGGGTGTCGATATTGAAAACGAAGATATGTCCGGCAGCGCCGGAGCGAGCCACATAAAGGTTGCGGCCATCAGGATCCGCGGTGACGTAATCGAATCCTCCGTCGCCTCCTACGAGTTGAATTTTAAGGACCTTGTAGGGGCCGGCGTCTTGCGCGTGAGCGAGGCCGGCAAGCGAGACCAGGAAGGCGAAAGTAGCCAGAGCTAGCAGCTTTGAGAACATCGTGGTGTCTCCCGTAATGGATGCATGGGCATTGGGCAGCCCTGAGCATTTGACTCGGGGATTGGCGTGCGCTTTATCCCGAATACGAGGATACACGGTGAAGCTTAAGCCTACATTTCGTTCGGAAAGAATGGGGCTCTCAGATTCGGTGCGGGCGGGACGCCCGCACGACAGCCGGTCTAGAGACCGGCGCTACTACACCGGCAGCGGATCAGAAGAGATTGCCTGCTACCTGCTCGGCTGCGGTGTAAATCCTCGCCTTGAGGGCATCGCGGTTGAGGATGGGATCGACCTTGAGGGTGCTGGCGATGGTGATGGTGAAGACCTGGTCGCGTACGCGTCCTACAACGCGCTCGCCTACGCCGCCTTTGCGATCGTCTGCCGTGCACACCAATGCCTCGTTGCCGATGGCCTTGATGGGCAATACATCGGCACCACAGACCTGGGCAACCGCAGACATGCGCGCGTGCGGTTCGGGCGCGATTTCAACGATGACGCGAAGGGTACGGGTTACGCCAGTTCCCTGTTGCGTAAAAGTGCAGACGGTGGACTGGCCGTCGGCGCCAGTCTTCATGCCGACTGCGTCTCCGCCGAGCAGGCCACCGGCCGTGGCCTCGTTGAGCCATGGGCAGTTGTTTTCCGCGTGGGCTGCGATTGGCAGCGCTAAACAGATTACCGAAAGAACGAGAAGCGCGAGCCTCTGCGAAACTCTTGCCTTGCAGGCCGCGTTACTTGCCATTTTGCAACTCCCCTGAGTTACCCGTTAAGTCGGTATGCATGTGCCACGGAATGCTTTCTGTCGATATCTCCGGATGGTCGCGAAGATAGTTGAGGGAGTAAGTGGGCGCACCCGGATCGACCTTCTTATCGACAAACATTGCTTGTTGCTTCGCGGCATCTTCGCGCCTTCCCATGCGGCGGTAGAGGATGGACAGGTTGTAGTGCGCAACGAGGTCGTCGGGGTCGATTTGCTGCAGCGCTTCAAACTGCTCCAGTGCGTTGTGCTCGTCCTTTTGCTGGTAGTAGGTGATGCCGAGTTCGCGCCGGGCATCGCGGGACTGCGGGAACATTTCAACCACCTTGCGGAAGTCGGCAATCTCTTTCTCGGTGTTGCCCGCTCGCCGTTGCAGCAGCCCATCGTAATAGAGCGCACGAGCGCTGTTGGGATCGATTGCGAGCGCCCGGTGAATGGCTCCGCGCGCCGACTCGTATTTCTCCCACACGATCTCAGTGAGGCCAATGTTGGTGTAGCCGTCGGCATAGTCGGGACGCAACTTGACTACTTCGTGGAAGGCCTGAACAGCTTCCATGTACTGGAACTGGTCGAGCAGGGCGATGCCGAGATTGTTCCAGCGCATCCAGTCCTGATTGTCTCCGGGGTCGGCCGATTCCGGCTTGTTCTCGCCAATCTTCAGAATGCGAGTCCGCGATGCAATTTCCACGAGTGGATAGGCGGGGTGATCGCCTTTGCCGAAGATGTTATTGAGATAACTCTGGCGCAGATGGCGGTAATTCACCTTCGCAGTTACGCTCACATCGCCACTTATATCAGCCGGCAGACGGAACTGGTAACGCACCAGGACGGAGCGGCCCGCCTGCACGGTGTTGTCGTAGGCAACAGAGTGGATGGTCCACACCTTGTGGTTGTCGACGAACTCGCCCTTATCGGTCACGGGGCGGTTTGTGAAGCTGTGAGCGCGTGGGTCAATCAAGCCATCCGGCTTCAGAAATCCGCTTTGATAGATCTCTTTGCCATTGGCGTCCTTCACCGTGAACTCAACCCAGGCCTCGTACAGATCGCGAACTTCCGGAATCAACGAGTGGCCAATGTTCTTGTTCTGAACCACGACAAAGGCGGTGACCTGATCGTTAGGCGCGAGGTCAAAGGAAGCCTTGCCCAGCGGCGCGATGAGTTTTGGCGTGCCGTCCTTGTTGACTTCGCTTGATTTCTCAAGACCGAAGATATCGACATTGAGGAAGTTGCCTGCGCGCAGAAACTCGATGGTCTTGCTGAGTTGCTCGTCGAAGCCGTAGTAGAAAGGAACGGCAGTGTTGCCGGCGAGCCAGCGGTGCGATACGAGAGTGCCATTCTTAGCGCCGTAGTCGGGCAGCGAGATGGCGTTGCGCTTCATGTGGCAACCCTGGCAGGTGGTGAAATCCGCCTGATAGAAGGTGAGCGGATTGCGCTGAGAGAATTTGGATTGCTGCCACTCGTCGTAGGCTGTGAAGGCGCGGATGAATTTGTAGTCGTTGAGTTCGGCGGGCAGATTGGCCTTGTGACATGCCGCGCAGAATTCCGGCTTGTGCAGGAAGTCGTGCATGACCGCAGCCGAGTGCCGCTCTGGATGGCGGAGAATCATGTCGAAGGGAACTTCGCCGGGGATGCGCTCACCCTTCTCGTCAACAATCACGGCGGGCACGCCCATTTTGACACTGGCGTTGCCGTTGGTCGAATCCAGACTCAGCACAGAGTGGCAGGTTGTGCAGGTGAGTCCATCCGAATCGAACTTGGCGCGATCGACCTTTGAATCTTCAGTGAGCGCTGCTCCCAGAACTCCGATGGGGTTATGGCAACTGTCGCAGAAGCGGGCGAACGCGATGCCGCGCTCCTTGTCACGAATGAGGAGGTTGACGCTGGTGCGATAGAAGGGCGTACGGAAGGCATTCGAGTGCAGTGCCTGACGCCATTGACTGTAGGCTTCCTGGTGGCAAGTGCCGCAGTATTCCGCACTGGGATACGCACCGGGCTGAAGAAAACTATCACCCTGCACTTGAACGTTGCCGGGGGTATAGGGGTTCTTGGGGCCGTAATGGAAGTTGTAACTTGGAGTTACCTCGCCGTTGTACTCTTTGCGGTCCGCTGCGACTGCCGCCTCGGCCTTTGCTTTCCACCGTGCGAGAGCATCGCGCTGCGCAGGCGTGTCTTCCGCATACGGCACACCCTTGGGCGGAGGCGTGTAGGCTGGCGGCGGAGTGAGGTTGGCAGAGTCTTGATTCGGTCCGGCCTGTTGACTCACTGCCTGCCTTGCGCACGCGGAGCCGAAAGCGATTCCAGCAACCAAAAATCCGACAATCGCGATTTCAGTTTTTACAGTTCTTCTCATGCGCTTTCCTGTTGAGGCTCTCCCGAGGCGTGCGAAAGGAGTGGCTTCGTCTATCGTATTCCTTCTGATCATTTTCCGGCATGCGAGCCGCTCGTTTTGGCGGACGCGCGATCGGCGGCGATGGTGTCATACACACTCGACACCAACCCTTTGCCCTCTTCGATTGCATAGTAGCGATCGACGCCGGGAAGCGCATAAGTTTCCTTGCTGCCATCGGGCCAGCGAATCTCAACTTTGTCCACGGTTGTGGACGCGCCCAGGCCGTAGTGGAGACGGAAGTCGCTTGAAGACTCAAAGCTTCCGCCGCTCATGACATCGCCGCGCTGGCGTGTGCCGCCCGCGGTGAGATAGACCGTGGAGCCGACCGCATCGCGCGGGCTCTTGGGACCGCCAATGAGCATGAGACCGACCCAGTGGTTCTTATCGTCATTCACGTTCTTGAGCAATACCGGTGTGTGGTCGAGGCAGTTGATGACGACATCGATTTTGCCGTCGTTGAACAGGTCGCCGAAGGCCGCGCCACGCGCGGGGAGTACGTCAGACAACCCGGTGCCGATGACCGGCGGCATGACTTCAAACTTCTTGCCGTGATCCAGGTTATGAAACAGGAGCGGGCGCTCGGCGAAGGAGGTTCCCCAATCATGTTGATCGACCTGGGGATAGACGTGGCCGCTGACAAACATCAGGTCTTTCCAGCCGTCGTTGTCGTAATCGAAGAACTGAGTGCCCCAGCTCAGGAAGGGATAGGTGGCCTCGGCGATGCCCATTTGGGGCGTGATGTCGACAAAATTACCGTCGCCGTCATTCCGATAGAGCGTCTTGTAGTCGTCAGAGAATGTGGTGGTGTAGAGGTCGAGCTTGCCGTTGTTGGCGTAGTCGCCCACGGCGAGGCCCATGGCGGCTGTTTCGCGCGCGTCCTGATTCAACGCGAAGCCAGAGTAGAAGCTTGCATCCTGAAATGTGCCGTCGCCCTTGTTGAGATAGAGATAGTTGGGCGAGGAATCGTCGGTGACAAGCAAATCGACTTTGCCATCGTTATCGATGTCGACAAAGGTGGAGGAGAATCCGTAGTAGCGGCGCTTGTCTTCCACGCCTGCCTTTACGCTGGTATCGGTGAAGGTGCCGTCTCCGTTGTTATGGAAGAGATGGTCTGGTTCACCCTGCAGGCCGCGCGGACCGCACATGGTTTGTGCGCCGCGGAAGGAGCAATTGGCATAGCCGACAGCCTGCGATCCTGCCAGGGGCATTTTGCCCATGTCCCAATGAATGTAGCCGGGGACGAAGATATCGAGGCGGCCATCGCCATCGTAATCGCCGAAGCTGGGGCCGGTGGACCAGTTACCGAGTGTGACGCCCGCAGTCTCGGCCATGTCGGAAAAGGTTCCGTCGTGATTGTTGTGATAGAGACGGTTCTTGCCGTAGTTGCCTACGTAAATGTCGGGCCAACCGTCGTTGTCGTAATCTCCAACTGCGCAGCCAAAACCCCACCTCCCATTGGTGACGCCGGCAACGGTGGCAACATTGGTGAAGGTTCCGTCGTGGTTGTTGTGGAAGAGCGCGGCAAGGGGTGGGTCGGCTTTGCCGTCATACGCTTCATAGGTGGAACCATTGACAAGGAAGATGTCGAGCCAGCCATCGTGGTCGTAGTCAAGCAGGCAGACGCCGGAGCCGATGGTCTCAAGAATGTAGGGCTTCTGGGGCGTGCCCATCTTGTGTGTCCAGATGTTGAGGCCAGCCTTTTCGGAGACGTCCTTGAAAATTGTGGGGCCGGTTTTGACGAAGCCGCCAGCGGTAATGGGGCGATGTTCGGAATCCAGAACTGGAGCGAAGACGCCCGCTGTGGACGAACCGCCCTGTTGCGGAGCGGGGCTTGCAGCGGGACTGCCACCGTAGAGAGGGGCCTGGGCAGGAATGCTGGTCTGGGCTATGGCGAACCCGCTGCCGATGGCGAGTGACAAACCCAGAATGCAGACAGACGATCTCCAGAGTGCAGGAATCAACGAATTACGAATCAAGTTGCGACCTCGAAATGGGGGGACGTTTACGTGTTGAATTCTCCTCCAGGGGTTGGACGGTTGTCGCCCACCTTTCGGAGGAGGCGAAGATGCATCGCGGGGAGGAAACGCGGTGCCGGTCTACGGTTTGAGTTCGAGGGGCGCGCGGAGGCGGATGTCCCGCGAAGAGGCACCGATTTGGATTTCGAAGATGCCGGGGTCGGCTACCCAGTCTTTCTTTTCGGGGCTCCAGTAGGAGAGGGCGGCGCGGTCGAGCGTGAAGTCGACGGTCTTTGTTTCGCCGGGCTGCAAGTCTACGCGTTGGAAGCCTTTTAGCTCATGTATGGGGCGGTCGATTTTGGAATGGCCGTCGTGGATGTAAAGCTGGACGACTTCAGCGCCGGGGCGGGAGCCGGTGTTCTTGACCTTCAGGCTGACTGTTGGGTCGAATCCGCCAGCTTTTGCGTGGCTGGGCTGGACCTTCAGATTGCTGTATTCGAAGGTGGAGTAGCTCAGGCCGAAGCCGAACGGGAATGCGGGGTCGACGTTTTTGGTGTCGTAGTAGCGGTAGCCGACGTAGATGCCTTCGGCGTAACTGACCTTGAGGTCTTGGCCGGGATAGTTGGAAGCGGCGGGGGAATCTTCGAACTTTTTGGGGAGGGAGACGGGGAGTTTGCCGGAGGGGTTTGCATCGCCGAAGAGGATGGAGGCGAGGGCGTGACCACCTTCCTGGCCGCCGTACCACATGTCGAGCAGGGCTGGGGTCTGGTCAAGCCATTTGGTCATGGTGACAGGATCGCCGGTGTTGAGGACGACGATGGTGTGCGGGTTGGCTTTTTCGACGGCTTGGATCAGGTCATCCTGGCCTGCGGGCAGGTCCATTGTCTTGACGTCGAAGCCTTCGCCTTCCAGCCTGGGGAAGCGGCCGACGACGACGACGGCGATTTCAGCTTTGGACGCCGCATCGACGGCCTCACTTAGGGATTTGGCGCGGGCTTCGGGGGTGTCCTGGGCTGGGTCTTCCTTCTCCATGGAGACGCCCAAGGCATAGGTAACCTGGAGGGATTGGCCGACGCGCTGCTTGATGGTTTCTCGGATGGCGTCGAGCGGGGCGATGGCGTATTTGGGTTTGACGAGGGAACTGCCACCACCACCAGTTCGCGCCGTGGCGGCGTTGGGGCCGATGATCGCGATGGAGTGAAGCTTGTGTGCGTCGAGCGGAAGCAGGTTGGCGGTGTTCTTCAACAGGACGATGCCTTCGGTTGCGCCCTGGCGTGCGATGGCTTGCTGTGCGGGAGTATCGACTTCGCCGCCACCGAGATGGGGATGATCGAAGATGCCGCTCTCGAAGATGACGCGGAGGATGCGTGTGACATTGCTGTTGAGGGTGGGCTCGGTGATGGTTCCGGCTTTTATCTCGGCGAGGACTTTGTCGGCGGTGAGCCAGCCAGCGCCGCTGCCTGTCGCCTGAAGCTGGCCGGTGTTGAGCCAGGACCGCATGGGAGGGCCGCCGGGCATCTCGAGGTCCATGCCTGCGTTGACGGTGGGAGCTGTGGAGTAGGTGCTGCCCCAGTCGGAAACAACGAAACCTTTGAAGCCAAATTCCTTTTGCAGAATGCCGGTGAGGAGATCAGGATCTTCAGCGCAATGGACGCCGTTGAGCTTGTTATAGGCGGACATCACGGTCCAGACGCCGGCTTCCTGCACGCCGGCCTTGAAGGCGGGGAGATAGATTTCGTGGAGCGTGCGCTCGTCGACGTAGGCGTCAATGCGATGGCGTTCGAACTCTTCATTGTTGGCGGCGAAATGCTTGAGTGAGGGGATGACGCCCTCGCCCTGGACGCCCTTGATGTAGGCTACGCCCATGCGCGCGGTCAGGTAGGGATCTTCGCCGTAGCCTTCGAAGTTGCGTCCCCAGACAGGGACGCGGTTGATGTTGACGGTGGGACCGAGAATCATGTCGCGGCCAAGAGCCTTAACCTCTTGCCCGATGGCTTGGCCTTCGCGTTGGACCAGGTCGCGATCCCAGGTGGCGGCCATGGCTACGCCTGAGGGAAAGCTGGTGGTTTGTACCTTGGCCAATGGGCTGTTGACGGAGTTGGTAATGGCGGAACTGCCGGCCCAGGAACGGACGCCGAGGGGACCGTCGGCCATTTTGATGGCTGGGATTCCGAGGCGGTCGACGGGGGTGGATTCCATCCAACCGGAGCCTGCGAGCATGGAGGCTTTCTCTTCGAGGGTCATGCGGGTGAGCAGGTCGGCGACGCGTTTTTCGATTGGGAGGCTGGCATCCTTATAAGGTGCGTTGGCTGGGACCGGGGACGGCGCGACGCCTTGAGCCTTCAGTACCGGGGCGATGACTGCCAATGTTGCGAGGGAAGCGGTAAGGATGAATTTTAGAGCAAAGGTAATGACGGGTCGCATGCTTGAACTCCTAATAGTTCTCCGGCGAGATTCGCGGGCAATGGTAACCGATGTGTCCGGTGGAGAACAAATGACGCTGAGGGGATTCAGTTTGCCAGAGACTTTTCAATTCAATCGCAGGGAGGGGCTGTCTGGTTCTTCGTCGGAGGCGAACAGGAGGTAACCTGCACCGGCGGCGATTAGCACGAATCCAAGGAGGTCGCGGAGGCTTACTTCTGGGCGAAAGAGGGCTACGCCAAAAAGGGCTGTTATAAGCGGCGCGACGACGAAGCGCGTTGTCATGCCGACGGCCGACATACGGTGCATGAGCCAGAAGAGCAGGAGCAACGCCGGAAGGCCTACGGCTGCCGACCATGCCAGCTCTGGCACGATTCCGCGCAATGTCCAGGATTCGCTTTCGAGGAGCGGGCTGAGCACTGCAAAGCTGGCCAGCGCTGTGAAACTGGCGATGGCCGACATGGTGGTTATCGGAATTTCAGTGGCCCCTTTGACCGCGAAACAATTGGCGACACCGATGGAGGCGGCGGCCAGCACGATTGCGCCAAATGCGATTGCGGCGGCGATTGAGTTGGGGACATCTGCCGGGAAGATGCACAGAATGCCACCGACGGCGAGGAGAGCGGCGACAAGAGCGCCTCTTCGCTGCTGGCCGGTTGTGCCTGAGATGTGCGGCTCGAGGACGACCGTGAATACGGGGACGAGCGAGAAAAGCGCAACGCGCGTGAATTCGGAAATACCGTGGCTTGAGAGGGACACGAGTAACGCGGGCGCGACGAACAAGCCGAGGCCGATGAAGATGGCTGAGAAGATTTGGCGGCCCTGCGGCCATTTTGTGCGCTTGGCGATGGCAAACAGAGACGCCGTAATTGCCAGCCAAATAAATGGGATTGCCTGCTTCTCCATGGGCGGCAGAGTGCGGTCGGCGAGAGAGGGAAGCAGGTCAATGCGGAGGGAGCCGAGGGACCATAGGAAGCAGAGAAACAGCAAGCCGGCGAATGGCGAAGCCTTGGCCGATCGCAGCGGAAGGCGGTTCCCCTTCATGGTTCGATAAGAACACATTCGGCGGCGCAGGCGCTCTATAAAGGCAATCTGAATGGGACGGCGACCTGCGTTTCCACCTGGACCGGTTCTCCCTTGTCGGTGAAGTGTTTAAAGGTCCAATTCTTCACAGCTTCCATAGCCGCCTGTTGCAGCATGGCTGGACCACTAATTACGTGTTCTCCAAGGACTCGGCCGTGAGTGCTAATAGTGATGTCGAGGACCACAGTGCCCGAGACGCGGGCTGCCACCGCGATTGGTGGATAGACAGGCTTGGGCTGGGAAAGGATAAACGACAGGGCAACTTCTGGTGAGAGGGAAACAATGCGCGGAGGTGGCAGGGCGGTTGACGGTGCTGCGAAGTCGGCTTCATTCACCGTTGAGAGTGTTTCCGCCGTATCGAGCGTTGCTGTGTACAGGATCGTCTTGCCGCGAACGGATGAGACGGCGCTCGGCACAAAATGTTCCTGAAGTTTAACGGGGTTCTCGCGTGTGAATTCCAGGTCGCCGTTATTGGTAAGCTCGGCGCGGAGTGCGGCAGAGCCGGGGTCAAGACAGTACCAGGGACCGATGTACTCATAGGTCATGGGCTGGGTGATACGGGTCTTCTGGGTAATGCAGAGGAGCTTGGATTTATTCACGTCGCGCTTCTCATGCATCACGGTGGCTTGCTCAAAATGCTCGTCGAGCGCCATGGGGTTGATGAATTGCTTGACGATTTGGCCGAGGATTCCCAAGGATGGATCGCGATCGCCGCTGAATAGAATTCCGGATTCGGTTTCGTATTGGGTCTGCGTGAACTCGGGGCATGTGTAGATGATTTTGGACTTGTGGGCGCTGGCCCAGTACTCCTCAAAGGTTCCCTGGTCGGTGGAATGGCCTTTTTCGTCGTTGATCTGGAAATGGAACTTGAGATGCCAGGGCCGCATGTCGGCTCCGCCAATGGAATTGGATTGGGCGGCAAGGCGCATGAGGTCCTTGGGATCACTGGGAAGCGGCGTGTTTTGGCAGTAAGCGGATGCCGTGACGATTGCGGCGATGAACGCGCAATAGAAAATTGGAATGAAGCAGCGCAGTTTGAGAGCCATGGATTTTGGCATAGGGAATGATAGCGCGGCGGACGGGAGTGTTGAAGAGATGAAGCGATGTACTTTTCAACCAATTCCCTGCCCGCGTAGACTGGCCGCATGACTTTGGAATTTACGACTTCTTACATTCAGGATTCGGTGG
>Ga0302320_10026700_pt1 | contig 11169 bp, 10 predicted proteins | sample Bog_T0_3_FD_202130 | JGI IMG/M metagenome (GOLD analysis project Ga0302320, IMG submission 202130) | Peat permafrost microbial communities from Stordalen Mire near Abisko, Sweden - Bog_T0_3 | ecosystem: Environmental > Terrestrial > Soil > Wetlands > Peat | place: Sweden: Abisko, Stordalen Mire... | reverse complement strand
GCGCGGCTGAACGGGTGTTTCAGCTTATGACGCAAGTTTCAGGGCGCGCCGGGCGCGGCGATTTGCAAGGGCGTGTCGTGGTGCAAACGTACTATCCCGACCACTACGCGATTCTGGCGGCGAGCAAGCACGATTACACCAGCTTCGTCGATCGCGAGTTGAAGTTCCGCCGCTGGATGCATTACCCTCCATTCGGCGTGCTGGCCAATGTGTTGGTGCAATCGCAGAAGCTGGAAGAAGCGCTTGCATGGTCGAGCGAAATCGGCAAGTGGTTTCAGAAGGCTGCGCCTGAAGGTGTTCGCGTGCTTGGGCCGTGTACTGCGCCGATTGCGCGCATCAAGGGTACATACCGGTTTCATCTCATTCTGAAAGCTGCTTCCCGGAAGATGCTGAATGCTGCGCTGCGCGCGATGCTGGCGCACGCGGATGCGGCCAACGTCCCGCGGCGCAATCTCGTGGTCGATGTGGATGCTTTGCGGCTGATGTGACCGCCTGCGGTGGGGCAGCCACCTGCTTGCGCGGCACTCGGGTTCGCGGCTTCCCACCCTTTCGATGGAAAAAATCGAAAGGATGGGGCACCCAGACGGTTTTGTCTCTTCCTGCGTTTACGGCTTGGTTGCCAGGATCAAGGGCGATGGGCCGTGCGTGGGAAGGGTGCGGGCATCGATGAATCCGGCATCTGTTAGCCAGGCGCTGATCTCCTCGAAGGAGAAGGTGTCGCCGCAGTCGGTGTTCACCAGCATGTTGATGGCGAAGGTGAGGCCGTTCATGGGGCCGGTTCTGTCCGCATTTACCAGGAACTCGGCGATGGCGACGATGCCGCCTGGGGCGAGCGCCATGAAGGTCTTCTGGAGCAGGGCCTTGCTGCGCTCCACGCCTTCGCTGTGCAGGATGTGGCCCAGCGTGGCGATGTTGTGCTCGCCGCGAAAATCTGCTTCGCGCAGGTCTCCCTCAACGAAGGTGAAGCGGTCTGTGAGTCCAAAACGCGCAACGGTGGCCTTGGTAACGGGAATCACTTCCGGCCAGTCCACGGCGGTGACCTGAACCTGGCCTGAACTCTGCGCGAGCGCGATGCCCCAAACACCGGAGCCGGCGGCAAGGTCGAGAACGCTGACCAATCCGCCGGCGTCCTGGAGCTTGAGTTCCTGGGCCAGTTCCTGGGCGACCTGATAGCTCATGGGGAAGATGTCGTTGACGAATTCGTGGAAGAACGCGCTGCCGGGGCCCTGCCGATTGACGGAGACTGCCGGTGTGCCGGTTTCGACTACCCGGTTGAGCTGCAGCCAGTTGGGCAGCAACTGCTCGCTGGTGTGGCGGATGAGCCCGCCCTGGAAGCCGGGCTTGGTGCTTACCAGAAACGCGGCGCTTTCCGGGGCGAGCGAGTAGTTTCCCTCGGCGTCCTTGCGCAGGAAATCGAAGCCGGCGAGGTAGTTGAGAATCGCGGAGAGACCGCGCTCCGAGGCGCCCGTGGCTTCGCGAATCTGATGGAGAGACATGGGGCCGGCGTCCAGCACGTCGAAGACGCGGTGGCGGATGGCCGCTTCAAGGACAAGCGGGGGCGCATAACCCCAGGCAAGTTGGTAAATACGTTCAGGCGTAACGGGGGCGCGTTCAGGCGTGACTGTGGAACTGGCAGGGGTGGACATGATGACCTCGTTGAATTGGATGCAGATGGGAAGACCGCGCGGGAATCATAGCAGAGAAAGGATTTGGGACGGCGTTAAATCTTGCGAAGTGTCCTCGACTACCTCAGGATGGACGCGGGTCTGGGATAGATGTGGGATTCGAATCGTTCAGCAAGTCAGCCTCCGCTTTGCGGAGATAGCGAGTTAGCGAGTTAGCTGGTTTCTTTGACTGCCCTTATCTCTGCATCTGCTCTCTGCAGATCTACGTTGAAAGGCAAGGCATGATGCCCGGTGGAATGGAATATGCGGTCAGGCCAATAGTTGCTTCGCTACCTGGATGTAGAGGTCGACGGATTCGCGCAGCTCTTTCTTGGACAGCTTCTCATACGGCGTGTGCGCTACGTGAATGGAACCGGGGCCGAGGAGAAGCGGTTCACCCCAGTTGCTCAGTTGGGGAATGTCGGTGGTGAACTTGGCGATCATGGTGGGCAGGCCTTCGACGGCGCGCAGACGGACGAAGGGGATCTCCAGCGTGAAGTCGACTTCGGCCAGGCCGGCGGCGGCTTCCACCAGGGCGGCGCGCACCGGGGCGGAGTCCCCTACCAGGCGGATAAGCACCTGCGCTTCGGCCTTGTCGGCGATGACGTTGGGGGCGTGACCGCCGTGAATCTGGCCGATGTTGAGCGTGCTGGGGCCCACGTCTTCCAGCGACGGCAGCGGCAGGGCGAGGACCTTGGCGAGCGCCTCCACCAGTTTGTGGACGGCGCTTTCGCCGAGTTCGGGGTAGGCGGAGTGGGCCATTTTGCCGGTTGACTTGAAAACCGCGCGCAACGCGCCTTTGGAGGCGAGGGCGAGGCGGTTGTCCGTTGGCTCGCCGTTGATGAGGAAGCGGCTGCCTTTGGGATTCTCGTTGGCGACCTTGGCGCCGGCGGAGTCGCGCTCCTCGCCGGAAACGAACAGTACGCCGACGCGAAAACCCTGCGCACGAAGCGCTTCAGCCGCGGCGACCTGGGCGGCGATGATGCCTTTTGCGTCGGACACGCCGCGGCCGTAGAGGAAATCCGCGTCCTCGCTGGGAGGGATAAAGGGCGGAACCGTGTCCATATGGGTGGAGAAAACAAGGTCGGGGGTTTCGCCGGCGGTTCCGGCATAGACGTTCCAACGCGGGCTGACGGTGGCGCTCTCGGCCGGCTGTTCTACGGGCGTCTTCTCGACAGCCCAGCCGCGTCCGGCGAGGAAATCGGCCAAGTAATCGCCCACCGCTCCTTCGTTGTACGTGGTGGACTCGATTTGGCACAGGGCGATGGTAAAGCGGACGGGATCAAGAACATCGGCGGTCAGTGATGCGGACATGGTGCTGCCAGAATACCTTACGGCGCGTCGTGCCCGGGCAGCATTGGCGGCATCCCCTTTAGTGAAACGATTTGCCTCGCACCTATAGTAAGGGGAAAATGGAAACCAAAAACTCCATAAAGGTAACTTTCCCGGGACGGGAAAAACTCCCGCCTCGGCGTAGAATTATGAGTGGAATGTTTGCAACCACCGCACCCGACCCTACCGGCACAACTACGACGCCACGCGTCCATGCGCCAGCCAGGGTGCGGACTTTGGAATTAGGTGGGCCGGCCGGGAGGCTGGAAGCGGTTTTGAACGAAGGCGCACCCAAGGCGCCGTTTGCCGCGCTTGTCTGCCATCCACATCCCAAGGGCGGCGGAACAATGCACAACAAGGTTGTCTACCACGCCATGAAGGTTTTGAACGATCCTGCGTGGGGGCTGGCGCTGCCGGTGTTGCGGTTCAACTTTCGCGGCACAGGGTTGAGCCAGGGCACACACGACGGGAAAGCGGAGAGCGAAGATGTGCTGGCAGCTATGCAGTGGCTTGAAAACGAATACAAACTGCCGATGGTGATTGCGGGATTCAGCTTTGGATCGGCCATGGCGCTCAAGGCCTGTTGCGGATGCCGCGAACAAGAGAAGAAAATTCGTGCATTGGTGGCGCTTGGCTTGCCTACCCAGGCTGAAGGCCGCGATTACAAATATAAATTCCTCGCCGAATGCAAAATCCCCAAGCTTTTTCTCAGCGGAGACCTCGACAAATACGCGCCTGCCGCGCAGTTGGCGCAGGTAGCCGCCTCCGCTGCCGAACCAAAACAACTGACGATGATCCCCGGTGCAGATCACTTCTTTGCAGGTCAACTGGCGCCGATGCAACAGGCACTTTCCGTTTGGCTGAAGGAGCAACTGCAATGACGCCGGTAAGCGATTCCGCACTTGAAACACTGCACGCCCGGGCTACTGAGATATTCAAAGACGCGGTTGCCGCGTGCAACATCGCCTCGGCATTCGACCGGCGGCTGCGGTTCGAGGGCAACACGCTGCATCGGCTTTTGCCGGACGGCAGCGGACCTGCGGCTATCAACCTTGGCTGTTACAAGAAGATTTTCGTGATCGCGATGGGCAAGGCCGCGGCGCCGATGCTGGATACGCTGCTGGAGCGCATGAAACGCCGCCAGGGCCTGCGGGGAATCTGCTGCTCGAATCAACTGCCGCACAAGCGCAACTGGCGTTTCCGCTACTTTGAAGGCGGGCATCCGCTGCCCAACGAAGAGTCGTTTGCCGCGGCGCGCGCCACGCTGGCCTTGCTGAGGAAGGCGAAGAAAGACACGCTGGTTTTCTTCCTTATCTCCGGCGGCGGCTCGGCCATGTTTGACCTGCCGTTGGACTCGCAGATCACGCTCGAAGAGACGATCGAGTTTCACAAGCTGCTGGTCAGCTCAGGCGCGCCGATCCACGAGGTCAACACGCTGCGCAAGCATTTTTCCGCAGTAAAGGGCGGGCGGCTGGCGATGGCCGCGCCGGAGGCTGCGAAGGTAAGCCTGCTGGTGCCCGACGTGCCGCTGCGCTCGCTGGATGCGCTCTCTTCGGGGCCTACGTCGCCGGATCACTCGACGGTGGCCGACGTGCGGGAACTGCTGGCGAAATACGACCTGAATTCCAAGCTGCCGGCTTCGATACGCAGCTTTTTTGAGCGCGAAGATCTGCCGGAATCGCCGGGAAACAAGGGCTGGCGGCCGCCATTCTTTCCGCGAATAGGCAAGCCCGAAGCGACGCCGGCGCGACGCGTGACTGCCGCAGCTTCGATGAGCGGCGAAGACCCGGCCTTTCGCGATTCGGTCTTCGAGATTCTGCTGTCGAGCCACGACCTGGTGGAGAATGCGCGTACTCTGGCGCAGAATGCCGGCTATTTCGTGGCCGTGGACAACAGTTGCGACGACTGGGATTATGCCGACGCGGCGCGCTACCTGCTCGAGCTCTTTCATACGCTGCGTGCGAATCACAAGCGGCTATGCCTGATCAGCGTCGGCGAGGTGACGGTTACCATGAACCGCACTCCTGGCGCGGGCGGGCGCAACCAGCAGTTTGTGATGGCGTGCGCGCTGGAACTGGAGCAGTACACCGGGCAGAGGCTCACCGTCTTTAGCGCTGGGTCCGATGGAATCGACGGCAACACCCAGTCGGCGGGAGCCATTGCCGACCCGACTACAGTGGCACGCGCTCATGCCTTCGGATTTCACCTCAAGTCATCGCTGGCCAATTTCGACGCGTGTCCCATGTTCACCGCGCTGGGCGACTCCGTTGTGACCGGGCCTACCGGACAGAATTTGCGCGATCTGCGCTTGCTGATTGCCGAACAGGACTAACGCGCAAAGGCCTCACGCGATGAGCGACAACAGTCACAACAACGACCTTGCAGAAGGGCTGGTGCGCTTGAACGCCGGCAATTTTTCTGAATGGCTGCGCGTCACGAATGAGTCGTTGCGATTGGGAAACGGCGCGGCAGAAGTACCTTGCGGCGAGTGCAGAGGCTGCTGCCGGTCGTCGATGTTCATCCATATCGGGCCTGAAGAAAAGCAGACGAGGCAGCGAATTCCTCGCGCATTACTCTTCCCCGCTCCCGGCCTGCCCAAGGGACATGTGCTGATGGGTTACAACGACCGCGGCGAGTGCCCCATGCTGGTCGATGGAGAATGCTCGATCTATGAGGATCGGCCGCAGACGTGTCGCGCCTACGATTGCCGGGTCTTTGCTGCGACTGGAATCGCCGTTGACCGGGAGACCCAGCCTGAAATAGCGCGCCGCGTGAGCGAGTGGGTGTTCGATTACGAAAGTGAAGAGAGCCGCCGGGAACATCGCGTAGTGGATCAGGCGGCTCGGTTCCTCAGCAAGAACAGAGATCTGTTTCCGCATGGGAGCTTGCCGAACTATCCGGTTCAACTGGCTGCGTTGGCCATTGAGATTTACAGGCTCTTCTTCGAGCTGACAGAGAAGCGGGACAAATGTGCATCCGAGTTGGGGGACGCCGCGATTGCGCAAGCGATTTTGGCCGCGATCAGTGAGACGGAGTCCGCACCGGGCGATGCGAAGGGGTCGTCTACGTCGTAATTCCCTGGCGGTCATTCCGCTGAAAACGAGATGAGCGCAACAGGAATTCGGCGGAATCTGTGTTGTGCGGTACGCAAAAGACCGGCCAATGCGTTAACATGGCTTTCAAATACCGATGAGGATGGACTGTGGTTCGAAAAGGTACGCGCAAAACTGTCGCCAAAACACCTGACATTCGCACAGTGGCAGCGCTAGCGAAGGTTTCAATCGCCACGGTCTCCAGAACCATCAATAACTCTCCGGCAGTCAGCGACCGGCTATCGAAGCGTGTCTGGCAAGCGATCGAGCAGCTGAACTACTTTCCCAACACGCACGCGCGCAGCCTGGTGTCGGGCCGCAGCCGCATCTTTGGCATCATTGTTGAAAACATTACCAACCCGTTCTTCCCGGAATTGATCCAGAGCTTTGAAGAGATTGCCGTGACCAACGGCTACGAAATCCTGGTGAGTTCCTCCAACAGCGACCCCGCCGTTCTGGCCACCTGCGTTCGCCGCATGCTGGAGCGCAAGGTGGAGGGCGTGGCCGTGTTGAGCTTCGGCGCGGAAGAACCGGTGCTCGATCAGCTGGTGCATCGCAACATACCCATGGTGCTGGCTGAGTTCCGTCTTGACGATCCCAAAGTGAGCACGATCTTGCTGGATTATTCGACCGGCATCCACGAGGCCATCCGCCACCTTGTCGGGTTGGGTCACAGCAAGATCGCGTTTCTGGCCGGGCCGCACAAGCTGCACTCGGCCATCACGCGCGAGAACGACTTCCGCGCCGCCATGCAGAGTGTCGGGCTGACAATCCAGAAGAAATGGGTTATCGAGTGCGACCACACGCTGAAGGGGGGGGTGGCAGGCTTTGCGCAGTTGCAGGCACAGGCACTGTCGGGCCGCCCGACCGCCATTCTCTGCTCCAACGACATGACGGCTATCGGCGTGTTGCGCGCCGCTTACATGGACGGGCTGCGGGTGCCTGACGACGTGTCGGTGATCGGTCTCGACGACATCGACTTTGCGGAGTTTACCCTGCCGCCATTGACCACCATCCGGCTGTCCCGCGCGGAACTGGCACGCTCTGCATTCGAGGCCTTGCGGCAACAGGCCGAGGACCCCAAGAATCCCAAGATTCAGCGTGAATATCTGGTCTCAACCAGCCTGGTGGTGCGGGGATCGACGGCTGCTCCTGCGACGGGCGGGCAATCGCGATAGGCAGGTGAGCATGCGTGGTCTCCCACCCTTTGTGCAAAGGACGCACAAAGGATGGGGCACCCGGCACCGTGCGCTCAACTTATTGAAAAACAGGCACACGCTTCTCTTCGCGCATCGCCTCAATTTCCGCGTAGGTGGCGTCGGCGGCGGCGCGGCGGTTGGTGTAGATCTGGGGTTCACCATAGTGAAGCTCGGCTGAAAAATTGGGGCCACCGAGAACCTTCCAGACATGCGGCAGAAACGTGTCGTCGCCAAACCAGCACACTTGGCTCTCCGGCGAACCGTCTTCGGGCAAATACCGCACGGCAACCGCAGTGACCGGAATAGCTGCATCCACAGCAGGCGTATAAAACCGGGAGTGGAAGCGCAGCAACTTTGCGCCGTCTGTGCTTGTCCCCTCCGGAAAGAACAACACGGGAACCGGTCCCTTGAGCCGTTTGGCAATCTCATCGGTAACCGACTCGGCGCTGGTTCGGCTGGCGCGATCGACAAAGATTGTTCCACCTGCGCGCGCAAGGGTGCCGAAGAAGGGCCAGCGGCCAATCTGTACCTTGGAGACCAGGTAACAAGGGCAGCCTGCACCGAAGGTCATGATGTCGAGATAGCTCAGGTGATTGCCGACTAACAGCCCGCTCGCGGGCGGGGTTCCGGTTATCTTGAGGCCGATACCCATATTGCGCATTACGAATATCGCGGATTCATGAAGCCACTGGGCGCGGCGCTCCAGCGTATCCGGATAACGCAGGCGCAGATAGAGCGACCGGGCAAAGCACAGGAATAGAAGCGACCCCAGCGCCACAGCGCGCCGGGCCGCGCGTAGACTCACTGGGTGAGCGGGGCCAGGAAGCGATGGCGCGCCGATGGCGAGACTGTCTTCAGATCGAGCAGCGTAAGAAAATCGATGGTGCCGAATTCGCGGTCCCAGGCCGGAGGCCCGGCGATGCGCGCGCCAATGGCCAGGTAGGTCTTCAGGAGCTTGGGGACCTTGCACTGGGCTGGCGTTTGCGATTCTGGCACTGATCCATTTGCTTCTTCGGACGGCGACTTCTGTGCTTGTGCGCCCTCCTGCTCGATGGGACACGCATATGCGGCCGTTGGAACCGTTTCAAATTCAGGCGGAACCCGGTAGTGCTCCAGCTGGCGATACATCTGCCAGCCCTCTTCAGGAACCTGCGAATTCATAGAGGAGCAACCGACAAGATAGCGTAATCCCATGTCAGTAGCATACTGCGCGATACCCCTCCATAACAGTGTCAGCACTTCGGGAGTGCGATGTTCGCGATCGATGGAGGCACGGCCGAGCTCAAGAATGCCGGCGCGGAGAGGTTCGTACGGGGCAAAGCTGAACTCCTGTTCGGAGTAATAGCCAAGGTTGCACGCGGCGGTTTCTCCCGTCTGCATGCGATAGGTGCCGACAATGCGCTTGGCGGGATTATCTTCGGACTTGTCTTCGACCAAGAGGTGTTCGCAGCAGCGGTCGAAGCGGTCGGTGTCAATACCTGTGTGGTAGGAACTCTGCAAACCCTCACCCAACTCGATGTTGAACACCTTGAAGCGCAGGCGGCAGGCGGCTTCGCGATCTTCAACCGTCTCGGCGAGACGCAGGCGGTAACGGCCAACTTCCGCATGAATACGAGGCTTGGGTGGCGCTTGTTCGGTTGTAGGAAAATAGATAGGATAATCCAACTCCACGAGTGGGGAGGAGCCAAGGTCCAGCTTAAGCGGAACTCTTTGCCGCGCTGTCGGGATCACGCAAACAGTATGGCGCAGAATATGTCAATGGAATGTCAAATAGTTGCGAATAGACTGCAAATACTTAGTGGACCTTGCAATACGAAAGAAACAAGTGCTTGCTCGTTCATTCAGCTTATGGAGCGATTTCGAGGGCGAGTCCCGGCTCTACAACGGCGCGGTAATTGCGATCGGCGAGGCTCCTGGGCATCCAACGAACAAGCGTGTTACGCAGCCAGACGGCGGGCTGAGACTGCCAGTGGGCAATTACTCCAAAGCGGCGAGAATCTCTCTGCACGCGCCACACGCGCTGGCGCCTGAGAGCGCGCAACCGCCGCGCAGGATCAGGTGCGGCGATCACCTGAGGAAGGAGTGCGGCGTCTTCAATTCCCATGGCTGCGCCCTGGCCAAGGTTGGGCGTCATGGCATGCGCGGCGTCTCCAATGAGCAAGACTTTTCCAGAACCCCAAACCGGTTCGTAAAGTTCTTCGAGATCGTGATGCAGTAATTCTTGCCCGTCAAGCGAATCCAGGATCGCAGGAATGGGCGCGGCGAAGTGGGCAAATTCCTGTCGAATAGAGTTGATGTCGAGCTTGCGTTCCCCGCCGGCCGATGCAGTCAACACCATGTAAAAGTAGAGTCGATTCTTAGTCAAAGGAATGACTCCTACGCGAGCGGCGCCGCCCCACGCTTCAAACCCCTCGTTGATACCCGGATTGGGCGCCAATGCACGCCAGCAAGTTACCCCGGAGTAGCGAAGCCCGATGGAGCCGCAGGTCTGTTCGCGCACTCTTGAGCGGATGCCGTCCGCACCAATGAGCAGATCGGCTTCAGCAGCGGCGCAGTCGACAAGTGGTGTGCCGAGGCGCAACTCGATCGCGGGGCTCAGTGCTTCGAGCAGCGCCTGGTGTAGTTCGGCGCGGTGAAATGCGAGAGTCGGGCCCGCGTCCGGCAGGATGCGAGCAATGTCCGTTGTCTCAAGCGCATTCCCGGCGTTGTCACGGATAGAGAGCCGTCGAATCGGCTCACCAAACCTGTCGACCTTTACCCCGAGCGCCGACAGGACGCGCAATGCATTCGGCGCAAGCACGATGCCGGCGCCCAGGGGATTGATCTGCGGGCTCCGTTCCAGGACTACGACCTTGTGTCCGCGGCGCCCAAGGACCAGAGCTGCCGTCAGTCCCGCAATGCCTGCTCCGGCAATCGTAATCTTCATTACTGCATCCTCCAGGGGCTGTTTGAATTCGCTGGGAGTCAGGAGCAGTTAGCAACGGGTTCAGTCCAACCGAAAGGTGAAGGAAGCTCCACAAGGAAAAGCCCCAAACAAAGCATCCAGCCTGGATCGATTTGCCGTCAGCTACAACCACCGGCGATGGAGGGAATCACTAAGATCTCGTCGTCGTCTTTGAATGCGTACTTCTCGTTGCCGAGAAAGCGGATGTCTTCTTCGTTGACATAGAAGTTGATGAAGCGGCGAATCTGGCCGTCTTCGCCGCGCAGATGCTGGCGCAGTGCGGGGAACTTGTTCTCTATCTCAGTGACCAGTTCAGGCAGATTGGCAGCGGTTGAGGATATCTCGCGTACGTTGTTGGTGTGCTTCTGGAATGCATTCGGCAACAAAACTCTAACTGACATAACTTTCTCCCAACTGCCTGAGCGCTTCATTCACGGCGCTGCGTTCTTCAATGAAGTTTTCAAAGTCGGACAAACGCGGACGGATGGCCTGATTCTGTTCATAGCAATCCTGCAGGCAGTCGGTCGTTTTCAGGCCGTTGCCGGTGATGCAGGTGACGGTAAGCTCGTCGGGTTGAATGCGGCCATGCGCATAGAGCCGCGCGGTCACCGCGGTGGTGACGCCGCCGGCGGTCTCAGTGAACACACCTTCTGTCTCCGCGAGTTCCTGGATGGCGGAAACAATCTCAATGTCGGACACATCCTCGGCCCATCCGCCTGAGGCGCGAATCGCGCGCGAAGCGTAGGGACCATCCGCAGGGTTGCCGATGGCGAGCGAACGCGCGATTGTGTTGGGGCGCTGCGGTTCGATGACGTCGGTGTTGTTCTTGACGGCGGTGGAGATGGGCGAGCAGCCCGTTGCCTGCGCTCCGAAGAAGCGGACAGGCTTGTCTTCGACGAGGCCGAAGGCGACGAGTTCGCTGAAGGCCTTGCGGATTT
>Ga0302320_10026699_pt1 | contig 11169 bp, 11 predicted proteins | sample Bog_T0_3_FD_202130 | JGI IMG/M metagenome (GOLD analysis project Ga0302320, IMG submission 202130) | Peat permafrost microbial communities from Stordalen Mire near Abisko, Sweden - Bog_T0_3 | ecosystem: Environmental > Terrestrial > Soil > Wetlands > Peat | place: Sweden: Abisko, Stordalen Mire... | reverse complement strand
AGGCGGCGCGCCCGGCAGCATCCTGGCTCTTCACAATTCCGCCCACCAACATATTGCGGAGCGGGGCCAATGCCTCAACGGATACGCCCCGGACTTCAGCGATGTGCTGGACGTGCGCGTCCACGTCAGCCTCATCGAAATTGCTTTTGGCGGCCAGCACCACCAGATGTGAGGCGTCGCTGATTTGCGCCTGGCCATAGGATGCCGGCTTCAATTTCGCCCGCGTGGCCGGGTCGGTGATGACAATGAATTTCCACGGTTGCAGGCCGCCGCTGGACGGCGAAAGCCGCAGGGCGTCTTCGATCGTTGCCCAGTCTTGGGCGCTGATTTTTCGGGTGGGATCAAATTGCTTGGTGGCATAACGCCAGTTCAATTGTTCGAGGAGTTGTTTGGATTGTATGGAGGCCATGATTTTATGTTTATTTGCGGTTGTGGTTTGTTGGTTTAAAAAAATTGCCCCGGCGCTCGTCGAGCGCCGGGACGGTTAGGTTCAGTTGAGGTCGAACAGCAGCACCTGCGACGGTTTGGTCGCGGCGATCTCCAGTTTGCCTTCGTCGCTGACGGCTGCGGCGTCGCCACTGGCAAGCGCCTTGCCATTGAGGGTGACTTCGCCTTCGGCGACCTGGACCCAGGCGGCGCGCTTGGCGGCGAGCGGATAATTCACACTCTGGCCGGGTTCCAGCCGGGCGAGCAGCAGCTCGGCATCCTGATGGATTTCCATGGAGCCATCGCGGCCCGTTTTGCTGGCCACCAGATGAAGCTTGCCTGTCTCGGCCTCGGTCAGATTCCGCTCGGCATAGCGCGGCTTCACGCCCTTGGCATCCGGCTGGATCCAGATTTGCAGCAGGCGCGTGGCCTCGGTGCGCGAGGGATTGAACTCGCTATGCTGCACGCCTGAGCCGGCGGCCATGTATTGAAATTCGCCGGGCTTGATCACCCGGCCATTGCCCATGGAATCGCGGTGCTGCAGCGCGCCGCTGACCACATAGCTGATAATTTCCATGTCGCGGTGCGGATGCGTGCCAAATCCCCCGCCGGGCATGATCAAATCATCGTTGATCACGCGGAGGGAGCGGAATCCCATCCAGTTCGGATCATAATAATCCGCAAAACTGAAGGTGTGGTAACTGTCCAGCCAGCCATGCTCGGCGTGGCCCCGTTCATTTGATTTACGTATATTAATCATGGAAACACTATGCGCCCGGAGCACCGGTTTGAGAAATACCATGTTTCTTGCCTGAGCATAACTTTTAGGTATGCTCAAATAAAATCGGGCCGAAGCGGCATGAAGTGCAGCCTGGCCGTTTAAATCACGGCGGAATCTTTTACGCCGCCGGATTGGTGATTTTCAGCCCCAGCGGTTCGAGGATTTTAAAATCCGCCGTGTTATTGGTAGCGATGCTGTGGCCGAAGGCCAGACATTGCGCGGCCAGCAATGAATCTTCGCAGGACATTGTCCGGCGTTGTGTCTTGAGAAACGCGAATATTTTTTTCCATTCCAGCAAGGCCACCAGATCCACGGGTTCAGTGGCATCAGCGAAATCGCTTGCGGTCTCGGCCACGCGGACAGCCAGAATTTCACGATGACTTTCCGGCGCCCTTGCCACGCCAAACCTCATTTCTGCAATACTCACGCTGCTGATGAAACATTCCGTTTCATTGGCGGCCAGCCATGTTTGCAAGCGGGCGGGGAGGTGTTTTTTGTGCGCGAGCGAAATGATGTCCGTATCCAGGAGATAACTCATTTAAAAGGCATGACATGGCGCTCCACTTTCGGAAACGGAAGCTTCTGCCTCTTCAAGTGCGCCAGCAACCCCACCGCGCCGCGCCGTTTTTGAACCCGCGGAGTGATGATGAGGCTTTGCCGCCCGTCATTCAACTCGCGGACATCGCAGGGCCCGCCTTTGAGCAATCCCGCCTGTTTGCGCCAGCGGGCCGGAAACTGTGCCTGGCCCTTGGCCGTAATGGTGATGGTATCCAAGTCTCGCATGCAAGGTAATGGTTCATTACTTTTTGGCGGCAGTCAAATATTTTACGCCTGCTTGTGGCTGTTCCCGTAGCGGCGGCCATCCTTGGCGGCCGTAGAGCCGGGCTTCCTGGCCCGGCGGCACGGGTTTGCGCCAGACCCACGCGCTCGGATCTCCCCGAGCCGCACGAATTTCCACGCCATGCCGGACGGCAAGGATTCCGCCCTCCACGTCGGGCGCGGACACCCGACGCCACAACGATCAATCAAAGAAATTTTCCATTTCGACTCGCCTCAGAAAATTGGGCAAACTCGGGCGCATGGAACTGCGTCATCTGCGATATTTTGTGGCTGTGGCCGAGGCGGAAAATGTCTCCAAGGCCGCGCTGAAGCTGCATGTGTCGCAACCGGGCGTCAGCCGGCAAATTCACGATCTGGAGGATGAAATCGGGTTTCAGCTCTTTGAACGCAGCGCCAAATCCGTCCGGCTCACTCCGGCGGGAACGGTGTTTCTGGAGGAAGCGCGCGCCGTGTTAAAGCGCGCGGAGGAGGCCGTGGCCAAGGCGCGCGCCGTGGATGGCCGCACCGGCGGCGAAATCAACATCGGCTACGCGCCGTCCCTCACGGTGCAAATCCTGCCGCCGGCATTGCGGAAATTTCAGGATCAGTTTCCGAGTGTGCGCGTGGCTCTGCATGACCTGTCCACCGAGGAAATGCTGGCACAGCTCGTCACCGGAAAAATTCAAGTCGCCCTCACGGTGCGGCCCCCGGCCAGGCAGTTGCGCGGTCTCCATTATGAAGAACTGGCGCGATACGCCATGCGCGTGGCCGTGGCCCCGAAACATCCGCTGGCCAAAGCCAAATCCGTGACGCTGGATCAGGTGTCGCGGGAGCCGCTGATTGCCTACAGCCGCAAAGATTACCCGGAATATCACAAAATGTTGGCCAAACTGTTCGCGCCAGTCGGTCGTCAGCCGCGCATTGCCGGTGAGCATGACGGCGGGGCCAGCCTGATTGCCGCCGTGGAGTCCGGCCGCGGCCTGGCGCTGGTGCCCGAGTGCATGGCCTGCATGGTGGGACCGCGCTTGAAATTGATTCCACTGGACCCGGCGCCGCCCCCCATTCCCGTGGGTGCGGTCTGGCGGGACGAAGCAGAATCCGGTTTGGCCAAACATTTCATTGCCGCAGCCAGGGCCGGGAGTTCGGCGGCGGAATTTCCTGTGAAGCCGCGCTTTACTTGACGGCGGGGGTGGTTCATTTTTTTGGCAATGGTTTTTACCCGCAGGAATTTCGATTGGTGGTGTGAGCGCGGCATTCTCATGCTGGTGTTGGCCACCCTGGTCTTTGCCCCGCTGGCCTTTGGGGCGGTGTACGTCTGGACATTTCTGGTCGTGCAAATCTTGTTGATGGGGGTTGCGGTCCTCTGGCTGATCCGCCTCTGGGGGGGACACAAGCCCAAATTGCTTTGGCCGCCGCTGGCGTGGGCAGTGGCGGCGTTTGTGTTATATGCCGTGGCTCGTTACTTCACGGCCGACATTGAATATGTCGCCCGCCAGGAATTGATCCGGATTTTGCTCTATTCGTTTTTATTCCTCGCCGTGGTCAGCAATCTCTACAATCAGGAGGCGACGGAAATCATTGTCTTCACACTGACGACCGTCGCGGCACTGGCATCTTCGTATGCGTTGACCCAGTTTCTCCACCATTCACTCCACGTTTGGAACCTGTCCACCCCGTATGCGGGCCGCGCCTCGGGAACGTATATCAATCCGGATCATTTTGCGGGTTTTCTGGAACTGGTGTTGCCCTTGCCGCTGGCGTTTTTGATGGCGGGTCGGGTCGGCGTCATCACCCGGGTGTTGCTGGCCTATGCGACCCTCACCATTATGGCGGGGCTGGCGGTGACCTTGTCGCGGGGCGGGTTGGTGGCGGCCGCGGCGGGTATTCTCATGCTGCTCGGTTTCCTGCTTTGTCACCGCAATCATAGTCTGCGTGCCCTGCTGCTGCTGGTGGTGCTCCTGGTAGCGGGTGGTGCCTTCACCGCCCATTACCTGTCCACCAGCGTGGGTTTCATGCGCCGCATGGTAAAGGCCGCGGATTCCGAGCCAGCTGTGTTGGACACCGGCGCACGGCTGCAAATGTGGGGTTCGGCTGTGGGCATGTGGCAGGACCATCCTTGGTGGGGCGTGGGACCAGGCCTTTTTGATTATCGTTTCCGCGAATATCGCCCGGAAGCATTCCAGCAGCGCCCCGAGCACGCTCATAACGATTACTTGGAATTGGTGGCAGATTGGGGTTTGGCCGGCGGTGCGCTCGTCCTGACCGGCATCGGCCTGTTCATTTTTGGCCTCAAAAAAAGCTGGCCGCACGTCCGGCGCGCGGAGAATGATTTTGGATCCGGGATGAGCAGCCGCTACGCGTTTTTTCTGGGCGCGGTAAGCGGGTTGTTCGCGCTCGCGGTGCATTCGCTGGTGGATTTCAACCTCCACATCCCGGCCAACGTGCTTATCGCGGTGACGTTATTGGGATTGTTGGCGAGCAATCTCCGGTTTGCGACCAAACGGTACTGGCTGCGCGCCCGCCTCCCACTGCAAGTGGCTTTGACTGTCGTGCTTGGCGGGCTGATGGTGTACGTCGCCGCACAAGGCTGGCGATCAGCCGGCGAAGCTTTATGGACTCATCGGGCCGAAGTGCAGCCTATTTACTCCTCTGAGCAGGCGGCCACCTTGCAGAAGGCTTTTGATTACGAACCAGGGAATTACCTCACTGCCTACAATATTGGGGAATGCTTCCGCGTCCAAAGTCTGGACGGTGGCGACAACTATGCCGATTTGGCACAAAAGGCGTTGAATTTTTATGACACCGGCATCCGGTTGAATCCAGATGACGCCTACTGCCAATTGCGTGCCGGCATGTGTCTGGACTGGCTGGGGCAGCATGATGAGGCGGAAAAGCGTTACTCTGCGGCCGAGCTGCGCGATCCCAACGGCAATTTTGTAGTGGCCAACATCGGCTGGCATTATGTGCAAATTGGCGATTATGCCGCCGCTCGCCAATGGTTCATACGGGCCTGCAAGCTGTCCAATTGGAAGAACGAAATTGCCCTGAATTATCTTTTCCAAATTTGTCAGCCGAAATTGATGCAAAAGGCCACCGGCCAGCTCCCTATGAGCCTGTTTTATAATGGAAAAGTTAATTGACAAGTTGGTTGGCTGAAGGATATTATTGGGCAGGTTTAAATCCGAGACAGATGTTATTATGAAAAAACTTCAAACTCTTCTGGCCCTCGCCGTTGGCGGGGCACTTTTGAATTTAGGTCTGACCGCTTCCGCGCAACCCGCCAAGCCCGGTTACGCCACGGTTATTCGTGTCAAAGGCGAGGCGTCCTATTCACTGGATGACGGGGCGCACAAGTTTCCCCTCATCGCAGGCAAATTTTTGGAAGCAGGCGCGACCATTTACACCGGGGTGGACGGAGTGGTGGATGTGATCTTGGGCAAGGCCATTGACCTGCCGCAGGCCAAGTGGGTGCCGGAACGTGTCTCACTAGCTGTAGATTCACCTGTTCGCGGGTTGGTGACCTACCGGCCTTCGGCGGAGCAAAACGTCGTCCGGGTGATGACCAGCAGCACACTGGTCATTGACAAGCTGACAACTGTTTCATCCGGCGCCGATACCGTGAGTGACACGGAACTGGATTTGAAAAAAGGCAGCATTTATGCCAGCGTCAAAAAACTGTCTCCCGCCGCCCAGTATCTCGTTAAGACCCCCACCGGCATCGCCGGCGTCCGCGGCACCCAATTCTCGATTTCCCTTAACGAGGATGGCACCATCAAGGACGTGGCCGTTTACAAGACCTTGAACGACGATGGCTTGGTTTTGGCCGTTACCTCGGCTGGCGGCGCGACCGAGACTTATATGATCAAAGACGGCGAAGTCTGGGAATCCGGCAGTGCCAACCCGGTGCCCATCACACCTCAGATCAGGAACTTCCTGAGCAGCATTTTCGCGGCGTTGCGGACGCCTTACTATCAGGTGGTCAGCTACGATTATGATCGCACCCAGTTCCAGGAATCATCTGATTTCGGCTTCTAATGCGCCTTTAGCCGCCCGAAACGGCGGATAAATTTTTCATTTCAAACCAGAGCAGCCTTGAGTTGCTCTGGTTTTTTGTTTAATCCCACGGCGTGAAATTCGTTCGCCCCAAACGCGCGCCGATGGCCCTGGCCGTTTTTGTGCTGGTGCTGGTCTGCGGCCTGCGTATCGTCAACCCCGATTTTCTGGACCAGTTGGAGTGTAAAACTTACGACTTGCGCGTCCGGTTGGCTCAAAAGTTCCCCGCTCCGGTTTCCACAAATCTGGCTTTTGTGGCCATGGAAAATTCCAGCATCAAGGCCATCCGCCAGGGAAAGTTGCTGGGGCTGCCCTATGGACTTTACTGGCCGAGGCATGTGTACGGCCGGGTCGTCGAGGAACTGGCTGCTGAAGGCGCCAAAGTCATTGCCTTCGATGTGCTCTTCGGTGAACTCCGTCCAGACCATGCGCCGGTTCAGATGGCTGACGGCAGCATCATGGAATCGGACGATTTCTTCGCCCTGCAAATGCGGCACGCCGGCAACGTCATCTCTGCTTTCACACCCGATACCACCCCTCCCGATTTGTTCACCACGAACTCCCTCATGCTCGGCGACATTTCCACCGAAAAGGATTCCGACGGGGTTTTACGCCGCATTAAAAGTTTCAATTTAAAATGGAATGCCGCTTTTAAATCCGCGTCCCACCAGTGGGGCGTTGACTTGGAGCATGCCCAAATTGAACCGGATAAGATTCTGCTGCCGCTGCCGGGAGGCACCAATCTCACAGTCAATCTGGACCGGGACGGGAATTTTGACCTCGCCGATTTCGTGGGCGATGAAATCCCCAAAGGATGGAAACGCCATGAGCAGCCTTTCACACGGGTTTGGGACCTGGGCGTGGTCATGGCGGCCAAAGAATTAAACCTGGACCTGGACCATGCCACCGTGGATTTGCCGCGCGGCAAAATTGTTTTACGAGGACTGCGCGGTGTCGAACGAACCCTACCGGTTGATGGCAACGGTTTTTTCTACATAAACTGGCAGTTAACAGCCGATGATCCCAGGCTCGTGCGCTCGCGGATTGAGGATGTTCTCCAGCAGGACAAATCGCGGCTGATGAACCTCACCAATGACCTGCACGATGACTTTCGCGGCAAGCTTGTGGTTATCGGCTCGGCCGCGCAGGGCAATGATTTAAGTGATCACGGCACGACCCCGCTGGAAAGCGAGACCCTGCTCGTCAGCAAACACTGGAACGTCGCCAACTCCATCATCACCGGACGTTTCATCCATCGGACCTCGTTGCCCGTGGACCTCGCGCTGATTGTCCTGCTCGGTTCCCTCACCGCCCTGCTTACCTGGGAATTGCGCGCCTTGATGGCCACCCTCCTGGTGACCGGCTTGCTGGCCGGCTATGCGGCTGCCGCCATCATCCTCTTTGTCAAATTCCGCTGGTGGCTCCCGCTGATTTATCCGCTGGCCGGCGCCGTCGTCCTGCAACATTTTGTGCTCGTGGTCCACCGCGTCGTGTTTGAAGAGCGCGAAAAACGGCGCGTCAAATCCGTTTTCTCCAAGCTGGTTTCCCCCAATGTCGTTAACGAACTCCTGGCCGCCGACGTCATGGCGCTTAATGGCGCGCGCCGCGAAGTCACGGTCTTTTTTGCCGATGTGCGCGGCTTCACCACCCTGACCGACCAAACCCAGGAACAGATCAGCGAATTCATCCGCCACAACAGCGACGTGGACCTGATCACGGCGGAAAAATACTTTGAGGCCTCGGCCCGTGATATGTTGGAGACCGTGAATCTCTATCTGGCGGCCGTGGCCGATGTCATCAAGCTTCACGGCGGCACCCTCGACAAGTACATTGGCGATTGTGTGATGGCCTTCTGGAATGCCCCCACCCCCAACGAAAAACATGCGCTCGCCTGTGTCGAGGCGGCCATTGACGCCCAACGCGCGGTCCAGCGCCTGAACGAACAACGCCAGGCCCAAAACCCCGCCCGCGAACTCGAAAATCGCTCCCGGATTGCCGCCGGCCTGCCGCCCCGGCCCCTCCACGTCTCCCTCCAGCTCGGCACCGGCATCAACACCGGCTACGTCACCGTCGGCCTGATGGGCTCGGACCAGCACATTTTGAACTACACCATCTTTGGCCGTGAAGTGAATCTGGCCAGCCGGTTGGAAGGCGAGTCCGGCAGCGGCCGCATTATCATCAGCGACACCACCTACAATCACCTGCTCCGCGCCAGCCCGGCCCGGGCGTCCACTTGTAAGGAACTCTTTCCCGTCAAGCCCGAGGGCTTTTTGAATCCCGTCAGAATTTACGAGGTTCCGTGGCAGCAGATTAAATAGCTTTGAATTTCAACGGTTTTAACCTTAATTTAAAGCTGGCCGCAGGCGGCATCAGACGAAAATTTGAACCATGCGCATCGCCATCTATCCCGGCAGTTTTGATCCGCTCACCAACGGCCATTTGGACGTCGTGCAGCGCGCCGCCAAGCTCTTCGACCGCGTCATCGTGGCTGTCGCCAAAAACGAATCGAAAAACCCCCTCTTCACGATGGAAGAACGCAAGGCGCTCGTAAAAGAGGCCGTGGCGCATTTGCCAACCGTCCGCACAGACTCGTTTGAAGGCTTGCTGGTGGAATATGCAGCCGCGCGCAAGGCCAAAGCCATCGTGCGCGGGCTCAGGGCCGTTTCGGATTTTGAATTCGAATTCCAACTCGCCCTGATGAACCGCAAGCTCAATGAAAATATTGAGACCATTTTCATGACGCCCAAGGACACCTACACCTTTTTGAGCTCCCGCATTGTGAAGGAAATTGCGCGCCTCGGCGGCAATGTCAGCCCGTTTGTCCCCGCCCACATCCAGGCGGCCTTGCGCAAGAAACTGAAAAGCGCGCAATAACGGTTCTGACAAGACTTATCAGGAATAGAATGGTTGATTTTGAATGGTGTACAACTTCGGGATTTGCTGAACATCCGTTTCAATACACTATCCGGCAATCGTTGAATAACAGTTAGGCAGCTCGCGTATGAAGAAATTCACATCCATTCTTGTTTCAGTGTTTTTAGTCGGCTGCGTTGAGACGCACCAGGTAGGCGTGACAGCACCGATTATTGACACCACTTCGTTTGACTCGATCAGCAAGAGCATCGCCACAGCGAAGCCAGAAGATCAACAGATTGTTGGAGCGATTCCATGCGATTTGGGACATAAGCTTGGATTAGACCCCAGTAACCCGAAGCAGAGAGAGTTGTTGCTTGAGCAGCTTCGAGTTGTGTTTCGAGGGAAGACGGTAGCCCAAGTTGCGGCAGAAGTGAGGACGCAGCAAAAATCAGCGTCAGACAAGTTGCAGAAGTTTGCCGAGGATTTCGTCAGCGAGAGACAGGCGCGATGGAAGGGTCGAGCCGAGCATATTTCGGCTGTGACCACAGGCACACGAGAGGAAGACATTTTCAAGTATTTTGGCAAGCCGAACAGTGAGTCTGGTACTGACACCACCCGAATCTTGCTTTACTGGATTAGCGCCTATTTGAAAGACGGTCAGATTTGCGAAGACTTTATTGAGTTCAAGACTGAGCGGGGTGTGGTGGTAAGTTTTCGACAGAATACAGGCTACCGCCAGGATATTGCAGACGTTTATAAAAAGACACACACATGACGCCGCCTAACCCCGGAGCCGTCCGAAAAAGGGATCATAAAAGGGGTCAACCCATAGAATGGTTCATTTTGGTTGATAACGAGCTCGGTTGCGGACGATATGAGACCTCATGCCCCGCAAACTGCGTATTGAATCTCCCGGTGCCACGTATCACGAAAAAGGGTCCAACTAAGGCAGGAAAAGGGGTCAACCCATAGAATGGTTCATTTTGGTTGATAACGAGCTCGGTTACGGACGATATGAGACCTCATGCCCCGCAAACTGCATATTGAATCTCCCGGTGCCACGTATCACGAAAAAGGGTCCAACTATAGTCCGGACTCATTGCAGATGGGTTCATTTATTTTCATACAACGATAAAGCTCTGGCATTCGGATTTTTCCAGATGCCGCCTTGGAGTTCGGTCCCGTCCATGTGAGCGTCACAATCGTTGCGGCGCAACCTGCTCACCCGCGGCGTCCCGGCCCTTTTTCGTATTCCTCAATAATACGTTGTGCGAGTTTCGCGTCCAAGTGCATCGTTGATCGGCGCAAGGTTTCCACCGTCGCGCGAAAATTCAGCAGTCCGGCTTTGGCCGCGTCCGCCACAATGCCCAACGTGCCTTTGACCTTGAGGGCTTCGTTTTCGGCAAACCGGCGGGCCACCCTGTCATCCAGTAAAACAAAATCCGCATGAATTTCTTTCGCCAATGCCAAGGCTTGCTGCTCGCCAAAATCCAGATTGTCAAAACGCGCCGGTATGGACGCCGGTGATTGCACCGTCAGCCAGGCAGGAGGTGATTTAACCCACGCGGAAATTGCCGGGGGTGCAGCGGGATGGCGGAGTTCTTGCACTACCGCCGGTGGCACGAGGACTTGCTGGTATAATTTTTCAAGCACGGAATCCCGGCCAATTAGAATGAGCTAATGCAGCGGAGTGGTGTCCGACACGACCACGGCCATACATCAGTTTCCCAAGTCCCGTTGAAACTCGCCCAAATCGTAATTCAATGAAACACTGCGCCCGGAAAAAAACTTTTCGCCGTCCCAATAACTCAAGCCGAGCAGTTCACAAGCGCGCCCGCGCGTGATGAGGCCCTGCGTATAAGCGCCCAGCACCAGACCTTCCGTGACGCTGCGCAGCCGTTGCGACGGCTCGCTGGGCAGCAATCTGCCAATCGTCTCTGGAATTTCTACAGTCATCACAATTACAATTAAACCTTAATGCTCGCGGAGTCAAACCCGCAAAACCTCCCAAGCGCCCGAAAAGGGGTCAGCCCATAGAATGGTTCATTTTGGTTGATAACGAGCTCGGTTACGGACGATATGAGACCTCATGCCCCGCGAACTGCGTATTGAATCTCCCGGTGCCACGTATCACGTGATGTGCCGGGCGCGACCGGCGCGGAGACAACCCCTTTTACACCACGCTGGCCAGTTCCTCCGATCACGGCCAATACGCCCGCCAAAACTGGCGGCCA
>Ga0302320_10026698_pt1 | contig 11169 bp, 5 predicted proteins | sample Bog_T0_3_FD_202130 | JGI IMG/M metagenome (GOLD analysis project Ga0302320, IMG submission 202130) | Peat permafrost microbial communities from Stordalen Mire near Abisko, Sweden - Bog_T0_3 | ecosystem: Environmental > Terrestrial > Soil > Wetlands > Peat | place: Sweden: Abisko, Stordalen Mire... | reverse complement strand
CCTGGTTGGCGGCTACCACCACAGTGCCCGAGTCGGTGATGGTGAGGGTTGTGCCGTTTGTGCCGCTTACTGTTCCGGGGCCGGAAACCACGCTGAAGACTACTGGATTGCCGGATGCTCCGCCGGTGGCGGCAAGCGTGATGGGCGAAACGGGAAAGGTTACTGGGGATGCGGGCGCCGGGAAGGAGATGGTTTGTGGGGCTGCGTTGACTACGATGCTCTGAGTGGCCTGGGTTGCGGCTGCGTAGTCGAAGCTGCCGGCCTGGTTTGCTGCCACCACAACGGTTCCCACGCCGGTGATGGTGAGGGTTGTTCCATTTGTCCCGCTCACCGTTCCCTGGCCGGAAACTACGCTGAAGACTACCGGATTGCTGGAGGTTCCGCCGGTTGCGGCAAGCGTGATGGGCGAGACGCCGTAATTCACCGGGGATGCCGGCGCTGGGAAGGAGATGATCTGCGGGGCCGCGTTGACTACGAGGAGCTCTTGTACCTGCGGGGCCGGTGCGTAGGTGGTGTTGCCAGCCTGATTGGCGTCGATAACGAGGCTGCCCACGCCGGTTACAGTGAGCATGTTGCCAGAGATTGAGCCTGTGCCGGTGCTGCTGGCGTCGATGGTGAAGACGACCGCGTTCCCCGAGGCTCCGCCTGTGGCTACCAGCGTGATGGGCGAGACGCCGTAGTTGACCGGCGAGGCGGGGGGCGTGAAGTTGATGGTTTGCGCTTGCTGGTTGTTTGCGCCGGTAACGGGAATGAACTGGGATTCCTCGTTCCCATTGAATTCGTCGTACGTGAGCACGATGGAGGCGTAGTTGGTGCCTGCGGAGCCCGGCATAAACTCCGCTGAAATGTAGCAGCTTGCGTCCGGGAGATAGGACACGTCGGTGCATAGGTTGGACTGTCCGATGTTTTCAGGGAAGGCGGCTGGATAGCCGGGATTTGCGATTGGCTGGAAGTTGTGGAAGGTAAGGGCGCTATTGCCGATATTTACAATCTGCGCGGTCTGCGGGCCGTCGGCAGTATCGGTTGATCCGACGAGCGTGGGGGTGGGGAAGTTTAACGTGGGAGGCACGGAGTGCTGAACCTCGACGATGCGCCAGCTTTCATAGTCCGCGATGAAGAGATTGCCCGCAGTGTCGACCGCTATGTTTTGCGGGCCAAACACCGAAGAGCCGTTGACGAAAGTGTCGATGGCGGTTGGGGCGCTGCCATCGGCCGGGACCTCGACGATTTGACTGGTGAAAAAATTCGAGATATAGAGATCGCCTGCCGCGTCTACAGCGACACCGACGACACCATCCAAAGCTTGGCCATTGGGTGCAGGCGCAATGGCGGTGGGCGTACCGCCGCCGGGTGGCACCTCAACTACGCGGCTGTTGAGGTAGTCTGCGATAAACAGGTCGCCGGCGGCGTCGACGGCTACGGCGACGGGATAGCCAACCGCCTTGCCATTGACCGTTGGATCGATTGCAATGGGCGTTCCGCCGCCAGCAGGCACCTCAACCACGCGATTGTTGTACTGATCGGCAATGAACAGATCACCCGCTCCATCCACCCCGATCCCTGCGGCGTCGCCGTTCAACCCCGTTGCATTCACGACAGGATCAATGGCGGTGAGTGTGCCGTCGATTGCCACCTCCACCACACGCCTGTTTCCAGCATCGCAAATGAACAAATCGCCTGCTCCGTCCAAAGCCACGCCCTCAGGGCCAGCCAGCGTCTTGCCATTCACCGAGGGGTCGATGGATGTGGCTGTGCCGCCGCCGGCCGGCACTTTCACCACGCGATTGTTGCTGTAATCCGCGATGTAGAGGTCGCCCGCTCCATCCACGGCCACGGCTACGGGGTATTTGAGCTGCAAGGTATTCACGGTGGGGTCGATGGCTATGAGTGTGCCGGGGTAATAGGCTAGTTCGGGTCCGGTTCCGGTTCCATAGAGCGGCACACTGGCCAGCACATTGCCGGTCTGGTTGGCTCCGGAATAAAACACCAGCGCGCCCGTGCGCAGGCCGGGAGCCATGGGAGTGAACGTGACATTGACGATGCAGGTGGTTACCGAGGTGTATGCATGCGCCGTGCAGGTGGTTCCGGAGGCGGTGGCAAAATCCTGGTTCGCCTGCCCCATGGTCAACACGCCGATGCTGCCGACGGTGATGTTCTCGATAATGAAGTTCAGTGTGAGTGGATTGCCGGTTTGCTCAACGGCCACCGAACCGAAGCTTGCGGCAAATCTATTGAGTTCAACCACGTATTGGGTGCCAGTCGTGTCTGCGCCGGCGATATAGAGGTTGCCATTCGAGTCGGCCGCCAGGCCCTCGGTTCCGTTGACAAAATCCTCATCGACGGAGATGAGGGCGCTGCCAATAACTTCGGAGTCGGCCGAGTCGCCTCCGCCCAGAAAGATATGCCCCGATGAATCGAGGATCAGTCCGGATTCGATGCTGGGCACATGAGTCACAATCGCAGACGCGGCCACCGTGTCGTTATCCAGGTTGTTGGTGAACGAAGAGGCGGGGATGTCGGCCACCTCTTGAATTTCGGATGATCCGCTGGGCTTGAGAAGCGTGAAGTAGACTTCTCCGTTTCCATTCACGGCGATGTCCCAAGGCTGACCGAGGGTGAGCGCGGCGATCTTGGCAGGCACGCTGGTCGCACTGACGGGCGCGAGAATCTCAAAGAAATCGCCGCCGCCCTCGTCTGCAATCCACAGGTTTCCACTGGGATCGACCGCCAGCCCGGTGGGGTTGGAGTACTTGACGGTAAATGGGGTCACGCCATCCTCAATCGAGAAGGAGCATGGCATATTGACGGGAACTCCGGTTGAAACCGGGGCCGTGGCAATAAAGACAGATCCGCCGCTGCAGTTGGTCGTCGATCCGTAGTAGATGAAGTAGAGGGTGGTGCCGGCAGGATTGACTGCAATGGCAGTTGGGACAGACGGGAAACTGGAGTTGATTGTGGAGGTAGAGCCGCCGGCAGAGACTTCCATCAGCCGGGTGGTTGTGCCATTGGAGGTGACAAAGAAAGCATCGCCATTGGAATCGACGGCAATGGGCGAAAGGGAATCGGATGAGCTCTGGCTAAACAACGTTTCTTGCGCACCGGCAAACAGGATCTGTGCAAGTGCCGCCGAGGGAAGCATGAATCCGGCCAGCAGAAGCAGGAGCAGGGAGACTGCCGCGCCGGTGCCGCGGCGCACGTACCGGCAAGGATACAGCGGCTGGATTACCGGGACCTTCGTTGGTGACGGGGGAAGAAGCAGCGCATGGAGAGGATTTCGCTCGAGGGGAGCGGGAATCGGGCAGAGCATTAGACCTCCAGCTGCGCAATGGGGCGGCACAGCGTTCCAGACAACAGTCATTTGCAACTCAGATAAAAAGCCGGATCACGAAGTTTGTGGAGGGGAACTTGTTCCTTTACAGGTCCTGGGGGAGACTTGCGGGGATTCTATCACACAGCCGGAGACGGTCGCCAACAAATTGACTGTTTGCGCTGCCGCCTTCGGTCCCTCCCATTTGACCCCTGCGCACAAACTCAAGGCAGGCTGCCGCGCTGTTAATCCCGGGGTGTGAGCGAGAGAGAAATCCATTGGTGCTGACAGTGGGCCATTCAAGGCCTGCCATGGGATTGGGAACGCGGTCGATTGAGGAGCGGAAACCGACAACGTTGCTAGGCGAGGCGGGATTTCGCAGCGAACCAAGCTCGACTTTTCAAGTGCCCGCGTCTGAACGAGCGCATCATCGCCGAGTACCGAGTTGACGGCCGAGGGGCAGGGTCTCGCTTCGACCAGATAAGTTCCGGCAAACGTTTTTGTAGCTTGCAGTGTTTCGCGGCTTAGGCATCACTGCCGAGTATCAAATCGAGCGTCAGGGAAGCAAAATCCGAGGCTCCGGTCGGTTGACTGCCAATCCGGAGATAATCCCAGACCTAAAGGAGTAAGCAGCGGGTTGCCGACGAACCACGAAAAGCCCGTTTAAAGCCGGTATTTCGACGTGAGTAATCCAACGTGGTCCACACCGGCGCCTTTCCCTATATCCATGACCTTTGCAACTGTTGAGAAATCGAGCTGGTCATCCGCTTTGATGAACATTGCTTTGTTCTCCCGAAGTGAAAAAATGGCGTTCAAACGACTGGCAAGGTCATTGATGCTCACATCGTCTTGATTGATCTTGTAGCTCACCAGTCCATCGCGAACGCTGATGATCTGCACCACAATGGCAGTGTCAGGACCCTGAGCCGGATTGTCAGACCGTTTTGGCAGTGCCGCATCGAGGCCGTGAGGCATCGTCGGGACGATAACCATGAAGATGATCAACAGGACCAACAGAACGTCGATCATCGGAGTCACATTGATTTCGCCTCGCAGTTGACCGGAAGCATTACCATTCCCGACTGTCATAGGACAATTTCCTCCTCGTCTTTTGGTTCTCGAAAAAGCATTGGAAGAATTCAAAGCATCAGTAACTTGAACTTCTAATGACTTAGACACCGCATCAAGCCAGGGAGTTCCCGATGAACAGTTATGGGCTTTGAGGGCTTGAATTCGATCCCATGGATTAGTTAGGCTGTTTTGGAATTCGCAGCGGAGCTGAGACATTTAAAGGTCAGTTCGACACCGCTTTCACCAGATTCGCCATCCCCGGCAAAACCGTAAACCGAACCATCGCGCTCGGCTTCTTCATCTCCCCCAACGCCGCCGCCTGTTTCGTCTTCCAATCCGCCGGCGCCTTTTGCTCCGTGCCCAGGTACTGCAGTGCTTCCAGGCCCATCGCCGCCAGTTGCGCCGCCTGATCCGCCCGCGTCGTCACTTCCTTCAGCCGCGGCGAGCCCTCCATCTGCATCCGTGCCTCCGGAACCGCATCCCGCAGCTTCCCAAACCACGCCGCCAGCGCCGCCCGGTCCGCAGCATCGCCAACCGGATCAGCCGTCAACCGCTTCAACGCCGCCTCAAACCAGTGCCGCGACTGTGGGTCCGGCCTCACCGCATCCACAAAGCTGTCCAACGCCGTCAGTTGATCGGTGTGCTGCGCGTTGTACCGCTCACCGAAGCTCACCGGCTCCAAAACCGATGCCACGGTGCGCAATGCATCGATCTTCTCCGAACCCGCCAGCTCTCGCAATCCTGCATCGCCGGATTGAAGATGCGTCAGCCCCAGTCCCTCCAACTCAACCGACGTGAACTCCAGACGCCGGTACATGTCGTCCACGTCCCGCACATTTTCCGCAGACCAGAAACGCTCGGCAATCGCCGCCGTCCGTGGCCAGATCCGCGAGTCAATCGTCCGCGCATACACATGCTCGCCCCACATGCAGACCTCTCCACCGAGAATCCGTTTGCGCTCGTCAGCGCTCAGGTCCGACGTCGCAGGCAGCGGATCGGCCAGATAATGCGTCTCTGCCGGTTTCATGCCGTCAAGGTAGTACGGAGCGGACAGCACTCCTTCATAGCCCAGCTTCGCTCCCTTGGCCAGTGACGCCTCTCCGCGCCACGACTGCACGATCACATCCTTGGGGAGTCCCGGCGTGAGCACCTCGTCCCAGCCCATCATGTGCCTGTGCAGACCGCTCACAATCCTCAGCACGCGAGTATTGAAGTATGCCTGCAACGCTTCGTTGTCCTTCAGGCGGTGCGCCTTCATGAAGGCCAGGATGCGCGGGTTCGTCTTCCAGTCGGGAGCCGGTGTCTCGTCTCCGCCGATATGAACGTAGGCATCGGGAAAGATGCCTGCCATCTCGGTCAGAAACCGTCCGATGAATGTATAGGTAGCTTCGCGCGTCGGATCAATCGCATACGCGCTGATTCCGAATTCGCGGCGGATTCCCTCCGGCGTCGATCCGCTTGCCCCCGAACCGCTATTCAAAGACGGATACGCAAACAGCCATGCCGTCGAGTGTCCCGGCATCTCGAACTCCGGCACCACGCGGATGCCGCGTGCCCGGGCGTAGGCCACAATCTCCTTCGCGTCCTGCTGCGAATAGAAATCCCCGTCTGAACCCTTGCCGGTCAGCATGGGAAAAACGCGGCTTTCAATCCGAAATCCCTGGTCCTCCGTCAGGTGCCAGTGGAAGACATTCAGCTTCACGGCTGCCATGCCGTCCAGGTTGCGCTTGATCACCGCCACCGGCTCGAAGTGCCGTCCGCAGTCGATCATCAATCCACGCCAGCGAAACCTTGGCGCATCGTGAATGCTGACGGCGGGAATGACGTACCCGCTGCTGCGTGGCTGCACCAGTTGGATCAGGGTCTCGAGGCCATGCATCGCTCCCAACTCGGTGGCCGCATCGATCTCCGCGCCCGCCGCCGTCACGTGCAGGAAATAGCTCTCGTCCTCATCCAGAGTCTGCACCGGTGCAGCGGAGTGTTCGGCCCGCACCACCAGCCTCGTCTTCGCGGCAACGCCGGGCCCAGCGTGACGCAGTCCTGTCTCCATTTCGATGCGTCGCACAGCGCGATCGATGGCTGAGGTGAGGCGTATGCTCGTCTTCCCCGGGACCTCCACCGCGAACGTCGAATCCAGTGCCAGCGACCCGGATTCGAAGGAAACCTGTGCCGGTTGAGGCATCAGGTGCAACTGCGTTTGCGCCGTCACCGCCATGCAGTACAGGGCGGCCCCGAGTGCTGTCGTTGCTGCAAGTCTCAATGCTTTCAATTCGTCTCCCATGATGGCTCTCAGTCTGTTTCGACCCGTGCGTGGGCGTGGACGGTCTCGCCGCGACACCGCCCCATGCTGCGCCTCCGCAACAAGAAGGATAGCCTGTCGCCCCCAGTGCCTATTTGGAAATAGCAATTGCCGTCCGATACACTGGCAATTGCGCTTTCGCATCATAAAGGTGTCATGACTGATTCTCACTTCACCGCTTCTCCACTCTCGCTTTCAGGGTTTGTGTGGAAGAATCTGTGGCGCCGGCGGCTGAGGACGATGCTGACACTCTGCGGGATTGGGATGGCAATCGGCGCATTCGTTGGTCTGGTAGGTTTTTCCAGCGCGTTTGAAAATGAATGGCTTCGCATCTATTCGAGCAGCGGCACCGACATGACCGTGATTCAAGGAACTTTCTTGAATACCTCGATGAATGAGTCGGATGGAGCAACCCTGAAAGCGCTGCCGGTGGTGGCGCAGGCCACGCCTGTCATATTTAACATGATGAGCCTGACCACCGATGTGAATGCCCTGGTATTCGGGTGGAAGGCCGACACCTATGAATTCGACTCGATGCAGATTCTGTCAGGGCGGCCATTTCACGACGGTCATCCCGAAGTGATGCTGGGCTACCTCTTGGCCGACGAACTGAAGAAAAAGGTGGGCGATACGCTGGTGATTCAAAGCGCGCCGTTCACGGTTTGCGCAATCTACCACGGCGGATCGGGATTGCAGGCCGACGCGGTGGTTATGCCCCTGGACCAGTTGCAGGAGCTGAGCAGCCTGCAGAGCAAGGTGTCGACGTTTGACGTTCGGTTGCGCCCGGCAGCTGCCGGAGAATCCCCGGAGCATTATCTCAAGCGCGCGCAGGTGCAGATTGAAGCGGCGCTGCCAGGGCTGCACGCAGTTCCCGCAGCCGAGCGTGCCCATAACAATCAGTTTGTCCAGTTAGCGCACGCTTCTGCCTGGGGCACTTCGTCGATCGCACTGCTTATCGGGATCTTTGGAATTGCCAACACCATGGCCATGTCGGTTTACGAACGCACGCGGGAGATCGGAATCCTGCGGGCGCTCGGGTGGAAACGAGGGCAGGTGCTAGTTCTCATCCAGCTTGAAGCGTCGGCTCTGGGGCTGGGCGGCGGTCTTTTTGGAATCGTCTTCGGATGGGGCGCCCTGTACCTGCTGGCGGCGCTGCCTCAAACCGCAACCATCGTCTCGTCGTCTCCGCCGGTGTTGCTTTTGGCAGAGTCGCTTGGCATCGCCGTGCTTGCCGGGCTCATAGCGGGGGCTTTGCCTGCGTGGCGCGCTGCGCGTCTCTCTCCGGTGGAGGCGCTGCGGCATGACTAGGTTCAGTTTTCGGGTCTAGCGATGCGGTTGAAGCAAGGGGCTCCATTGGACGGAGTTTCAGCAGTTGTTCAATGATATCGGCCGCGCGGCCAGGCCAGTCCACCGGCTGGATGGCTCTTTGCAATGCCTGGGCCGCCTCGCGGTATCTGGCGTTTTGAAGCACCTGCGCGACTGCTTTGTGCAGCCTGGCAGCGTTTAGTCTGCGCAATGGAACCACCTCGCACGCTCCGCGGGCCTTGACCCTCGCCGCTATTCCGGGTTGGTCGTGGGCCAGGGGCACGGCCACCATCGGCACTCCCTCGCAAAGCGACTCAAGCACCGTGTTGATCCCGGAATGCGTGATAACCAGAGAGGCGCGCTTCAGAATCTCCAGTTGGGGAGCAAAGCTCACCACCAGCGGATTTCCGGCCAGCTTGCTCAGCCTTGCCGGATCGATTCCGCCACCCAGCGAAATCACCAGTTGTGCGTCGAGCGTGGCGCAGGCCTCCGCGATGATTCTGAAGATGGCTTCCAAGCCGTTGTGAAGAGTGCCCATCGACGCATAGATGAGCGGGCGTCCATCGAGGCGCTCCCAGGGGAAATCGACTGCGGGACGCTGCTTAGCGTGTACGAATGGCCCGGTATAGTGAAGCCGGGGCGGTTTCTCCCCTGCAAATTCGAACTCCAGTGCTTCGGGAAGCTGAGTAATTGTCCCCAGGCGCGAAAGCGCATCTTCAGGGCGGAGGAAAGGTTTCAGTCCCCATGCGACGCGCTGCCGGTTCACGTCTGTGATGACAGAGGCTCCTACCTGTAACAGCGAGAATATGGCGAAACGGTTTCGCAAACGGCTGAGCCGATCCTGTCCCGCCGGCCAACCGAGCCAGAAGGGCGGGAACCGGTCATCCTGAAGCAGAGGAGGAATCAAGGCGATGGAGATCCATGGGAGGCCCAGAAGGTCTGCCACATTGCCGGCAGAATCCGACTCGTCCACCAGCAGCGCTTCAACGTTGGCCGCCCGCACCGCCTGGGGCCCGTCTCGCCGTACCATCCGCCCCGTATCCCTCACTCGCTTCAGGGTGAATCGAAGCGCCGCGAACCCGTGTAACCGGGCCAGGTGCTCGTCCAGCTTTGTGAGGGCGCCAGGCGGGTAATCTTCCATGCCAATGGTGTGAAACTCAATACCGGCGGCACGCACGCGCGCCTCGGTGTCCGCAATCCCGAACATCACCACCTGATGGCCTCTGATTTGCAGGGAACGCGCCAGCGCGGTCATTGGATTGATATGACCAGTTCCCGGAAAACAAAATGCTCCCAATCTCGCCATTGCTCTCTCTAATTCATTTATCTCAATCGTAGGTGCAACTGCTGCGGTAGCGTTCGTCCGGAATGCCGCTCCGGAAGATGATTCCAAATCATGAAAAGACTGTATGCAATGATACCGTGATCACCGGGCGAGATCCTCTCGACACCTGACCCCAACCCAGGATGTGCCAATCTAACTCACTCGGCTGGATCCGATTTGGCGTATTTTCAGAAGAACCTCCGTCAGCCCCGAATCTTCCTCCGCCTTTTATGAATTGTCCTGCGGTGGCGCGGGGAGATACCACGGTTCGTCGGTCATTGACAGCATTTAGTCGGGAGTTGTTGCCCTTCGTCGCTAACAGGATGCATGTCCGCGTTACGGGTGGGACACTGCGCACTGAGAGGAGTTACACAAATGCTCACCAGAATCAATTTACTTTCAGCTTGCATCTCGGCAGCGGTCGGTCTGTCTGTCCAACCGTTGCTTGCCCAATCCACCTCTGCGCCCACTTCGACTGTCCAAACCTGGGACCTGCCGCACGCGACGGCCGTGAAAGACGCCGGTCCTCGCACTTACCGGTTCAGCGTGGATTACGACACTGCCAGCCGCACCGGCGACGTGGTTCACCGCCTGCGCGTAACCGGAGACTATACGCGCGGCCAAGCCAATGGAGATGTTGTGTGGAAGAACGTCGGTGAGGCCCAGGTGGACAGCGCAACGGCTCCATTTCCTCCGGCCCAGAAGCAGGACTTCATCGAGGGCTTCCACTATCCCCTGGGATCCCCTGACACGCTGAAACCCGATTTCTTCAAATCGTTCCCGCCGTCCGCGGTTTTTGAGCGTAACCTGATTTGGGACACGGAAATGATAGAGTCGTTCGGCCAGAATTACTTCGATCAACTCAAGCTGAACGTGCCGCTCCATACCACCCCTGAACAGGATATAAACATGCCGGGAGTGGGCAATTTCCATTCACACGATACTGTGCTCGAATGGGTGGGGCGCTCCAAAAGAAACGGCCAGGATTGCGCCCTGATCGAATACCGCGCATTCTTCAATCCGCTGCAGATTGCCATGGGCGGCATGACCATACAAGGGCGCAGCGACTTCTGGGGAGAGATCTGGGTGTCCCTGTCGACCAAGCAAATCGAGTACGCCACCATCTACGAAGAAGTCTCCGGGGAGATGAAACTGCCCGGTCAGGATACTCCGCAGCTTATGAGCGTGTTCCGTTTCGGAACGCTGGAACCGATAAACGCGAAGAATTGAGGCGGCGCATGAAGACGAACGTGGCTCCATTCAAGCACAAATGGGCATTTGTCCTTTTGTGGACCAATGTGGCCCTGGTGTTGGTGAACCTGATCATGATCGCGAGCGGTCCGCGTCTCACCGCTCGCGACCTGATCCACACCCTGGTTTTCACATTTGTCTACGCAAACCTGACCAGCATTTTCGCGGCTCTGATCCTGGGCTGGCTCATCGACAAAGCGGCAGCCCGCAAGGTATCGCCGTGGAAGGTCTTGATTCCCGGCGTCCTGGTGTTCGCCGTGGGAGGCTGCCTTGCGGCGCAAACTCTGCTGGCGGCAGCAGGCTTTGCAGCTTCGCAACACTTCTGGCTCGACTACTTTTACACGCTGCGCATCGCGGTGCCGCTGGCGCTGGTTTTCGGTTTGGGCGCAATGACACATGCAACCCTGCTCAGCCGCGTGCAGGCGATGGAACAGGCACTGCATGAAAAGGAAATCGCCGAAGAGCGATCGCGAAAACTCGCGGCGGAGATGCGCCTGCGGTCGCTCGAATCGTGGATTCATCCTCATTTCCTGTTCAACACCCTCAATTCGATCAGCGCGCTTATCGCACTCGATCCTGTCCGGGCGGATCAAATTGTTGGCCGCCTGGCGA
>Ga0302320_10026696_pt1 | contig 11170 bp, 8 predicted proteins | sample Bog_T0_3_FD_202130 | JGI IMG/M metagenome (GOLD analysis project Ga0302320, IMG submission 202130) | Peat permafrost microbial communities from Stordalen Mire near Abisko, Sweden - Bog_T0_3 | ecosystem: Environmental > Terrestrial > Soil > Wetlands > Peat | place: Sweden: Abisko, Stordalen Mire... | reverse complement strand
AACATCAGAGCGCCATTTCGGTGAAGTCCACCGAGGGGGTGGGCACCACGTTTCAGATTTGGATGCCGGAAGCCGATCTCTCCGAGCCGCAGCCGGAAGCCGCCGCCAAGGCGGGCCATACGCGGCGCAGCCTGCTCCTGCTCGGGCCGACCGGCGAATTGCTGGACAAGACGGCCGAATTGCTCCGTTCGCACAATTTTCATATCGTGGTCGCCGAAGCGTCGGAGAGCCTGCGCGACCTGCTGCAATCCAGCGATTATCATTTCGCCGGGGTCATTCTTTTTGCCGAGCCGCACGATCCCGGCATCCACTCGCTCCTGGATGAAGTCCGCCAGCAAAGCAAGAACATGAAGGTGGCGCTGAAACTGGCGGGGTGCAATCAGGACGACCTGGAAACGCAGTTTCTGAGCAAGATCGACCTCGTGCTCGGCTCGGACTTGTCGGAAACCGATTTCGTGGCGCGGACGATTTCATTTTTTGATCCGCGCCCGCCGACTTGAGTATGCCGCAGGAAACCACGCCCCCCGAAAAGGCCCATCCGATTCTCGTTGTCGATGACGAGGAAATTGTCTTAGTCGCTCTGCGCGATACGCTGGCGCGCGAAGGCTACCACGTCGTCGCCTCGCCCCACGCCATCCACGCGTTGAGCGTGCTGAAGGACCAGCAGTTTTCCGTCATCATCAGCGACCAGCAGATGCCGCTGATTTCGGGTTTGGAATTCTTGACGCAGGTGCGCGACATCCAGCCCAACGCCACCCGCATCTTGATTACAGCCGTGCTCAATCTCAGCACCGTGATTGACGCGATCAACAAGGGCGAGATTTACCGGTTTGTGGTCAAGCCGTGGCTGCGGGAGGAATTATTGGCGACAGTCAAGACGGCGGTGCAGCGCTACGAGTTGATTTCCAACAATTCCCGGCTCCAGGCCAACACCCTGGCCATGAACGAGCGGCTGACGGAGTTGAACAAGGAACTGGAAACGCAGGTGGCGCGGGTGGCGCAGCAGAACAAGCAACTGGAACAATTTCTGCGCGAGCAGGACGACAACCTGCGGCAATCGGTCGAGCTGTGCGTGCAGACGATGCAGTCGTTTTATCCCACGCTCGGCAACCGCGCCCGGCGGGTGCAGGCGCTGTGCCGTTACATGGGGCAATGGGCGGAACTCACCGCCGCGCAGCAACAGATCCTGGAAATCAGCGCGGCGATTCACGATTTCGGGCTGATTGGTTTGCCGCGCCAGTTGATCAAGCGTTGGGAGGAATCACCGCAAACTTTAAGCGAGGCGGAGCTGGCGCTGATCCACCACCATCCCGTGCTGGGACAGGAACTGGCCGGGTTCGTGCATCGCCTGCAAAGCGTGGGGTCAATCGTCCGTTCACATCACGAGCGGTTTGATGGCAGCGGCTATCCGGACGGATTGAAGGGGGTGGAGATACCGTGGCTGTCGCGATTGCTGGCGGTGGCGGTGGCGGCGGCGGAAAGCCGGTTGGAGCCGAAGGAGACCGCAGAGCTGATTGCGCAAGGGAGCAATTCCGCGTTCGACCCCGAGGCGGTCCGCGTCTATCAGCGCGCCGCGCCCAAGGCGGTGCTGCCGGGCAAACAGCGCGAGGTCATGCTTTCGGAACTGGCCCCCGGGATGGTGCTGGCGCAGGGCATCTACAGCGAAAACGGGGTGCTGCTGATTCCCGACGGCCAGCGTCTGACCAGCACTTATATTGACAAGCTGCTGAACTACAACCGGATTAATCCAATTTCGCAGTCGTTGTTGGTTTATTGTTGAATTGGGGGTGGTATCACATTCTGTGATACCAGCATCCGGAAGCGGCGATGCTCATTCTGTGAACGCACCACGAATGGCGACAAGTTCACGCAAGCGTCGCGGGCTGCTCCAAATCATTGCTGCTATTCGCCGGTCCGCTTTGACCAGCGCTATTCAAGCCAAATTACTTTTGCCTTCAACGATTTTGACTTCGTCAGCGGTGAGGCCGTAAACTTCATATACCAGTTCGTCGATCTGGCGGTCGAGGCCATCGCAACGGTTGGCATAAAAACCCTTGTCCTTGTCGGTTTCCGCCTTCGTTGACTCCGCTCAAAGAAATGCCCGATGAATATCCCCAACCCCATTGGCGTCAGAGACATATTTGCAATTTTAATGTGCGATTCTTTACTTTCGGGCACCCGCGTGGTTTACTGGCGGTTCAGTTTGGTGGCCAATATCATGCAATGTTTTAGTTTATTTGCCTCTCACGCGCGGGAAATTGCCCGGCGGGGGTGTCGCCTTTTCGTGCTGGCGCTGCTCCTCCCCCTGGCCGGATGCCAGCGAAGTGATCCGGCTCCGGCCGCCGCCAGGCCGCCCGATGTCCGGGTGATGACCATTGCGCTGCAAGATGTTCCGGTTTACCAGAATTGGATTGGATCCCTTGATGGCTACGTCAACGCCGAGATTCGCGCCCAGGTCAGCGGCTACCTGATGTCGCAGGATTACAAGGAAGGCAGTTTTGTGAAGAAAGGGGATGTGCTTTTCCGGATTGATCCGCGGCCGTTCGAGGCGGCCCTGGAGCAGGCGAAGGGCCAGCTTGGCATGGCCAGCGCTCAATTGGGCCGCGCCGATCTCGACGTGGCGCGATATACGCCGCTGGTGAAGTCCAATGCCATGACGCAGGAGGAATTGGACGACGCCGTCCAGGCCAGCCTGTCTGCCAAAGCGAACGTGACTCTGGCGGATGCAGTCAAGAAGCAGGCGGAGTTGAACCTCGAATTCACCCGGATTACCTCTCCGATTGATGGCATCGCCGGACGGGCCCGCGCGCAGATTGGCGACCTGGTCGGACCGGGGTCGGGAAATTTGACCGAGGTTTCTACGGTCGATCCGATCAAAGTTTATATCACCGTGTCGGAGCAATATTACCTGGACCATTTGGCGGGATATTTGAGCGATGAGGGCGGTTCCGGCAGCGGAATGGAGTTGGAGCTGATTCTGGCCAATGGCTCGGTCTATCCACACAAGGGCAAATTCTATTTTCTTAACCGGCAGGTTGAACCGGGAACGGGTGCGATTCAAATTGCAGTTCTCTTTCCCAACCCGGGCAATCTCCTGCGCCCGGGTCAATATGCCAAAATCCGGGCGCGGACCGAGACGCGCAAGGGCGCTGTCGTCATTCCGCAGCGGGCGGTGACGGAATTGCAGGGGAGCTTCCAGGTGGACGTGGTCGGCGCCGACAATGTGGTGGCCATCCGCCAGATTACGGTTGGGGCGCAGATGAGCAACCGGTGGGTGATTGAAGACGGATTGAAATCCGGCGATTTAATTATAGTTGACGGATTGCAAAAGGCGGTGGCGGGAAAAGCAGTGAATCCGCTCCCCTTGGAAGAGCCCGCGCCGGCCAAGGGATGAAAGCGCCTCCGGATTTTCTCAAGTGAGCCGATTTTTTATTAATCGTCCGATTGTCGCCATGGTGATTTCGATCATCACGGTGATTGTGGGGGTCGTCACGCTGCTGGGACTGCCGATTTCCAAGTTCCCCAATATTGTCCCGCCGGAAGTGCAGATTCAGGCCAACTACGTAGGCGCCGATGCGGTTACGCTCGAGCAATCCGTGGCCGCGCCGATCGAGGAGCGCATGAGCGGCGTGGACAACATGAACTACGTCTATTCGCTCAACGCCAACAATGGTTTGACGCGCATGTACGTCAACTTCGACGTGGCGACCGATCCCAATGTGGACCAGGAGTTGACGCAGTTGCGCTATTCCCAGGCGGAAAGCCAATTGCCGGTGGATGTGCGCAATCTAGGCGTGACGGTGCAGAAATCCACCTCCTCGCCGTTCATGTTCATTTCGGTGTTTTCGCCCAAGGGCACGCATAGCGCCTCGTTTCTGGCCAATTACGCCTACATCAACATGTATGACGAAATTGCCCGGGTGCGCGGCATTGCCCAGGTCAATGTTTTTGGCGCGGGCCAGTATGCCATGCGCATCTGGGTGAAGCCGGATTTGCTGGCCAAGCTCAACATCACGGTTCCAGATATAGTCAAAGCCGTCACGGCGCAGAATACGGTCAATCCGGCCGGGCGATTGGGCGGCAGCCCGGCGCCGGCGGGCCAGGCCTTTGCGCTCAACGTCATCGCCCAGGGCCGGCTGGTGACGGAAGAGCAATTCCGGCAGATCGTCGTGCGCGCCAATCCGGACGGTTCGGTGGTGCGGGTCGGGGACGTGGCCCGGGTGGAACTGGGCGGGCAGGATTACGACGTGATTGGACGTTACAACGGCCAGCCGGCCGCCAATATGTCGCTCTACCAATTGCCCGGCTCCAATGCGTTGGATACGGCCAAAGAGGTCAAGGCCCGGCTGGAAGCATTGAAGAAGCGTTTTCCCAACGACATTGACTACGCCATTGCCCTTGATACCACTCTCGCGATCACGGAGGGAATGCGCGAGATTGTGGTCACGTTTGTGGCGGCCCTGGCGCTGGTCACTTTCGTGGTGTTTCTCTTCCTCCAAGGATGGCGGGCGACGCTGATTCCGCTGCTGGCGGTCCCGGTTTCGCTGGTGGGAACTTTCATTATGTTCCCGATGCTCGGGTTCTCCATCAATACTCTCTCGCTCTTCGGCCTGGTGCTGGCGGTCGGGTTGGTGGTGGATGACGCCATTGTCGTGGTGGAGTGTGTCGAACGCCACATTGAGGAAGGATCGCCGCCCAAGGAAGCTGCGATCAAGGCGATGGAAGAAGTGTCCGGACCGGTGGTGGCCATCGCGCTGATTTTGGCGGCGGTATTCGTGCCCACGATTTTCATTCCGGGTATCACGGGCCGCCTCTACCAGCAATTCGCGGTGACCATTGCGATCTCGGTGCTGATTTCCGCCTTTAACGCCCTGAGCTTGAGCCCGGCGCTGGCGGCGTTGTTGTTGCGGCCCAAGAAAAAAGGGGGCGGGCCGCTGAACCGGTTTTATGACTGGTTCAACCGCGCCTATGGACGGGTCACGCACGGATACGTTGGGTTTTCGGCGGTGTTGTTGCGCAAGTCGGGGATCAGCCTGCTCTTTTTGTTCATCGTGGCGCTGGCAGTCGGTTGGTTTAATAACAAACTCCCGGGCGGCTTCCTGCCGGAGGAAGACCAGGGTTACATTTACGTGCTGGCATCGCTGCCTTATGCCTCGTCCACCGAGAGGACCAGCGAAGTCTCACGCCAGTGCGAAGCGGTGTTGAGCAAGACGCCGGGGGTGAGTTGTTACACCACGGTGATCGGATTCAGTCTTCTGAGCGGTGTGCGCAATACTTACAGCTCGTTTTTCTGGGTGGCGCTGAAGCCGTGGGGCGAACGGACGGCCAAGGAAGAGCAGTACGAAGAGATTATCAAACATCTCAACACCGAACTGGCCAAGATTCCTGAGGCCAATGCGCGGGTCGTGACCCCGCCCGCCATTCAAGGCGTGGGTGCAGCCGGCGGTTTCACTTTTATTCTGGAGGATCGCGCGGGCAAGGACATCGCGTTTCTCAATGAAAATCTGCAAAAGTTCCTCGGCGCCGCCCGGCAACGGCCCGAAATCGCCAGCCTGAGCACGACGTTCCTCCCGCTCGTCCCGCAAGCCCAGCTCTACGTGGATCGCGACAAGGCGTTGAAGCAAGGCGTGGATTTGGGCGAACTCTATCAAACGCTCCAGGCCTATTTGGGCGGGACATTTGTCAATTATTTTAATCGCTTCGGACGGCAATGGCAGGTGTATGTCGAGGCGGAGGACCAATACCGTTCCCGTCCGGAAGACCTCTCGCTTTTCTACGTCCGCAACCGCGACGGAGAGGCCGTTCCGCTCTCGGCGCTGGCCAGCCTTAAAATGGTGTCCGGCCCGGAATTCACCCTGCGTTACAATCTCTTTCGCAGCGCCCAAATCAATGGCGCGGCCGCGGCCGGTTACAGTTCTTCCCAGGCCTATCAGGCCCTGGAAGAGGTCTTCGCCCAAACCATGGGACCGGAGATGGGCTACGACTACCTGGGCATGTCCTTCCAGGAAAAGGCGGCGCAGAAAGGCGTCAAGCCCGCGGCCGTTTTCGGGCTGTCGCTGCTGTTCGTTTTTCTCATTCTCGCCGCGCTCTATGAAAGCTGGTCGCTGCCGTTTAGCGTGCTCCTCGGCACGCCCATCGCGGTTTTTGGCGCGTTCGCCGCTTTGGCGGCCCGGCACATGGACAATGATGTCTATGCCCAAATCGGTCTCGTCATGCTGATTGGATTGGCGGCGAAGAATGCCATCCTCATCGTCGAGTTCGCCCGCATTGAATATCAGAAAGGCAAATCGCTGACCGACGCCGCCCTGACCGGCGCGCGCATCCGGCTGCGGCCAATTTTGATGACGTCGTTTGCCTTCATTTTCGGTTGCATTCCGCTCTGGATCGCCAGCGGCGCGGGCGGGGTTTCGCGGCGCATTTTGGGAACCGTCGTCATTGGCGGAATGCTGGCGGCCACCTGCATCGCCATCTTTCTCATCCCGGTGACGTTTTACGTAGTGGAGAAGATTTCGCACCGGTGCAAATTCAAAACTGTCCCGCCGCCGCCGCAACCGGCCGAAGGAGAGCCGTGATGAACGAAACCCTCCCGGTAGGGCGGTGCTATGTCGCCGCCCTAATTTCAAAGGGGGACGACGTCCGTCCCGGGTTGGACTCACTTGGCATACGGAGCGCACGGCAGGAAGAAAAATGGGCCGGCGACGTAGCACCGCCCTACCATTTTGGGGGTGGGATCTTGCGCGCGCTGGTGTCCTGTTTGTTTTTGACAGTATTTATCGCCGGCTGCGCGGTCGGGCCCGATTACCATCGTCCCGCCGCGGACATCCCGCAGGAATTCAAGAATTCTTTCAATCCCGGGACAACCAATTCTTTCGCCGACCTGCCGTGGTGGGAAGTTTTTAACGATCCGGTTCTCACCAACCTGATTCACCTCGCGCTGACGAACAACTATGACTTGCGCATCGCCGCCGCCCGCGTCGAGGAATCCCGGGCGCTGGCGGAACAGGCGCGCGCGGAATTCTTTCCCCAAGCCGGCTACGACCTGGGAGCGTATCGCGGAAAAAATGCCGTCGCCGGCAGCGCCAACGGCCAGGGAACCGGCGCCACCACCACTTCTTACGAGGGCTATATCAACGCTGCCTGGGAGATTGACCTGTGGGGACGCGTCCGCCGCCTGAACGAGGCCGCGCGCGCCCAGTTTTTTGCCAGCGAAGAAGCTAGGCGCGGCGTCCGGCTCTCGCTCATCGCGCAGGTCGCGGAAGATTATTTTCAGATTCTGGAATTGGACGCCGAATTGGAGATCGCCCGGCGCACCACCAATTCCTATGGCGAAAGCCTCACCATCTTCAGTCAGCGGCTCGGCGGTGGCGTTGCCTCGAAACTGGAGACGGACCGCGCGGCAGGCGCGCTGGCCGACGTGGCCGCCACGGTGCCGGATTTGCAGCAACGCATCCGGCTCCTGGAAAATCAACTCAAGGTTTTGCTGGGCGAAGGTTCGGGCTCCATTCCGCGCGGCGAGATTTTGACCGCGCAAACCGTCCCGCCGGAAGTTCCCGCCGGGCTGCCGGCCGCTTTGCTGGAACGGCGTCCGGACATTCTGCAAACCGAACAGCAACTGCGCGCCGCCAGCGCCCAGGTCGGCGCCACCATAGGCGATTTCTTTCCAAAAATTGGATTGACTGCACTTTTCGGCGGCGTCAGCGAGGATCTTTCAACGCTGACCGCTCCCCAGGCGCATCTCTGGTCGGTGGGCGCGAGCGCGGTGGGACCGCTGTTCTCGGCTGGCTTTTTGCGCGGTCAATATCGGCAGTCACTGGCGCAATTCGAGGAGGCCAAATTAACCTACGAGAAAACGGTGTTGCAGGCGTTTCACGAAGTCTCGGGCCAGCTTTTCACGCGGTTGCGCTACGAAGAACAGCGCGCCCAACTGGCCCGGTCGGTGGCGGCGTATCAAGATGCCGTCCTGGTGGCGACGGAGCGCTACCGCGCCGGCCACGCCAATTATTATGAAGTGCTCGATGCCCAGCAGCAGTTGTTTCCCTCGGAAAACGCCCTGGCCCGCACCCAGCTCAACCAGCTACTCATCATGGTTCGCCTCTACGAATCCCTCGGCGGCGGCTGGAACCTCCCCGACCCGACCACCCCGCCGAAATAGGCGCCGCGCTTTCCCTCTCTCCCCATCTGCGGGGAGTGAGCCGGAGAGAGGGGGCTGCAGCTCCGGCGACAGCTCAGGTCCCCGATAGAGCGGTGCTCGTGTATCCTCATGGCGATCAAATCGCAATACTCTGGGTTGGCCGCGCGCAGAGTCTCCTACTTGACGCAATTAGGCATCTCGAGGTTTTGTAAAACGTAGCGAGGCCAGGTATGGTTCCCATTTATTTTCATCGAACAAATGGCTCGCTTGAATATCAACCGAAACATATCCGCCGGGGATCTTGAGTAAGTAGCCTGCTTTTTTCCAAATAACGGGCGAATCACGAAAATCGACGTGCTTGTGACCAGTAACCGTACCCAGATTGACACTAATCGCCTTCGGTACGTTTTGTAACGTATTTGGGCTGGCAAGTTTAGCCAAACCGGTCTCACCCATCAAAGTCAATAGTTCGCGCTCGCTGACGTTTGGATGCGCAAACCTCGCCAAGGTTAAATTCCGCGAAAATTCATCATCCATATTGAGCCTGAGCGCGTAAAAGTTTTGGCGTTTCCATTTTACAGTCAGCGAATATTCATCAACAGATGACTTTGCGTTTGGAGGCAATTTCATCGTTAATCGCTCAACAATCTTCTTGGGCTTGACCGGCGGCTTGAGCAAATTCTCAGGCATGGTCGCCGCAGTGAACAGAAAGCCGAAAATAAAACCGAGCCTGACATCGCGACTTTGCTCAGTTGAAAAGACTGTCCCTAATTCCTCGATATCGGCACTAAGTTGATTCGTTGCTTCCCGAGACGACATCCCCCGGACGCGTTTGCGCAGAAGCTTTTCAAGCATAGTGGTATCAGTCAATTCCCCCACGTCTGCTGCGGGCAACGCCGCGAGATACTCTTGGAACGGCCGCAAGTACCGCAGCGTCTCCGGTAAAGTTCTAATTCGTGCCATTCGTGTCAGTCCTCAATTTAGGCACTGGCTGACGCGTTTTTCGGTGAGAAAAAGGAGAGTTTTAAGACAGGCTAAATCGAGATTATTAGTTCGACGGCGGTATCGCCCCAACCGGCGCTGGCCTCCGCTCAACGCGGAAAGCTTCAAGGCTGCTGCCAGTGGCGAATAAAACGAGGGCCAGCATGGGTGGATAACGACATTCATTACCAAATAGTTTTCGCCGGATACTGTGAAAATGCGATGTCACGCGTGACGATGGTCAGGCCGTCGGCCAGGGCTTGCGCGATTAGCAACCGGTCAAATGGGTCGCGGTGATGATAGGGCATCTCCGCGAGTTGATTCAAGTGCACGCAGGAAATCGGGAGCAATTCGAAGCCGTTAAGTTCAAGTTGATGCGGAAAAACTTCAGCGAACGGACGCGGCAATCTCAATTTCCCCAAACTTAATTTCAAAGCGATTTCCCACAGGCTGGCGACGCTGACGAGTTTTTCCTGCGCCGTGCTTTCGATGGTGTCATGGGCGGTGGCGCTCAATTGCGGATCGTTGCCGAGAAACCAAAGCAATGCATGCGTGTCCAGCAGCAGCCTCATTTCATATAGTCGTTGAAGTCATCCAGCGGCGCGTCAAAATCCGGCGAAAGCCAGATTCCTCCCGGCAAACTTCCCGCGCGCGCCTGAACTCGACGGAGTGCAGACACTGCGGAAAGTTTGGCCTTCGGCTGGCCATTCTGCGTGATGGTGAATTCCTCGCCCTCCGCGACCTGTTTGAGCAGTTCCGGCAGTGTGGCCTGGGCGTTTTCCAAGGCGACTGTTTGCATAACCCTGGAACTGTAACCCAATTCGCGCTCAGGGCCAAATCTTTTCCAGGCTCCCCGCGGTCAACGCCGAGACGAAGACATTGGGAGAATGCATAAGGCACATGTCAGTTCTCTTTCTAAACTCATGTTCGCTTGGCGCGGCAAGCCGCAGCCAAAAGGGCATTACCACGGATTTCACGGATGGCACGGATAAAGACATTTCCATCCGTGAAATCCGTGAAATCCGTGGTCAAGATTCTTAAGACCGTGTCTGTGTGGCCCTTACCAGCAGAATTGGAATCTGCGATTTGTGGCGCACTTCGTGGATGGTGCTGCCGAAAAGGAGGTCGCCGATGAAACGGTGGCCATGCGTGGTCATGGCGATCAAATCGCAATGCTCGTGTTTGGCTGCGCGCAAGATTTCCGCGGGCGGATCGCCCAAGGCCAAATGGGTTGTCACCCGCAGTCCCTTCTCGCGCAATTCGTCCGCCGTTTTTTCCAGGTAGGCGCGGTCCTCCTTCATTTCCTGGGATTCCGCCAGCTTCATGCGTTCGAAATTCCGCGCCACCCAGCCGTCCGCGACATGCACCAGCAGCAACTCGGCATGAAAATGCCCGGCCAGCTCCGCCACATGCGGCAGCAGCGCCTTGTCCGCGCGCCCATTCTCCAGCGCCACCAAAATTTTCCTATACATGACAACAGGCCGCGACGGCTAATTGATCGGGCGGCTTTCCAGAAGCAAGCCCCCGCCCGCCCGACCGCGCAAGCACAAATCGACTCAACCCCCAATAATCTGTAGCGGCGATTGGAAAATCGCCGCCATTAGATTCCCCAAAATCGCCGTGACCAGTGCTGAGGCAACCGGAAGTGCCAAATTTACCGTTACCAGCGGACGGCGAACCCTGCGTAATAGGCCTGAACCAAAGCGCGGGAGACGATCAGTTTGTTCCTGCGGCGGCCATTTTTTCGAGCAGGCGAACACCCCGCTCGACTTCGGCGGGATGTTCCCAAGGAATAAAATGGTTCACTCCCGGAAGGATGATCTTGGCAAAGAGACCGGACTTCCCTGCCGCGGTCAATTGTTGTTCCAGCCACGCCACATTTTCCACCGGCACGAGCGGGTCACGGTCGCCGTGCAGCATCACCACCGGAGCGGAGAGTTTGGGCAGCAATTTTTGCATTTCAGTGAGGTCGGCGAGAACCGTCAGCATCTCGCGATTGCACTGGCGCAAGGCCTGCGGCTGGAGCCATGAGGTCACCCGCCAGCCAAATAAATATTG
>Ga0302320_10026694_pt1 | contig 11170 bp, 7 predicted proteins | sample Bog_T0_3_FD_202130 | JGI IMG/M metagenome (GOLD analysis project Ga0302320, IMG submission 202130) | Peat permafrost microbial communities from Stordalen Mire near Abisko, Sweden - Bog_T0_3 | ecosystem: Environmental > Terrestrial > Soil > Wetlands > Peat | place: Sweden: Abisko, Stordalen Mire... | reverse complement strand
CCGACGATGGCGCCCTTGATACAGCCCTTGGCTTCGGCTTGGAGCGGCGCGATTGCAGTCATAATGACGAGCGTTGCGAGAATTCCAGAATGAATTTTCATGTGGCCTCCATTGTGTTGTTTAACGCAAACCGACGATTCGCGTTTCCTGGCGCAGCCTCCGTTTTTGAAATGGCGAGCCCGAATCAAATTTTTCAGGACAGCGTCGCGTCGCTTTTCGATATGACGCGGACCTGCACGGACATTCCCAGAAAGGCGTCGCTAGCGCCCACGAAGCTTCCGGCGATCGGCATCGCATGGCGAATGTTGCGCGCCACGGCCACCGGAATCAGATTGAAACCGCCAACGCTGCGGTTGGTCGGATCGAAGGTGATCCAGCCGGCCCCTGGCACGTAAATTTCAGCCCAGGCGTGGGTCGATCCGGCCTCGGACAATTGGGTCAGGCTCGGAGTCGGATTGTAGTGATAGCCCGAGACGATCCTCGCTCCAAAGCCGAGGCAGCGTGCGGCTTCAACGAACAGCACGGCGAAATCGCGGCAGGATCCCCAGCCACGATTCAAGGTTTCGACCGGCGACTGCGTCCCCTCGTCCTCGCGGCTTTGATAAGAGATCCAAGCCGAGACGCCATTGCTGAGGTCTTTGAGAAGCGACAGCGTATCCGTTGGATTTCCTCTGACAAAAGCCGCCGCCCAGTTTTTAAGGCGACCATCGGGGTCGAGGTATTGCGGAGCGGCCAATCCGCCAAGGTCGATCCATTCGTCAGCGGTATACAGGAATGGATAGTTTTGCGCTGACGCGGCGATCTCGAAAACAGGCCAGAGTTCGGCGCCGAGTTGCAGTTCCGAGACGCTTTCGATGACCAGCGTGTCGGTCATCGATTGAAACGTCGCCATGCCCACAGCATTGCCGAAGACGTCCTGCGCCCAGGTGAGGGAAGCGTCTGGCGTGATCGTCGCCTGATGGGAGATCAAACGCAATTCGAGACTCTCGCGGGGACGCAGCATCAGTCGGTGCGTTCCAAGCATTACCGGCTGGCGATAGCGATACGTCGTCCGATGGCGGATCTCGAGAATATTCGAGCGAGGCTCCAGGAGGGGGGCGGCGAAACTTCGGTTTTGCATGTTCGAATACCCTCGGCGAGCGGTGTGGAGGTCTATCGCATTCGACGTCAACTCCATTATGGAGCGTTCGAGCTGAGGCGGTAGTATCGGAATTTACCTATCGAGCCGAGGGCCTAGCATCATTGGCCAAGCCCATGGTAAATCGAGCTAACCTTCTGAAGCCACTACAAAGACTGAAGATTGGCTTGACTGGGGTCTTTCGAGCGAGACAATGGCGGTCTCACGGTGGAATCCTTAAATGAGCTCCAAAAAACCCAATATTCTCGTCATCGAGGATGTCCCTTCGCTTGCTGCGACCTATGCCGCGTTTCTGGCTCGGGAATCGGTCGATGTGCATATTGCCACAACCGGGCAAGAGGCGATCGCGTTCATGGAGCGCAATCCGGTCGCCGCAGCCATCGTCGACGTGCATCTGCCTGACATGAGCGGCCTTGAAATTCTGAGGAAAGCCAGAGCGCTCGGCTCGCCCACCCACTTTATCGTGATCACGACGGAAGGTTCGATCAAGCTCGCCGTCGAAGCGATGCGCGACGGGGCTTTCGATTTCATCGTCAAGCCGCTTTCGCGCGAGCGCCTGGTCGTGACGGTGAAGAACGCGCTCGATCACCGCCGGCTCAGCGACCGGCTTGCCGAAGTCGCCGAGGATGGCAGGGAGGGGGCGCCCGGGCGTTTCATCGGGCAGTCGCTGGCGATGCAGGCGGTCTACCGGATTCTCCGCAGCGCCGCTCCAACCAATGCGACCGTGTTCATCACTGGCGAATCAGGGGTCGGCAAGGAGCTGTGCGCCGAGGCGCTGCACAAGCTAAGCAAGCGACGAGACGGGCCGTTCATCGCGCTTAACTGCGCGGCGATCCCCAAAGATTTGATGGAAAGCGAGATTTTCGGGCACGTCAAAGGCGCCTTCACCGGCGCCTCGGGCGACCGCAAGGGCGCAGCCCTGCAGGCCGACGGCGGCACGCTCTTCCTCGACGAGGTTGCCGAAATGGACCTGGGCCTGCAATCGAAGCTGTTGCGCTTCTTGCAGGAAAAAACGGTGCAGCGGGTTGGCGAGGACACGCTGCGACGAGCAGATGCGCGCATCGTCTGCGCCACCAATCGCGACCCGATGGCGGAAGTGTCCGCGGGACGGTTCCGCGAGGATCTTTTTTATCGCCTGCATGTCGTGCCGGTGGAAATGCCGTCGTTGCGCGACCGCGAAGGCGACGTCTTGCTGCTCGCGCAGCATTTCCTCAAGGTTTTCTCGGAAGAGGACGGCAAATCATTCAAGGGCTTCTCGCCCGACGCGGAAACGGCGCTGCTGGCCTATGCCTGGCCGGGCAATATTCGCCAATTGCAGAACGTGGTCCGCTCGGTGGTCGTGTTGAACGATGCGGAGGCTGTGACGGCGGACATGCTGCCCAGATCCCTCCTGCCCAGCCCGCTGCTGCCCAATTCGTCGTGGCGAGGCGGGGTTCCGACGGAGGCTCCGCCTGCGGCCGCCGCCGCGCCAAGGGCGCCCGTCGCGGCGGCAGCGCCTGCTTTTGCAGCGATTCGCCCGTTGGAGGATGTTATTCGCGAGACGATCGAGCACGCGATCGACGCCTGCGCAGGGTCGATCCCGCGCGCAGCTGCGGCGCTGCAAGTCAGCCCCTCGACAATCTATCGGCGCGTCGAGGCCTGGCGGCCGGGGGGCGTCTCGAATTGACGCAGCATGCACAAATTTATTGCCTCACTTCAATGGTTTGATGAGATAAGTCAGTTCCCTCCGCCCGTTTAAAGCGTATAAGCTGAAGCTTGTAGGCGGGCAGCAGTCTCGGGGCGCGGCGGACAGGACCATGGCTTATTCGGAAGCGAGGGAAAGCGATAATTTGCTCGAATTCGACGATTCCGCGCTTGACGAATTGCGCGAGGATCTCGGCGACGCTTTCGTTGCGCGCCTAGTGGGATCATGCGCCGCCGACGTCGCGGACATTCTCGAAAAAATGCCGGCGACCTATGCGGCCGAAGACGAAAAAATGACCCGAGCCTTGGCGCATAAGTTGAGGGGCCTGTGCGCGCAGTTTGGCGCGTTGGAGGCGGAGCGGGCGGCTTCCGAGACCGAAACTTGCGGGAGCGACAAGATCGAACATCGGCTTGTCTGGCTGCGCGACGCTGCGACGCGCGCGCTGGCCCGTTTCGAGCGGATTCGCGACGGCAAATAGAAGGGGCGCTGCTATTGCGGCGGCGCGACTCGGGAAACAGAGTCCCGCAGAGCTGCGGCGAGCTTCTTTCGATCCACAGGCTTCGCCAGATAGTCGTCCATCCCCGCGTCGCGGCAGGCCTGTTGATCCGTCGCCAATACGCTCGCGGTCATCGCGACAATGCGGATCGAGGCCTTGTTCGGAGGCAGGGCGCGGATACGCCTTGTCGCCTCCAATCCGTCCATCTCGGGCATGCGCACGTCCATGAAGACGAGATCATAGTCTTCGTTTTCGACCTTTTGCACCGCCTGAAGGCCATTCTCCGCGATCTCGACCCTGTGGCCGAGCCGGTGCAGCAGCGCGGTCAGCACTTCCAGATTGGTGGCCGTGTCCTCGGCGATCAATATCTTCAGACCACCTTGCGCGGGGTCCACCGGCGCCGGCGCCGACGGGACCGCGTTGGCCTCGAAATCCTCGAGGACCCAAACAATGCGGCTCGGCGTCAGGGCGCCTGCTATCACCGCTGCCTTGCCCGCTTCGGGAGCGACGCCGCCATCGAGTCCGAACAGGATGATTCGTCCGGGCGTTTTCGTCCGCAAAAATTCGGGGCGCGATTTCGCAATCTCGATGTCGACGAAAATGAGATCGGCGGCGTCCGGATCGGCGGGTTCGAAACCGCAATGGGCGAGAACGCCGAGAGCCGCCGCGCGCCCCCTGTCGTCTGCGCAAAGCAGCGCGGCGGAACGTCCGGGGGCAGGGGGCTCGTCACGATCGACAAAGCCTATCGGCGTTTCAAACCAGAATGTGCTGCCTTCGCCCTCGATGCTTTCGTAATCGATGGTCCCGCCCATCGCCTCCATCAAGCGCTTGCAGATCGCCAGCCCCAATCCCGTCCCGCCATATTTACGCGTGATCGACGCGTCGATCTGGCTAAAAACCTGAAACAGCCGGCCGCGTTTGGAGTCGGGCATGCCGATGCCGGTATCCTGAACTTCTACGCGCAGCCGATTCTGACTCAGGCCGATCAGACGGAACGTCACATGGCCTTTCGAAGTGAATTTGATCGCGTTGCCGGAAAGATTCAGCAGCACCTGCCTCAGACGCTTGGGATCGCCGAAGGCGCGGTCGATCCGCTCGCCGCGAATGTCCAGCTCGATGCGAAGTCCCTTTCGCGAGGCGGTGGGCTCCTGGATTTCCAGCACGCTCTCGACCAGGGAAAGGGGCGAGAATTCGCGACATTCGATCTCCACCCGGCCGGCTTCGAGCTTGGAGAAATCGAGAATGTCGTCGATGATCCCGACCAACGCCTCGCCCGATTGCCGCACCGTATGGACGTAGCGCTTCTGCTCGGCGGAGAGATTGGTGTCCTCCAGCAGCAGAATCATGCCGATGACGCCGTTCATCGGCGTGCGGATTTCATGGCTCATCGTGGCCAGAAATTCGGTTTTGGCCTGATTGGCGCGGTCGGCGGCGTCCTTCGCCGCCGCGAGCTCCACTTGCGTTTCGTGGGACTTGGTCACGTCGATATGGACGCCGATGAGACGCTTGGGCGCTCCTTTCTCATCGCGCTCGATAACTTTGCTGACGCTCTTGATCCAGCTCCAGCCGCGATCCTTGCGCCGCATGCGAAATTCGGCTTCGATCGCGACGGCTTCGCCCCGTTCGTGCGTCGCGAGCGCATCGTCATTGATGCGAAGGTCGTCGGGATGGACGAGCCAACGAAACGTGTCGCCATTGGCCGGAAATTCGCGCGGCGCATAGCCCAGCATCGTGTGCCAGGTTTCGCTGTAGAAGGCGCGATTGGTGGTCGGATCATAGTCCCACAGCCCCGTCGACGACGCGCTGAGAGCGATGGCGAGTTGCTGGCCGCTCCTCCTCAAATCGTCCTCGAGCCGTTTGAGCGCGGTGATATCCGTGCAGATCGCGATGAATTGGTGGATTTGGCCGTCGCGCTTCTTCAACGGGATGATGGTTGATTGCAGCCAATAAAAATGACCCGAGGCCGCGCGATTGCAGATCTCGCCGGTCCAGACCCTGCCGGCCAGAATTGTCGTCCACAAGTCGCGATAGAAAGGGCCGACCTGTTTGCCCGAGTTGAGCATGTTATGGTTGTGGCCGAGCAATTGCTGGCGCGAAAAGCCAGATACCTTGCAAAAACGATCGTTGGCGTAGACGATGTTGCCGTCCACTCCGGTAATGCTGACGATCGCATGCTGATCGAGCGCAAACTTCTGGTCTTCGAGCGCTTGCTCGCGGTCGGCGACGAGTTCGCGCTGACGATCCGTCACCACGATGATGAGGCCGCATACGGACGACGTCAGCAACCAGCTGGCAAAGAGGATGAGAAAGGCGTTGTTGCTGGAATGCGCGGAAAAATAGGCCTCGGTCGGCGCGACGCGCAAGACCCAGCGCCGTCCGGCGAAATCGATCTCGGCCTGCTCGCCCAATTCCGCTCGGGTGGGGCCGAAATTGCGCGACACCCGCCGAATATTCACAAAGGATTCGGGCGGCCTGCCGGTGTTGCCGTCGAGCACGACCGGCGTGGCGGGATCGGTCTGGTCGATGAGCCAGTAATCGACATTCGGATTGCTATGGCCCTTCAGCGCGACATCGACGATGCTCGACACCGTGAAGACGCCGATCTGAAATCCGCGCAGGCCGTCCTCCCCCGTTTTGGCGGGCGTTTCGAAAACCGGCAGGAAAAGCAGGATGCCCATCTTGCCGTTTTGAAAGAGCTTGACGCCGGCGGTGGCGGTCGGCTGGCGCGACGCCGTCGCCTTCAACATGGCGGCCAGGCGCTCAGGGCTTGAAGCGAGGTCGAAACCCACCGCGCCTTCATTGCCCTGCAATGGATAAATGTAGCCGACAGGAAAATAGTCGCGTCGCGGCGCGACCGGAGTGGGGCGCCCGTTGACGTTTTCGAGGATCGCGAAGTCGCGTCCCCATTGCCTGCGCATTTCCGCTTCGAATTGGGGCTTGGCTTCCAGCGTCACGCGCGGAATCCAGTTGACCGACTGAATGCCGAGGCCAATCGCCACGACGCGCTTGGCGACAGCGTTGTAGTCAAGGAGATTTCGCTCGGCCGGGGTCTCGAATATGCCGGCGAGGCTGCCGACGGCGGTCGCGCCAAGCCGCAGCGTCGAGTCGATGCGACCTGCGAAATCGCTGGTCACGTCCTTGAGGTCCTGGGTGAGGTTGCGAAGCTCCACGCGGCTGTTGACCGTGAAGGCCGTGGTCGCGGCCGCCAGCACGATCAGGCTTGTCGCCAGCACTGGGAAGGCGCGTCGAATGCGCTCGCCGGCCGGGGAATGCGCGAAGATCATGATGACGGGCATGAAGGCGATGACGCCAAGCGCCTCCTCGCACCAGCGGATCGACCAGTCGAGCGGAAGTTCGCTGAACGTCAATCGGCCAAGCGCGAGAAAAGACAGCTCCGCTATGGAGGAGCCGAGAAAACCTGCGAGCCCGCCGGCCAGCAGAAACAGCCCGATGGAGCGGACGCCGATGTTGGCGAAAGGGAAAGCGCTGAATTTGCGCAGCAGCCATGCGCCGGCCAACGCCTGAAAGGCGGCTGCCGATGCGATGATGGCGGAGGCGGAGAAGGTTTGCAGAAAGGCATTTGGATCGGGCACGAGGAAACGCGCCGCGAAGTGAAACAGCATGGCGCCCAGAAAGACGCCGATCGCTGAAGTCGGGCCGGCAATCGCCACAGCCGCCATCGCCACGCCCGCGGAGGGCCATGCGAGCACGGGGCCGCCGATCGCGTAGGAAACGCCAAAGGTGAGCAAGCCGGCGAGCGCATAGGCTGCCGCGACCAAGACGACAGCGCCGGTTTTGGTCTGCGCCGTCCTGAGCGCCACGTCCGGGTCCAAAATCTTCATCGCCATTTCCACGCTGGCGCGCTGACTCGCAAAATGATTGCCATCTCTAGCATATTGCGTTGGACGCCAAGCCTTTATTCGATCAACAAAATACACTGAAAATATCGTTTGCGGCATCAAACTTCAGCGGCGCCGGGAGCGGTCGCCCGTTTACATCGCCAGCGCCACGATGGCGGGCAGGCTGACGTAAGAGACGAGGGTCGAAAGCAGGACCAGTCCGGCGACTTCGTCGGGGTCCGAGCCATGGGCGCGCGCAAACAGATAATTGAACACCGCCGTCGGCATGGCGCTTTGAATGATCAGCACGCCACGCTCCGCTCCCTGCAAGCCAAACAGCCAGGACACGCCCACGCCGCCGGCCAGTCCCAGCGCGAGGCGGGCGAGGGCCAGCGTGAACTGCCGCGCCTTGTTCCTCGCGACCAATTGCGCCAGGGCGACGCCAAGCCCCAACAGCATCAGGGGGATGGTCAGATTGCCGATCATCGTCAGGGTATTGGTCAGCCATTGGGGGCTCGCGAAACCCATTTGCGCGCAGGTCACGGCCAAAATGGCGGCGTAAAGAAAGGGCACGCGGAGAAGACCGCCGACGGTCAGGCGCCCCATGGCGATGCCCGGACCGAAGCTGAACTGGCCGACGGTGCAAACCGTGAAATACACCATGGCCAGCGCCAGTCCGCGCTCGCCAAAGGCGTAGAGGCAGATCGGCAGGCCCATGTTGCCGATATTGGGGAAGACGAGCGAGGGGAGGTAGACGCGCAGCGACAGGCCGGCGAGGCGCAAGCCAATCGTCGCCACAATGGCGAAGAAGATCAGGCAGGCGAGGCTCGCGCCGCCCATCCGAAAGAGATCCTGCATCGAGAAATGGCTTTGCGACAAAGTCACGAAGACCAGCGCGGGGGAGCCGACCAGGGTGACGATGCGCGTCACGAATTCATGGTCAAAGGGCAGTTGTCGCCAGCCCCAGACATAGCCGGCCGCCGAAACCAGAAGCACCGGCGCCGCGACCGCCACCAGCGAGGCGATCAACTCCATGAGGGCTTCGCCAAGGGAAGCCGAGGAAAGCGTGCTGTCATTGGGCGCGTATTTTTTGCGTTTGCCGCCCCAATCCGCTCACCTCAACCGTCACAATGTCGCCGGGCGCCAGATATTTCGGCGGCTTGCGTCCCATCCCGACCCCGGACGGCGTGCCCGTGACGATGACATCGCCGGGCATCAGGCGGAAAAACCCGCTCATATAGGAAACCAGCGAGGCCACGCCGAAAATCATGTCGGATGTGGCGCCGTCCTGCATGACCTCGCCATTGACTTCCAGCCGCACGGACAGCGCCTGCGGATCGGCAACCTCGTCGCGGGTCACCAGCCAGGGGCCGAGCGGACAAAACCCCGGCAGGCTCTTGCCCTTAACCCATTGGCCGCCGCGCCTGATCTGGTAATCGCGCTCGGAAACGTCATTGACGGTCATATAGCCGGCGACATGGTTCAGCGCGTCGGCCTCCGAGACCTGATAGGCCTCCGTTCCGATCACCACGCCAAGTTCGGCTTCCCAATCGACGCTTTTCGCGCCGGACGGGATGACGATATCATCGTCGGGGCCGGACAGGCTGGAGATCGCCTTGCTGAAAAGAATCGGCTCTTCGGGAATAGGCATCCCGGATTCCAGGGCATGCTTGCGATAATTCAATCCCACCGCGTGGATCTGGCCAATGCCGGCGACCGGCGTTCCCAGTCGCGGCGCGCCCTCCACCAGCGGCAGCTTTTGCGGGTCAATCGCCGCGAGGACGGCAAGACCCTGCGGCGACAGCAGTTCCGGCGAAATATCGCCGATTGCCGGCGAGAGCGCGCGCAGTCGCCCCTGCGCGTCGAGCATCCCGGGAAGTTCCTGGCCGACCGGCCCATAACGCAGCAATTTCATCGCCCATCCCTCCATGCCGGGGCGGATCGCTCCGCCGCTCCCCACTTTCTCCGACGCCCGCGCCGGCTTCGTCAAGCCTTGAAATGCGGCCCTAATTTCGGCCTCGCGCGCGCCCCCATGATTATGGAGCTTTCCTTGACTTGACCATAGTCGCGATGTGCTGTCTGCATGGCGCAATGACCGCAATTGAGGAGCCCCGATTGTCGGAACATGACGATGAATGAGATGGATTTTTTTGACGCGCGGCCCCTGCTTGCCCTGGCGCTGCATGTCGTCCTTGCCAGCGCAGTGACCGTTCATGTGCTGCTTCGCAAGGCGGATGTGGGCTCGGCGACGGGATGGATCGGCCTTGCCTGGCTCTCGCCCATCATCGGCGCCGGTCTTTATGCCCTGCTCGGCGTCAATCGTGTCCACCGGCGCGCGCAGGAAATGCGCGTCCCGCCTCTCCCGCTCGACCAGGCTGAAGGCGAGAGTTTGCGCGAAAGGAGCCTGACGCCGCTCGATCGGGCGGCGGCGGAAATGACGGGACGTCCTTCCATCGGCGGCAATAATATCCGGATCCTGTGCAATGGCGATGAAGCCTACCCACTCATGTTGGCGGCGATTGACGCCGCGACATCGAGCATCGCGCTGTCCAGCTATATCCTGCGGGACGATCTGGCCGGCGCCCCCTTTCTCGATGCGCTGATCCGGGCGCACCAGCGGGACGTGCAGGTCCGGGTGCTGATCGACGGCATTGGAGGCGGCTATTTTACGTCCTGGGGCTACCGGCGACTTGCGCGCCATGGCGTTCCCGCCGCCAGATTCATGCATTCGCTGCTGCCCTGGCGCATGCCCTTTCTGAATCTGCGCATGCACAAAAAACTTCTCGTCATTGACGGCCAGAGGGCATTTACCGGCGGCCTCAACATTGGTGCGGAAAATCTGCTGGCGCTGAAGCCGCGACATCCGGTTCTCGACCACCATTTCGCGATACAGGGGCCGGTAGTGGGGCAACTCTCGCGCGCCTTTGCCGATGATTGGCAGATGGCGACGGGTGAGGAGCTTGAGGACGCGATCTGGTTTCCCGAACCTCTCCCGGCAAGTGGACCGGCAAGCGAACAGATCATGCGGGTCATCACCGCCGGGCCGGATCAGGATATCGAAAAGATCGAGTTCGTCGCCCTGATGGCGATCACCTGTGCGCAAAAATCCGTCACGCTGATGACGCCTTACTTTCTGCCCGACGAGAAGCTGGTGAGCGCGCTTGGTCTGGCGGCGCGTCGCGGCGTCGAGGTCGATGTCGTCATTCCCGCGAAGAGCAACCACCGCTATGTGGATTTCGCCATGCAGGCGAATGTCAGCCCCTTGCTTGAGGCTGGTTGCCGGATCTGGAAAGATCGGCCGCCCTTCGATCACTCCAAGCTGATGACTGTCGATGGCGCCTGGGCGCTGATTGGCAGCTCGAACTGGGACACGCGGAGTTTCCGGCTGAATTTCGAGCTGGGAGTCGAAGTTTACGACGCCGAATTCGCCCGCGCCCTGAAAGCCGTCATGGACGCCAAACGCCTGCAGCCGCTGACTCTCGAAAACCTGGCCCAAAGGCCGCTGGCGGCGAGGCTGCGCGACGCGGCGCTTCGCCTTTTGCTTCCCTACCTCTGACCACTCAAAGCCGTTTGCCGGTTCAGCCGAGGTGAACGTCCGTGGGCTGGACGGCCGTTTGCCTGCTCACGCTGGCGCCGTCGCCGCTCTTCAACCGGCGAAAGACGACGGTCGAGAGAATGGTGATGAAGCCGAGGACAAAAAACGCCTCATGCAACCCTCGCATCATGGCGTCGGGATTTGCGTGAAGACGATCGGGGATGAAAAAGGCGGTTGTCAGCCCCGCCGCCGCGACGCCGAAGCTGATGGACATCTGCTGCGCCGTGCTGGCGATGGAACTGGCGTTGCTTGTGTCGGCCTCAATGATATCGGCGTATACGAGGGTGTTCATGCTCGTATATTGCAGCGACTGGAAGGCTCCGTAGCAGAAGGCCTGCAGCACGATGACCCAGACCGGCGTGGCGAGTCCGACGGTCGAAAACAGCATCAGCAGCAGACCCAGGATGACCGTGTTCCA
>Ga0302320_10026692_pt1 | contig 11171 bp, 8 predicted proteins | sample Bog_T0_3_FD_202130 | JGI IMG/M metagenome (GOLD analysis project Ga0302320, IMG submission 202130) | Peat permafrost microbial communities from Stordalen Mire near Abisko, Sweden - Bog_T0_3 | ecosystem: Environmental > Terrestrial > Soil > Wetlands > Peat | place: Sweden: Abisko, Stordalen Mire... | reverse complement strand
CCGCCTGCGGCGTCTGCCGCACGGACCTCCATGTCGTCGATGGCGAACTGCCCCACCCGCAAGTCCCCATCATCCCCGGCCACGAGATCGTCGGCCGGGTCGCGGCGGTCGGGGCCGGAGTCGAGGAGTTGAGCGTGGGCGAACGCGTCGGCGTGCCCTGGCTCGGCCACACCTGCGGCGCCTGCCCCTACTGCCTGGAGGGCCGGGAAAACCTCTGCGACCAGCCGCTTTTCACCGGCTACACGCGTGACGGCGGCTTTGCGACGTCGGTGATCGCCGACGCGCGCTTTGCCTTCCCCCTCGGCGAGACCGGTGGCGATGTGGAACTGGCGCCCCTGCTCTGCGCCGGCCTGATCGGCTGGCGCTCGCTGGTGATCGCGGGCCCCGGGCGGAACCTGGGGCTCTACGGCTTCGGCGCCGCCGCCCACATCGTGGCACAGGTCGCCACCTGGCAGCAGCGATCGGTCTTCGCCTTCACGCGGCCGGGGGATCTCGCCCACCAGACGTTCGCCCGCAGCCTGGGCGCCACCTGGGCCGGAGGCTCGGACGAGCCGCCGCCGCAGCCGCTCGATGCGGCGATCATCTTTGCCACTGCGGGCGACCTCGTGCCCCTCGCGCTGCAGGCGGTGCGCAAGGGCGGTCGCGTCGTCTGCGCGGGGATCCACATGAGCGACATCCCCGGTTTTCCCTACCGGCTGCTCTGGGAAGAGCGGCAGATCAAGTCGGTGGCGAATCTCACCCGGCAGGATGGGATCGATTTCCTGAGCCTGGCGCCGACGATCGGCATCGTCACCCGGACCACGCGCTATCCCCTCACTCAAGCCAACCAGGCCCTGGCCGACCTCCGCGCCGGGCGATTTGAGGGCGCCGCGGTCCTGGTGCCCTGAGCGCCTGCGCCCAGGGCGGTGCCGTGGCGGGTTTTACCCCATGGAATTCAGGGCCGGCCCGGAATACCTTCCGGCCGCAAAGATGGACGATCCTCCTGACGCCAAGCTTCCGGCCAAAGCGTCGCCCAGAAAAGGCACGAGGAAGGCAGGACCAAAAAAATCAGCGGCTCATCCCTGGTATCGGCGCCCGGGCATCGTGGGGCTTTTGGTCCTCGCGGTCATCGTGGTGGTGGTCGCCGGCGCACTGATCTGGCGCCATACTCGGTCCCATGTCACGACCGACGACGCGTTCATCGACGGCGTTTCCCAGATCGTGAGCCCCCAGGTCTCCGGCCGGGTCATCCGGGTGCTGATCGACGACAACCAGGACGTGCGGGCAGGCCAGGTCCTGGTCGAACTCGATCCCGCCGACTATCGGTCGCGCCTCGACCAGGCCGAGGCCGCGCAGGCGCAGGGTGAGGCCCAACTGGCCGAGGCCCAGGCACAGCAGGCAGTCACCGCCGCCCAGTTTGAGGAGGCCGGGGCGAATCTCCGCACGGCGCAGGCCAATGCCGCTAATGCGGACCACCAGCTGGACCGCAACCAGCGCCTGAAGCGCCTCAACGCCGGGGCGGTGTCCGCGCAGCAGCTCGACAACCTCGGAGCCTCCGCCAAGGACACGGGAGCGCAGTTGAGCGCCGCGCAAGACCGGGTCGCCGCCGCCGCCGCGCAGCTGGGATATGCGCGCAGCCTGGTCATGGTCGCCCGGGCCGGCATCCGCGGTGCGGATGCCCAGCTAGCCCAGGCCGCGCTCACCCTCGGCTACACCCGCGTGCGGGCGCGGATCGACGGGCGGGTCGCCAACCGGACGGTGTGCGCGGGCAATGTCGTCACCGCGGGGACGCCCCTCATGGCGGTCGTGCCCCGCGACGTTTACGTCACGGCCAATCTCAAGGAAACCCAGCTCACCCTGCTGCGGCGCGGCCAGCCCGTAAAAATCACGGCGGACGCCTACCCCGCGTTGAAGCTCACGGGCAGGGTCGACAGCGTCCAGCCCGGAACCGGGGATGTCTTCAGCACGCTGCCCGCCGAAAACGCCACGGGCAACTGGGTCAAGGTGGTCCAGCGCGTGCCGGTCAAGATCGACTTCGACCCACTGCCGGATGACCCGGGCCAGCGCCTCGCTCCGGGGATGTCCGTGGAAGTCTCGGTCAAGGTGCGCTGACCCATGGCCCTGGAACGGTCAGCCGCCGGCAATCACAGTCCCTGGCTGCTGGTCCTGGTCGTGTCGATGGCGACCTTCATGGAGGTGCTTGACACCAGCATCGCGAATGTGTCCCTGCCCCATATCGCGGGGAGCCTCGCGGCCAGCCAGGACGAGAGCACCTGGGTCCTGACCAGCTACCTGGTCAGCAACGCCATTGTGCTCCCCATCAGCGGCTGGCTCTCCCGGGTCGTGGGCCGCAAGCGTTTCTATATGACCTGCGTGGGCATCTTTGGCGCCAGCTCGCTCCTGTGCGGGCTGGCTCCGTCCCTGAACTGGCTGATTTTCTTCCGGATCCTGCAGGGAATGGGCGGGGGCGGGCTGGCCCCGAGCGAGCAATCGATGCTGGCCGACTCCTTCGCGCCCGAGCAGCGCGGGCAGGCGTTCGCCTTCTACGGAATCGCCGTGGTGGTCGCGCCCACGCTGGGGCCGACGCTCGGCGGCCTCATCACCGACAGCTTCTCCTGGCGCTGGATTTTCTTGATCAACGTGCCCGTCTGCCTGCTGTCGCTCCTGCTCTCGTGGATCGTGCTGGTGGATCCGCCCGCCGTGCTCGCGGAGCGCAAGGCCGCCCTCCAGGGAGGGCTCAAGGTGGACTTCCTCGGTTTTATCCTGGTCGCCGTGGGGCTGGCCTGCCTCCAGGTCGTGCTCGACAAGGGCACGGAGGACGACTGGTTCTCCTCCGACTTCATCCTCGGGTTCGCCCTCGTATCCGCCCTCGCACTCGTCGCGCTGGTGATCTGGGAGCTGAACCAAAAAGACCCCATCGTGAACCTGGGGCTGATGCGGAACCGGAATTTCTCGGCCGCCATGGCGGTGATGTTCATCACCGGCTTCATCCTGATCAGCACCACCCAGATGCTCCCGCAGTTCCTGCAGGCCATCATGGGCTACACGGCGACCAAGGCGGGCCTCGCGCTCACGGCGGGCGGCTTCGCGACGCTGGTCATGATGCCGGTCGTGGGGCTGCTGATAAAGAAAATCCAGCCGAAATACCTGATCGCCTTCGGCCTCGTCGTGGAATGCCTGGCCTGCCTCAACCTCCGGGGGTTCAATACCGACATCAATTTCGGCCACGCGGCGCTGGCCCGCATCTTTCAGGCGGTCGGCCTCCCTTTCCTCTTCGTCCCGATCACCACGGTCTCGTACGTGGGACTGGCGCCGGATGAGAGCAACGATGCCTCGGCCCTGATCAACACGATGCGCAACCTGGGCGGCAGCGTGGGAATTTCCGTGGCGGTTGGACTCCTCGCGCGGCGCGGCCAGTTTCATCATGCCCGGCTGGCCGAGACCGCGACGATCTTCTCCTCGGCCCGCCATCCCTGGCGCGGCGGCCTCGCCGCCTTCAGCCAGGTGCTCGGGCGGCAGGCCGCGATGTGGTCCTACATCGATGTCTTCACGTTCCTGGCGGTCCTGGCCGCAGGGGTGATCCCCTGCGCGTTCCTCCTCAGCAACATCAAAAAAGGGAGTGCCAATGCCGGCCATTAGGCGCGCGATCATCGCGTCGGCCATGTTGGCCGGATGGGCCGGGTGCACCGTCGGCCCGGACTACCACCTCCCCCCGGCGGAGACGCCCCCGAGCTTCGGCGAGCCGGGCCGCGCACCGGGCGGGCCGTTCGGCGGCGCTGCCGACGATGAACGGCTCAAGCGCTGGTGGACCCTCTTTCGCGATCCCACCCTCGATTCCCTGATCGACCGCGCGCTGCGCCACAACCGGGATCTGAAGGTCGCCATTTCCCGAGTCAGAGAGGCGCGGGCCGAGCGGGAGGTCGCCGCCGGGGCGTTCCTGCCCGAGGTCGATGCCACCGCCGGCTACAACCGCAGCCTCGGCAGCAGGAATGTCAGCCTGCCCCTCGCGGCGCTGGCCGGCGGATCCTCCTCCGGCTCGTCCAGTGCGGGCGCCTCGACCTCGCCAGCGAGCGTCAACCCCAAGGCCGTCCATCCGGACGATGCCACAGCGGACAGCGGGAGCGCCGGCGCCTCCCCGGCGGCCACGGGCGCCACGCCCGGAGGTCCCAATTCCCCTTTTGGCGAGGGCGGCCTGCCCGGAGTCACGACCAATCTCTTCCAGGCGGGATTCGACGCGGTCTGGGAGATCGACGTCTTTGGGGGAACCCGGCGGGCGGTCGCGGCGGCCGACGCCCAGGCGGCGGCGGCCGCGGACGGGGCTGATGCCGTTCGCGTCACGCTCCTCGGGGAGGTCGCCAGCGCCTACCTGCAGCTTCGCGCGCTGCAGGCGCGGGAGGCGATCGCCCGGCAAAACGTGGTCTCCCAGCGCACCACCTGGAAAATCGAGGACGACAAATTCAAGGCGGGGTTGGGCGACGAGTTCGCCGTGGCGGAGCAGGCGGCCCAGCTCCAGCTGGTCGCGTCCTCGCTCCCGCCGCTGGAGGCGGCGGAGCGGACGGAGCAGCATGCGCTGGCCTTCTTGCTGGGCGAGGAGCCGGCGGCCCTGGCGGCGGAACTCTCGCCGGCCCGGTCGCTTCCTTCCCTGCCGCCCGCCGTGCCGATCGGGGTCCCCTCGGACCTCCTGCGCCGCCGGCCCGATATCAGGCGGGCCGAGCGGGATCTCGCGGCCGCCACGGCGGAAATCGGGGTCGCGACCGCGCAGCTCTTTCCCCAGTTCAGCGTGACCGGTTCACTCGGCCTGGACAGCAGCAACCTGAAGCAGCTTCCCGAATGGGGCAGCCGGTATTTTTCCATCGCCCCGGGAGTCAGCTGGCCGGTTCTGGATTGGGCCCCGCTGCATGCGGCCATCCGCGCCCAGGATGAACGGCAGGTCCAGGCCGCCCTCGCCTACCAGACGGCCGTGGCCCAGGCGCTCAAGGACGTAGCCGACTCGCTGGTGCAGTACGGGTCCGAGCGCGAGCGCAACGCCTCCCTGGTCAGGACCGTCGCGCAGGCGCGCCGGGCGAGGCGCGTGGCGGCGCAGGTCTACGCCAATGGCCTGGCCGACCAGCTCGCCTCGCTCCTGGCGGAGAGATCGCTCCTTCAGGCGGAGGATGCGCTGGCCCAAAGCGACGCCAATCTGCGAACCGATCTGGTCGGACTCTACAAGGCGCTGGGGGGCGGCTGGGACGTGAATCCCCAAAAGACAAAATAATCGGGCGGCGGCAGTCGGGTAACACCCCATGGGGCCCGCGCGCGCTTTCCCCTATATTTCAAAACATGAAATCAAGCACCAACGACCGGGTGGAAGGCGCCGCCAAGGATATCGCCGGCAACGTCAAGGAAGTCGCCGGCAAGGCCACCGGCAATGATCGGCTGAAAACCGAGGGCAGGATGGAGCAGGCCGAAGGCCGGACCCAGAAAAAGCTCGGCGCGATCAAGAAGATTCTCGGGACTTAACCGCCGCGGGTGAACGTCGCCCGCGGCGTTTTCCCGGCCCGCCTGAGGCGGCTTGCGCCCAGCGCGCCGATGCCTGTCCCCGATACCGCCCCGACCCGACCGGCGCCCTCCGGGCTGACGTCCTCGCAGGCCGATGCCCAGCGGGCGAAGGTGGGCCTCAACTCCATGCCCGCCGCCGGGCTCCGCCCGGTGCGCCAGGCGCTCGCCAAGCTGTGGGCTCCGGTGCCGTGGATGCTCGAGGCCGCGATCGTGCTCGAACTGGCGCTGCACAAGTTCACGGAGGCCGTGATCATCGCCGGGTTGCTGCTGTTCAATGCGGCCCTGGGATATTTCCAGGAAGGCAAGGCGCAGGCCACCCTGGCGGCCCTCCGGACCCGCCTCGCCCTGAACGCGTCGGTCCGGCGGGACGGGGCGTGGAAAATCGTGCCGGCCGCCGATCTGGTGCCCGGCGACCTCGTCAAGCTGTCCCTGGGTGCGGTGGTCGCCGCCGACGTCACCCTCGTCGATGGATCCGTGCTCCTCGACCAATCCATGCTGACCGGCGAGTCGGTGCCGGCCGAGGCCGGCGCCGGCGCATCGACCTACGCGGGCGCGCTGGTCCGGCGCGGCGAAGCCACTGCGACGGTGACCCAGACCGGGTCCCGCACCAAATTCGGCCACACCGCGGAGCTCGTCCGCACGGCCCACGTCGTGAGCTCCCAGCAGAGGGCCGTGCTCCGGGTCGTGCGCAACCTCGCGCTGTTCAACGGCGCCATCATCATCGTCCTGGTGGCGTACGCACGGCTCCGGGGACTCGCCTGGGACGAGACCATCGCCCTCTTGCTCACCGCGGTGCTGGCCGCGATCCCGGTTGCCCTGCCGGCCACCTTCACGTTGGCCACGGCGCTGGGGGCCCGGTCGCTCGCAAAATTGGGCGTCCTGTCGACCCGCCTGTCCGCGATCGACGAGGCCGCGACCATGGATGTGCTCTGCTCGGACAAGACCGGAACCCTGACGCGCAACGAATTGTCCGTGAACGCGGTCCGGCCGGTCCCCGGCAGCGACGAGGCGCGTGTCCTGACGCTGGCCGCCCTGGCCAGCGCGGATGGCGGACAGGACCCCGTCGATGCCGCGATTCGAGCCGCCGCCCAGGGCAACGGAGGCCCGAATCCGCCCCGGCTGGTTCATTTCATCCCCTTTGATCCGGCCAAGAAAATGTCCGAGGCCAGCGCCACGGACGACCGCGGCCAGAACCTCCGGATCGTGAAAGGCGCGTACGACACCCTCTGTCCCCTGATGGCCGCTTCGCCCACCGGGGCCGCGGCCGTGGCGGAACTGGAAAAAGAGGGTTTCCGGGTCCTGGCGATCGCCGCCGGCCCGCCGGGGCAGCCCCTGCCGCTCGCCGGGCTGGTCTCCCTCAGCGATCCGCCGCGCTCGGATTCGATCACGCTCATCACCGAGTTGAAGGCGCTGGGCGTCCAGACCGTGATGGTGACCGGCGATGCGCCGGCCACCGCGGCCATTGTGGCCCATGCGGTCGGGCTCGATGGGCCGGTCTGCCCCCCCGGACCGCTTCCGCCGAACGTCAGCCCGGACCGATTTGCCGTGTTTGCCGGCATTTTTCCGGAGGGAAAATACGACCTGGTCAAGGCCTTCCAGAAAACCGGCCACACGGTCGGAATGTGCGGGGACGGAGCGAACGATGCGCCGGCCCTGCGCCAGGCCCAGATGGGCGTCGCCGTCTCCTCCGCGACCGACGTGGCGAAGTCGGCGGCGGGCATCGTGCTCACCGCGCCCGGGCTGGGCGGCATCGTCGCCGCCGTGACGGAAGGCCGCTTGGCCTTCCAGCGCATCCTCACCTATACGCTCAACTCCGTCACCAAGAAGATCGCCAACCTCCTCTTCCTCACCATCGGGCTGATTGTCACCGGTCATGCGATCCTGACGCCGATGCTGATGGTGATCATCATGATCACCGGCGACTTCCTGGGGATGTCGGTGACAACCGACCATGTGCAGGCCTCGGCCAGACCCAACCAATGGCGGATCGGCCGGCTGACCGTCGCCGGCATCGTGCTTGGCGCCGGCTTTCTCGCTTTCTGTTCCGGCGTGCTGCTGCTGGGCAAATTCCGGCTGGGGCTCGACCTCCGCTCGCTCCAGACGCTGGCGATGATCACCCTGGTGTTCGGTGGCGAGGGCGTGCTCTACGTCGTGCGCGAGCGCCGGCACCTCTGGAGCTCCCGCCCCGGCCGGTGGGTCGTGGTCGCAACCCTCGCGGACGTCCTGATCATCACCGGCCTGGCGGTGCGGGGCATCGGCATGCAGGCGCTGTCGATCCCGATTGTCGGCGGCGTGCTGGCCGGCGCCGTGCTCTTCGCGCTGCTGCTGGATCTGATCAAGGTGCCCGTCTTCCGGCGGACCGGAATCGCCTGACCGGGACTCATCCCCTCAGCGGAACGCCTTGAGCAGCGCCGCAAACTGCGTGTGCCGCGATTGGTCGTGGGGCGTCACGGGCGGGACCGGGCGGTCCATGCCCAGGAGCTGATAGACGGCGGTCTGGGCCGCGCGCACCGAATACTCCACCGTGAACACCACGTCGCCCGGCAGCTCAACGAACTGGCTGACAAACGCCAGATTGCGGGAACCGCCGGGCACCGGCGGCGGCCGGTCGCCGGGCTGGCGCGGCATGAACATGCTGGTGATGTAAGGCATGCGGCAGGGCACGCAGCGGGCCGCCGCAAAGATTTCCAGGTCAAGCCGGAGATGGCCGCAGAGTTCACGCAGGATTTCCGCGCCGTTGCATTCGGCCATCGGCCGCGGCACGAAATTGCCGACGCGGTCCGGGAACAGCGCATACCCCCAGAACACCTGGACGCCGGCCGGCTGGGCGCGGAAGTGGGGCTGATGGGCCAGCACGATGGACATCAGCCAGCTGGAGTCCTTGAAGGTGACGAGGCCGCCGGTGCCCGCCGCATTGCCGCTGAACTGGCTCACGTGATCGAAGAATGCGGGGGTGGACAGAGTGACGGTGAACGATTCCCAGCACGACTGCGCGATACCGCGGTTGAAAGCGGCGGGATTGCCAAACTGCGGGCGGCCCTCGGCCAGTTTTTCCCACAGGCTCCAGCCGCCACTGTCCGCCTTGGTCAGCTGCGCGGGCGCGCGCGTCATCGACCCCAGGCTGGAGGCATCGGTCATCGACCCGTTCTGGAGGAAGACCAGGTCGCCGGGGCGCACCGGGATCACTTCACTCCCGCCGGGCCGCCGGCAGGCGATGCCGGTCGCGACGAACATCCCGTCCACCGTCTGGTGCTCGATGTCGGTGACCGTGCAATTCAACACCAGGCGGACGCCCCGGGCCGCGAGCCAGGCCTGCAGCGGCAGGACGAGGGAGTCGTACTGGTTGTAGATGGTGCGCTTGACCCCGGCCAGGGTCTCGATCCGCGAAAACTCGAGAATGAAGCGGTGCAGGTAACGCCGGAACTCCGCCGCGCTATGCCAGGGCTGGAAGGCAAACGTCGTGGCCCACATGTACCAGAATTCCGTCCGGAAGAAGCCGGGCGAGAGCCAGTCGGTGATGCAGCTCGCGCCCAGCGCCGCTTCCTCCGCCCGGCTGAGTTTGAGCAGTTCCGTCCGATCCCGCATCGAGAACCCCATCGACACCACCGGTACCTTCGCGCGATTGCGGTCGACCAGCCGCGCCCTGGCGTGGGACAGGTGCTCCGCGTTGAACGCCACGGTCTCCTCAAACACCGACTGTCCGGGGTGGTCCAGCGACGGGATCGACTTGAAGAGATCCCAGGTGCACTCGTAGTTGTCCGTCGTCAGCATGCGCCCGCCGCGCATGACATATCCGCCCGCGGGTTCCCCGGCGGCATCGAGGCTTCCGCCCAGCACCGGGGCCGCCTCGAGAATCGAGATATTCCCCCCGGGAACGTAGCCGTCGCGGATCAGGAAGGCGGCCGCGGCCATCGATCCAATGCCGCCGCCCACCAGATAAACCCTGGGCTTGGCCTTCATCCGGCTGGGTCACCCGTCACCGAGCCCGCGCCAGTCCCGGGCCGCGGACATCGCCCGCGGGCCAAAAATCCAGCGCCGCGTTGACCCGATTGAGCAGCTCATAGAACGAGAATGGCTTGGGCAGGAAGGCATCGATGTCATGCCGCGGATCAGAGACGCACCGCGCCATCTCGGGCAGGTCGGAGATCAGGATCACCGGCTGCGTCATGCCGGCGACGCGCATCTGCCGGACGAGCTCGGTCCCGGAGAAGCCGGGAATGAGGCAGTCCGTGATCACCAGGTGGTAGTGGGTCGACTGCAGCTCGGCCCAGGCCTGCTCGCCGCAGCCGGCTCCGCTCACGGCCAGCCCGGCGCGGCCCAGCATCTCGGCGCAGGTCGCGCGCACGGACTGGTTTTCGTCGACGACAAGCACGTGCACGTGCCCATCCCGGGGCGGCGGAATTCCGCTGGAGATTTTGGTGGCGCGGCTGGCATGACCGGTCTCGTTATTTTGCATGCGCTCACGGTGGTGGCGGCCGCCGCGATTAAGCAAGCGCCCCACGGCCCGCAGCCATGGGATGTTCACCCCATCGCCACCCGATGGACCTCGGCGCCGATTCAAGGCACATTGCCGGCATGAGCACCAAATCCCCCCATCCCTCCGTTTCCGCCGAACCCGTCAACGAGGCCGAAATCCGCGATTACGCCTACCACCTTTACGGCCAGAGCGGGTACGCCGCGGGCCGGGACCTGGACAACTGGCTGGAAGCCAAGGCCTGCCTCAGCTCCGGCATCCCGAAGTCGGAGAGCCATCTCCGCCTCCATCAGAATTCCTTCAGGAAGAAGGCGTGAGCGGTTCAGGCGAATGAAGGCAGATGCACAACCCGGCCGGGCCCCGGGGCTTCCTCCGCGGGCGGATTCACGACACCGCCGGCGCTGGTGAGCTGGGTGTGCAGCTGCTGCCAGAGCGACTCGGCGCGCGGGGCCAGGATCTGCCGGCCGCGCTCGGCCTCCGCCCGGCGCGCGAGGCGGTTCTTTTCCGCGATCCTCGCCAGGTCGTCCAGGTTGTACAAAAACACATTGCTTGCGCTGGCCACCTCCGCGTCGACGTCGCGGGGCATCGCCAGGTCGACCAGCAGGATCGGCCGGGCCGGCCGTTCCTTCATCGCGCGGCGCACCGCGTCGGCCGAGAGGATCGTGGAGGGCGCGGAGGTCGAGCAGACCACGATGTCCGCATCGGCCAGCCGGCTTTCCCGGTCCTCAAACGGCAGCACCGCGGCGCCCAGGCCGGCGGCGAGCTCCGCGGCGTGCTCCAGCTTCCGGCTGGAGACCGTCAGCTGGGTCGCCCCGCGGCTGGCGAAGGCCCGGCCGCTCTTCTCGCCCATCTCCCCGGCGCCGAGGATCAGCACCCGGGTCTTTTCGAGACTGCCAAAAATATCCAGCGCCAGATCCACCGCTACGTTCGCCACACTGACCTGTCCGGTGGTGACCGCCGTATTGGTCCGCACATGCTTGGCGGCCTGGAAGGCCTTTTGAAACAGCCGGTTGAGCACCGCCCCCACCGACCCCCGGGCCTGGGCGGTCGCATAGGCGCGCTTCACCTGGCCAAAGATCTCGGTCTCGCCCAGGATCTGCGAGTCGAAGCCGGAGGCGACATTCAGGAGGTGCTCGACCGCCTCCCGGCCGTGGGCCACGAATCCAAACCGCCCGAATTC
>Ga0302320_10026691_pt1 | contig 11171 bp, 9 predicted proteins | sample Bog_T0_3_FD_202130 | JGI IMG/M metagenome (GOLD analysis project Ga0302320, IMG submission 202130) | Peat permafrost microbial communities from Stordalen Mire near Abisko, Sweden - Bog_T0_3 | ecosystem: Environmental > Terrestrial > Soil > Wetlands > Peat | place: Sweden: Abisko, Stordalen Mire... | reverse complement strand
ACCGGCGGCGGATCGAACAACGCCGACTTCGCCAACACGCGGACGCGTTCAGCCTCGGAAAGATCGCTCACTTCGCCGGACATGCTTTCACAATCGCCGCATACGCCGCCCCAAACCCCTTCAGGCTAAACGTGTCCGTCACCTCCTTCGGCGCCGGCGAACGAGCAATCGCTCGGCTGCCCCTGCCGAACGCCGCCACCGCCGCCTTGCCGTCCCGCGCGAACGCATTCCGCCCCGAGGTGTAGAAATCCAGCCCCGTCTGATCCACCTGCACCGTCACCGCCGCATTCGGCGGAAAGGTGAACCCAGCCTCGATCGCCACCGCATCCCGCCCGGTCGGGCGTTCCGTCACCGTCAGGATCACCGGCCCGCGCCCCGGCAACGCCGGCGCCGAACTCTGCACCCGGGTGAACGCATAGCAGACGGCCTGCCCCGATTCGGTGTGAGTCGCCGCGGTCCAGTCGCCAAACTCGGCCAGTTTCTTCGGCCCAGCCGGCGCCGGAGCCGCCGGATGCGCCGGCGAGACGGACTTTTTGGTCTCCGCCACCGCCGGGCACACCGCCAGCAGCAACGCAACTGTCACAAAACAGGCGAATCGAGCATTCAACATGCGCGCAGCAATAGGGCCGCAGCGCCCGCCGAACAAGCGCGCCCCCACAGGACAGCCCAATGGGATATCCACGTCATGGCTTCTTCGCGTCCACGTGAAGCCAGTCCGGAACCGTCCGCCGGAACCGAGGCGCCCCGTGCCCCGTCGCCGGCAACGCCTCCGCCACCCCCATTGACCCCACCGGCCGGTCGGCGAACCGCCCGTGCTGCAACAACCGGTCATACAGCACCAGCGCCCCCGCCACCGCCAGGTTCAGCGCAAACCGCGTCGGAATCCGCACCACATGATCGCACCGCCCCAGCAGCGCATCCGACAGCCCCGCCCGCTCCGGTCCCAGCACATAAGCGGCGTTCAACGGATGCCGGAACGACGGCAGATCGACCGCATCCGCCAGCAACTCAACCCCCACCAACACACAGCCGCGCGGCAACGACAGCTCCGCCGCCGACGCATACCGCCACATCGGCACATGCAATGGTGTGTCCGCCGTATCCGCCGTCCGCGCCGCCCGCGAATCCCACCCCGACCCGATGGTAAAGCAGAACGCCGCCCCGAACGCATGTCCGGTCCGCAGCAGCGCCCCGACATTCGCCGATTTCGAGACTCCCTCCGCCCCGATCCCAAAATACCCGCGCGTCCTGGCGTCACCCATAAACCGTGCTTTAGTCAGTTCCCGCCCCCCTGTGCACCCCAGCCCAAAACGCCACCACCCCGTCCCCCGAACCGCGTCGCACGAAGCGCCAAAAAACCTTCTCCGTGTGCTCCGAGGCCCTCGTGCTTCCTCCGTGTTGAGATTCTTGCTTTTTATGCGCCACCCCCGCCCCTCCCGGATCCCAAAATGACCGACGCAACCGACCAACGCCTGGCCACCCAGTACGAATCCTACCCATACCCGCAAAGAAACCCAGCCGACGAAGCCAAACGCCTCATCGTCGGCAGCCCCAGCCACATCCACGAGATCGACCACTGGGTCTTCGGCGCCGCCCGCCCCGCAAGCCGCCCGCTGAACGCCCTGTTCGCCGGCGGCGGCACCGGTGACGGCACCATCATGCTCGCCCAGCAGATGACCACCCTCAAACGCCCCGGCGGCGTCACCTGGCTGGACCGCTCCACCGCCGCCAGAACCATCGCCCAATCCCGCGCCCAGGCTCGTAAACTCACCAACATCACGTTCCACCAGCAATCCCTGCTCGACCTCCCAACCTCCAACCTCGGCCCGTTCGACTACATCGACTGCTGCGGCGTGCTGCACCACCTCCCCGACCCCGCCCAGGGCCTCAGCGCGCTGCTCTCCGTCCTCGCCCCCGGCGGCGGCATCGGCCTGATGGTCTACGCCCCGTATGGCCGCACCGGCGTCTACATGGTCCAGGACGCGCTTCGCCGCCTCGCCCCGCCCGAAAACCCGCCGCCGCAGCGCCTCGACATCGCACGCCGAGTCATGAAGCACCTGCCCGAGACCCAGTGGCTCCGCCAAAACCATCATTTCGACGACCACATCAACGGCGGCGACGCCGGCCTGTATGACCTGCTGCTCAACCCGCGCGACCGCGCCTTCACCGTCCCCGAACTCACCGCCTTGCTGGACAACGCCGGCCTGCGCGTCACCTGCTGGGTCGAGCCGATCCGCTACGACCCCGCCCCCATGCTGCCCGACGCGAAACTGCGCGCCCGCCTCGACACACTCGGCCCCGCCGAACGCGCCGCCGTCGCCGAGGCGCTCGCCGGCAACATGGCCGTCCACATCCTGTATTGCGTCCGCGCCGAGGACCCACCGCACCACCCGGACCCAACCGCCGCCACCGCTGTCCCGGTCTGCCGCGAGATCACCGGCGAGACCCTCGCCAAAGGCATTCGCCCCGACGGCACCATCAGCGTCACCTTCGACGGCCTGCGCATGCCGCTCGCCCTGCCGCCGCTCGCCGCCGCCATCCTGCCGCTGATCGACGGCCAGCGCACGGTCGCCGAAATAAGCCGGATCCTCGCCCAACGCGGCATCAAGCCAGAGGCCTTCGCCAAAGCCTGGCGCCAGACGTTCACCGCGCTGGAGCGGATCAACCGCCTCCTGCTCGTCGCACCCGCCTGATCAGGACGCCATTCGGGTCGTCTCCGGCACCGGACGCCGCAGTTCCGGCCCTTGCGCAACCCGCCGCATGACCGCCGCGGTTTCCGCATCCGCCGGCAGGAACGCCTCGATCGACAGTTCAGAGACGGTGATGTCCGCCGGCGTACCGAACAGCGTCGTCGTGCCGAAAAACGACAACGTACCGTGAATCGTCGCCAGCCGCAGCGGCATCGCGATCATCTCGCTGTCGTCATCCACGTTCTGCGCGCCCGGCGTATGCAGCGTCGGATAATCCCGCAGCTCCTCCAGCAGTTCCATCAGCACCGTATCGCCGGTGGCATCGATCTGCCGCCGCAGCCGCGCAATCGCACGCGCCCGCCACTGCGGCAGATTGATGATCCGCGACGCCAGCCCCGCCGGATGCAGCGTCAGCCGCATCACATTCACCGGCGGCCGCAACAAAGTGGGATCCGCGCCGCTCACCAGATGCGCCACCGCCCGGTTCGCCGCCAGCATGATCCAGTGCCGGTCCACCGCCAGCGCCGGAAACGGATCATGCGCCGCCAGCACCGTCTCAACATTCCGACGCACCTGGCTCAGCGCCGGCTCCTGGAACGCACGCTCCTGAAACACCGGCGCAAACCCGGCCGCCCGCAGCATCACATTCCGAGCCCGCAGCGGCACATCAAGACACGCCGCAAGATGCAGCACCATCTGCCGGCTCGGGCGCGACCGCCCGGTCTCCAGAAAGCTCAGATGCTTGGTCGAGATATCGGCATCGAACGCCAGATCGAGCTGGCTCATGCGCCGCCGCCGGCGCCAGTCCCGCAACAGGGTGCCCAGCGGCTGACCGTGATAGGGCTGCAGCGCCGTCGCCGGATCGACCAGCGCCTGCCCATTGTGCTGCCCTGAGGATGTCTCGGTGCTCAAATTCGCTCTGTCCTTTCCGCGGGACCGGCCCTCACCCGCACGTCGCCTGGGGAAGCATCAGCATCGCGCATCACCATCCCGGGATCGAATCTTCAGTCAAAGCCGAGGCGAATCATAGGCCTCGAACGCGCAATCCCTGTCACAGCGGCGTTAATCTGGCGTGCCAGATCGTGAATTCGCGCCCCGGAAGCAGCCGGAATTGCTGGAAATAAATAACGATGATTACCGATACGCGGCGTCTTCAACTGCGAAACCGCTCGCTCCGCCGCGTCAAAGCCCCATCAATCCGCGCCGTCGTCACATGACCAATCCGCGCCGTCGCCTCCCGTCCCCCGCCCGGTCTATACTCGGACCATGACCGCCGTCACCGAAATCCAGTTCGCCGCCTTCGTTGCCACAATCGGCCGCGGCCCCGGCCGCTCCCGCGCCCTCACCCGGCAGGAAGCCGAAACCGCCTTCGGCATGGTCCTGCGCGGGGAGGCCGATCCGCACCAAGTCGGCGCCTTCCTCATGCTGCTGCGCTTCCGCGGCGAGGATCCGGACGAAATCACCGGCATCGTCCAGGCCGCCCGCCTCCACGCCCGCCTCGGCCGACACGACCTCCCCCACCCCGACCTCAACGTCGATCTCGACTGGCCCTCCTACGGCGCCGGCCGCACCCGCGGCGCGCCGTGGTTCCTGCTTGCCGCCCTCGCCCTCGCCCGAACCGGCGTCCGCATTCTGATGCACGGCTCCAACGATTTTTCCGCCGGCATCACCGTCGAGGCCGCCCTCACTGCCCTCGGCCGCCACCCCGCCGCCAGCCTCGCCGACGCCGCCGGCACGCTCGCCACCACCAATTTCGCCTACCTCCCACTCCGCGCCATGGCGCCGGACCTCGACCGCCTGCTCGACATGCGCCGCCTGTTCGGCCTCCGCTCACCGGTCAACACCGCCGCCCGCCTGCTCAATCCCGCCGATGCGCCCGCCGGCGTCGATGGCGTCTTCCACCCGCCCTACATCGACGTCCATCTCGGGGTCGCCGAACGCATGGGCCGCCCGCGCCTGCTCGTTCTAAAAGGCGGCGGTGGCGAGGCCGAACGGGTCCCCATCAAACCCGCCACCGCCGCCATCTGGGACCAGGCCACCGGCCGCCGAGACCTCGCCCTCCCCGCGATCCAGGGCCTCCGCCCCCACAACCCCGCCGACGACACCCCAGGCGCCTGTGCCGCCGTCTGGAGTGGCGAAAACACACCCGAAACCCCGCTCGCCACCATCCAGGCCACCATCGCGCTCGCCTTGCTGGCACTCGGCCGCACCAACGACCCCACCCAGGCCATGGCCGACGCCGCATCGATCTGGGCGCAACGCCACTAACCGCAAAAAAAACCCCCGCCCCCCACCGTCATGAAGCCGCAGGCCGGCATCCAGGCGTTCCCTCCACCAACCCCACCACCAATCTGGGCGCAGCGCCTCTAACCAAGTAGAACACCGCCCATGCGCTACATCTCCACCCGCGGCCACGCCCCGACCCGCGACTTCGCCGATGTCCTCCTCGCTGGCCTCGCCGAGGACGGCGGCCTGTTCATGCCCGACGCCTGGCCCCACTTCGCCCCAGCCGACTGGCGAGCCATGCGCGGCCTCCCCTACCCCGACCTCGCCGCCCGCGTCATGCAGCCCTTCGTCGGCACTGCCATCCCCTTCGAGACCCTCCGCACCATCTGCCGCGACGCCTACGCCGGCTTCGGCCACCCCGCCATCGTCCCCCTCGTCCAGCTCGAAACCGGCCTGTTCGTCCAGGAACTCTTCCACGGCCCCACTCTGGCCTTCAAAGACATGGCCATGCAGGTCCTCGGCCGCCTGTTCGACCACGTCCTCACCGCCCGCGACCGCCGGGTCACCATCGTCGGCGCCACCTCCGGCGACACCGGCTCCGCCGCCATCGAGGCCTGCGCCGGCCGCGACCGCATCGACATCATGATCCTCCACCCGCAAGGCCGCACCAGCGAGGTCCAGCGCCGCCAGATGACCACCGTCGCCGCCGCAAATGTCGGCAACATCGCCATTCAGGGCACCTTCGACGACTGCCAGGACCTGGTGAAGGCCATGTTCGCGGACGCCCCCTTCCGCAATGAAGTCCGCCTCTCCGCCGTCAACTCGATCAACTGGGCCCGCATCGCCGCCCAGATTCCCTACTACGTCGCCGCCGCCCTCGCCCTCGGCGCCCCCGACCGCGACATCGCCTTCAGCGTCCCCACCGGCAATTTCGGCAATGTCCTCGCCGCCTGGGCCGCCCGCCGCATCGGCCTGCCCGTCGCCCGCGTGATTGTCGGATCCAACCGCAACGATATCCTGGCGCGCTTCCTTGCCAGCAACGACATGTCGATGGTCCCGGTCGAGCCATCCCTGTCCCCCAGCATGGACATCCAGGTCAGCTCCAACTTCGAGCGCCTGTTGTTCGAACTGCTCGATCGGGACCCCGACGCCACGCGCGAAACCATGCTCGCCTTCCGCGCCACCGGCCGAATGACGGTCGCCGACCCCGTCTGGCACCGCGCCCGCGCCCTGTTCCACGGCTTCCGCCTCGACGACCCCGGCACCGAGGCCGAAATCCGCCGCCTCCACGCCGCCACCGGGTACCTCGCCGATCCGCACACCGCCATCGGCATCGCCGCCGCCCGAGCCAACCCCTGCGCCGGAGGCGTGCCGATCGTGGCAATGGCCACCGCCCACCCCGCCAAATTCCCCGACGCGATGGAACGCGCCACCGGCCATCGTCCGCCCCTGCCGCCCCGCATGGCCGACCTGTTCAGCCGCCCCGAACGTTTCTCCGTCCTACCGAACAACCTCACTGCCGTGGAAGCCGCCGTCCGCGCCCTGGTTGGCCGTAACCGCTAGCGTGCCCCATAAGAAGCGGCACAGGCCCGTTCCGGGTCGGCGCGACCGGCGTCACGCCGGAACTCATCGCCGCCGCCCGCAAAGAAGCGGCGATGAGTTGGCACATCGCCCGGTAATCCGGCAGGCGATATCCGCCTGGCCATACGTTTCGACAGCATGGCGTGATCAATGAGCCCCATCGGGCAATGGTTCCAGCGCCTGGCCGGTGGCAAACAAACCTCGGGACCGGCCGCCGCCGCTCGCGGAATCCCCGCCGCGACAACCAGCAAGTATGACTTTTCCCTGGTCGCCTGCGCGCGGTGGGAAGCCGCCGATATTCAGGAATGGGTCGAGTATCACAGGTCGATTGGCTTCAGTCATGTCTACCTCTACTCCAATGATGAAGACCCAATCCCGCTGTTCCGCGCCGTCGCCCCATACACCACCGGTAACGATCCATTCGTCACCTTCCTGCACTGGCCGGTTATCGGCCAGCAGGCCGAAATCTATCTCCATTTTCTGGCGACATTTCGACACGATACAAAGTGGTACTCGTTCCTCGACATCGACGAATTCTTTGTCCTGAAAGGCGTCGATAATATCGCCCGCTTCATGCAGGATTACGAGCCGCACGTCGATTGCCTTTACTTCAACTGGGTGCTCTTCGGCAACAATGGTAAAGTCCGCCGCGACGACAGCCCAACCCTGACCTCCTACCTGCGGCGCGCCCGCGGCCTCGACCCCCATACCAAATTGCTGTGCCGTTCGGCCTGCATCGACCCCGCTTCAATCGAGCACGGCCCCGCCGCGGCCCGCACTACATTCCATCATTTCATCGACAACTACAAGCTGCCCGGTGTGCGCTGCCGCGACGTGCTGCTCAACTCAACGGACGGATACAGTGCCAATTTCCCCGCCAGCGCCGAACCGTTCGTCAGCCGTGCGGGTTACGCCGACGCTATCCTGGATCGAGCCTACATCGCTCATTTCCAATTCCGTTCCGAGGACGATTTTATTCGGCGCTGGCGCCGCGGCGGCTTCGGCGGACAGGAGATCTGGCGATCGGCATTTGAATCAGGCCACTATAAAACAATCCTCGAAGCACGCAACCAGGTCTACGACACCTACCTCGCCGCGTATTGGCACCGCCACACGGCAAACACGATGCAAGTCGGGATGACCGGTTCGCCGAATCCGTCACTCGGCGAAAATGTCGCCTTGAACAAGCCATCCTGGCAAAGCTCCGTCTACCTGCCGACGGGGCTCGAACCCACCCCCAGTTGGACCGCCGGCGGCGGAAACAACGGTGTGCGGACCGGAACGTACGGCTTCCACACCAATGACGAGATGCGACCATGGTGGATTGTCGATCTGCTGAAGCCTTACCAGGTCGCCGCGATCCACATCTACAATCGTCGCGACCGTCCGGATACGGCGGTTCGGGCCAACGAACTCGACGTCCTTGCCAGCGCCGACGGGGTGAACTGGAACACGCTCTGGTCCAACCCGAAACAAACGGTGTTCGGTCTCAAAGGCTCGCCGCTGGTGGTGACCGCACCCCCCTATCTTGGCTGCCGCTTCATTCTGTTACGGCTGCGCGGGCGAGGATGCCTGCATCTGGATGAAATCGAGGCCTATGGCACTGTGATAACCCAGCCGCCTCCCGCGCCCGTGCCGGAATCCGGCCCGCTCATCCCCGCCGAACAGGCAGGCCCCGACGGGCCATGAAGAGCGACGGATTTGCATTGCCGGACGATCAGCGTTCGCCGGCCTGGAAAGCGCGCGCCCGCGACAGTTACGGCGCGCAGCAACTGATGCTCGCTCCGGCGATAATGCCCCAGAAGGTTCGCCCCCTCTTTCGACATTACTATGTCGTCCGGGTCGACGGCTAAGGCAGCGCCCGCCCGCGCCCTCACCGGCCGCAACCGCTGAAACGCCCGCCCCCAGTCCTCAACGCTTCGGCAACAACTCCCTCTGCTTCGCCGTCAGCGTCGCCTCCTGCTCCGCCGTCACTTCCCCGATCAGCAGCGGCACCCAGCTCCGCACGCCCCGGCGCTGCACCAGCAGCACCGCCACCACCATCCTCTGACCCTTCGCCTGCGCAATCACCCGGTCGACATCCTCCGGCGCCGCCACCGGCGTCTGCTGCACCCGCAACACCACATCCCCCGGCAATAGAAAATCCTTCCCGGTGAACACGTTGTTCGGCACCTCCGCGACCAGCACGCCCGGCTGCCCCGGCGCCATATCGTTACTCTGCCGCACCTCATCGGTCAGCGGCGCCAGCTTCAGCCCGCCGGTCCCGAACTTATTAAGCAACGGAGCCGGATTGTCCGCCGCCTCCATGCCAGGATACTCCGTCGCCGTCACATCCACGGCCACCGCCCGTCCCTCATGCCAGACCGCCAGGTGCGCCGTGGCGCCCACCGAAACGAACGCCAGCATTCGTTCCGCGTCCCGAGCATCCTGCGGTGTCACCGAGTCAATCCGCTGGATCACATCCCCCTCGGTAATCCCCGCCGCCAGCGCCGGACTGCCCGGATTAACCCCGGTCACCACCGCGCCCTCCATCTTCGGCTCATGCAGGCTGAACGCGATCGCCGGCGACAGGTCTTGCAGGTCCACCCCGATCCACCCCGCCTTGATCCGCCCAAACCGCACCAGCCGGTCGGCCAGGAACTGCACATCGTTCGAGGCCAGCGCAAACCCCAGCCCCATCGACCCGCCGCTGCTGGAAAAAATGTCGCTGTTCATCCCGATCACCTGGCCCGCCTCATTGATCAGCGGCCCGCCCGAGTTGCCATGATTGATCGCCGCGTCGGTCTGGATGAAATCGTCATACGCGCTGTCCTTGATGTCGCGATTGAGCGCACTGACGATCCCCGCGCTCACCGACGTCCCCACACCCAGCGGATTGCCGATCGCCAGCACCGGATCGCCGACCCGAACGGTCCGGCTGTCGGCGAAGCTGAGAGCGGTCAGCTTGTGCCCCACATTCACCCGCAGCACCGCCAGGTCGATTTTCTCCGCCGCCCCCACGACCGACCCCAGAGCATACGTTCCGTCGCTGAAGCCGATGATAAGCTGCCGCGCATCCTGGACATTGTGCCGGTTGGTCACGATCAGCCCGTCCGGATCAATAACGAACCCCGCGCCGTGGCCGTAACCCAGCGGCGTGTCAGCCGACACCTGCGCCGCGCCGCCTTGCGCCTCCGCCGAGGGTTTCCGCACAAAAATCGTCACCACCCCGGGCAGCACCCGCTGGATCACCTCGCCCTCGTTCGTCCCGGCCCCCCGAGCGAACCCGCTCCCCGACCACATCGCGCCGATCGCCACCGCTACCAGCACAAACCGCCGCACGCCCCGCGCCATCGTCTCACGCATCCCATTTCCCCCAGTCCCAACCGCTCGGCCGCCATTCTGGCGCGCCGCCATCCCCGGCGCCAGTTCATTTGACAAGCAGCGGCTGTGTCAATCACCAACCGGACGGAGCAGCCCTCGATCATCGCCAGCAGACGCACCCGCAGAAATTGGCAATATCTAAATCGCGTCGCAGCACGACCGCGAAGCGATTTAGACCATAGATAGCGCAACGATTTGCTCCCGCCGTCCCGGCCGGGCCGTCCAATGAAGGTATTATGTATTATGTCACATCGGCCGGAATCCATGTCCACGCAATGAGGACTCTATCTCGTTCCTGAGCCAGCGGGCGTCGTCATCGCCGAGCGTCACCATATGGTGATATGAGTAGCTCTTAAAAGCCTCGTCAATGTCGACCTCACTGTTGTGCCCATGCTCTCGAAACCATAGGCCCCAGTCCCCGACTGCCGACGCAAGCGTGTGGATCGAATTGATCGTACGCAAACCGGATCCTCGGACCCTGATATAAATGTCTGCCAGGCACTCGCCGGCGGCTGCTAAGTATGCGGGATCCGGGTCTCCAGGCCACTCGAAGTGATCCAGACTCCGCTTTGCAAACGCCGCAACGACCCCGCAGACAGAATCCTCCGTAGGCGCCATGACGTCCAGGACCGGGGCGGAAGCATCCCGTCGCGCCTGATTCTCAGCGGATTTGCGGAACAGACGACGTAGGAAAGACTCGTCGCCGTCTTTACTCCGATGTTGCTCTGCCTCGTCAGGTGTCACCGCAACCCGCCGAACTGGTAATCCCTCACCGCTCCATTCATCTCCGTCTTCCGGTCGAAGTTTGCGTTCGCTTACGCCATGAAGTTCATCTTCAAAAACCAACCCATCGACCTGACGAAACGTTGTCATCCAGAACACGAGGTCTCGCATGACGAAGCCCTCATCTCCCTCCAGAAATGCGCAATATTGTCGAGTGATTCGGGGCACAAGCGACGGCCGGTTACCTCGGATCAAGGGCGGGACGCCTGGGCTCGCTTTCCAAAATTTGCCAGCTTCCTTTAGACTCCACATGTACACGATGCCAACGTCACCGGCTCGGCCACCAGAACTTGCAAAAAACAGAGCGACTAACGGACTGGTCGTCACATCCAACAGCCAGGTCGGTTGATCGTAGTGCTGCAGCACGGATAAAAGATCCCGATCGCTCAGGCCGTGTTCCTCCGCGACGGGCCTCAGCCGATGCGCCGCTATATCGATACAGCGCCTTGAAACGTCGAATGGTGGCGCCTTCGGTCGATAGATGCTGGGATAAAATCGGTCTTTCTCCAAGCTGTATTCTGTCGTTTG
>Ga0302320_10026689_pt1 | contig 11171 bp, 9 predicted proteins | sample Bog_T0_3_FD_202130 | JGI IMG/M metagenome (GOLD analysis project Ga0302320, IMG submission 202130) | Peat permafrost microbial communities from Stordalen Mire near Abisko, Sweden - Bog_T0_3 | ecosystem: Environmental > Terrestrial > Soil > Wetlands > Peat | place: Sweden: Abisko, Stordalen Mire... | reverse complement strand
TAGAAATGTATCAGGGAAAGGCGGAGGTTGGCGGACACTCCGGCTTCTCTTTTTCAGCACTCCCGCGCGGACCAACATCAACGTAGCGGTTCTGCGCAAATATTGTGATCCATGGCCCGAATCGGGGGTAAAATTGCCCATGCGTAAATTGAGCGTTTTAACTCTGTGTTCGGCTTTCGCGGCTTTGGCCGCTTATGCCGCTCCGGTAACTCCCTCCACCACGGGTGCCTGCCGCTACAAGCCGGGGATGCCGTTCTCGGCCGTAGTTCAGATTTCGGCAAGCGACAAAGAGGTGGCAGCGGGCTCGGCAACGGTGAAGATTCAAACGACGATTCCTGCGGGCGGACGCATCGCGAAGACCGGCAAAAAGGGCCAGTCACGCTATATTGCCCCGTTGGACCCGATGGACGTGCACCTGACCACGGACAAGCTGAAGCACTTTGATTTGATGGCTTCGGTGATTGTGGAGAATCCTGACTCAGCCGATTGCGAGATCAGCCTGGACACGGCCGTATCAAGCCGGAGTTGGGCGCAGCAGGATACGACAAGTTTCACCTTCAGGTCGGACGTTGCGGTGGAGGGCAAGCATACCGCCCTAGTGGTTTCTGGATTTGTGTCGTGTCTGGATCAGGACACACCGATCCTTCTGGCCGACGGGAGTCATGTGCCGATCCGGCAAATTGTCCGCGGCGATAGGATTCGAAATCCGAAGACCGGAGCTGCGGTCGAAGTGGCAGAGGTAATTCATGGCACACAGGCCGATGAGGATATGGTTCGCATCGGCTTCGGGAACAATGTGGTCCTGTTCACTGCCTGGCATCCCCTGGTAACGAAGTCGGGAATCAAACCGGCTCGAGCGGTGATGCTGGGAGACATGGTGCTCGGTGAAGATGGCGCTTATCATGCTGTGACGGTACGCGAGCCGTTCATGGGCGACGCCCACCGCTCAGTCTTCAACCTGCGATTGAAGGCTGCCTCGGAGGAGGACTGCGATCACCTGATGTCCGCAGGGGGATTCGTAACGGGCGACTTCAGTCTGCAGAACTCTCTTAAAGCCTCAGACAAGCCGAACTTGTAGCGGCGCCGAGACGCGGTTGACCTGCCAGGAAAAAAGCGAGGAGGGCAGTACTGCGACGGGACCCGGACCTCGGACTGCCCGATATGGCACTGAGGGAATTTTCGCTGAACCGGCAGTCGTAGGATTTTGACTATTTACTAGTAGTCCTCAGCAGAACGCGGAATCGTTGCATCGATGCGGTTCAACCTTTGTCGGTTCCGATCAAGGATGGTTAGTCGTGTAGGTCCGTTCGGATTACCACCTGTTTCGTGGTTCCCGAGAGCGGGTTATTGCGGCTTCGGCTGACGAACATTGTCACCTGCCGCGGGGTCCAGCCTCAGCGCTTCGAGGATGGGAAGGATTGCGACAACGCCGACCATCAGGAAGGCGATGCGGAAGTGGCTGAGTGGAATTGCCGCAGAGGCGGCGCCGGGCAAGATCAGAGTGGCCGCACGCAGCGCCAGCGCGCCGAATGCGATTCCCATTGCGCTGGACAACTGCCATGACACGTTGAAGAGGGTGTTGGCTCCGTTCATCCACGGTTCGGGAACGTCCGAGAAGGCGAGGGCACTGAGAGCCGTCAGCTGCATGGAGCGCGACAGGCCCGAGGCAAACAACAATGCGAGGATCATCGGAATGGGCGTGGCGGGGCTCAGCAGCGTGCAGCACAGAATCAGCACGGCATTGAGCGCTCCGTTGACTGCCAGAGTCGCGCGGAAGCTGAAGCGGCGCAGGATCGGCGTCGTGAGCGGCTTCATTCCCAGATTGCCCGCAAAGACGGCGAGCAGCAGCAGTCCGGAGCGGAAGCTGTTGAGGCCGAATCCGATTTGAAACAGGAGCGGGAGCAGGAATGGTAAAGCGAAGAGCGCAGTTCGCCATACCGACCCGCTCCAGATGGCCAGCGAGTAGCTGCGAATGGCGAGGGCTCTCAAGTCGATGAGTGGATGGGCGTGGCGGCGGCTGTGAAAGATGGTGAGAGCCCAGATGCCAACGGTAACAACAAATACGATGGCCGTCGCGCGCGGTTCAGGCTGCGCACGGCTAATCATTTCCAGCGAATAGATAAGCGAGAAGCAGGCCGAGCCGGCTAACAGGAAGCCGACCATGTCGAATGGCTTTGCGCTATGGCCCTGCTCTTTGGGAATCAGCCGGAACGCGGCGATGAGGGCAACCGCGCCGAGCGGAATGTTGAGAAAGAATATCCAGTGCCAGGTGAAGTACGTGGCGATAAAGCCGCCGAGCGGAGGCCCCAGAAGAGGCGCCGCCAGCCCCGGCCAGGTGATTGTTGCGAGCGCGTTCAGAAGCTCGTGCTTGGGTGCGGTGCGCAACACGGCAAGCCGGCCGACCGGCACCATCATGGCGCCGCCAATACCCTGTACAATGCGCGCCAGGGTGAACTCGGTCAGGTTGTTGCAGAGTCCGCAGAGAATCGAAGCCAGCGTAAAGATCACAATGGCCGAGGTAAAGACCGGGCGGACGCTGAAGCGGTCGCACATCCAGCCGCTGGCCGGTATCAGCACGGCGAGTGTCAGCAGATAAGCCGAGACGCCGATATTCATGTCGATCGTGTGGACATGAAACGACTGGGCGATCTGCGGCAGCGCGGTAAGGATGACGGTGCCGTCGAGGTTCTCCATGAAGAGAGTCCCGGCAACCAGCAAGGCTACCAACGTGCTGCTCGACAGCATGGGGGATTGGCGCGGCATCGTCCTGGTAATGATAATGAATTTGATCGGTCGGCGGGTGCCAGGAAGTGTTGCGAGTCGGGTAATCGCACGAACGAAATCCATTGAATCTGCGGCTTGTGTTGGGCCGCGCAGCAGGCGCAAGGTTTATTAGCCCAGCGTTTCAACGCTGGGTAAATGGCGCAAAATGACCCCGGAGCCCTGTAAGGGCGGCGCATGCCGGCATACGCCGCCAGCAAGATGCATGCACGCGTATGCCCTGACGCGGGGATGATCTGGCGATCCCGTCCGGGTAGAATGACTGACTATGGTGAAGAATGCTACCAATCCGAGAGTCGATGGGTTCATTAGCCGGTTGAAACTGTGGCGGGATGAATGCGAAAGGCTGCGAAAAATCCTTCTCGGCTGCGGGCTCAAGGAAGAGTTCAAGTGGGGCAAGCCCTGCTACACGTTCGACGCAAGCAACGTGGTGGTGATGCAGCCGTTCAAGTCCTACTGCGCAATCCTGTTCTTCAAGGGCGCGTTGCTGCGCGATGACGCAGGGATCTTAGTGAAGCCCGGCGAAAATTCGCAGGCAGGACGTCAGATTCGATTTGCGGACGCTCAACAAATCCGTGAGTTGCAGAATGCGGTTGCATCCTATATCTATGCGGCCATCGAAGTTGAAAAGTCCGGCTTGAAGGTAGAACGCAAGAATCCCGCCGAGTTCCCGCTGCCGGAAGAGTTTCAACGCAAGCTGAAAAAGATGCCGGCCTTGAAGAAGGCCTTTGAGTCGCTAACTCCGGGGCGGCAGCGCGCCTACAACCTCTTCATTTCCGCGCCCAGGCAGACTCAGACGCGAGAGGCTCGAATTGAAAAATGCCTAAGTCGGATTCTCGAAGGTAAGGGACTGAATGATCGGTAGAGCCGCGCAATGAGTGGATGGGATAGGCCAAAGGCAACCGCAAAGTCCGCGTCGCGGAAGTGGCTCCCGCTGTCGCGCAAGCTCTCGTTGCGGTTGATCGCGAGTTGGATTGCGATCAGCATTGTCGGGCTTTGGACTGTGCTTGCGCTCATGTTAGTCGCGTTGAAGTGGATCGATCCGCCAACGACCGCAGTGCATGTCGAGCGCGGCATCGAGGCCTGGTTCGATCACACGCCGTACCGCAAGCACTACTCGTTTGTTCCTCTGAGCGAAATTTCGCCCGATCTGCAACACGCCGTGGTCTCTGCCGAGGACGCGCGGTTCTACCTGCATCATGGCTTCGATTGGAATCAAATTGAAATTGACGCGGAAAAGGATATGGATGGCGGCCGTGTGCGCGGAGCTTCGACTCTCACGCAGCAGTTGGTAAAGAATCTATTCTTCGGCACCGGCCGCTCCATCCTGCGCAAGGCCGCGGAGTTTACTTTGGTGCCGTTGGCTGAGCTGGTGCTGGGCAAGCGCCGCATTCTGGAACTCTATCTCAACGTCGTCGAGTGGGGCCCGGGCATCTATGGTGCTGAAGCTGCCTGCCGCTACTGGGACGGGACCTCTGCGCGCAGTGTCGGTCGCGATCAGTCGACGCGCCTTGCAGCCATATTGCCCGCGCCGCTCAAGCGCAAGCCGGAGCGAATGACCGGCTATAGCGAGATCATTCTCGAGCGCATGCGGCAGGTGGGGTGGTGAGCGCAAGTGCTGCTGGCTTAGTTGAAGGTTAGACTCTTCAAAATCCCAGCGCGCTGATGGATCTCAATTCACTTCTCAATGAACTGAACCACGTCCGGGCCAATCTGTGCTGTGCATTGCACCGCTGCCAGGTGGCCGCAGCCGGGAATCACCGCAAGCTGGGACTGCGGTGCCAACTCGTGCATCTTCTCACCCTGCTCGAGCGGAAAAACACGGTCTTCCGTGCCCCAAACAATCAACATCGGCATCTTCAAGCCTGGCAAAATATCGTCAGTTATATCGTTGCCGCTCAGCATGGATTGGAGCGCGCGTTGAATCACCCAGCCATTGCGATTGGAGAGGCGCACAACATCTTTCGCCACATAGCGCGGAACAGGTTTCGGATTCGGATTGAGAAGTGCGTTGAGTTGATTCACCTCGTCCGGCGAGGTCGGAGTGAAAAGGCTCGTGTTCCATGCGGGCGCTTCTTTGATGCCTGCGGGGTCGAAGAGCATCAGCCGCTCCACGCGGTCAGGATGGTCGGCCGCCAGGCGTTGCACAATCCAACCGCCCATCGATATGCCGCCCAGGTCAACCTGCTTGAGGCCCAGAGCATCGAGATAGCCCACCACGATAGCTGCTTCATCGGGAATGGAATAAGAAAAGCTCGCGGGCTTTTCGCTATCGCCGTAGCCAGGAAGATCGGGCGTATAAACGCGGTAGCCGGCCTTGACCAGATACGCCGACAAATTGAGCCAGTCTTCCGCACGCCCGCCGAGGCCATGCACAAGCACCACGGGCGGGCCGCCGCTCGGGCCAAACTCGTCGTAGTGCACGCGTATGCCTGAAACAGTGACGGATTGGCTTCGCCCGCCAGCCAAAAACACATGAATTGGAATGAGAACCTTGTTGTTAACGAGGCTGACTGGGCGCTCCATGAATTCGACGGCAAAGGCAACGGCCAGAATCACGATCAGCGCCAGTGATACGAGCCAGAATTTTTTGCTGCCGATGGTATTCGAAGGCATACATAACCCCTGCGTTCGATGGTAACCGAGGTGCTTCCGCTGATGCTACTCAAATCTCTGTGCTGCTTCAACGTCTTGCTCCACTTCTGCAATCGTACCGGCAATCGTTCCGCGCAGTTTGTGAAATTTGACTTCAATTTTTATCACAGGAATTCATCGGGGAATATTAAGTCTTAACAATTACGTATTACAAAGTTCTACTATGTCTCACCACAGGTTCGGCCGAACTTCCCCACCCCAAGTTCAACGACACTTGTCGGATGTCCTCGAAATTCCAAGCGCTTCATTCGCTCCTAACAGACAGGAGAACACGGTTATGCTGAAAATTCCGAAGTATGCGGTCACAGTGCTGGCACTTGCCGTTGTATGTTTGCTTGCCGCTCCCGCCGTCTCGTTTGCCGAAAGCGGCATGGGCAAGCAGTTAGGCCCCACCAAGATCGGGGACAAGTCCACTGCCAAAAGGGCTCCAACCCACAAGGCTGGAACCGTGATAACCCACAACCCGAATGCCCTTCATTTGATGGGCCCGGCGATCCATGCGAGCGGCATGGGCAAGCTGGAGGGCGCGGAAAAGCAAGGCGACAAGACCACACCCAAGAGAGCGCCGACGACTGGCGCGAAGCCTGCCTAACTTGGCTGCGGCTCAATGCCTTCTGCTCTGCAATTGAAAGAGCTTCACTCTTGCGATGATTAAATGCCGAAAGGAGATTTCATTGATGAAACGCATCTCAATATGGATCGCCCTGGTCTTGATGATGACTGCTACCTCAGCGTCTGCGGTATCCAAGACATACAACTTCAACGGCTGGTTTGCCGACGAGCCCAGCGTGGCGGCCGGTGAATACGCCCTGGGTTCCGGCCAGGCCGCCAAAGTCTGCCCCTCCTATGGAAGCTGGACCGATAGCTTTCAGCCTTTCACCTATACATGGACAAACTTCGTCTTCTGGATGGACTATTCCGCCAGCAGCGTGAATTTCTCGGTGACCTGTACATGGTCGTCGGTGAACCACACTTTCTCTGGCGCGTGGTTCGCGGATGAAGGCAGCGTCCAGGACGGCGAGAACGACATTCAACACGACGAGTGGCAGAGCGTGTGCGGCGGCGGCAACCATCAGCTCACCAACATGCACTTCAACTCATTCACTTACACGCATACGGACTTCGGCTTCTGGCAGGACTATTCCGCGTCCAGCGTAAGCGGCTCCTTCACATGCGATGAATGATTCGGTAGCTTGGCAACCACGCTACTTTACCAGGACTCACTGATCAAACATTCACACCCAAAACCCCAAAGGGCGGACGTTCCAACGTCCGCCCTTCTTGTTTAGATGCGCAAATCGCCTAACGCGCTTGCGCCGAACTCTGGCGCGGCTACCAGCCCATTAGAACAGGATTTTCTGATTTGGCTTGCCGATCACTACCCCGTCCTGACGCCCACCGAGACCAACTTGATTGATTCGGGCCGGATAATCCAGCGGGTGCGGCATGATCACAGCTTTGAGGCCAGGAAACTGCGCGATCTGCATCTCGATGTGCTGATCGCGCTTACCGCCCTCACACATGGTGTGCGCCTGATCACTTCCAATCGCGCGGATTTTGAATTGATTCGCGAGTATCGAAAGTTCAAGCTGGAGGTTTGGTAGGGAGCCGTATGCAATGCCTATTTTCCGGAAGAAGCCGAGTCAGGCCAAGTGGGGCTGACCAGTTCGATGGTGTACATGGGGCTGTCTGCATACAGCTGGCCTTGCTCTCTGACGAAGGTCGGAGCTTTCCCGCCAACAACCCAGATTTGAACATTCGGAGGCTGCTTGCCGATCATGCTCGCCACTCCGCCCACCAATCCGCCAAGCCTGATCTTCATCTCATAGTGGATTGCCTTTCCAGGAGCGCCGGCTACGATGAATTGCCCTTCGCCACTTGATGAAAAGGACAACGTGACCAGGCGCGGACTGGGCGTTAAAACCAGCATGGACGCCGTTGTTCCCGTGGCGCCAGGCAGGATGTTCTCGGCAATGACGGATACGAGACCGTTTGCCATATCCGGCGGCAGGTGCATCTGGGTGGTCTTAACATCTTCCTTGCCGTCTTTCCCTGTGGACTTAACAGTTACCTTGCCGGAGCGGCAGTCGATCAACAGATCGATTGGCTGTGGGAAAGTTGGGCCTTTCTGTATATGGTGGTCGGTAATGAGCTGGAAGTTGCGGCGTTCGGAGAAAACGGTGGTCTCATCGTCGATGGAGCCGTCTTTGAAGTGGAAGGTCAAATTCATAGTGACCTGGCCGCCCTGGACGACTTGGACCATATCCCCAGACGCAAGCACACGGCCATCTTCCGAGCGAATCTCGACAAAGCCGTGGACGGTTCCCCTTACGAAGCGAACAGCAACCGGTGCCGAGTGAGCGCCCGGCGCCCAGACGCAGAGCAGAAGAGTGATCATGAACCACAATCGAAGTTGATTCGTCAGGATAGTTCTCATTCATCCGTACCCCGCTCGTAGGATTACTCGATGTGCTGAAAATTGCTGAGCGCGATTGACCGCTTCGGGCACTTCGGGAGTCTCGGAGTTCAAGCTAGGAGTTTGGCAGAGAATGGAATCCAGGTTTCAAAAGCAAGACCTAGGGCATCCGGAACCCGGCCCAAATTTGGTGAAAACACGTACTTTTCGGCCTGTTGTAGTAACTGATTGGTACATTGGTGATTTGATCAAGTTATTCATTGCGTTCGGCTTATTTCATTTTTTTGCTCCGAATTGGGGTGGTTTTGGGTAGGGGGTAGGGGGAGTATCTTTTGAGGGCTAATTGGCATAGAAACGGCGATATTAGCGGAGCGGTCCATGCAGTGATTCTACGCCGGGTGGGTGGAGTTCTCGGCAAGGCGCTTGCCGTCTACATGAACGAGGTGCTGGCCACCGAGGACCCGGCCTTCATTGCCGACGCGCTTGGCATCGTGGCCCGCGCCCGCGGCATGAGCGAGGCAGCGCGGCTCTCCGGCCTCTCGCGCGAGAGTCTGTACCGCGCCCTCAGCCCTGAGGGCAATACTGAGTTCGCGACCATCCTGCGCGTCGTCCGTGCCATGGGCCTTCGCCTCACTACCACATCCATCGACGAGCGAAAGATCGCCTGACCAGAGAAAGGGCAGACGCTCGCTATCCGCACACAGATGGCTCGTGTTCTCCCAGGTCTCAAACGCGAGACCTGGGGCACTCGGCTGAGTTCATTTGCGCGGAATGCGCAATATATCGATGTGTCGGTACGCGCCTGGGCGAAGCGCGGCGATCAACAGAGCCGGACTTGATACATTTGCGAATGCGCTGACGTGTCTTATGACTGTCTGCGCTCCACCGGTTCTGATCAGAGGGCCATTCATGTCCCTCTCAGAGAGTTCAAAATCGAACGCATGGTATCTTACATTTACTGCACGGTTCCGGCGCTACTCCCGAAATGCCGGCAAGTAGCTTGAACTCTGTCAGATATGCTCAGAGTGTCGGAATGGCATGTCGCAATGGTGTATTACAGTGCCGATTCTGGCCGCTTGATTGACAGGCTCTAGATCCATTTCATCCTCAGCAGCCAAACTTTGACGCCTTGTGTAAGTCCCATGTAGGCAAGGAGCGTCAGCAGGAGGATCGGCCAATACATCGCGGGCAGATGCGTCAGACCGAGCGAAGAGGCCAGCGGAGAATACGGCAGCCACGCTCCGAAGGCCATGATCGTGAATGTAGTGACCAGCAACGGCCAGCTTGCACGGCTCTGGAAGAAAGGAATCTTATTCGTGCGAATGATATGAATGATGAGGGTTTGCGTCATGATGGACTCAACGAACCAGCCCGTCTGAAAGATCGGCGCGCGAGATGGGTCCCAGCATTTGAATACATAGAGCATCACAAAAAAAGTTGAGTAATCAAATATAGAACTAATGGGACCGATGCAGAGGATGAAACGCCTGATCTCTCCGATCTTCCAGGGCCGAGGACGCGCGACCAGTTCGTCGTCCACCGCATCGCTGGGAATCGGGACCTGCGAAAAGTCATAGAGCATGTTATTGGTCAATATCTGAATCGGGGCCATGGGAAGGAATGGCAGAAAGGCGCTGGCTCCCAACACGCTGAACATGTTTCCGAAGTTGGAACTGGCGCCCATGCGGATGTACTTGATGATGTTGGCAAAGACCTTGCGGCCCTCGATGACGCCGCCTTCGAGCACCATCAGGTCCTTCTCTACCAAGATCAGATCGGCTGACTCCTTGGCGATGTCGGCCGCCGTATCCACGGAGATGCCGATGTCCGCGGCGCGCAGTGCTGGAGAATCGTTGATGCCATCGCCCAGGAATCCCACAACGTGACCCTTGCTGCGCAGGACGCGAACGATTCGTTGCTTGTGCGCGGGAGAGAGACGGGCGAAAAGCGTCGTCTTCTCTGACGCCTCCGCCAGCTCGGCATCCGACATCTTTTCTACGTCATCGCCCAATAGCATCGGGTCGGCAAGAAGGCCTACGTCGCGGCAAACCTTGCGGCTGATCAGGTCGTTGTCGCCAGTGAGGATCTTCACGGCCACGCCATGTTTGTGCAGCGCTTCAATCGCGGTTGCAGCGGTGGGCTTGGGCGGGTCGAGGAATGCGACATATCCCTTCAGCACAAGGTCGTGTTCATCTTCCTTCGAGCAGGAATTCTTCCCAGGCAGTTCCTTGATCGCAACGGCCAAGACCCGGAATCCATCGTTACTCAGACTTGCATACTGGTCCTTCAAGCCTTTCATCAGAGTGGGGTCCATGGGTGATAGCTTGCCGTCGAGCTCAAATTGAGAGCATTGATGGAAGATCTCTTCCGGAGCGCCCTTGGTCAACAGGATGGCGTTGCCCTCAGGACTCTCGACAAATACGGACATCATGCGCCGCGTGAAGTCGAACGGAATTTCGTCGAGTTTCTTGTACTTCTCAATCAGGGCCTGCTCGTGGAAATCGGAGCTATTCAAAATCGCGGTATCGAGCAGGTTTTTCAGGCCGGTCTGAAAATGGCTGATCAGGTAGCCATCCCGTAGCACTTCATCCGTCTCCCGGCCGGCGACATTGCAGTGCCGTTGCAGGACGACGCGATCTTCAGTGAGCGTGCCGGTTTTATCGGTGCACAGCACGTCCATTCCGCCGAAGTTCTGAATGGCGTTGAGGCGCTTCACGATCACCTTCTTGCGGCTCATGGCAAGCGCGCCCTTGGCCAGGCAAACGGAGACAATCATGGGCAGCATCTCCGGGGTGAGGCCTACGGCTACGGCCATGGCGAAGAAGAAGGCACCCTTCCAATCGTGCTTGGTAAACCCGTTGATGAAGAAGACCAGAGGCACCATGACGGCCATGAGCTGAATCATCAACCATGTAAAGCGGCTCAGGCCATGATCAAAGCTTGTCGGCAATCCCTCCTGCGTGATGGAACTCGCCATGGCGCCGAGATAAGTACTGACTCCCGTAACGACAACGACCGCGGTCGCTGTGCCGCTTTGAACGCTCGTGCCCATGAAGCATATGTTCTTGAGCTCGACCGGTGAGTTCGAGGGGTTGGCGTCGGCTTCGTGAAACTTCTCGACAGGGAGCGACTCTCCAGTCAGCGTTCCTTGGCTTACGAACAGATCTTTCGCGGACAGAACCCGCACGTCGCCCGGGATCATGTCTCCCGCGCATAGATTGATGATATCTCCGGGAACGAGGTCGCGAAGGGGAATCTCCTGGGGCTTGCCGTCCCGAACTGCCGTGGCGGTTACGCGGATCATCGCCTTGAGCTTCGC
>Ga0302320_10026688_pt1 | contig 11171 bp, 6 predicted proteins | sample Bog_T0_3_FD_202130 | JGI IMG/M metagenome (GOLD analysis project Ga0302320, IMG submission 202130) | Peat permafrost microbial communities from Stordalen Mire near Abisko, Sweden - Bog_T0_3 | ecosystem: Environmental > Terrestrial > Soil > Wetlands > Peat | place: Sweden: Abisko, Stordalen Mire... | reverse complement strand
TATGCCCGTCTCTGGCGGCGAATATCTTCACAAGCCGGTTTGGCCCGCCCAGCGCCACCAGGCTCTGGTCCGGGCTGATGTCGGCCGCCAACACGGTGTCGAATTCATCCCCGATCTCCGCCACCCGTTTCCCCGTCACCACGTCCCAGATGACCACGTGGCCCAGTTTTGCACCGATGCCGCCCCCCGCGATGAGAAGACTCCCATTCCGGCTAAACCGGACAATCGCCGGGAACCCCTCCGGGAACGGCAGCACGCCCGCCAGTTCCTGCGTATCGGTATTGTAAAGCAGCACCTGTTTCTGCGCCGCCAGCGCCACCAGCGGCGCCCACGGGCTCCCATCCACGCTCGGCACCGTCCCCAGCCGCCTCGTGTGGATCACCGGTTGCAACAACCCATCGCGCGGCATCGCCGGCGGACCCTTCGGCTTGTTCTCCACCGGCACCACCGCGATCGACGGCCCGCTGTTCGTCTTCGCCACCATTCCCCCCACCTTCTCCGGGGCATTCGCCTCGATCCACTGCCGGATAATCTCAATCTGCGAATCCGGCAACTTATCCCCGCCCTTCGGCATATACGGCTCCTCCGTATGGGTGATTACCTTGAGCAGCAAACTCTTGTCCGGATCCCCCGTTTCCACAACCTTCCCATTGTCACTCCCATCCATCGTCGCGTCATAAGTCGAAAGATCCAACCCCGCCTTGTCCTTGTCCGGGTTATGGCAATTAAGGCAGCTATTTTGGAACAAAGGCCGGATAACCTCCTGGTAAGTAACATCCGCCCTCAACGAAGGCACCCCTGCCAATACGAACCACACGATTCCCATCCCATAGCTGCCTCCCCACCTGAACTTACACTTTAACTTGAACATGAACCCTCTCCAATCCCCTTAATGGTTAAACATGAACTCCTTCGAGTTCAGCAGTGCCCAGAAGATATCCTCCAGCGTCTTCTCCCGTCCCGCAGGGTCCGCCAGCAAAGGCATCAGAGTTTTCAAGTCATCCGCAGTGGGCAATCTCCCAAGCGTCCTCAAATACAGGTTCGATAGGATCCCCTTGTCATCCATTTTCGCCGCAATCAAGTTCCGCACCAATCCTCCGTTCTCGATTTTCCCCTGCACTGTGTTCCCATTGATCAGGTGCAGCGCCTGCGACAAATTCGGATCCACAGACACGGCGCACGAGCATTCCGTCTCCCGCGTTGATCTCCCAAACGTCTCAAGGAAGTAACTCGTCGTCGCCCCGTCCGCGATCTGCACCGCGTGCGCTCCCAGCGGCAATCCCCGGAACTTATCCTTCGTGCCCGTCGCCTCGGTTATACAGTCCAGCAGCACCTCCGCCCTTAGGCGCCGGATTCCGCTATGGGAAAAATTCCGAACATCCGCCTCGTTGGTATCGTTGGACTCGCTCGATTCCTGGTAAGTTCGCGACAGGCAGATATCCCGTACCAGCTTCCGGAAGTCGTACTTGTAACTCACAAGGTGATTTGCCAACGCGCCAAGCAGCGCGGGGTTCGCCGGCGGATTGCTCACCCGCACATCGTCCACGGGCTCGATAATCCCACGCCCGAAAAACTGTGCCCACACTAGGTTGGCAAAGTGCTTTGCAAACCATGGGTTCTGCGGATCCGCCAGCCAATCCGCCAGCTCCTGCCGTCGATCCTCTGGCCCCGGTGTCGGCTGCAACCCGCCGAGGTACTTCGGCGGAATCACCTTGTTCGTGATCGGGTTGACCGATTCCCCGTTATGCCGGTCGAATACGATTGTCTCCCGCGGGTCTTCCCCTTTCTTCCTTTGGATCTGCGTGAAGAACGCCACGAACCCCCGGTAATCATTCATCGTCCACCGGTCGAATGGATGATTGTGGCATTGCGCGCACTTGATCTGCACCCCCAGGAACGCCTGCGCCGTATCTTCCGCCAGCTTCAGCGGATCGGTCTCAAATTGGTAAAAACCTGCCGCCGGGTTCTCGAATGTCCCACCCGAGCTCGACACCAGTTCCCGGACCATCTCGTTCACCGGGACGTTGGCCGTGATCTGTTGCCGCAGCCAATCGTAATAGACCGAGGCCGATTTGTACGCGACGTCAGTGCTGGACCGGATCTGGAGTAACTCCGCCCATTTCATCACCCAGATGTCCGCAAACTCCGGCCGCTGCAGCAGCGCATCTACCAGCCTCGCACGCTTCTGCGGATCATGGCTCGCCACGAATTGATCGTGCTCCTCCACGGTCGGCAGCAACCCGGTGATATCCAGCGATGCCCGCCGCAGGAACTCCTCATCCGTGCAAAGCCCCGAGGGCGCGATCCGCAGTTTCTTCAACTTATCGTCAATCAACCGGTCGATGTAATTCCGCTCCTCCACTTGCGGGAACGTAAACGCCAGCCCCTTCGGCACCACGATCACCGGCGAACCCACCGTCGTGGTATCGAACCGCGCCATCACGAACGCCTCGCCCCGGTCCCCCGACGTCACCACCCCATCCGGCGAAACTTTGGCCGTCCCCTCGTTATTGGTCAGGAACACCGCCAGCGGCGTCACATCCCGCACCGTCCCGTCATTGTAATGCGCCGTCACGTGAACCTGTCGCGTCTCGTTCTGCCCTTCGATTACCATCTCCGCCGGCTGGATTTGCACACTCGTAACCCTCGCCACAGTCGCTGGGTCATGCGGCGCCCCGGCATCCAGCCACGCCAGCACCGTCTTGTAAAAGTCGCTCGACGGGTCAAACCGCTTCCCGCCCGTATGCGGCACGCTTCCGGTCGCCTTCAGCAAAAGCAGACTCTCCTCTGGAATCGCCAGGTTGATCCGCCGCGCCCCCATCTCCCGCGTGATCCGGTTGTAATCTCCCTCCGGGTCATACCCGAAGAGCGAAAGATGAAACCCATCCCGCCCGATCGCCGCACCGTGGCACCCGCCCGTATTGCACCCCGCCTTTGTCAGCACCGGCAGCACATCATTCCGGAACGTCATCGGCCTATCCAGCCGCAGCGCCGCCACCAACCCCGTTCCCGAAACCGCCGGTATCGCCCCCGCGGCACCACCACTGAGACTATTGATGTCCTTTACGACCTTTAAGTCCTTTTCCGCCGGCGTCGCCGCCACCTGCAGCGCCGCCTTCGTAAAAGCACCTCTCCCCGGCGCCAGCAAAAACAGCGCGGAAGCCACTACCACCGACACCACAAACAAAACCACCCTGAGTCCAATCCCAGACATCAACGGCTTCTTCATTTCGACGCCACCTCCTTCTTCGCCGCCGCATCAATCCTCAGCACCCCGCCATTGGCCGTATCGGCTACCATCTTCACCCCGCCCTTCTGTACCGTCACCTCACAGAATAAATCCCGGTGCTGTCCCGGCGGCGTGGTCGGGTCCGTCGCCACATTGAACACAGCCTCGGTATTGGTCGATGTCACCACCACATCCGGCGCCGTCACTTTCGCAGGCAGCCCCATCAGCCGCACAGTCGCACTCCCGTCGAACGGCATATTCTGCTCCAGGTGGCACGTGATCGCCACCGGCGCCCCCTGCAACGTGCTCGCCCGGTCGATGTTCCCGGCAATGAATGGACGCGACACCGTCAGCGGCACCAGCGCCGAGGAAGTCCACACCGCCCCCTGTCCCTCATCCGCCGACCCGATCACTGCGACCTGCCACGTCTTCGCTTTCGCGTCCGCGCTCGCATTGATCGGGATATCGACAGAATTCTGGTTGGCCGGGATTGTGACTACGGTTTGCGAACTGATCCCTGGTGGATTATAAAGCATCGAGACATTGATAGGACCCGTAAACCTCGGGTCCCGTGTCGCGCTGACCGTCAGCGAGGATTGTCCATTCTGCAAGATGGGTACCACCGGCGGCGTCAAATCGATCCGGAATAGCGCAGGCACCGCCACCGACACCGCCAGGCGCCTCACCTCCGTCTTCAGGTAGGGATAATCGTTCGGCGTCGCATGGATCAGCTCAACCTCCTGCAAGTAACCGCTTTCAAGCGATCCTGTCCCCGAAGCCCCCACCGCGACCACGTCCGTCAACGTCCCCGTCACCCCAGCGTCCGGCGCCGCCTGGAATACCACCGGCAACGTCTCCCCCACCGCGCTCCCCGTCACCTCCGTCACCCCCGGCGGCAGCCCCGGGAAGTTGAGCCGGTAATCCCCGTCGTACCCATCCTTCTTCACCCGCAGCATCGTCGCATACCGGTTCCCCTGCGGCACGACAACGCTCTGCCGCTCCTGGCTGTTCTTTACTATTTCCGGGAGCGTAACCGAGATATCCGGCACCACCGGCACCACCTCCGCCCGGTACACAAACGTCGGCCCTGAGCGGTAAAGCTGATCCCGCACCGAGACGCAGTAATCCCCATCCGCCGGCACATTGAACCGCAGGTAACTGTCCGGTCCAATCGAGTCGTCATTTGAAGCCAGATTCTTATGCGCATTCGCATCCCAGACATCCAGGTAGGAATCCAGCGGCGACCGCATTTGCCGCGCGTAAACTGTGATGTCCAGCACCTCTCCGCGCGTTGCATGGAACCGGAAGAAATCGGCTTCCCGCGGATGATGGATGATCCCGTTGAAAGCCACTGGCGGCGGCGGCCCCGGCGTCGCATTCGTGATATTCCCGTTGGGTTCCTTCTCCAGCACATTTGGAAACGGCGACACACGCATCGATAGCGGCGTCGGCGCCAGCAACCCCCGGTCCCCCATCGTCAGCGGCATCGTCACCGACTCCTTCGAAATCGAAGCCGGCAATTGCACCCGCTCCGCAATCGGCCCCTTCACATCTCCCAGGAACGTGACCGGCACATTCTGCCCCGCCTGTCCCCCGCACGGGAACACCGCCGTCGGCTGCGGATAACTCCCAATGTGCAGCCGGTAATGGCTCTGCGCGCTCCCGCCCCACGTACTCTCCCGGATCGAAATCAGGTAAGTCCCATCCACCGGCGCGATCGTCGAGACGAGCGGATCCTGCAGGAGCAGTGCATTGTCATCGTTGTACGCAAGCTGGCGCCCGTTCGCATCTAGGATTGCCGCCCAGGGATCGAACATATCCCGCCCCAGCCGCATCCCCTCCGCCTCCGCAGTGATCCGGTCTCCCTTCTTCGCCGCCACCGAGAAATAATCGATCTCCTCGTAGTGAATCACTCCGTTTACCGTGCAATTCGCAGGCACCGGCTGCGCATGCACGAGGATCTGATTCGTGCTCGAGCAGGTCACATTCGGAAACGGTCCTACATACAGCGGCAGAATCTCGGAGATCCCCGTTGCCGTCCAAACCCGCACATCATGCTCCCCCATCGGGCTGCTCTGGTCCACGCGCAGCCGCGCAATCACCTTTCCGTCGTTGACCACCTGCCAGGTGACCACATCGATCCCCGCCGTGTAACTCAGCAGCCCCATCGCATCCTTCAGGTGCTGCCCGGTAATCACCACATCCGTGTCCGCCCCGCGCTGGATCCCCGGTGGCTCGATGTCCCCCAGGTGCGGCGAAGCCGCGTGTACCGCTCCGCCAACGATCAGCAGAAGCGCTGCAATGCGCCGGAACATCACGGGCTCTTAAGCGATCAGGTCCTGGATGACCTGCCCGCCCCTGACGATATCGATGGGCCGGTTGCCCGGTGACATCAGTTTTCTGGCGCCATCGATGCCAAGCTGGTGATAGATGGTCATGGCGAAGTCTTCCACCGCCAGCGGATTCTCATCCGGCTCCGATCCCGTCGCATCCGAGGAGCCATACACCGTTCCCCGCTTGAGCCCGCCCCCGGCCAGCAACACCGAGAACACCCGCGGCCAATGGTCGCGCCCCGCGTCCTTGTTGATTTTCGGCGTCCGCCCAAATTCCGTCGTCACCATCACCAGCGTGGAATCCAGCATCCCCCGGCGATCCAGGTCATTGATCAGCGCCGCGTACCCCTTGTCGAACTTCGGCAAATCCTTCTCGATCCCCGCCTTCACATTCACATGGTGATCCCACCCGCCATACACCATCGACACGAAACGCACGCCCCCCTCCACCAGCCGCCGCGCCATCAGCATCCTCATCCCGGCGTCGTTCCGCCCATATTCATCCTTCAGCGAATCCGGCTCCGCTTTCAGGTTGAACGCCTCCCGCGCCGTCTGCGAGCTGATCAACGTATAAGCGTTCTGATAGAATGCATCCATCGCATCCAGCGCATCGGACTTCTCAAGGGTTTTGAAATGCGCATCCACCGCCGCTAGGATCGTTTGCCGTTCCTGGAACCGCTGGTGATCGACCTCCGGCGACAGCGAAAGATCGCGCACACTAAACGTCGTATTGGCCGGGTCCCCGCCTAGGCTGAACGGCCCAAACGCATTGCTCAGGTACCCGCTACCCGCATACGGATTCGGCTGCGCCGGGATGCATACATACGGCGGCAATTCCTTTTGTCCGCCCAGCTCATGCGCAACTACGCTCCCCATGCTCGGGTACTGGATCGCCTGGCTCGGCTTGTAACCAGTAAACATCTCGCTCGTCCCCCGTTCATGGGCCGCCTCGCCGTGCGTGATCGACCGGATGATCGTCAGCTTGTCGGCTACCTTCGCCGTGTTGGGCATCAGCTCACTGAATTGCACCCCGTCCAGCTTCGTCGGGATCGCTTTGAATGGCCCGCGAACCTCGACCGGCGCCAGCGGCTTCGGGTCGAACGATTCATGCGGCGAAATCCCGCCCGGAAGATAAATATGGATCACCGCCTTGGCCTTCGCCTGCACCGCCGCTTCCTGCGCCTGGAGGCGGAAGAAATCCGTTAGCGTCAGCCCCAGCCCCCCGATCAGCCCCACATAGAGAAACTCCCGCCGCGTCACCCGGCGGAAATGCGCGGGATCATCGTACCATGTGACGGGCTGGAATTCGCTCATATCTCTAGGGGTTAACCGCGTACGGCTCCAAAAGTTGCGCTACCTATTAGGAGCCAAGTGACGGGGCGGCTTGCTTTTTATGCACTAAACGGACAATACCGCTGGGAAACATGTCGAATCAGCAGGCGCCATGCCGGATCACCTTCTGGGGAGTGCGCGGTTCCGTCCCCACTCCGGGAGCTGCCACCGTACGATACGGCGGCAATACTTCCTGTGTCGAAGTGCGCGCCGACGGGCAGATTATCGTCTTGGATGCAGGAACGGGCATACGCCTTCTCGGGCTCGAACTCGCCCGCGAGTTCGACGGTGCCCCTATCGATATCACCCTCCTCATCACCCACACCCACTGGGATCATATCCAGGGCTTTCCGTTTTTCCTGCCCGCTTACGAGCCGAAGAACACCATCCGCGTCCTTGGCTTCGAAGGCGCCCGCCAGGGTCTCGGCAGCACGCTCGCGGGCCAGATGGAAAGCCCCTACTTCCCCATCGCTCTCCAGCAGATGCCCGGCAATGTCCTCATCGATGAGTTGCAAAGCTTCGAATTCGACATCGGCAAGGTCCACGCCTCCGCAACCACCGTAAACCACCCCGGTATTGCCGTCGGCTATCGCCTCACCACCAGCACCGGCACAATGGCCTACCTGCCGGATAACGAACCCTTTCACGAGAACCAGCATGGCTACTCCCAGGACCGGATCGATCTTCAGAACCGGAAGCTGATTGATTTCATCCGCGAGGTCGACGTCCTGATCATTGATTCCCAATACGACAGCGACGAGTACCGCTCCCACATCGGCTGGGGCCACGGCTGCGTGGACGAGGTAGTCCGGCTTGCGATGCTCGGCGAGGTCAAACGCCTCTACCTCTTCCACCACGACCCTGGCCATGACGACGACCGCATCGACGCCATGCTCGCTTACGCACGGGAGCTCGCCAACGGCAGCAATCTCCAGGTCTTCGCGGCCACTGAGGGGGAAGTCGTCACGCTGGGGTAACTGGTATTTTCCTGCGCAAGTTCCGGTGATATCCCGTCAATAAACGGGAAGCCGGTGCGCTGCATCCGCCCGATGCTGGGTCTTCATGAGTTCGGATATTGCCTTAGGCGCAAAATCGTTTCCAACCCTCTATTCCCAGCCCGCTCCGGCTCGCCCTCTGCTCACCAGCCGCGACCGTTTCCTGGACGCCTGCCGCTGCAAGAAAGTCGATCGCCCCCCTGTCTGGCTCATGCGCCAGGCCGGCCGGGCACTCCCGGAATACCGGGCACTCAAGGAGGGGCGCACCTTCGTCCAGCTCGTCCGCACCCCTGAACTCGCAGCCGAGGTCACCCTCCAGCCTATCGAGCGCTTTGGCTTCGATGCCGCCATCCTTTTCAGTGACATTCTCATCGTCCCGGAAGCCATGGGACAACCTTATTCCTTTCGCGAAAGCGGAGGCGTCGAGATGGATTTCGCTGTCCGGTCGTCCACGGACATCGCACGTCTCGACGCGAATTCTGTCGCCGAGCGCCTGGGTTACGTTTCCCAGGCGCTCGCGCTCATCAAGCCACGTCTCGCCGGGCGCGCCGCCCTCCTCGGCTTCGCCGGCTCCCCATGGACCCTCGCCAATTACATGATCGAGGGCGGCAGCGGCCGCGAATCCACCCGCGCCCGCGCCCTGTTGTACGAGAACCCCGCGCTCTTCAATACATTGATGGAAAAGATCACGCACGCCGTGGTCGCCGTCCTCAAGCTCCAGATCGCCGCCGGCGCCGATGCCGTTCAACTCTTCGATAGCTGCGGCGGCCTCCTCCCCGCCTCGCACTTCGAGGCCGGCTCCGCCCGCTGGATGCGCCAGATCATTGAATCCATCCCCCGCGAAGTACCCGTCATCGTTTTCTCAAAGGGAACCCACGGCTGCTGGTCCTCGCTGACCAATACCGGGGCAAGCGCCATCGGGGTCGATTGGACCGTCGAGATGGCTCGCGTCGCCTCCATCCTCCCGCGCCACGTCGCAATCCAGGGCAATCTCGATCCCGTGCTCCTCACCACCCGCCCGGAGCTGGTTGAGGCGGAGGCCCTTCGCCTCCTGCTTTCCATGCGGGATCGCCCCGGGTTCATCTTCAATCTCGGACACGGCGTCCCCCCCTCTGCGAAAACGGAGTGCATCCAGGCGCTGGTCGAGACCGTGAAAGCATTCGCATGAAATCACAAACCGTCGACCTCAACCTCATCCGCAAATACGACGTCTCCGCGCCGCGCTACACCTCCTACCCACCGGCCACCCGGTTCACTGACGATGTCGGCCCGCAGACCGTCCTGGAGCGCGTTGCCGCCCATCAGCGGGATGCCGGCGAGCTCTCCCTCTACTTCCACCTCCCGTTCTGCCGCTCCCTCTGCTGGTACTGCGGCTGCGCCAATGTCATTACTTCCGACCACTCGGCCGCGCAGAAATACATCTCCTATCTCGACCGCGAGATTACGCTCCTCAAGCCCGTACTCGATCCGCGCCGTCAGGTCGTCCAGGTTCATCTCGGCGGTGGCACTCCCACTTACTTCCAGCCGGAGGAAATCCGCGCCCTCGGGCACCTGATTCGCCATCATTTCAACGTGTCGCCGGCCATGGAAGGCAGCGTCGAGATCGATCCACGCACCCTCAGCTTGGGCCACGTCTCGGCATTGACGGATTGCGGCTTTCGCCGCGTCTCCATCGGTGTCCAGGACTTTGATCCCGACGTCCAGGCCGCCATCCATCGCGTTCAGCCCATCGAATTCACGGAGCACGCCGTCATGCTCTTTCGCCAGGCCGGGTTTACGTCGATCAACTTCGATCTCATCTACGGCCTGCCTCATCAGACGCCCGCCTCCTTTGGACGCACCCTGGACTCCGTCATCGAGATGAATCCCGACCGGCTCGCCGTCTTTGGTTACGCTCATGTTCCATGGCTCCGGCCCGCCCAGCGCCTCCTCACGGAGCTCCCTGCCGCCAAGGCACGCCTCACCCTCTTCAAGCTCGCCGTCGAGAAGCTTACCGCCGCCGGCTACATCTGCATCGGCCTCGATCATTTTGCAAAACCGCACGATCCCCTCGCCATCGCCCAGGCTGCCGGCGAACTCCATCGCAACTTCCAGGGTTACACCACCTGCCCGGATGCCGATATCCACGCGTTCGGCATGTCCTCCATTTCGCAGGCCGACGGCACCTATTGGCAGAATGAAAAGGAGCTCGATGCATACTATGCCGCCCTCGATGCCGGCCATCTGCCGGTCACCCGCGGCTTCATCCTCGGCATGGATGACAAGCTCCGGCGGACCACCATCGTCCGCCTCATGTGTGACATGAAACTCGATTTCAACGCCATGTCCGAGATGCTCGGTATCGGCTTCACCGATTATTTCGCGAAGGAAATCCTTAGCCTGCAGGGTCTTGCCCGCGATGGCCTCCTGACCATGAGCCATGACGGCATTGAGGTCACTCCCGTCGGCCGCCTCCTCATCCGTAATATCGCCATGCGCTTTGACGCCGCGCCCCCGGCGATTTCCGCGGCCCGCACTGCCCGCCCCCAATTCTCAAAAAGTATATGAAACCAGTCGCCATCGTCGGCGCAGGCATTACCGGGCTCACCGCCGCGTTCCGCCTGGCCGAAGACAATATCCCGGTCATCGTTTACGAAGCCTCTGGCCATGTCGGCGGCGTGATCCGGACCCATCGCGAGGATGGCTACCTGGCGGAGTCGGGGCCCAATGCCATCACGGAAACCTCCCGCGCCATCACCAGCCTGATCGAGGACACTGGGCTCATGCGCCCCCGCATTTACTCGAACCCCGGCGCGAGCGCCAATTTCCTCCTCCATCACGGCCGCCTCGTGGGGGCGCCCACGAGCATCCCCGGCTTCATCACCACGCCCCTTTTCTCCCTGGGCGGCAAGCTCCGCGCATGCTGCGAGCCTTTCATCCCTCCTCATCACTCCCAGGAGGACGAGACCCTCGCCGCTTTCGTGACACGGCGGCTCGGCAGGGAGTTCCTCGACAACGTCATCGATCCCTTCGTCGCCGGCATTTACGCCGGCGATCCCGCGTTGCTTTCCGTCCGCCAGGGCTTTCCAAAACTCTCCGCCGCGGAGCAACTCCACGGCTCCCTCGTTCGCGCCCAGATCTTCGGCGCCAAGGCCCGGCGGCGCTCCGGCGAAATACCGAAGACCGCTGCGCGCAAATTCTCCTTCGACCACGGCCTTGGGGTACTGCCCAACAGGCTCAAGGAACGCCTCGGCCACGCCGTGCGATTCCATATGCCGGTCAAAGCCATCCAGGACCTGGGCG
>Ga0302320_10026686_pt1 | contig 11172 bp, 5 predicted proteins | sample Bog_T0_3_FD_202130 | JGI IMG/M metagenome (GOLD analysis project Ga0302320, IMG submission 202130) | Peat permafrost microbial communities from Stordalen Mire near Abisko, Sweden - Bog_T0_3 | ecosystem: Environmental > Terrestrial > Soil > Wetlands > Peat | place: Sweden: Abisko, Stordalen Mire... | reverse complement strand
CCTCTTCCATAGGGACTTTGTTAGCCGCAGTAGCATTGTGGGCGATGCTCCCGCCGGTCGCTGTGGCGCCTGCCTGGGCGGCGCTTTCGCTAGGCCTCTTGGAAGCCGGTCTGGCCTTCGAGGTGCCCAGTTTGCGGCTGCAAGCTCAAATTGCGGGTATGGCATCGTTCGCCCGCCTGTTCTTCGTATCGCAGAATATTTTTGCGGGGACGCCCGTGATTGTCTCCTACTATTACCAATGGTGGAGGCAAACCACCACGATAGTGCCGCTGCGTGACTGGGAGACCAGCTTCAGCAGATTCTATGCTAACGCTGCCGCAATTGCCGCCGCGGTCCTGCTTTATTTCGAGTTAGGGCCGGCCTTCACGGTCGCGGGTTGGGCGGTATTTGCGCTGGCGCTAGCCGCGGTAGGCGAGCGCTGGAAGATCCGCGACATGCGCTTGCAGAGCTATATTCTCGCCGTGCTGACGTTCGCTCGAAGCTGCACCACCTTCTACGCGCCCGAGGCGACACCGTTGCGAGTGCTTGTCGCCGCGATTGTAATCGCGTGCTTCTATGCCGCGCAACTACTTTCACCCCGTGCTCCTGAAGGGCGGCCGCAGCTTGAACGGCAACCTCGACTCCTCTACGCCTTTTCAGCTACGGCCCTGTTGAGCGCGCTCTTGTTCCGGGAAGTGTCCGGCGGAGTGCTGACCATGGCTTGGGCTATCGAAGGGGTGGCTCTGATCGTGGCGGGCTTTCCCTTGCGAGACCGCGCCCTGCGACTGTTGGGGCTCGCCTTGTTTTTCATCTGCGTTCTAAAGTTGTTCTTTTACGATCTGCGGCAGTTGGAAACGCTGTACCGCATTATGTCGTTTATCGCGCTCGGCATCATTCTGGTCGCCGTTTCCTGGATCTACACCCGGTTCAGAACGCGGATCGAGCGTTACATCTAAGGCTTTCGCTGGATTGTGCCTCCAGGCAATCGATGGAAAGCTGGAACCATGCAAAACCGTTGGGGTTTGACGCTGCTTTTCATCACCGGAACTGTCTATGCCCAGATCCCTGACCGAAACTGCCTGAGCAATCCGTTCATGACGGGCTGTCCGCAAGACGAGCAGTCGCGCAAGCTACAAGAGTTAACGAGTAAACCGATCGACTGGAGCAAAACCCCGGGGGTTTCCGGCTTACAGAACAAGACGGTCACGCCAGGTACTAAACGGCTGGGGCCGGTCGCGCCTGTGCAGCGTCCAGTGGCGGACAATCGCGACTGGAGACTGCCCCGGCTGGCCGCGCCGTTGCCGGAGGATTGGCCACGCTGGACCTTTGCCCAGCCGGATGCGGGCGCTGTGGTTGGGATGAAACTGAACAATCTGCTGAAGTCGCCAGTCCTGAACGATATTTTGGCATCATTCCTCGGTCCTGAGATGTGGAAGAAGTGGCAGACCGCCGCGCCTCCCGTGGACGAAATCTGGATCTCGCTGAAGGGCGGACCGGAGGGACGGCCGTCGGCAGTTATGCTGCTGATTGGGGCTCCGCTGGAATCGACGGCGGTGGACCTTCGATCGAAGGGCGCGACCGTTTGTTTCCTGGACACCCGGACATTGCTGGCGGGCGAATGGAGCGCCGTGAACGACTCGCTCCAAAGGGTGGTGGCGGGCACGTCGAGCCCAATAGGCAAGCGGGCCGGAACACTTTGGCCGAAGAACGATGTCTGGATGATTGTCGGCCGCCAGATGCTGACAGATCTGCTTCCCCCCAACACGCCGACCGCCGGAATCACTGGAGCGTCGTTGGGCATTCGTTTCCAGGACAAAATCAGCGTCGACATGCTGCTTACGGCAGCAACGCCGGCGGAAGCTGCGCGATTGGCTGCAAAGTTCCGTCAGAATCCTAATGAACTTGGCTTGGGCGACGTGACCGTGGAGAAGACGGTTCAAGGAGTGAGGGCCCAGGCGTCGTTCGACGCCAAGCAAATGCCTCAGGCATTGCGGCATCAGCTGGTAGATCAACTGCGGCCGCTGTTAGACAACATGGGGCAGAAATCGGCGACTAAGGCGGTCGTGATCCAGGGCCTGGATGACGGTCCGAGAACGATTCCGGAACAGAGACAGTAGCCGGTTAGTTCGCGCTGCTGTCGAAGTATTGCTTCCTCTTCTCCAGATACTCCTCAATCGCTACGGCTAACGGCGGCATCGGCTGAATGCCGTTGCGCTCCATTTTGGCGTTCGACAGCGCGGAGTATTTAGGCCGGCGGGCGGCGGTACGGTACTCGCGCTCGTTGGTTGGCTGCAATGCCGGATTCAGCCGCGCCGCTTGGAAGATCATCCTCGCATAGTCGAACCAGGAGATCGGCGTGCCGCCTCCGATGTGAAACAGCCCTGTAAGGCTGGCTTCCAGGAGGTCGAGCGTGCGAGCTGCGAGCGCCGGAGCGTAAGTCGGTGACGCAACATGATCCTCTACCACCCGGATCGGCTGGTTTCCGCCAGCCAGGCGCAGCATCAGCTCGATGAAATTACCGCGCGCGGTGCGCAATCCTCCCGGTCCGAATACGCCGGAAGTGCGAACGATCAGTGGTCTGTCGAGATAGGCCTGCGCGTACAGTTCGCCGCCCAACTTCGAAACGGCATAGGCCCCTAGCGGATGCGTGGCATCCTCTTCTGTATAAGAACGACCCGCAGTGCCGTCAAAAACGTAGTCTGTGGAAAAGTGGATCAACTGCGCGTCCACCTGCCGGCAGGCCATCGCGAGATTGCGGACCGCCAGGGCGTTGGCCATGTAGGCCGCCACAGGCTCCTTCTCGGCCACGTCGACTTGATTGTAGGCGGCGGCGTTCACCACAAACCGCGGATCAACCGCGGCGATGCTTCGTTCGACGGCCCCGGCGTCGCTGACGTCGACCGACGAGCGGTCGAAAGGTGTGACCGTATACCCCCGCGTCTGAAACTCGCGAACCAGTTCCACTCCCAACTGGCCGCCGCTACCGAAAATAACGACTTTTTTGAGAAGCACGCTCTTGTAAGTACCCATGGCTAGGATAGCGGAAAAACCGAACCGCAAGTACGAGGAGGAGTACGGCGTTTACTCAATACAAACCAAAGTTCTGTCCTCAGTCCTAAGTTAAACGTGTGGGACTAAGTACAGTTGCCGATTGCGCCAAGCGCTCAGGGGCTACATCATAGAACTATGATGATGTTGATGAGGGCCATAAAGCGCCTAATCGAAGACTCTAACGGACAAGACTTAATTGAGTACGCACTTATGGCAGGTTTCGTCGCGGTAGCAGCAGGCGCTATTATGCCCCACGTGTCTACTAGTATTAGCACTATCTTCAGTAAAATTGCCAGCACGATGACGCAGGCGGCCAGCCAGAGTTAGTTTACTGGCGAGCCTCGGGCACACCGCGAGGATCGGCCTTCACCGCGACTGGTTGGGTATAAGTCTGCCCGTCGACGGTGAGTCGAACGGTGTACTCGCCTGGCTGGAGTCCACTAGCCCCGCGAGTAGTGGTAGCATCACTGCCGCCCGCACAAGCATCTTTGACTGGCTGAGCGGCGACCGTGCGGCCACCGCCAAATCTACGGGCCGCTGCTCCCCCCAAAGCGACGCGATGCATTCCAGAGGCGGTTGAAGGCGGCTCCGCGGGCTGTTCCCAGATGGCTTGAACGCTCAAAGTCTCCGTATCCACCGCATGTGCCGGCGTGTCACTGGCCAGACAGGCCTTTACGGATCCGGCGCGATCCAACAGTTCGATCTTCAGGGGCTGCGAAGGGGTGGTCTTAAGCCAATAGTAGGCCAGGACGCCGGAAGGCGGATTCAACAGTTGCGGGTCTTCATGCGGTAAAGGCGTACCGTTCATGCCGCCGGCGCGGATCGCAAAGGTCTCCCCGGGTTTAAAGAGAAAGGCAGCAGCGGATTCGATGCGGGCGCCATCGACCGCGATTTGGCGCAGCGCGGCGATTTGATCCAACACCCAGAAGCCGCGGCCATAAGTGGCCACTGCCAGATCGTCCCCATGCACCACGACATCGCGCACGGACGTCACCGGCATGTTGTTCTGTAGCGGCTGCCACCGATCGCCATCGTTAAACGAAACGTAAACGCGCAGTTCTGTTGCGGCGTAGAGCAATCCCTTGGCTTGCGGATCTTCTTTCACTGAATTGACGAACGCTCCTTCGGGAATGCCGGCGGCTACATTCTTCCAAGTCTTGCCGCCATCATGGGTGCGATAGATATAAGGTTGGTTGTCGGCCAAGCGGTGGCGATCCACGGACGCATAGGCAGTATCGACGTCGAAGTGACCGGCCTCGATCTGCGACACCTTGCTCCAAGCGGTCATAGCGGGAGGAGTAACGTTGGTCCAAGTTTTGCCATCGTCGCGAGTCACGTGGATCAAGCCGTCGTCGGTGCCCACCCAGACCGTGGTTGCCTGCAATGGCGACGGACCGATGGTGTAGACGACGCCGAAGCGATCGGTCATAGGTTGATCGATATCTTTGGCGGTTAGCGGGTCGAGAGTGACTGGAAGAGGCGGGTGCAATCGCGCCAGATCGGGACTGATCTTGGCCCAGGTCCGTCCGCGATCCCGCGAGCGCATAACAAATTGATTGGAATAGTAGAGCGCCTCGTCGGCTGGAGAAAAGACCTGCGGCAAGGTCCAGGTCCGGCGATTCGGATCGCCGGGATCGGGCGCAGGCAATTGCCCACCGAGGGGCGCCGGCAGATTCAGTCTCTGATCGCAGCGCCCCGCGCCACCGCCATAAAGGATGTTACCGTCTTTCGGATCCGGAACCACCGTATTGCTCTCGCCGGCGAGACAAGTAGGCTCCCAATCACGAAACGAGAGCACGCCCTCGCGCGACCAGGTAGCCACGCCGACGCCGCCGCTATCCTGCTGCGCTCCATAAAGCCAATAAGGAAACCGGTTGTCGGCGGCGACATGATAGATCTGCGCGGTGGGCTGGTTATACCAGGTGCTCCAGGTCTTGCCACCGTCCACGCTGACCACGGTTCCCTGATCGCTGCTCAGCACCATGCGATGGCCGTCTTTGGGGTTGATCCAGAGCTGGTGATAGTCGTCGCCGCCGGGCGCGCCCTTGATGGGGACGAACGTTTTGCCGGCGTCGGTGGTCATGTAGGTGGCGGTGTTGATCACATAGGCTCGGTCGGGGTTCGTTGGATCGACGCTCACTGCCTCGAAGTACCAGCCTCGTCCCCAAAGCCGGGTTTCAGAGTTGACCAGTTTCCAGTTTGCGCCCGCGTCATCGGAAAGGTAGACTCCGCCGCCCGTCGGCGTGCTGTTCGCGCCTCCACCCATGCGTGAGGTGGGGAAGCCCGCTCCGATGTCGTCGACCACAGCCCACAGACGATTCGGGTTGCTCGGCGAAACCGCGATTCCGATCTTTCCCATGAATCCGTTGGTGGGCAATCCGCTGGTGAGGGGCTTCCAGCTGTCGCCTCCATCGGTGGATTTATAGAGTCCGCTGCCAGGCATATTCGACGGCGCGTAGACCGACCAAGGCGGACGGCGCGTGGCCCATAACGACGCGTACAACACCTGCGGATTTTTCGGGTCGATGGCAACGTCGATGGCACCCACGTTTTCCGGGTCGTTGGCTTTGAACAGAACCTTTTTCCAGGTCGCGCCGCCGTCGGTGGTGCGATACAGCCCGCGATCGGGATTGGGAGCGTAGACGTTCCCGAGCGCGGCTACATAAACGCGATTTGGATCCGCCGGGTCGATCGCGATCCGTCCGATCTGACGCGTGGCGGCGAGGCCGATATGGGTCCAGGTCTTACCCGCATCAGCGGATTTGAAGACTCCGATGCCATAGGAGTGTTGACTGCGGATGTCGGGCTCGCCCGTCCCCACGTAAATGATATTGGGATTCGACGGAGCGACGGCGATTGCGCCAATCGAGCCGATGGGAATCCCCTGGTCTGAGATGGGGAACCAGGTTCGGCCGGAATTTTCCGTCTTCCACACGCCGCCGCCAACGGAGCCGAAATAGAACGTGTCCGGCTGATCGGCATGGCCCGCTATGCCGAAGGTTCGTCCGCCGCGCATGGGACCTACGTCGCGCCAGCGAAAACCGGCCAAGAGAGCGGACGGATACTGGCCCTCGAATCCCTGAGCAAAGAGAAACGCGGCGAAAATGGGTGAGCACCACAGCCAGCGACGAACAATCAAGGTATTCTCCAAGGGTGGCCTGCTTCGAGGCGCGCCGAAGTTCATACTCTAGCATTCCTGCTTTCGCTGATAAAGCATCGCGGCCGCACAGTACGAGTACTAGGAGACTTACCCCTCAAGACCGCAACGCCCGTTTAGTTCTACTTGGGTACTTAGTACGGACCACACTGAAAATACCTTGTTGCGGCGGACAGAAGCCGCGAACACTGGTAATGGCATAAATAATGGAGCGAGACCTGGAACAGTTGAACGCACGCGAAGTGGCGCGGTTACTCTCGCTAGTGGAAACCGAGCGCCGATACTACCAGGAAATCGTCGCTTCGATTCCGGTGGGTTTGCTGATCCTGTCGTCGGATCTCAACATCGCGTCTTCCAATCGCGAGGTGCGGAAGATCTTCGGTCTGCGCAGCGGCGACCCGCTGCGCGGGAAAGTGGACCAATACCTACCGGCCCCGATTCTGGAAAAGATTAAGGAAGTGATGGCGAGCGGGACGCCCCTGGTTAAAATCCCGGTTGCAGTACCAGGAGAACTAGAAACGGTTTTAAAGGTAAGCATCCGGCCGATCCGCAACTGGGACGACGCTTCGGTGCAAGAAGCGCTCTTGACAATTGAAGGGGCCAACGGTGTAACGGTTGCATCGCATTCGACAGAAAGCGACGAAAGGCCACTGCCGGTGGCCGGGTTGATGGATGCTCTGGACGCGGTGATTTGGGCCGTAGATTTGCCCGGCAAGAACTTCCTGTATGTCAACGAGAAGGCGGAGGAACTGCTTGGGTATCCGGCGGAAAAGTGGATGGACACGCCGTCCTTTTGGGCCGACCGGATCTATGCCGAAGATCGCGAATGGATGCTGAAAGGCTACGAGCAGGCCATCGAGACATGGTCCCGGCACCATTGCGAGTACCGCGCGAACACTTCCTACGGAAAGGTGATTTGGCTTCGGGAAAGCGCGCGAATTTTACAGGACGATGCGGGCCAAGCCCGGCATCTGATCGGCTTAGCCATCGATGTGACACAGCAGCGGCTACTGGAAGGCCAGTATATCCAGGCGCAACGGGTGGAAGCGGCCAGCCGGTTAGCCAGCCGCGCCGCGCATGAGATTGCCAATCACGTAATGGTGATCTCGGGGTATGCCGAGGATCTGCTGACGACGTTGGAGGCGGACAGCCCGCTGCACGCCGACGTGCGAGAGATCTCGGCGGCCACCAATCGACTGCGAACTTTGATGGCGCAGCTTTCGGCAGGCCACAAGACACAGCAAGCGCCGGCCGAGGCACTAGACCTGAACGAGTTTCTAAAGGCACTGGCGCCCCAGATTCGCGCCAGTCCGGCGACCACGCAGCAAGTGGAACTAAGGCTATTCCCGGCCTCGATCGCGGTGCGCGCCAAAAGCGACGAACTGCGGCGGACCATTATGGCGCTGATGGAACGGGCGCGCCGCGCGTCGAAGACCGATGGCGCCATCACCATAGAGTGTTCTCCGGTGGAGATTGAAGGCATGATGGGGCGGCCGGAATCCACTTTGCGTCCGGGAGTATATGCGATGATTTCGATCGAAGACGAGGGCGCTACGATCGACGCGCAGACTCGCGCGTCACTCTTCGAGACATTCATTCCGTCCCACGCGGGGGGAGAGATAGCACCGAATTTGGCGCAGGTTTACCAATGGGTCCGGCAGTGGGGAGGCGATATGGTGGTCTCCAGCCGGCTGCCGCATGGGTCGATTTTCCAGATCTATTTACCGCGGGTTGGGGAACTGGTCGAAAAGCCTGAAGAGCCCGGTCAGCATGCTGCCCAAGATCCCGTACGTCCCCCGCCTGCTCCAGCCCTGCCACAGAAAACAATTCTGGTGGTGTCCGATGAGAGCGGGATACGAACCTTAATCACCAAGATGCTGCGGCGCGCGAACTATGAGGTTATCGAAGCAACAGGATTGGAAGACGCGGTGAATCAAGCGGCGAAAGGGCCGGGACCATTGAATCTGATGATAGCCGACGCGTCACTACCGCACATTGAGGAGAGCCAGGCGATCGCCCGGATGCGGGAGTTGTCGCCGGAACTCAAGCTCTTGTTCCTCACCGAGCTGGGGGATAGCGATGAACTGAGAGCGCTGCCTGAGGGAGCGGAGTACTTGCAGAAGCCGTTCACATTGATGGCGCTGGTGGGCAAGGCCAAAGAGCTTCTGGAATAAATCCTAGCGCCGCTTACACTGAAGGGAAATGTCCCTTGCCGCTCGCGTTGCTATAGCCTTGACTTGCCTGGCGCCGACCCTTCAGGCCGCCAAGAAGCCCATCACCCTCGACGTTGTCGCCAAGCCGCCGCACTCCGATTCCGGTGGTTCGCCGCTGTGGGCCCCCGACGGAAAGCGCTTCGCGTTTTACAAAGATAAGACCGTAGTGCTTTACGACGTGCCGTCGAAGAGCGCCAAACAGTTGCTGAATCTGGAGCCGCTGGAAGCAGCCGCCGTCAAGGTTCCCACGCCCGAGCATTTCGACTGGCGGAACCGGCGGGTGCAGACCGATTCGTTCGAGTGGTCCTCCGATGGACGAGAGATCCTGCTGGAGGCGGAAGGCGACTTGTTCCTGTGGCACGTCGATTCCAGCAAATGGGACCAGTTGACTTCGACGCCGGTGGCTGAAGCCGATCCAAAGCTATCTCCCGATGGCAGCCACGTGGCATTTCGCCGCGAATCGGACCTGTACACGCTCGATATCGCTACGAAGAAGGAAACCCGTCTTACCGAAGACGGCTCGGCGACGCTGCTGAATGGCGAACTGGATTGGGTTTATCCGGAAGAACTGGACCTGGGCACGGCTTATTGGTGGTCGCCCGATTCGTCGAAGATCGCTTACCTGCAATTCGATATCAGCCGCGAATTCGACTATCCGCAAATCGATCTGAAGGGCCGCCGGGCGCAGCTGGAATTGGAACGTTACCCCCAGGCAGGCACTCCCAATGCCGACGTCCGCGCCGGAGTGGTGTCGAGGGACGGCAGGGCGACACGCTGGATGGATCTGGGTGAGACGCGCGGGCGTCTGCTGGCTCGCGTCTACTGGACGCCCGATTCCTCCGCCCTAGCGATATGCCGGATGAATCGGGTGCAGAACGAGTTGGATCTGCTGCTGGCTTCAGCAAGCACCGGGGAAGCCAAAGTCTTAATCCACGAGACCGATCGTTATTGGATTAACATCGCCGACAATTTGCGGTTCCTGAAGAACGGGGAGTTCCTGTGGTCGAGCGAGCGCGACGGCTTTCGTCATCTGTATCTTTATTCGGCGGAGGGCAAGCAAGTGGCGCGAGTGACTGAAGGCAACTGGGAAGTCGAGAGAGTAGTAGGCGTGGACGAAGCGAAGCGCCGCGTTTTCTATATCTCGACGGAACCTAGCCCGCTGCAGCGCCAGCTATGGGTGGTGGACCTGGATGGCACCGGAAAGGCTCGCCTTACCAGGGAGAGAGGGACCCATTCGATTTCGATGAGTCCGACTACCGATTATTATCTGGATACCTGGTCGAACCTGGAGAACCCGGCACGCCGCGTTGTCCATTCCGGCGACGGTGGCGAATGGGCGGTATATCACGAGGTAGATCGCAAGCCGGTGGACGATTACGAATTTGCGTCTACAGAGATCGTTACGGTGAAACTGTCCGATGGCACGCCGCTCTATGGGAGGATGATCAAGCCAATCGGGTTTCAAGCGGGCAAGCAATATCCAGCGATCGTCATGGTGTACGGCGGACCGGGGGCCCAAAGCGTTCGCGACGCCTGGTATGGCATGGGTTGGGAACAGGCGCTGGCACAGCGGGGATTCGTAATTTGGGAACTCGACAATCGGGGGTCGAGCGGGCGCGGGCATGCCTTTGAATCGGTCCTGTACCGTCGATTCGGCAAGACCGAATTGGAGGATCAGAAAACCGGCATTCAATACTTGATCGGGCAGGGCTTCGTGGATCCGGCGCGGATTGGGATCTACGGCTGGAGCTATGGCGGATACATGACGCTCTACTCGCTGCTGAACGCGCCGGAGTTGTTTCGCGCCGGCATTGCGGGCGCGCCTGTGGCGGACTGGCATAACTATGACACTATATACACCGAACGCTATCTAGGCATTCCATTGGACAACGAGGAGGGCTATAAGGCGAGTTCCGATGTGACCTATGCCGACAAATTAAAGGCGCAGCTCCTGATAGTGCACAACATAGAGGACGATAACGTGCTGTTCCAGAACTCGCTGCAGATGAGCGATGCGTTTGAGAAGGCCGGGAAGTTGTTTAGCATGGTGGTGTATACGCAAAAGAGCCATGGCGTGGGAGGCCCGGCGCGCAAGCACCTGCTGGAGTTGACGACAGAGTTTTTCGAGAAGAATCTGAAATAAGGATTCCAGTTCTGACGCGACCGGGCGGACGCAGTTGTCCCGCATTCGTAGGCAGGTGCCATTTTTGAACGGCTTGCAAGAGCCTTCTAATGCGGACTTCAGCATAGATCCGGTCCCGTCAGCACTTTTTAATATTCTTAGGGGCGCCCCCGTATCGTTCCCGTAACCCAGAACGACAAGGGATCGTTGTAACGCTCAACGATAACGGCCACTGTGCCACAGACGGCGTAAGACCTACCGGCATACATTACGCGGCGTTGCCTAGGGATTGCGCACCGCGCTTGAGTGGTTGGGGTCCGGCAGGGGCTCACCAACTCTTATGGCTTGAGAATAGACGGTAGGGGAGAAAGGCCGACAGAAAAAACATTTCAAAATCGCGTAAGTGCTTGTGAGCATGAGGAATATAGATTTGCGAATTGTTGTGACCGGCAATCGCGTCAGTCTCGGGGTGGCAATCCGGCGTTCAAGGTAAACACTACGCCATCGCCGAACGATCCCTTCGGCGCGTCGCCATACTGAAAGGTGGAACCCCAGAAAGTTCCGTCCATAGCTTGAAGAAGACCGGCCGGATATGCGCCTACCGACGACGACGTTCCGAACGGTGTAAAAGTCTCCAGAACAGTGCCTTG
>Ga0302320_10026685_pt1 | contig 11172 bp, 13 predicted proteins | sample Bog_T0_3_FD_202130 | JGI IMG/M metagenome (GOLD analysis project Ga0302320, IMG submission 202130) | Peat permafrost microbial communities from Stordalen Mire near Abisko, Sweden - Bog_T0_3 | ecosystem: Environmental > Terrestrial > Soil > Wetlands > Peat | place: Sweden: Abisko, Stordalen Mire... | reverse complement strand
CGCGAATTTTCGCCTGCCGCCAATCAAAGGAAGAATATGAATGCGTCAAAATTGTTTGTAACCGTGTTGGCACTGGCTGCCATTGGAACCATCGCTGGCTGCCATGGAGACTCCTCAAAGTCGCCCAACGTTTCCGACAGCCTCCGCAAGTCGCTTGATCAAGCAGGCCTCAAAGGTGTCACAGTGACTCAGGATCGGGACAAGGGCATCGTGACAATCGGCGGACAGGTCGGTAACCCGAACGACAAGGCGCAGGCAGAATCTCTGGCGAAGTCCTTGGCCGGCACGCAAGTTGTCGCGGACGAAATCGCCGTGATTCCCGTCGGACAGGCAAAGGAAACAAAAGCCATGAATGCCGATCTGGATCAGGGCATCGAGAAAAATCTCGACGCCGCGCTGATCCAGAACCAGATGCACGACAGCGTGACGTACGAAGTAAAGAACGGCGTCGTGACGCTGGCAGGGAATGTGAACTCCGAGCAGACGCGCACAACAGCTGAGCAGGTCGCGACCGCTGTGCCCAATGTGCTGCAAGTGGTCAACGACATTCAGATGGTCAAGGATCGGAAAGCCAGTTCAGCGCAGTAGATTCAATGTCGATCGGCGAAGAGTTGGAGCGAAGGCAAATGGATCAGCAAGCAAGAGGACTCTCTCAGCAGCAGCAGAACGACTGCCGGGCCGCGCTCAACCGGTTCATCGACCGGCATCAACTCTCCGATTGGGAGATGACGGTTAAGGTTGGGGAGACGGCTGCCGGAAAATTAAGCGTCAAGATTGAAATCGTTCCCCCTCTGCAATCGGGCTTGACGGCATGGCCTGTCGAGGAAGTCGCCGTAGCCGATGCGTCCTTCGATGTGGCAGCCGAAGTGGATAAGATGCTGGAGCTCGGCTTTCAAGCCCGCGTCCAGCAAAGAGCATATTGATCGAACCGCATTCTGACATTTTCGCGTAGCCATTTCTGTCGATCGGGCGAAGGGGTATCTTGTGATTCAAGCCATCTATAAAGGCATCGAGATAGAGATGGAGATGCACCAACAGGCCCACGGGCATTGGAAGTGCGATTACACGCTCATCAAGCACCCGGAACGCAGCGTCACAATTGAGCATGTGGCCAAAGAATTCCCGACATTCGACCTTGCCAGGGAACACGCACTGGAAGAAGCCCACGCTGCAATTGACAAAGATGAATCGATCCAACAATCCATCCAGTCAACTGCGTCGCTTCATTGAGTGTCACTGACGCGAACTGTTCCCGCCGAGCCGTACTAGGAACCCGATCCGCGCCACGCGCGGCATGCCCAGCGTTGTTGTTGGCGTCTTCGAATCCTCAATCTGGCGGTTCAGCAGGTTTTCCCCGGCGGTAAACAACTGCACCCGCTTGCCAAAATCGTGCGAAGCATATGCGTCGAGCCGGAAATAGCTATGCAACAAATATGCGTTGGCGTCGTCGTCAAACTGCCGTCCGCTCAGCCGGCCTTGCAGGCTCAAGGTACCCGCCGATGGGCGATAGGCGCGTACGTTCATGGTGGCCAGGTTGCGGGCGACTTCCGGAATCCAGTTGCCCAGGTCCTGGTTGCCTCGGGACACGACCGCGTGCGCGTACTGATAGCCGCCATCGATCGCCAGCCAGTGCAGCGGAGCGAGTTCGTAGTCGATCGAGACTCCGCGGCTTTCGATCTGGCCCAGGTTCTCGCGCACCAGCAGGATAGGCGAGGACGTGGGGCTGACGGTGACCGCAACAATCGGCCGGTTGACCTCGGTGAGAAAGTAGCTGGTCCGGATGCTGCCCCAGCGGTGTTCCGTGGCCAGGCCCACTTCCCAGCCCGTCGCCCGCTCGCTCAGCAAACTGCCGTTGGCGTTGGTGAGCTTGTTGCCCACCTGCGTGGACCGGTAAAGCTCATTAGGCGAAGGCGCGCGAAAGGCGCGAAAGCCCGACGCGGAAACTGCCCAATGAGCGGACAACTTGCGCGAGAGGCCGACGCGTGGATCGAAAAACTGCTGGCTGAATTGCGGAGGCTGGCTCGTTGTCGGTACCCAGCTCGAACCATTCCACATCAGTTGCTGGCCGTCGTAGTCCTGGAACCAGTCGATGCGTCCCGAAGCGGTCAGCGTCCATGCCTTGTGCACCCACATGGCTTCGGCGTATGTGGCTGAGTCGCGCTGATGGTCGTGCAGATTGGTCAGCGCGGTGGAAGCGCCATACGACTGCTCGCGGTCCCAGATGCGCACATCGTGAACGTCCGCGCCGGCCACAATCAGAAGTCCCGCTCCGAGCGGCTGGCTCCAATGGGACGCCGCGCCCAACTCATTATCCGGCGCGAACGAAAATTTGCTCGGAGTCTCGCCGCAACGATACGTGCAGGTCGGAATTCCAAAATTCGGCAGGTTCGAAATGCTGGAGAACGCCTGCCGATAGCGCTCGATCGATCCGTAAACCCGCGTGCTGAGTGATCCGTTATACGGGCCCTGCCAGTCCGCGCCCGTAGCGTAGCGAACCAAACGCGTTCCGTTGATCTGGTAAGGAGTCCCGTTATGTCGCCATTCGTTGAAGCCGCTTCCGCGGATGAATAAGCGCAGCGGCCCGCGGTCCCGCTCGGCCAGAATCATGGCGTTCTGGCTGCGGTCGTTGCTGGCCACATCGACCGGTCCGCTTTGCGACGGAGCCTCCTGAATGTAGCCGTCGGTGCCGAGCAGGCCGCCCGCGATAAGCAATCCCCAGGGACCCTGCTTGGCCTGTGCAAGCAGGCTGTCGTCGTACGTGCTTTCGCCGCCATAGCTCGAACGCAGTTCGAACAGGTTTGAGGTAGGTTGGTCGGGCAGCACGCTGATCACGCCGCCAATGGCGCTCGATCCGTAGAGATCGCTTGCTCCGCCGCGCACCAGTTCAATACTTTGAATCGCCAACTCCGGCTGCTCTTGCCAATGAATCCAGCCGCCGATAGGGTCGTTCAGCGGAACGTCGTCTTCCGTGAGCAAGGTGCGGCTTGCCGAAGTGGAACCGAGGGCGCGCAGGCTGATTCCCTGCGAAGTGGGGTTGGCGACCAGCGAGCTTGATCGGCGAAACAGTTCGACGCCGGGAAGCTGCCGCATCTCGTCATCCAGGGTCACGGCCGCCGTGCTGCTCAACGCGCGCTGCGACAGCAGGCGTGTCGTCACTGGGCTATCCAGCGCAGCCATCGGTGTGCGGTATGCGGTCACGGTGACCGTTGTCGTGGGCGGCGGCGTTGTGCTTGCCGGAGTCTGCGCCCTAAGCGCTTCCGGAGCCAGCAGCATTACGATCGGAATCCAAATCATCTTCCCGATCCGGACCGGCGCGCCAACCGTCGCTTTGAATCTTGAACACAGCATGGATTGCATCTTCGGGGTGGGGGAAAAGTCTATCAAGCCATTGTCCCACGGTCTTGCCACTCGCCGCATCCATCGCCTGCGGGGCAATCTCATTCAGTGGCACAAGAACAAACGCGCGCTCAGTCAGGCGCGGATGGGGAATCTTGAGGTCAGTCTCGTCGATGATCAAATCCCCAAACAGCAAAATGTCCAGATCCAGCGTGCGAGGTCCATTCGCAAACCCTGCTGCGCGATCCCGCCCAAACTCCAGCTCAATCGCAAGCAACCCATGCAGCAGCGCGTGGGGTTCGAAACTCGTTTTCAGCGCGACGACCGCATTGACGAACCGTGGTTGATCGGCAAACCCCACCGGCTCGGTGCTGTAGAGCGACGACCGGCGAATTACATGGCCCAGTGACTCGATGTGGTCGATAGCCGCGGCCAAAGTTGCTTCTGGAGGGCCTACCTCACTCGGCAGGTTCCCGCCCATTCCAATGTAGACCGTCTGCATGAGTTCAAGATTAACGCGGAGATGGCTGTATCTGATTCGGGTGAATTGCCTGCACGTTGGAATAGCGCAGAAAATCCGGCTGATTCAGGGTCAGGATATGAGTTAGGCCATAGGCCTGAACAATCGCGGCGAGACGCGCGTCGTGCACCTGAACTCCGCGCACATTACAGGAGGTCACCAGATGACGCCAGATCGAATAGACCTGTTCGTTATCAGGGAGAAATGTCATTGTCGCCTCAATATGTTCGACGCGCTTGTTCGTTTCATCCATGGTAAAGCCATAGCCGTTTCGAACCGGGGGTCTTGTACAGACATTCCAGAACTCGGCAATGTTTTGAATCGAGAAATAGGTCCTGCTTCCCTGTTTTTCCAATTCTTTGAGAACAGTACCTATCAGCTGGTGCTGGGGATCTTCCTCGCGAGATATCCGCAAAAGTATGTTCGTATCAACCAAATACCCTGGCGCGGACGCCATCAGTCATGATCCTGATAGAAACTCTCGCGGGTAAATGCTTCATCGGGCAGCTCGGGGATCTTCTCCGAATGCTCGGACATCTTCCGAATGAATTCCTCCATGTCCATCTTCGGCTTTGCCGGAGGGAGGGGCGTCGGCGAGGTACGCACTGCATCGTCAATCAAGCTCCGGACGTAGCTCTCCGGCGTCAGGCCCCGAGCCTTGACCTGGGCGGCTAAATCGTCGGGAATTTCGACCGTGATCTGCATGAAACGAGGTTAGCAGGGTGAAGGAAAAATTGCCATGCAATGAGGCGATCTCCGCATCGAGTGATGTGCCGTTGATTTCGTAAATTTCAAGCCAATTCTTCTTTGGAAGATAGGGCCTGAATACTATTTGTGACCGGCCTCGGCTAGTGGCAAACCCTCAATCTGTTAGCATCCTCTTTGGAGAAATTTCAGGATGGACGCACTCACCAGCGCGGGACTTGGAGCCCGGCGCAATGAAGATATCGCACTCGATCTGCTCAAGTTTGTGGCAGGCACCGCAGGCGTCGGCCGCCCGGCTGCCCCCTCGACAGGATTCAGCGGCGCAGCCGCTCCAAAGCCCGATGAGCACGTAACGCAACTGCTCGAACTCTACAGCCGCTGCCTCAAGGCTGTTGAAGGAAAAGGGGCCACTGCGGAGGTTGACAGATAGCAGGCCAGCCCATTCTGCGCGTTGCTGTTGCCGGCGCTGGCGCCTTTGGCCGCAATCACCTCCGTGTCTATCGCGAGTTGGAGGCGGCCGCCCAGGGAGTTGCGCTCGTCGCGGCCATTGAGCCAGACGCCGCTCGCGCTGCCGATACCGCAGCCAAGTACGCAATCCCCGTGTTCTCTTCAGTAGAAGAGTTGCTTGCTGCCGATCTCAAAATCGACGCGGCTACGGTTGCCGTTCCCACAGTGCATCATCATGCTGTAGCGTCCGCCCTGCTAGACGCCGGAATCGACCTGCTGGTCGAAAAGCCGCTCGCCGCGAGCCTGGCCGAAGCCGACGATTTAATCGCTTGCGCCGGCAAAGGCCGGCGCATCCTGCAGCCCGGCCATCTGGAACGATTCAACCCCGCCGTGCTTGCCGTCGAGCCGCAGCTGCGTCGCCCCATGTTCTTTGAGTCGCACCGGCTCTCGATCTTCACTCCGCGCGCCTTGGATGTGGACGTGGTGCTTGACCTGATGATTCACGATCTCGACATCGTGCTGACCTTTGCCAAGTCCCCGGTGCGCGAAGTGCGCGCGGTGGGCCTGCCGATTCTGTCGCCAAAGGTCGACATCGCCAACGTGCGCGTCGAGTTCGAGTCAGGCTGCGTGGCCAACTTCACTGCGTCGCGGGTTTCCACCGAACGCGTGCGCAAGCTGCGCTTCTTCGAGCCGCGCCAATACGTCTCGATCGACTATGCGCGCCAAGATCTGCTGGTAATCGGTGTCGATGGAAGCATCCCACCCGAGATCGCCGCGGCAATTGCCGCAGGCAAAATGGATGCAGCCACCTTGGCGAAGCTCGCAGCGGCAGCGTCCGCTGGCCCCGGCCCCGGTCTGAGTTTCAAGAAGCACGAAGTCACGCCCGGCGAACCCCTCCGCCTCGAAATCGAGTCGTTCCTGGATTCTGTCCGCACCCGTCGCGAACCCCGCGTCACAGCCCGCCAGGGACGCGAGGCGCTAGCTTTGGCACTAGAAATCCAGGCATCGATGGCCGCTCACGCTCAGCGCGCGGGCCTTGAAAACTTCTTCAGACCCTAAAACCAGCTCCTGGCCTGTCCGACTGTCTTTAGCTGAGAACTGAGAGCTGAAAGCCGGGAGCTGGCAGCTGCCTTCACGCAATCCCCATCACCCGGTTCAAATACCCCACAATATATTTCCAGATCAGGTAGTACCCTGCCACTCCGGCGAGGAAGCCTGCGGCGATCAGAGCGTAAGGTACCTCGCAGGTTTCAAACCACGTGACTCCGTGTGCGCCGATTTGAATCATGCCCAGACATCTTGCTACCAACACGCCAGTGGGTGCGCCGAGAAACGGCAGAATCGCCCCATGCACGCCGATGGGCAAATGCGTCCGCTGATGTGATGCCATAAAAAGCATGTTCCATACCCCGAACAGCGTGGGCACCGCGGCCATCGGAAAGATGAGAAAGCGCTCAATCGGAACCGGCACTTGGTACACGAGCCGCGCCAGGATAAACACGGTCAGAATCAATGGCAGCACTAACGTGGGCACAAAGATGCCTGCCAAGTATGCGCGCAGATACGGATGCGTATTCATAAAATCCTCCTTGTTTTAGCCGCAAGCAATCGCGGGTTCACAGATAGTAAAGAAGCAGTGGAATCGACGCCGGAAAACACACCGTCAAAACCCCGATACCAGCCAGCAACGCCCAGTCGTACCACGGAGCCCTGATCGACCCGGCATCGAGACGCCGCCGCAATGCGGGCCACAGATCGTGCACGGGCTCACAATCGGCTCCCACGGGCGGTAGAGCCTGTTGGAGCAGTTGCTTCATCCGTTTTTCATCGTGTGCATTCATGGCGTAATCCCCTGTTGTTCCAGGTCCTTCCTCAACAATCGAAGCGCGCGAAAGACGCGCAATCTTACCGCAACCACTGAAATGCCGAGCGCCTCCGCGACTTCTTTGTGCGGCCGATCCTCAACCACCGCCAGCGTCGCCGCAATGCGGAGTTTCGGCGGCAGCCGGCCAAAGGCTTGCGCGGTCTTCAAGCGAATCTCCGCGGACACGGCCGCATCGGCAACCCCGGGAGCCGGTATGTCGCCCGGCAACTCCTCCTCAAATCGCCGGGTCCGCAGCCAATCGAGAGCCGCATGAGTTGCAATGCGCCGTGCCCACCCCTCGAACCCACGCGACGGCTCGAAACGCGCGTGGGCGCGATAGATGCGCCAGAAGGTCTCGACCGCCAGGTCCTCGGCCGTCGCCGAATTGCGGACGATTCGCAGAATCCAGCCGAAGATAGCTCGCTGGTGCTGGTGGAAGAGGCTCTCGAAGGCGTCCACGCTGCCTTGGCGAAACTCGTTCAGGACGTCTCTCTCTTCGCTCCGCATCAGCCCTTCCCCTTCTGTTGACTGTTACGAAGCTGGAACAGGAAAGGTTACATCCACGGGCCATTGGTTTGTGACGCGAGGTCAGTCAAGAGAAAGGTCAGGTCTTTCGAATGCACGTGGAGGGCAATCCAATCCTGACGACTAAAGCGATTTTCTTCTGAGATGAGTCAACTTGACATCGGGTTCTGCGAGCATTAGGGTTGGGAACCGTGGGGTGTCGGAAATTCACGCAAAAAAATGAACGGCGAAGAACAACGGCCCGCCCGCGAGGGACGACGATGAAGAGCTTGAAATTGCAGATAATTGCCACGGGAATGATGATGTGCGGCGGAGCGTGGGCAGCCATTGCGCAGGACCTTCCCATGCAGCCCTACCTTGACGTCAGCCGGCCTGCCGAGCAGCGCGCGGCAGACCTGGTGCACCGCATGACGCTTGAAGAAAAAGCCACGCAACTGGTGAACCAGGCGCGTGCCATTCCGCGCCTTAACGTGCCGGCCTACGACTGGTGGAGCGAGTCGCTTCACGGTGTCATGGTTGATGGCACCACCGAGTTTCCCGAGCCCATCGGCCTGGCTGCCACCTTCGATCCAGCAGCGATCCATCAGATGGCCGAGGTCATCGGCACCGAGGGGCGCATCAAGCACGCGCAGGACGAGCGGGCAGGACACAGCAATATCTTCGAGGGCCTCGACTTCTGGGCGCCCAACATCAACATCTTTCGCGATCCGCGCTGGGGCCGTGGCCAGGAGACCTACGGCGAAGACCCGTTCCTGACGGCGCGCATGGGCGTGGCATTTGTCACGGGCATGCAGGGCGACGACCCGCGCTACTACCGCGTCATCTCGACGCCCAAGCATTTTGCGGTGCACAGCGGCCCGGAGACCACGCGTCATGCGGCCGATGTGCCGGTCAGCAAGCACGACGAACTCGACACCTATCTGCCGGCATTTCGCGCCACGGTGACCGAGGCCAAGGCCGATTCCGTGATGTGCGCCTACAACAGCATCAACGGCCAGCCCGCCTGCGCCAACGAGTTCCTGCTCAAAGATCAACTCCGCGGCAAGTGGGGCTTCAAAGGCTATGTGGTTTCAGACTGCGGCGCGGTCCGCAACATTCTCGATGGCCACCACTACAAGGCGACGCAGGCTGAAGCTTCGGCGATCAGTCTCAAGACCGGCATGGACAACGAGTGCATCGACTTCACAACCAAGGTGACCGACGACCACGACTACAAGCCATATCTCGACGCGGTACACCAGGGCCTGTTGAAAGAAAGCGACATCGACATCGCGCTCGTCCGCCTGTTTACGGCGCGCATCAAGCTCGGCATGTTTGACCCGCCGTCCATGGTGCCCTATTCCAAAATCGACGAGAGCCTGCTCGATAGCTCGGCGCATCGCGCGCTTGCGCGCAAAATTGCCGACGAGTCCATGGTGCTGCTTAAGAACGATGGCGTTTTGCCGCTCAAGACATCCGGCATCAAGATCGCCGTCGTCGGTCCGCTGGCCGATCAAACCAAGGTTCTTCTCGGCAACTACAACGGCATTCCTACACACACCGTCTCCATTCTCGAAGGCCTGCGCGCGGAGTTTGCAGGCGCCACCATCACTTATGTCCCCGGCACAAACTTTCTCAGCAAAGACGCCAAGCCAGTCCCCGCCGCCTTGCTCTCTGCAGATGGAAAACCCGGCGTCAAGGCCACCTATCGCAAACTCAACATCGTCTCTTGGACGAATGAGAACATCGATGCCGCCCCGCTTTCCACACGCATCGAATCGCAGGTTGACACGTCAGCTCAACCGCTGCCCAGCGAGGCCGCCGGTGTTCAACCGCTCGCCATGCGTTGGGAAACCACGCTTACCCCAAGCGAAACTTCCGACTACGATCTCGGCCTTCAGGCCAGCGGATTTTTCCGCGTCTCGCTCGACGGCAAGAAAATTACCAACGCCGACGATACTCACGGCATCGAGACCAGGCTTGGCCGCGTCCATCTTGAAAAAGGCAAGCCTTATCAGGTTCTGGTCGAGTACAGCCAGGCCAACAAGCCCAAGCCGCTGGCGCGCCTGGTTTGGATCGAGTTGGATCGGAATCCAGATCCCGCCGCCATCGCAGCGGCGAAAGATGCCGATGTCGTCGTAGCCGTTGTCGGCATCACCAGCGAACTCGAGGGCGAAGAGATGCAGGTCAACGAAGAGGGATTCAACGGTGGCGACCGCACCAGCCTCGACCTGCCCAAGCCCGAAGAAGACCTGCTGAAGGCCCTTGCCACAGCTGGCAAGCCTCTTGTCGTCGTTCTGACCAACGGCAGCGCGCTCGGCGTCAATTGGGCCAAAGACCACGCCAACGCCATCCTCGATGCCTGGTACCCCGGTGAAGAAGGTGGCGCTGCCGTCGCCGAGACTCTTTCCGGCCGCAACAATCCCGCTGGCCGCCTCCCAGTAACTTTCTACAAGGATGTAAGTCAGTTGCCGCCTTTTGAAGATTACTCGATGAAAGGCCGCACGTATCGCTACTTTGCGGGAACGCCGCTCTATCCCTTCGGCTACGGCCTGAGTTACACCACCTTCACTTACAGCGGACTTAGCGTCTCGACCAGCGAGGTGCAATCCGGAAGCCCCATCGCTGCGGAAGTCATAGTCACTAATACGGGAACCCGCGCTGGCGACGAAGTCGCCCAGCTCTATCTAACCTTCCCGCCTGTTCCGGGCGCGCCGCTCCGTGCGCTGCGCGCATTTCAAAGAGTTCATCTTGAAGCCGGCGCTTCGCAAAAGGTGCATTTTGAGCTGAACCAGCGCGATCTGAGCATGGTCACTGAAGCTGGAGAGCCCATTGTTGCCGAGGGCCAATATGAAGTCTCTGTCGGCGGCGGACAGCCGAACCGGGGCGCACCGGCGGCTACAGAAGCATTCAAGGTGAAGGGAACACTCACCCTGCCGGAGTAACCAGAAGTTAAAGCGGCGAGGGGCGCATTCACCGCGTGAATGCGCCCCTCGTTGTTTGATCAGGCTGCTATGTTTGCTCAGTACGTACTTATCCCTATTTAGCAATCGCCGGTATAGCTTCCGGAATAACTTCCCTCATCTTGAGATACACGCCATTGGTCCATCCGAACCCGATTTCGTTTGCCTTGTAACCGGCACTCACCGTCACATGCGCGTTGCCGGAAACGACGTTGTACTTTTCGCGGATGGTTCCATCCTCCGCAAAACCGGCATCCACCGTGGCGTTAAACTTGGCGGCAAGGCGCTCTGCATCGTCGCGAAAGCCGTTGGCCTCAAGCCCCGCCACTACGATCCAATTGGTGGGAGCCCACCCGTAAGGCTCATCCCATTGCATCCCGCTCCGTGAGTTACTTGTAGATAACCCGCCGGGCCGTTCAAACAGGTCCAGTTGCGCAACCATCTGCTTCGCTTCTTCCCTTGTTGCGACCCCCGCCCACAAAGGATAGAGCGAAGTGATATATGCGTAGTCCGAAGGCTTGCGTTGAACAAAGTCGTAATCGGCAAAGACGCCCTCAGCGGGCCGCCAAAGATAGTAGTGCATTGCGGCATTGCGCACCTTCGCCCGCCGCTCCCAATGCAGCGCGTCGGCAGGCTTGCCGAGCAGGTGGGCCAGGTGCTCCATGTCGCGTTCGTAGCGATAGAGCAGGCTGTTCAGACAGACCGGCGCATAGTGGTGAGTTGCTCCGTCGAAGGCGCCGAAGCGGAAGCTGGGATCGAAGCCGGACTCGCGCATCGCGCGGTCGCCGAGAAAGAAGTCCCGGCTCAGCCGGTAACCCCCATACCATGCCCGC
>Ga0302320_10026683_pt1 | contig 11172 bp, 4 predicted proteins | sample Bog_T0_3_FD_202130 | JGI IMG/M metagenome (GOLD analysis project Ga0302320, IMG submission 202130) | Peat permafrost microbial communities from Stordalen Mire near Abisko, Sweden - Bog_T0_3 | ecosystem: Environmental > Terrestrial > Soil > Wetlands > Peat | place: Sweden: Abisko, Stordalen Mire... | reverse complement strand
CCAGCGCGGCTGTGATGGGATAGGTGCCGGCCGGGCTGGAGGTCGTCGCCGTGGTGGTTAACGAAGGCGAACCGCCCAGCACCGCCGAGGTCTCTCCATTCACAAACCCGCTATAGCTGGCGGTGAAGGTGGGATTCGCCGCTCCTGCTGCCCGGCTGGCGTTATTGGCGGTTACCGTCAACGGAGCCTTGTTGACCGTCACACTGATCGTGGTGGTCACCGTCGCGTAGTTGGTCGTATCGCTCGGCGTAAAGGTCACGCTCTGCGCCGCCGTTCCCGCTGCCGGTACCGTGCTCGGCGCGGTAAAGGCGAAGCTGCCGGTGACAGAGGCCGATCCCCCACTTAGCGCGGACGAGTTCAGCGTCTGCCCATAGGTGATGGCGCTCGCTGCTGCTGGCCAGGTCACCACCGGAACGGCCTTGAAGCTGGCGCTATACACGGCCGAGGTCGCCGGAGCCGTCACTGCATCCGTAGTCACAGTCGTCCCGTCCTGCCATTCGTTGAAGACATATTGCGTCCCCGCCGCGGTCTGCGGAGAGACCACGCTCAACGAGCACGGATTGCCCGAAGTCCAGGTCAGCGTTACCGGCGTTGTGTAAGTGCCGGGCGCGCAGCCGGTCCCGCTCGTCGTCACCGCCAGCCCCGAAGGCGTGCTGGTAATCGTCGCGCTCCCAGCCGGCAGCGTCGGCGCAAGCGATACTCCCTTGAAGTTCGAGTCCTGCGGAGCCGCCGCAAGCTGGGTAAATGTCGTCCCCGGATTCGTGGCCGTCGTCAGCGTGTCAGTGATCGCATAAAGATACGTCGGATCCAGATCGCCAATCGTGTAATTGGTCGCGTACAAGTAGGCTGTGCCGCCGGAGACCGTGCCGGCCAACCCCAGCAGTCCAGTCGTGCCCGCCGCGCTGGTGTTCGCCACCAGGTTCAATCCCTTGTAAAGCGTGTATTTGAGGCTCCAGGCTCCCGACCCGTTGCTGGCGCTGTTCACCCACTTTTGCAACCCGCCGTCGCCCAAGGAGCTGGTCGCCGACGACTGCTTGGGGCTGCCGCTATCGGCCACATACAGCACCGAAGGGCTGGCAAAAAAGTAGTTATCCGGGCTGATGTTAATCTGCAGGCCGGCGTTCAGGCCATTGCCGTTGCTATTTCCGCCTGTCGTGATCGCCTCTTTGCCCGTCCCGCCGGTATTGCCGAGTCCGTTGATCTGGTCCGGCCCTCCTGTGTCTCCGGTCGGCGGATTGGTCGGCGTAAACAAGCTCGTCGCTGGCGGCGTGCCCAACGTGCCGATCAGGGAGCGGTTATCGCTCTTGCCTTCGGTGCTGTCGATCGAGATATACAGCGTGTTGCCATAGATTTGCACGGTCCGTGTGTCCTGGGCAACCAGCGTTCCCGCGTAGCCGGAAGCCACGCAGGAAGTCGTCGGCTTGGCGTCGCCTCCCGTGATCGCCGTCGGCGCGGTGTTGGTCGTGCCCAGTGAGGTCAGGAGGACTCCGCCAGTCAGATCGCAGCCCGTTCCCTGGCCGGAGACATAGATGTTGATTCCATCGAGCGTGTAGGCGCTGCGCGGATTATTCTCATTGAAAGCGTTCAGCAGATTCGTCGACGAATTCACATTTCCATAAGCATCGACCAAGGCCACCACCCGCGCTATAGGCGTGTAGGCCTGTCCCGTCAGGCTTCCCGACTGCGCCAGTTCGCCTCCGGGAATGCCATAGAGACTCGGATCGGCATTGAAGGCATTGGCGTTCACACCGTAGCCCATGATCGTCAGGTACTGGCCTGTGCCGGAGAGCTGCACCGCCGCCTCCGACGAGGAGCCGTATTCGCCGGAGACGGGAAGATTCGCCCCCGAGCCGGTCTGCGGAAAGACCAGCGCATTCACAAACGTCCCGCTCGGCGTGTATTGAAACAGCGTCAAGGGAGCAGCCTGATTGTCCCCGTAGCCCGTTACGGAACTATTGCCCGCACCGTTTCCTGTACCATTCGGGACTGCGGTGCATGTGCCTCCGTTTACGCCGCATCCTTCCACGGAAACGACCAGATTACCGGGGGCAAAGTACGTGCTCGGCGCCCCCTGCGCGTTGCTCTCTTGGGCAAAAGCACTTGTCGCCAGGCAGGTGGAAAGCAGAAGGAACAACACGAGCGACACGGATATCCGGCTCATTCTTGTGGGCATTCTGGGGTTTCCTATTCGATTTCAGAATTTGGTTCCATTCCCAGATATCGATTCCAATCTCTGAGAACAAGGGAAGATACATGCTTGAGAGGAACACACCGCGGTTGGTCGCTTTTAAGCACAGGATGAATTTTTGATGAATCTCTGATGAATTGATGCCAAGTAAGCACCCCGCCAATAGAGAGTCTCCTCTTTAGCGTGCCAGTGTCCACCGCAGAACAATCGATAGGGAGGAGGGTGATGGCATAAGAGCTAAGATAAACACTCAAGTTGCGGCCTTAGTCTGCGATTTGGTTCACTCAGGACCGCAGTGACTTGATTCCAACTTTGCAGAACAGCCTGTAGCAGCAGCGGAGGATGAATCGCGTCGAGTATCTGGTGGAAGAGAAACAGAAATTCACGCCACGCACTGCGCGTTCTCCTTTTCGCCGAGCAGATAGCCCCAGGGGGAAATTGATTTTCCGATATGCGCCAGCTTCTGACTCAGCAAGGCTACAAGAAGTTTTCCGTACAGCCAGGCGCGGCTGCTTTGGTCGTTGTGTTTGGGAACGTGCCCGATCTGCGCGATGGATTTCAAACGCTTGAAGGTCAGCTCCACTTGCCAGCGCAGCCGATACGCTTCGAGAACTTCTTCCGTGCTGGCCTCGGCAGCCGGAAGGGTGGTGAAAACCAGCACATACTTGGCATATTTTCGCGTCTCTGGACCCGCGCTTTTTCCATTTTGCTGCTTAAGTTCCAGTTTGCGCTGGGCTTGCTTGATTGCCTTCCGGCTCTTGCGAATCGCACAGACTCGCCCGGCAATTTCCGCTTCTCCCGACCGGACCGATACCGGCCATTCGGCCACCTCGCCCGCCTTGCGCAATTTGGCTAAAGCGTCGAGCAGGAGAAACGGTTCGCTTGCGGCATTCCATAACGAAAGCGCATGAGGATTCAGGCGTACGCAGAGATCCGCTTGCTGTTCGACCACGGCCTTGAGGCCGGCGGGATGACAGTAACCCGCATCGGCCAGCACCAATTCGTTGGGCTGAAAACGAAAACGCCCAAACCGCTCTCCGGTCTCCGGGCCGCGCGTCGAGGTAAGATCGAAACAATCGCACTCCAGCGTGGGCAAGCGCAGACTGTAGTGAATGCGCCACTGACTGCCCGTCTGGCCCGGCTCTTTTACCACGGTCGCGTCCAAAAGCCGCAGAACGCGACCGTGAAAAGCCGCCTGCAACTGGACGCCATTCTCAGTCCATAACTGCTGGCACAACAGCCGCAGCCAACTCTCGGAATCGCGTAAACGATTCAACAGCGTGACATCCGAGACATCGGCAATGCCTGCTAACTTGGCCTGCACCGCAGTCTCGCGCAGTGACCAGCCACGGCCAACATGCATCAACAGAGTGCGCAATAAAGCTTCCAACGACGCGAAGCCGCGCAAACGCTTCACCGCGCCACTCGTCCTGCCCAACTGTTCCCAGCCAGGAGGAAAGAGAGTACGAAGGACTTGCCAATTCTCCAGCTCAGCCATGCGTCAAGACTAGACTTGACTCGGAAAATCGTCAATAATTATCTTAGCGCTTATGTGCGTGTCCCGCCCCCCTATATACCATGAAACTGTTATGCGACAGATGCCCCTCGTACCTTTGAATTCACCTGCTCATGTGTGGCAACCGGTAGCGACTCGGCTGCCCGCCAGGAGTGCCAATAACCCCCTGCACCAAGCCGGCGCCTTGGGTGGACCTGCGCCCCGGGCTGGTTGCACAAATAGGCTTGGCGCCAGGGCATAACGCTCTATTTATTCGGGAGACTGTGAACCTGATCGCACTTCCAGCCGAAGATCGGAGTCGATTCCGGGTGTGGCCTTCCTGAAATCGAGCTATTTATGGGAGACGGGCTGAGCCGTTTCAGTCCACAGGAAGGTAAGCTGGCCGGCGTCGTTCTGGATCTGCCGCTCGACGCTGGTTCCTTCGGAGTCGGCGCCGGAAGGGCTCTCATCAAGCAGGACGGGCCGTCCGCTCGATGAGGCTGCCTGCAACAGAGCCGTCATCTTGCGGGCATGGAGAGGATCCACGCGGGAGCCGGTCTCCGCGGCGAAGAACATGACTGCGGGATAAGCAGTGGCGGCCTTCACATTCTGATAGGGCGAATATTTGAACAGGTAGCCGAACTGCTTTTCGCTCTCCGCCGAGCCATATTCGGTCTTCCAGCGGGAACCGGGAAGGAACTTCTGGTAGCGCAGCATATCCAGCAGCGGAGATCCGCACCAGACGGCGGAAAACAGTTCGGGTCGCTGGGTAACCGAGACGCCCATCAAGAGCCCGCCGTTGGATTGCCCGGCAATGGCAAAGCCCGCTGGTGTTGTGTACTTGTTGGCAATGAGGTATTCGGCGGCGGCAAACCAGTCGTCAAAGACGCTCTGCTTTTTTTCGAACATTCCCCGCTCGTGCCAGCTCTCGCCAAACTCGCCGCCGCCCCGCAGGCCAGGCATGGCGAGCCACCCACCCTGCTCAAGCCACCACGCCCAGGCCGGATTCCAGGCCGGGGTGGCGCTGACGCCGAAGCCGCCGTAACCGGTCATCCATAAACGCTCCGTTCCGTCCTGCTTCAATCCCTTCCTGCCGGCGATAAAGATGGGGATGCGCGTGCCGTCCTTCGAGGTGCAGAAGACCTGCTTCAGCTCAAACTGGCTGGAATCAAAGGAGGTTTTGGGCTGGGCGAAGACTTCGCGCTTGGCGGTGACCGTGTCCAGCCGGTAGAGGGTGGGCGGCTGAAAAAACGACTCGAAGCTGAAGAAGCCGTAGTGGCCGGCTGTGCTGCCTTCTACGCTGGAGATTGAGCCGACTCCGTCCGAATCGACCTTGCCGATCAGCTTGCCATCCAGCGTGTAGACGGAGGTCTCCGGTTGCACGTCCTTGAGGCGCAGGACGTAGAGCTTGCCGCCGACGATGGAGAAGCTCTGAATAGGTTCCGGCGACTCGGGGATGATGGTCTTCCAGGTGTCGGGCAAGAGGCCGGAATCGGCTTTGAGGATGCGTCCGTTAGGCGCCTGGTAATCGGTTTTCACATACCACGCGTCGCCGGCGCGGATGGCCGAGAAGCGGGAGTCCAGCCCCCAGACCAGGATGTCGAAGTATGCACCGCGCTTGGTCAGGTCGCGAAAGACGATATCGATGCGCCGGGCGGGGACTCCGCGGTTGATCTGGACAACGAGATAGCGGCCATCATCGGTGACCCATGCAGTGAACAGGTCGTTCGGGCCTAGCTCCTCGCCGTAAAACTCGCGGCCGAAGACCAGCGTGTCCTTTGAGTTCCTCGTACCGAGCACATGCTGGTAGAGCAGCGTTCCCGCCTTGTCGTTGCGTGCGTAGTAGAAGCTGGCGCCGTCCGGAGCAAAACTCACGCTGCCATAGCTGGCGGCGGGGAGTTCATCCGCCAGCGCCTTGCCGGTCTTGACGCTGAAGACGCGGATGGCGGTCTCGTCCTGGCCGCCCTGGAGCACCCGGTAGGCCAGCAGCGTTCCGTCGCGGGAGACGCCGGCCAGGCCTACCGATAGGTTGGGATCCCGGCTGAGGGCGGCGGGATCAACCAGCCGCTCGTCCTTGCCGGTCCATCCGCGGCGGATATAGATTGAGGCTTGCTCTTCTCCGGCCAGCCGCTTCTCAAAGTAATAGTTGCCGCCGCGCTCGATGGGAAGGGACCACCGGGAGACGTGCTCCAGATCATCCAGGTCGTCCAGGATCTGGGGCCGGATGCGCGCCTGCTTCATGTAGCGCGCCGTGTAGGCGTTCTGGGCAGCGATGAAGTCGCGGGTCTCAGGACTTTTTCCGTCTTCAAGCCAGCGGTAGTTGTCGGTAATCTTGGTGCCGAAGTAGTCGTCCACCACCGGGATGGACTCGACGGCGGGAGGTGGCGGCAGGAGAATGCCCTCGCGGCCATGAATCTCCTGCGCGGAGACGCTCAACGCGCCGGCGATCCAAAAGGCAACTCCCCACCCGAGTGTCCGCTGGATGCAATGCCCCATTCCGACAGGATACGCGGGAAAATGGCGGCTGAGGAGATTTCCGGCAACTGGTGCGGGCGCACCAAGCCTTCATTGCGTTCCGGGCGCAAGCGCCCAGGCAACGCGTCCTTTGGCTGCGAGGGATTGGTGTCGGACTCAGAGCATTTTCACTGTTCCTGTAATGCGGGGATCGTGGTATCCCACCCATTCCGCGATGAAACTCCGAAATGGATGGGGCACCCATGACCTTACACCAACTGTGAAAATGCGCTTGATAACGATCAGAGACCCAGGAGAGTTGGTTTGCTGAGAACCACAGTGCTCCGGAAGGTGAATGAAGGGCGCTGGGGAATGCCGAGCCTTTCTCAAGCGCTGCGTGAGCTCGCGAGGGCGAGTCCGTCCGGTCCGGCCATTTTGCCAGCGGCTTGCTTCCTGAGGTTCTTGGAGGTGTACATGGCTTCGTCGGCGGCGGTCAGGAGACTGTCCATGGTGGCGCCGTCTTCGGGGTAGATGGCGTAGCCAAAGCTGGCCGAGCCCTGCAGAGAGATTCCTTCGACGAAGAACGGCTCGCTGAAGCAATGTTCCAGACGCAGGGCGATCTCCTCGATACGTGTACGGTTGCGCACCATCGGAAGCAGCACGGCAAACTCATCGCCGCCTAGCCGCGCCAGCAGATCATGGGAGCGCAGTTGCAGCTTCATGCGGTGGGCAACCTCCTGAAGGAACAGGTCTCCAATGTGGTGGCCGTACCGGTCGTTGATCAGCTTAAACCGGTCGAGGTCGATGTAGATCAAGCCAAAGACGCTGGCATTCTGGCGTGCCTCTTGGATCAGGGCGTCCATACGCTCCGCCAGCGAACGGCGGTTGTGAATGTTCGTAAGCAGGTCGAGCTCAGAGCGGCGCAGCAGGTCAGTGTGAAGCCTGCGGGTTTCAATGGCCAGCATGGCCAGCGTCGCCCCCCCGGAAAGGACCTCTTTTTCCTGGGCAAATGTGCGATGGATGCCTGGGACTGTCACGGAATCAATGCCGGCACACAGGATTCCCAGCGACGGCCCGGAGCGGGCTGGAATCTCCTCGTGGAGGATGTGCAACCGGTTTGCATTCCGAGGGTATTTGCCAAGGCGCGCTCCATCCTTGACGTCGCACCAGCAGGGAGCGCCATTGAGCATGAAGGAGATCATCTCGGTAATCGATTCGAGAATTTCTGCCAAGGGTTTTGAGCCGTTTATGTCCGCAAGCATACGGCTGCGGCGGCGTTCGAAATAGGCCAACGTGGCCAGCCGGCGAGCCTGACGGCGCACTTTGGCTTTGAGTGCCCATGCCCAGGAGCCTGCCGCAATCACCACCAGCAGCAGCAGGCCGAGTACGTAGTTGGGGCTGCGAACGGTCAGCCAGGAAGGCCTGGCGACGATCGCAATATCGTCAGGTGAGCGGAGGAGAATCTCGAAGGAAACCTGGGGCCTGAATGGAATGAAGTTCTCGAGGACGCAGATGCCTGTTACGCGGACTTTGGATCCTGGCGGAATCTGCTTCATGGGCGGAGCCGCTCCATTCATGTGGCTGTAAACCGCCGCGAAGAGTATACCTTCCGAGGAGAGGACATACTCGTCCTGCAAGGACTCCCGGAAGCCTGTCTTTACTTCTCCCTCGACGGAGACCAGCTCGAATGGATGGCTGCCCGATGCCAGTTGCTGCCAGGTGGCCGGTTGCGCCGTGACGCTGGCCGGCTCGTTGCTATCCCAGACTTCGCCGTTGGCCAGGAGCAGAAATCCGCCACGGGTGTCAAGGAATCCGGTCGCGTCGGCACCATCGTTGATTCGTATATCGCTGCTGATTGTCCTGGTCGCGATCCAGAGGCTGTTGGAGCCATTTTGCAGAACAACGGCCCTCCCCGGCTCGTAATACGTGACGGTTCCATGAACCCGGACCCTCTGTGTGAAATGGTGCTCACGATAGCCGGCGAGAAGCTTATCCACGGGCGTGACGGGAATGGAACGTGCTTTGACGGTTGCGCGCCTCAGGATCCCCACATCCGCGAGGCTCGCTACATGGAGCAGCACACCTGTCGGCTGCATTTTGGGGTCAAAAACCCGGCCGGCAATTCCGGTGATCGTGACTTCGGCGTCAAGCAGGTTGGCCAGCGCGCTTGCGTCTTCCTGGCCGTCGATCGACGCATCAAAACTACCGCTCTCGGTAAGTAGTTGCAGGCGGGTGCTGGTGATGATTGGTGGTCCCACGTTGCGCAGATTTGATCGGTCTTCCAGATCGGCAGCGCGCACGACAGCGCTCACGGTTACCAGCGCGGCCTCGTGCTGGCCACGGATCAACTCCTCGAAAGTGGCTGGTACTGGCGTGGGCGCGGGGCCGTGGCGCAGCAAGGTGATCTTTTCGCTGCGCACTTCGGGGCTGAAGTCCGCATCCGTGTTTCCCCGCACGAGGATGCGATCACCGGGAACCAGCTTGGTATCCTCGGCGTCGACGACAAGAATGGCCGCGCCGCCATCCTGCACAAACAAAGTGTTTTCATAGTCGCGGTAGTATGTAACGGTCGCTTCAAAGGCAACGGGCAGCCTACGGCTGGCCTCGGCATTGGTGAGGGCGCGAATTGCGCGCAGCGAGGTGAGCGTGACGGGCGACGCTGCCCAGGCAGCCGAGGCCGAGCCGAGGATGATCGCAACAACTGTGATCAATCTTTTCACAGGGCAGAATCCTGTCGAACTGGCACCCTACTATCTGTCCCTCTTACTCTATATCCGTGTCTGGGTTGGTAACCACTTTAAGCGTGGAATTAGCTATGATTGTGCACACTAAAGTAACGTATGACTACAATCAACCGGAAACCTTAGAGCCCTATCGTATTTGACGGAATCCTAGATCAAGATACATTTTTTGTATAACTTACATCCTGGAGCGCAGGGGACGATTGGTCGAGTCTCTCAAGGGCGCTGATCTGCAGCCTGCAAGGCGGATGGGTACTTCCGGGGAAATTTTCGACGATTTGCTCTTCTTTGAGGCCGGTCAATTCGGAATGCGGAAAACGGCTGTTTCCTGTTATCTTTCACAGTCTTTGCGCTCGCCCCATTAGAATCGAGTCCAGTGGCTCAACTGCCCACAACCGAAGCTTCCGCACCGGCGCGATCCATGTGGGCGCGCGGGCTGGGGGTGCTGCGCCCGTCGCACGCGCACACAGTTTTTTCGGCAACGCTGGTGCTGATGGCAGCGACCCTGCTGTCGAGTGTCTTCGGGCTCCTCCGGAATATGTACATTGCCTGGCTGTTTGGCCGCGGCACGGAGGCCGACGCCTTCAACGCAGCATTTGTGCTGCCGGATATGATTTCGTATTTTCTCGTGGGCGGCGCGGCATCGATCACCTTTGTCACCATCCTCACGCGCTATCGCGAGAGTGAGCGCGAGGAGGAGGGGCAGCGGTCACTTTCGGTGATTCTGACCACCATGTACCTGGTTCTGGGTTCGGCCATTTTGGTGGCCGAGTTGCTGGCTCCCTATTACGTGGGCTGGTGGTTCAACGGCTTCAGCGCGGAGAAGGCCGCTCTGTGCGTTCATCTAACGCGCATTCTGCTGCCGGCGCAGTTGTTCTTCTTCGCGGGAGGAGTCTTTGGCGCGGTGCTTCTGGTGCGTAAGCAGTTCAACGTGCAGGCAGTTGCGCCGTTGATCTACAACCTGGGCACTATCGTGGGGGGCCTGGTGCTGGTGCGCCAGTTGGGCGTCTCCTCGCTGGCCATCGGCACACTGGCCGGGGCGTTTTGCGGGCCGTTTCTGCTCAATGCGATTTTTGCCCGGCGTGCCGGCGTGCGCTACAGGCCGATTCTCGACTGGCACGACGAGGGGCTGCGCGAGTGGGTGCGGTTGTCTCTTCCGCTGATGGTCGGGGTTTCGCTGGTCACCGCCGATAGCTGGATCATCGCGCACTTCGCCTCCTCCACAGGAGGCGCCATCTCGCTGATGACCTACGCGAAGCGGCTTTTCACAGCGCCGATGGCAGTGCTGGCGCAGGCGGCGGGCTTGGCCTCGATGCCCTTCTTCGCCAGTTTGTGGAGCAAAGAGCGCCACTACGAATTCGCGACCGCTGTTGCCGACTCGGTCTCGCGCGTCAGCTCGCTGGGACTGCTAGCGGCCTCGGCCATGGTGGCGCTGGCCGTTCCGGTAGTGGAACTGCTGTTCATGGGTGGGCGCTTTTCCTCGGCGGATGCGCGTGAGTGCGCCGGCTACTTCGCTGTCTTCTCTCTCTCCTTGTTTCTGTGGTCGGCGCAAGCAATCTATTCGCGAGCATTTTATGCCGCGGGAAATACCTTCCTTCCGATGGCGGCGGGGACGGTGGTGACGCTGCTCTCGCTGCCGGTCTATTGGTCGCTCTATCGCGTCTACGGAGCGATGGGTTTGGCGGTCGCCTCGGACCTGGGAATCGCGGCGCAGACCGTCTCGCTGGCCGTGCTGCTGCACCAGCGGCGCATGGTCTCGCTGGCCAGCCTGGACTATGCGGAGATAGGCCGGTGCCTGCTGGCCGCCACCGTCAGTTGCGCGGGGGTTGGGGCGCTGTTCGCATGGCTGAGAGCAGCGCTGCACACGGCGATGCCGGGCGAGACGCGCTGGATAGACCTGGCGGTACTGGTGGCCGGGACGGCGCTGTGGCTGGCGGTTGTGAAATGGGTGCTGGAAAAGAGCGGATCGGCGCTGCCCAGGGCGACAATGAAGCGGCTGGGAATGGGATAGGACTCTTCCTGGCCACTTCCGGTTCCTTACTGTTCTCTATTCATTTAACAGGACTTACGCCTAAAATTGCCAAGTCTATTTGCCTTTTCATTGGCGGGAAATCCCCGCTGCGGCGAGCTATTTGCGCTGGGCTGGCCCGCGAGGCGACATCCTGTTGATCGGGATAGGGGGAGCAGTCACCTGCTCTCCCCTCCCACACCACCGGACAAGCGGGTCCGCATCCGGCGGTTCGAGAAGTTGAGGTCAACAGAGACGAGGGATTCCCAGTTCGTCGGCCCATCTT
>Ga0302320_10026682_pt1 | contig 11173 bp, 4 predicted proteins | sample Bog_T0_3_FD_202130 | JGI IMG/M metagenome (GOLD analysis project Ga0302320, IMG submission 202130) | Peat permafrost microbial communities from Stordalen Mire near Abisko, Sweden - Bog_T0_3 | ecosystem: Environmental > Terrestrial > Soil > Wetlands > Peat | place: Sweden: Abisko, Stordalen Mire... | reverse complement strand
GCGGGGACCACGCCGCCGAAGACCGCCGCAGCCGTGAGCGTCCAATCACGCGTTATGTTAACCGGGCGCTCAGGCAAGGAGCGAGGCGACGAGCGACGGCCTGGCGGGGAGGCGCCAGCCTCGCCGAAGCCCGGTTCGCATAACGTCGGATTGGACGGCGAGCGGCGGGTTTCGGTAGGGGCTCGCGCTGCTACTGCTCCTATTCGCCTCGGGCGTCTTGAAATTGATCCTTCTGCCTCAGCCAACGACGCTCCCAATAAATCATGACCGGACAGGAAAGGATCGTCACCATACCACCAAACAACAACGTATCTCGTGTCGACGGATTCGAGTAGACCGAAGCAACCGACAGCGTGCTCCCAATTACAAAGACGACCCAAGCAACAGGCAGCAAAACCGCGACCGCTTTCCAAGCCAGGATGTTGCCGCGGCGCACCCACAACGCAAAAAGCACCAACAGCGCGCCGAAGACGCCGGCCCCTCCACGCTCAAGCAGGTTCGGGTATTTCGAGAACAAGAGCCCCGGGTGGCCCGAACGTATCGACGTAATTCCAGTCAGCGATGAGACCAGGGCAAACGCTCCGAGGATCAGCAACGATCTTACCAGGTGTTTCATTTTTGAACGGGCGGCTTACTTGCCGCCATCGCACGAACATTTCGACGGGCGCTCTCCGTATTTGGTTTCTCCGAGCCCGGCGTAAGCACTTTCTCCAAATCCCCATGACGGCAGCTTCTCAGATACGCCAATTTGCCCATCCTTTTGCTCGATCACGGTCGCAGACACGCCGGTTCCAGACGGGCTGAAAGCCAGTTCGGCGTCGCTCCGGCTTAGGTCACTTATGCTACGTATGTCGAGTTTGCCTTCAACATTCGGTCCAAGTCCTATCTGTCCCTCGATCCGGAGGCTAGGATCGGTCGATCCAGTGTCCCGGCAACCCGAGTTATTCGGGTCAACATTGAACGAAAGACCCTCCCCAATGCCGACGTAAGCCCCGAGATTCCATTGGCCATTGAACAAGCCGCTTCCCCCGTTGTTGCCGAACGTAAATGACCCTCCGAAAATGTACCCGCCCGAAATGGTGATCTGCCACAACCCCAACGGATCGACTCGGCTGATCGGGTTATTCTCAACGTAGGCGTAGAGGTTCGTGCCGCCTGACAGGCCGATGGGGTCGCGGTTTAGCCATCTCCCGAGATTAGCATCGTACTCGCGGAACTGCGTCAGGCTCAGGCCAGTCGCTGCATGGTAGTAGTCTCCTGTAAACCCGAAATCCGCAAGATCCGTCCCGCTAACCAGAGTACGACGCCCATAAGGATCGTAGGCATAGCGCGCCTGGGTGGCGCCGCTCGAATCCACCATTTCCCTAACCGAGCCCAAATGGTCAGTCGTGAAGTAATAATTGGTGCCGCCAATCTGCTCACCCAAGGACCCGTAAAATCTTTTCGTCACCGTCCCGGATGCATTGCGCTCTTCAATCGGCTGCGGACCCGATCCCCAAATCCACTGCTTAATCAACGTTCCGTTCAGGGTCTCCTGAACCCTTTGTCCCAGGCCATTGTAGACGAAACCAGTAGTGCCGCTCGTCTGGGTAACGGTCACCAGGCGATTCTCCGCATCCCAAGCGTAAGTTTGCCCTGCCCCGTTGTTCAGAAGGTTTCCATTGGAATCGTAGGTCACAGTCCGGCTTGCACCCCCTACAACCGTTACATCTATTGTCTTGTTGGCGACATTCCCATTCAAGTCGGTCGCAACTAATGCCAGCGCATTCGACCCCGCGGTGACCGAGCTAGAGGCTGTCCATTTTCCCGCGCTATCGACGGAGCCGGCATTGCCCCCGACGGTCACGGTTCCAGGCTCGCTCACGGTACCCGTGAACTGCATCGTTCCACCAGCTCCCTGGGCTGTCAGTTGATTCAGATAATTGTAGGTTGATCCGGTAACGCTGTTGTCAATCTGCTCCTGGACCCGATTGCCAGAGGAATCATACTGGTAGACGAAAGCCTGGGAAGGATTTCCCACCGTTGTGGGCATGAGAGCAGACGTGAGTTGCTGGGCCACATCGTACTGGAAATAGGCCGTCTGAGAGGATGATGAATCCAATTGGGTGCTCCAGCTCTGAATCTCACCGTTTGAGTCGTAGGTGTATCCGAAGGAGCTGATATTTGTCGATGATGGATTGAGGTTGGCAATCGTCTCCAGCCGGTCGTCCCCATTGCCCGTGGAGCCGCCTGAAGAGTTGGGATAGTAGCTGAAATTCGTGACCTGGCTGTTGGGATACGAGAGAGACGAAACCCGGCCGGTTTCACCGACATAGCTCGGCGTGAACGTTCCAAGCGGATTCACGAGAAGCGAGACTCGGCCGAGCGAGTCGTAGGTGAAACTCGTGGAATTAGCACTCCCGTTTACCGTGTTCGTGAGCACGCGACCGAGGGCATCGTAGGTATAGGCCACGGCGCTGCTGGAAATCGGCCCCGCTACACTCGCCAACTGACCGGCACCAAGAGATGAGGACCCCGTGATCGCATTATAGGCATAACTTGTAGTACCCGTACCGTCGGACATAGAAGCGATCCGCGGATAAACCGGGTCATAGGCGAACGTTACGTTGGGTGTCGAGTTGATAGCACCGGTGTAAGTCACCGCACTCACCGTGTTGTCATGATTGAATGAGAAAGTCTTCGTCTGCCCGTTTGCGTCCACAACCGACTTCACGCGGCTTGTGGTATTCTCGTAGTTGTAGGTCGTAAATGTGCCGTCCGGGAGGGTCTTCTTCGTGATACGGCTTTGGAGATCGAGCGTCCAGATAGTCTGGTTTCCGTTTGGGTCAACTATGCCTGTTAAGGCACCGCAGGGGCACCGCTCGTAAACGGTCTCCCTGAGCAGAGGATCTCGCTCGAGGATCATCCTCCGAAGCGGATCGTAAAGCGTGAGAGACCACCTACCGAGGCGGTCCCGGTTCCATTCAGGGTCTAGGTTGTTATAAATTACCTGATTGTAGGTGCCATCAGGATAGGTGACAGTAACCACCCTATCAGCTGCGTCATAGGCAATCGCAACTGCATATCCGTCAGAGCCTGTGACAGTTGCGACGCGTCCAAATCCATCGTATGTAAGTGTAGTCGTCGCCCCGGCTATGGGACCGGTGACTGATTGAAGATAACCGTCGCTGTTGTATGTAAGCGTTGTCGTTTGGCTCAATGCATTGGTCGCCGTGAGGAGTTCGCCAAATGAATTGTAGGTATAGGTGGTGGTCTGCCCGGCGGCATCGGTATAGGAGAGCGGCAGATGCTGGGAATTATAAGTGTAGGTGGCCAGGATGTCGCTACCCGTACCATTCTTTTGCGTTACCTGGTAAACATCGATAAGGTTAGGGTAGTACGAAATGTCAGTCTCCCTCCCCATGGGATCGACAATCTGAGTGACGTTGTCATCAGCGTTGTATTGAAAGCTGTAGTCCTGCTCGCTTCCGTCGTCCAAAACCCTCGCCACCTTTGAAGGCTGACTGGTGCTGCCCGCGTAGTAGGTAGCCGCCTGTCCCGGATAGGCCAGCCAAATTCGGTTTTGCTCCAGGGGCTCCTTGTAGCTTTCAAGGACGAAACCCATAAGCGACGTGTCAGACGGGTCGTGAACAAAGTGATAGATCGCAGCGCTGTTGAAATCATTCGGATCACTTTCCATGGCCTTCTTGTTCCAATAGAACGTAGTTCTGAAGTTCACGTACAGGTTTTGAAATCCGCTTGGAGCCACATTGGCCTGCCCAGAGGAATTTACGTCCTGAAAATTTGTCGCATTGTTGGTCCATTCCACCTTCTCACTCGCCCCTAGGGGATCGGTCGCCTCCAGCCAACGCTCGTATTGCGTTCCTGTTGTCGGAACATCGCTTCCGGTGAACGATGTCGTGCCATACGGAGTCGTTAGGGAGGTGATGAATTCGCTGGGACCGTACGTGTAGCTGGAAACAATTCCCAGTATATCCGTGATGCTGATAAGCTGGTCTGTTTGGTTATATTGGAAAGAGGCATAGCGCCCAAACGGATCTGTAACCTTTGTTATCAGGTAGAAACTGGGATTTGTGGGATCCGTTGATAACCCATAGGAGATGACCGTGACCTGCCCGATTGCATCTGTCACTGTCTGCATTCTGTAGTAGGAGTCGTAGGCAAAGGTGATTTGGTTGCCGTACCTGTCTACTGAGGCTGTGCGGAAAACCCGGGCCGGTGTGTTCGTATCTGCCAGGTTGTAGATCTCCTTGGACCCGTCCTTGTGGGTGAGAACATAGCTGTTGGTGGACACCAACTGCAGGATGTCCTGGCTCATGAGCTCCGGAGTAAAATAGCCCGTGCTCGAGTTGTAGCCCGTAAAGGTGATCTGACCGTTTCCAGGCCCGTAGCAGGTCGTGGCTGAGGTGGACGGGGCTTGAATATAGGAGAACCAGGCGAAGCTCCAGTTGTCGCCCAGGTTGCCTATGTTCGACCGGTCCGTGATATCCCTATGATTATAAGTCGCCGTGAACCACACCGGTTGGCCCACGGGGGGAGCGTATCGCACCGGCGTATCCTTAAGGACAAGGCTTATGCTAGCCGTATCAAAACTGTAGCTCGTCATCGGGCACCCAGGGCCGAAACCTCCGCCACTCGGGCCACGGCCGGGAATAGGCCCAGCCCCTCCCCCAGCGGGAGACAGCTGCGGCGCACCATTATTGCCTTCTCCTTTACCACCGCCAACTTGGCTATTCTTGCAAGAGCCTGCACCTGTACCTGAAGGCCCTCCGGAGCTACCCCTGCCGTAAACCTTTGTAGCCTCTTCACGGGAAACGGATCGCCAGCCGACCGGAAGCGGTCCGTCCCGAACCACAAAATAACCACTAGCCTCTGAATCGAGAGTCTCCGGCGAGATAAAACAATCTCGGCCGAATGTGAGGTCTTGTGAAACATACCCGCCATTTTGCCCTCCCGTGATTGCGGCGAAATGGTGAACCTTCCAATTGACGATGCACGGCACCAACACCACGGCTCCAGGGTTCCGATAAGCCAATTGACAAGGTAGACCTATCTTTTCGGCAAACGCCTTAATCTCCAAGAGCGATGTGCCCTTCTCTGTAGATTTGAAGTTCATCAAATCCGTCGGGATCGCCTTCCCTGGATTCAAAGCTCCGTAGAGCTTGCTAAGCGCAAGGGGCCCGCACCGGAATGCCTCATCGGGTCTATTTTGCATGAGCCTAAGCCCAGCTTGGGCCTCTCGTACGTACTCCGCCCCGGGTCCGCGCACATCTCGGTCTTTGCACTCAACGAAGAGGGTCTGTAGCCGCTCGTAATGGCCGAGACGCCCGTGCATAATCGCCATTTCACCCAAGCTACGATCTGCAATCGCTTTCAAGTGAAAGGTGTCAAAGGTCTTTGTGAGCGCCCAAGCCTCCTCCCAGGCCGGTATTGTCTTGGACCACGCACCCTGGTCCTCATAGACGAGACCGATATTGACCAGGAGGGCGGGTCTCCACCTCGAATTAGGATGTTGATCAAGAAACTCAACCAACGTTCTCGGCGAATTGTGTTCCTTGACAAAAGCCAAGATTGCTTTTGCCAGGTCCGCGTTCTCGTTTGGCACGGGCGCACCCGGCAATGGAGCGAGTGAGACGGCAAATGCTCGGGCCAAGACGATATCATTGTCGGTTGGGTTGGCCGGGAAAGTGATTTCTGCGCTTGGAGCCCCAAATTTTGGGACAACCGGAGCCTTCGCCTGGGTGAACGAGGGCGTCGGCTTAAGCAGGGTCGCCGGGGACTCGAATGGCGCGGCTGACGCCGTTCCAACCGGAAGGACCGCGTTCACCGCCGGAGGAACGATTACCTCGGAGGCGCTTGCGCCGTTGGGGACCGCAAGGATCCAACCTAAGGCGAGCCCCAAGATCGTCCGGGCGCCAGCATTGAGAAGGTTCGATGCGTAGATCATGGATTTCCTAGTGGAGCGTCGCCTGGGAAGGCGTGGTCAACGTTACAGTCGGGGGCGTAGTCACTGAGGGATTCTCCGTGGGAGTCGGCGTGGGGGTTGGGGAGATCGGCACGGGCGGGTAGGAATCGCTGCCCAATGTCGGGTCTATCCCGAGCATTTGATCTGTCGCATACGTAAACCCGTCGCTCGGATCGATTCCAGTTGGGTTCACAAAGGCCAATGCCGGTTCGCTGAAGGCGGATGTGACGCCTGTGAAATCGACTCCTTGAATCCTGTACTTAATCACATTACCTGCGGGAACCGAGGTGTCGGAGTAGGTTGTGGCCGGTGCGGAAACCGTCGCTAGCTGCACCCAAATCCCACCGTCCACGCTTCGCTGGATCGTGTAACTCGCAGCCGACACACAGCTGATCCACGAAAGGTTCACCTGGCTCATCGAAATCGGTTCGGCCTCCAGGCCGAAGTCGAAATTGGCAATTAAAATAAAAGGCAGATATTTGTTGCCCAGATAGTTGTACACCGACGCTCGCTGCGCCTCTCTGAGGACACTATTGTAGACAATGACCTCTGCCACCTCACCGTCGAATCCCACGGATCCATTGCTTCCTATGTAGGGGACGGTGTTGAACGCAACCGAGTTTGAAGTGCTGCTAAGAAGGGTGACTCCGTCGAGACGCGCCGTCCATTGTCCCGCCTGGGAGCTCACGTTGTACAAAGCGTAGCTTGCCAGCGTGAAAGGTGGGAGTCCTACGTCGTAGGTCGTAGTCGACCCGAAGGATTCTACGATCTCGCCTGCTGTGTTTGGATAATAGGCCGCGGTCCCCGATCCAAAACAGAGCAATCCTCGTCCAGTTGTCGGCATCGGAGAATTCGCTTTTACGACGACGAAAACTTCTCCCGCAGTCGCGCCACTCATCAAATTTGGCAGCGAAAGATTTTGGCCACCATTCACGAACTTAACGGCGGGACGGCCGTTTAGGGCGCTTGGCGCGAGCAAAGGCTGGCCGCCGGGAACTATCTGTGCCGCATTGTTGCTATTCCCACTCTGGTCGAGCCAAGTGCCGACACTGCCGCTCGAATTGGCCTCCACCCCGGCATCTGCCTTCAGCCAAAGCCGCATACCTGTCAGCGGCATGTCCGTGCCGTTTGAGAATGTCGCCGCTCCGACTGCCGCGCTGAAACCGGGGGATGATCCCGCCAAAGTGCTCGACGAAATCTCGTAGCTATAGGTGGTGCCTGGGGCTAGCCCGCTGTCGATGAAGCTAAGGGCGTTATTCACTTGTGCCACAACCGCGTAACTGCCCGAACCCGTTTGCCTCCAGATCGAGTAGGTAATGCCAGTGGTGGACGGCACATCCGACCAGACGAGGCTAATCTCGGTGGGAGACAGCGGTGTGGCGGTGAGGCCAGTTGGGTTCGACGGCACCGAGAGGCTTGGCGGATTGTACTTCAAATAGAGGTATTGCCCAACTGCGACCCGCTGAGCAGCTGACAGAACGTTGTTGTAAATAATCACCTCGGCCACCGCGCCGTTGAATGCCGTGTTCGAGTTATGACCCAGATGGGGAGTGACATTGAACGCCACCGTGTTGTTTGTGCTGTTCAGCAGGGTGACCCCGTCCAGGCTCGCCGTGAATTGCCCTGGCTGTGAGCTCACGTCATAGATGCTGTACTGAGCCACGCCCGATGCCGGCGCAGGAATTGAGTAGGTGGTCGTCGAGCCGAAATTCTCGGTCACGTAGCCGCTGCTGGTGGGATAGCAGCCGCCGGTACCGGAGCCGAATTGCATCATTCCCAGACTGCTGCTCGGCGTCGCTGACGCTGCCTTAACCACGATAAAGATCTCACCTGCGGTTGCCCCGCTCATCAGGTTCGGAAGGTTGAAATAGTTTGTGCCTCCGAAAGTGACCACCGGGCGGCCGTTGAGCGCGCTTGCCGTCAACGTTGGAAGATAACTGATGGTGTTCTGCGTCGCATTATTGCCGTTGCCGCTCTGGTCGACCCATTGGGTGATGCTGCCGTTGGAAGCGGCCTGCACCCCACTGTCCGCAGAAAGCCAAAGGGCCATGCCGGATAGCGGCATGTCTGTTCCGCTTGCCATAGTAGTGGCACTGGCCACAGAGCTGAATCCCGGTGACGAACCAGCAAGCGTGCTTGAAGAAATCTCGTAATTATAAGTCGTTCCCGCCGTAAGCCCGCTATCGATGAAACTGAGTGAATTATTGAGCTGCGCCACTGCAGAATAAGCCCCCGAGCCGGTCTGCCGCCACACGGTATAGGTTATTCCTGTGGTCGTCGGGGCATCGGACCAAATCAGGCTGACTTCAGTGGGTGAGATGGGTGTGGCGGCTAGGCCCGTTGGGTTGGACGGTATGGCGATGCCGGGCAGACTATATTTGGAGACAAGGTATTGGCCCACCGTGGCGCGGGCGGCGGCGCTGAGTACGGAATTATAGACAATCACCTCGGCCACCGTGCCGTTGAAAGCGTTGTTCGAATTGTGCCCCAGATGGGGTGTCCCATTGAAGACCACCGAATTTGTCGTGCTGTTCAGGAGCGTTATTCCGTCCAGGCGCGCTGTCCATTGCCCGGACTGGGAGCTCACATTGTAGAGGCTGTACTGCGTCACCCCCGAGGGTGGAATGCCTACGGTATACGTGGTTGATGAGCCGAAATTATCCGTGATCAACCCACTGCTATTTGGGTAGCTGCCCCCGGCCCCGTTACCAAACTGATAAAGGCCCAGATTATTGCTCGGAGTGGCCGACGACGCCTGCACCACGATAAAAATCTCACCCGAGGTTGCCCCGCTCATCAGGTTCGGAAGGTTGAAATAGTTTGTGCCTCCGAAAGTGACCACCGGGCGGCCGTTGAGCGCGCTTGCCGTCAACGTTGGAAGATAACTAAAGGTGGTCTGCGTCGCATTATTGCCGTTGCCGCTCTGGTCGACCCATTGGGTGATGCTGCCGTTGGAAGCGGCCTGCACCCCACTGTCCGCAGAAAGCCATAGAGCCATGCCGGATAGCGGCATGTCTGTTCCGCTTGCCAGCGTACTGGCACTGGCCACAGAGCTGAATCCTGGCGATGAACCGGCGAGCGTGCTCGATGAGATCTCGTAATTGTATGTCGTTCCCGCTGTGAGCCCGCTGTCCACGAAACTGAGCGTGTTGTTGAGCTGCGCGACTGCGGAATACCCCCCCGAGCCGGTCTGCCGCCACACCGTATAGGTGATTCCTGTGGTCGTCGGTGCATCAGACCAAACCAGGCTGACTTCAGAGGGTGAAATGGGAGTGGCAATAAGGCCCGTTGGGTTGGACGGTAAGGCGATGCCGGGCAGATTATACTTGGAGACAAGGTATTGGCCAACCGCGGCGCGGTCGCCAGCGCTCAGTACGGAATTGTAGACAATAACCTCGGCAACCGAACCGTTGAAGCCTGTGTTCGAATTGTGCCCCAGATGAGGTGCCGCATTAAACACGACCGAATTCGTCGTGCTATTCAGGAGCGTTATTCCGTCCAGGCGCGCCGTCCATTGCCCGGACTGGGAGCTCACATTGTAGAGGCTGTACTGCGTCACCCCGGAGGGCGGAATGCCCACGGTATACGTGGTTGATGAGCCGAAATTATCCGTGATCAACCCACTGCTGTTCGGGTAGCAGCCCCCGGTACCGCTACCAAACTGATAAAGACCAGGATTGTTGCTCGGAGTCGCCGATGCCGCTTGCACCACGATAAAGATCTCACCCGCCGCGGCCCCGTTCATCAGGTTCGGAAGGTCTAGGTAGTTACCGTTGTTTATGAACGAAACAGCCGGGAGGGTGTTGAGCGCGTTCGTCGTCAGTGCCGGACGATAACCTGAATTGGTCTGCGTCGCGTTGTTCCCATTGCCGCTCTGGTCCAGCCATGTGCTGACATTTCCGCTGCCATCCGTCTGCACCCCCGCGTCAGCGCGCAACCAAAGGACTTCGCCCGAAGGCAAGGTGATAGTCGGCGTCGGAGTCGGGCTGGTGGTCGGAGTGGGAGACGGCGTCGGACTGGGAGTCGGGGTTGGCGAAGCGGTGGGAGAAGGTGACGGGGTCGGAGTGGGCGTCGCTGTAGGAGTCGGTGTTGGGGAGGCCGTCGGCGTCGGGGACGGCGTGGGTATAGGTGTTGATGTAGGAGTGGGAGACGCAGTAGGCGAAGGTGTCGGAGTAGGAGTCGGCGTCAGCGTAGGCGTGGGTGTCGCTGAAGGCGTAGGGGTCGGTGTGGCAGACGGAGTGGGAGTGGGTGTCGGCGTAGGCGACGGCGTCGGGGTTGGCGTGGGAGTCGGTGTGCGAGTGGGCGAAGGTGTCGGTGTCGGTGTGGGGGACGGCGTGGGTGTGGGAGTGGCTGAAGGCGTAGGGGTCGCCGAGGGAGTCGGGGTCGCTGTTGGAGACGGAGTAGGAGTCGGCGATGGGGTGGGCGTATGCGTCGGCGACGGAGTTGGAGTCGGGGTGTGGGTGGGCGTAGGAGTGTGTGTCGGCGTGGGCGTAGGAGTCGGGCTCGGCGTATGTGTGGGAGACGGGGTCGGGGTCGGTGTGTGTGAAGGAGTGGGTGTATGCGTCGGCGTCGGTGTGTGCGTCGGCGACGGAGTTGGAGTCGGGGTGTGAGTGGGGGTCGGCGTATGGGTAGGCGTCGGCGTATGCGTTGGCGTCGGGGTGTGTGTCGGTGTGGGCGAGACTTCCGGGTCCAATCCGGAAGCAGAAGGGACGACATCTGGGGCGGACCCACCCGCCCCACCGCTTGTCGCAGGATCGCCAGTTCCCCCGCCGCTGAGGCTTAATATCCCGCGCGAGGGGCCAACGCCAATGCCGTAAACACCCGTTTCGCGAACTGAGATGCCACCGGAAGGCGTCGGAACAGGAACCGTCGTAAGGGCGGTAGAATCGGCGTCGGCGCCAACGGCCCGGACATTGGCCATCGATAATCCAATGCAAAGAATCGCCAACAGCGGTGCCGGGCTGATTGCCAAAGCCCTTAGGAGACCCTTCCCATGATGATTCATCCCGATCCAACCAAGGAAGATTCCCATTGCACGCTTCGGCCTGTTCCGATCCCCAACAACCGTCCGGTATCTCGTCCGCATTGCCACGCGTTAGAAGCCTAAGGGTTCCGCACCATCCATTGAGCGGTTCCGCGGACCCTGCAGCCGTGGCTGATTTTGGCCCGACGTCCCCATTCTGCGACTCTTTGAACCTTGGATGTCAC
>Ga0302320_10026681_pt1 | contig 11173 bp, 8 predicted proteins | sample Bog_T0_3_FD_202130 | JGI IMG/M metagenome (GOLD analysis project Ga0302320, IMG submission 202130) | Peat permafrost microbial communities from Stordalen Mire near Abisko, Sweden - Bog_T0_3 | ecosystem: Environmental > Terrestrial > Soil > Wetlands > Peat | place: Sweden: Abisko, Stordalen Mire... | reverse complement strand
CAGGGTCGTGCGCAGGGCGCATCCACGCTGACCATGCAACTGGCGCGCGATCTGTTTCTCTCCTCGGACCGAAACGCCAAGCGCAAGGTTCAAGAGGCCTATCTGGCCATTCAGATTGAGCGCTCGTTTACCAAGCAGCAGATATTTACGTTATACGGAAATCAAATCTACCTGGGCAGCGGCATGTACGGGTTTGAGGCGGCATCGGAGTTTTATTTTTCAAAGCACGCGAAGGAGTTGACGCTTACCGAGGCTGCCCTGCTGGCCGGATTGCCCAAGGGGCCAACCTCGTATTCGCCCGTGCTCTATCCCGACCGGGCCTTGCGACGGCGCAACCTGGTGCTGAACGAGATGGAGCAGGACCGCGCGATTACGCATGAGCAGGCGGATGCGGCGCGGAACGCTCCTCTGGGTTTGCATATCGCGCCGAACCAAGCCTCCGTTGCGCCGTGGTTTCAGGAGACCGTGCGGCAGCAACTGGATGAAAAATTCGGCGCCGATGAGGTGCATGAGGCCGGGCTGCGCATTGACACGACGCTGGACATGGATTTGCAGCGCACTGCGAATCGCGCGGTTGAGGATGGGCTGGCGGCGTATGAGCGGCGGCACGGGTGGAAGGGACGGCTAGAGAATGTGATTGCCAAGGCCGAGTCGCTCGATTCGTACAAGCATCCTGACTGGCAGGCGCAGGCCACGCCCGGCGACTATGTACACGCCGTTGTCACGCGCGTGCTGCCCCTGGAGGTTCATGCCCGAATTGCGGCGGCTGGCAAGCCTGGCGCGGGGATTCTTTTAATGCCGCAGGACTGGCAATGGACCGGCAGGCGGTACGGCGACGACCTGGTGAAGGTAGGCGACATCATTTACGTCAAGCTGAGCGCGGCGGGCGAGGGGGCTGCGAGCGGGGGCACGGCCAGCGTGACTTCGGAGCGGCGCGCAGCGCTGGAGCAGGACTCCGGCGCGGAGGGCGCTCTGATGGCCATGGATAACACCAGCGGCGACGTGCTGGCCATGGTGGGCGGGCGCGACTACGCGACCTCTGAGTTCAATCGGGCCACGCAGGCGGAGCGGCAGACCGGCTCGAGCTTCAAGCCCTATGTGTATACCGCGGCGGTTGAGGCGGGCGTGAAGCCGGAGGACATGATTGTCGACGCGCCGGTGAGCTTCAACGGCTACACGCCGCATAACTATGAGAACAACTTCCTGGGCGCAATGACCGTTGCCAACGCCTTTGCTGAGTCGCGCAATATTCCAGCGCTGAAGCTGGCAGATCGGGTGGGCATACAGAAGGTGATTGAAGTGGCGCATCGGTTCGGCGTAACGGAAAAGATTCCCGCCTATCTGCCGGTGGCATTGGGCGCGGTAGGCATCACGCTTGAGGAGCAGGTGGCTTCGTACGCTGTGTTTCCCAATGACGGCATTCGCATTGCGCCGCGGCTCATTCGCAAAGTTTCCAACGCCGACGGCGTCGCGCTGTGGGAAGACAGGCCGGAAGCCAATGAAGTAATCAGCCGCGAAACAGCGCGGACGATGATGACGCTATTGCGCGGTGTGACGGCGCACGGCACGGGCGCGGCGGCGGCGCAGTTGAATCATCCGGTGGGCGGAAAGACAGGCACGACGAGCGATTATACCGACGCATGGTTTCTGGGCTTTTCCCCATCGATCACCTGCGGCGTGTGGATTGGACTCGACAACAACCAAACCCTCGGCGAAAAAGAGACTGGCGCGGTTGCGGCGCTGCCGGTATGGATGAATTTTATGCGCGCGGCGATTGTGGGCAAAGACGATGAGGTGTTTCCGGGGGATGAGAAGGGAGCGTCAGTGCAGAAGGCCACGACTGTTCCCGCGCCAAAATCCCCTGCCAACCCGCCACTACCGCCCCGTGCCCCATCCTTTCCGCTTTCTTCTGCGGAAAGGGTGGGAGACCGCGGACCTTCATCGGACAACACTCAGCAGGTAGCTGCACCAGGCAAGAACCCGGCACGTTAGTATTACCCAACAATCCTTCGACCATGGAAGGCCAACATGCCCGACGGTCTCAAGCGCCTTCATAACTCAGGACAGGCCCACTTCATCACATTCAGTTGTTACCACCGTCAGCCGTTTCTTCAGAAGATGCAGATGCAGGATGTTTTCCTGAACGCGCTTGAACCAACCAGGCGGCGCTTTAGCATGCATGTCTTTGGTTATGTGGTCATGCCAGAGCATGTCCATTTGTTAGTTAGCGAGCCTGTGCATAGTGCACTTCCGAAAGCCATCCAGCTGATGAAAACAAAGGTATCCATTCAGGCTCGTAGGGAAGGCAAACGGGCGGAAGGCGAAACTCCCTTCTGGCAGACACGATACTTCGATCACAATGTGCGGAATCACGCTGGATTCGTAACTCAACTTCGATATATTCACCGCAATCCAGTGAAACGAGGGCTTTGCGATGCTCCGGAGGATTGGCCCTGGTCGAGTTTTAAGTCATGGGCAACCGGGGCGATCAGCATTGTTGAAGTTGAATCGACGTGGACGGCTGCGCGCCGGGAGGCGGGTCAGAGTTAGTGTCCTCCCACCCTTTCGACAGAAAAAAGTCGAAAGGATGGGGCACGGGGCGTTTGTGGGTCGTTTGACCGCTGCGGAGAAGATGTGGCTATCTTTGTAGTGTCCGCCTAAAGTATCGTTTCGCCTTCTCCATATCCTTGAAGATCTGCGCCTTCAACGCTTCGGGCGAAGGCCACGCGATCTCTCCGCGCAGGCGCATAAGGAATTCTAGTTCGAGCGGAGCGTCTTCCGGCAGTTCGGGGAGTTCGTAATCGAGAATGTGGGACTCGATAGCGAAAGAGTCCGGGCCGAAGGTTGGACGGTTGCCTACATTGGTGACTGCCTGATAGACACTGTCGGCGATTTTCAATCGCGTTACGTAAACGCCCATGGCGGGAATCAGGCCGTCGTACGGGGCGAGATTGACCGTGGGCACAACCTGCTTTGCACCGATGCCGCGGCCTCGGGCGGAAGCCGACAAGAGAGCGAAGTGCCGGCCGAGCATCCAGCGGGCGCGGCGGACGTCGCCTTCGGCAACCAGCTTGCGAATTGCGGAGCTCGACACTTCGAGCCGATGTACCTTTACGGCTTCGTGAAGTTGGACGGCGAAGCCCAGCTCCGCGCCAAACTCAGCCAGCTCTTCTACTCCCGCAGCCGCGCCCTGGCCGAAGCGGAAGTTTGCGCCTTCGTGCATGGCCCGGACGTTGAGCATTCCCTTCAATACATTTTGCGCGAAGTCGCGGGCGGTCATATTCGCCAGGTGGGCATCGAACGGGAGCACCAGCACGGTATCGATTCCAGTTTTAGACAGCAGCCGAAGCCTTTCGCCGAGCGGCGTGATGATGCGCCGTGTGCGCTCGGGACGAAGGAACTGCTGCGGGTGGGGATCGAAGGTAATGGCAACCGCACGTGCGCCGAGTGTCTTGGCCTGGCGGACCACGGACGCCAAAATCTCCTGATGGCCGAGATGCACGCCGTCGAAGTTGCCGATGGCGGCCACCGATGGACCAATGCCGCGCGGGATCTCGGCGAGGGATCGGTAGACGGCGATGTTGCTCGCGGGGTCTTCAATCCTCGGGCTCTGGCTCATAGGATCACCGTCCGCGTGAGCCCGTCCCAAGCCAGTTGAATACCGGCAGGCAGGGCGCGGTTAGTCTCTTCATGGCCTAGGTCGTGGGCGATGTGCGTGAGCCATGTTTCGCGCGCGCCGATTCTCCGTGCCCAGCTTACGGCCTGCTCCACGGTGGCGTGGCCCGGATGCGGCTTGTGGCGCAGTGCGGAGAGCACCAGCACTTCGACGCCTTCTAGCAAAGCAAAACTGGAGTCGGGAATTCCGCTCACATCGGTGAGGTATGCGCCGTTGCCAAAGCGGTAGCCGGCGATGGTCATCTCGCCGTGGCGCACCGGCACACGAATCACATCGACTCCGTGGACGGGATTGCGATCGGCAACCGGAAACAGCTTAACCCGCGCTCGATTGACGTAGGTGGCGTTGGGGGCAAAGTGGTAATTGAAGATGCGTTCGAGCGTCTGAGCCGTTTCCGGCTCGGCATAAAGCGGTATTGGACCGCCGCGGCGCTCGGCTTCAAAGCTCAACGGGCGCAGGTCGTCGAGGCCCAGAATATGGTCGGCGTGTTCGTGGGTGTAGAAGACGGCATCGACGCGATCGATGCCTGCGTTTAATGCTTGCTGGCGGAAGTCAGGGCCGGTATCGACCATGACGACGCGCTCAACGCCGGAAGCGGTTTCAGTCCAACGAATGGATATCGACGGGCGCAGGCGCTTGTCACGCGAATCTTTCGACGTGCAGACCGCGCACTTGCAGCCGATCGTGGGAACCCCCATCGAGGTTCCTGTGCCTAAAAAGGTGAGCTTGCCTTCCATTGCATTTATCGCTTGCCTGGCGGGGGCGGCGGTGGAGCGGCAACGCTCTGCATGTTGATCATGCTGGTGAGGTCCAGGAAGGCCATGCGCACCTCGAAGAGCACGGACTGGAGGGTGCCGTCTTCTTGATTGGAGAGATTGCCTTTGGTCTTCTCCGCCAGCACGCCGATCAGGTCGATGGTATTGCGCGCGCCGACGATGTCGATCTGCGGGCGCTGGCCCTCCTGCGCGCCTGCGCCCATCTGAATCATGGCGGAGACGTAAAGCTGCTGGACAAGATGTTCGAACGTAACGGCTGGCTGCTTGCCCATGCCGGGGTTTTGCGCGCGCAACAGATCTTCGAGGCGCTGCGCAGAGGCGTCATAGGCGTTTTTCTGGTCGTGGCTTTCCTGCGCGGTGGGCGCGGGAGGCATGCCGGGAGCCGGCTGCGATTCGACCGAGTTCTGCGCCGCTTCCGCAGGGGCTGCATTGGGCGTGCTCTCGTTGACCACAAGACGCGGGCCAGAGCCGGTAGCTGCCGGCTCCGGTGCAGCGGGCGCCGGTTCCGGCGTCGATACAGCGGGTTGGCTTGAGGATCCCTGCTCTTCTTCTTCCTGCTTCTTGAGCTTGCGGCGGTCGATGACTTCAAACTTTGGCGTATCACTCATGCGTATGGATTCCGTTTCGGTGTAATGGTTGGCGGCGCGGACAAGATGCGGGCTGTGCCCGTTTCCGATTCATGTTGATAGATTAGAGCCTGGTCTTGGGCCTCCGCTTCGGCCTTGATCATGGCCAAAGCAAATACGCGGGGCTTGGGCAGCTTCAACTCGGCTGCGCTGGTAATCTGTCCCGCAACGTCGCCATTTTCCTGCTTCAATTCCGTGCCTGCGGCGGGAACGGGGCCGGAAAGTTCAAGGGGGCGCAGATGGCGGTGAACGTTGCCGCGTGAGTGGATGCGCTCTACAATCTCCTGGCCCAGATAGCAGCCTTTGTTAAAGTGCAGGGCTCGCATCTGCGCGGTCTCCTGGGGCAAATCGCGCTCGGCGATGTCTATACCATAGCGCGGAATCGCCTCGGCGATGCGGAAGGCTTCAATGGCCGCGCAACCAACCGAGGTTGCACCTGCGGTACGCAGCCCATCCAAGAATTGTTTGAGCCCCGGGCAGGGCAGCCAGATTTCGTAATGCGGCGCAAGAACGCCGTAGCCGCGCAGAATGTGCAGGTTTCTCCCGTTCCATTCGATCGTCGTACCCGACATGGGCAGCGCAACCGTGGGCAGGCCCATGCGGCCAAGGACCTCGTCGGCAAGGGGTCCGCTGAGGCCGATGACTGTCTCTGAACCGGCACAGCCGGAGGGCTCTTCGCCGAGCGGGATCAGCTCCACGTCATCCATAATGATGAACTGATTAAGATGAGCCAGCAGCTTGTCATACTGGTCTGCATCGATCTCAAGCACCAGCCCGGATTCGCCGGCAAACGGCGTGCCCAGCATCTTGTCGCCGGATTTTGAGAATGGGGTAACGGTCTTTCTTGCCTGCGGAAAAAACTCTTCGCCCTCGCGCCACACGGTGAGGTCGCCCTGGATGCGGCCCTGGGCATTTAACACCAGGTTCCATGCGCCGGTGTTGGGCAGCAGATCGTTGACCGTATTGGTGACCATGCCGCTGAGCCAGCGGAAGCGGTCTTCTCCGCGCACCGCCACATGGCGCAGCCAGCCGAGGTCGTGCACCGCTGCGCCCGAGGCCAATGCCGCTGTTTCCACCTCTGGCGCGTCCAAGTGGCGTGGGGTCAACACACCGCGGTATGCGACAAGTTCAGGGGATCGAGGAGAGGGTTCAAGAAGCGAGGCCAGCGGCGTGGCCCGTATCGAAGTGCTGACTGTTTCCGCGAGATTTGTTTCCGCCATAGAAGGATTTTCCGCCGTCCAACGCCGGTATTTGTGGATAACCTTGGCACTGGGCCGCATCTTGATTATAGCCTTGGAGAGAGAAGGCCCGAGTTCAGCAGCGGCGACTGCCCGCGAGGAGAGTGGATGAGCAAGCAGCACGCAGGAATCAAGATCCGTGTGAGCAAGGCCCATGTGGCAACGGGATGGATATTGGCAGTGGCAATCTGCATTTGGCCGGCATTTACGGCGAGGGCTGAGCAGGCGAGCCGAACCGTTGCCGATCTCGATAAGACCGGCGCATCCTTTGCCAAGGCCGGTTCGGCGAATGACACCGCCAAGGCCGACTCCCACATGACGCCTGAGCAGGCCAAGCAGCTTTTCTCCCTTGTCGACGAGCTGATCAAGTTTTCCTCCGATGAGACGGGCCTGCCCATCAAGAGCTCCGTCAAACGCAAGCTGACCACGCGCTCCGAAGTGGAGAAGTACCTGACCGAAAAGATGAACGACGATCAGGATGCGAAGCGCATGCAGCAGGATGAGATTGTGCTGAAAAAGTTCGGCCTCCTGGATCGCGACTTCAATCTAAAGCCGTTTCTCGTTGCCTTGTTGAAGGAGCAGATCGAAGCCTACTACGACTCGAAGACCAAGACGGTGAACATGCTGGACTGGGTGAGCATCGACGAGCAGAAGCCGGTGCTGGCGCATGAGCTCACGCATGCGCTGCAGGACCAGCACTCCGATCTTGAAAAGTGGAACGACCAGACGCCGGAAGATGTTTCGACCAACCCCGCCCAGGACCAGGATCACCTGGCTAAAGATGAGATGGACACGGCTCGGGACGCGATTGCCGAAGGGCAGGCGACCGCGGTGATGATGGACTACGTGCTGAAGCCGCTGGGCAAGAGCCTGGTGAAGGACCCGGAGGTGATGAACCTGCTCAAGGATCAGATGGCCGGCGACGATTCTCCGGTGATGGCGCGGGCTCCGAAACTGCTCAGTGAGTCGATGCTGTTTCCCTATCGCGAGGGGCTGAGTTTTGAGCAGGACATCTGGATGGACCAGGGACAGAAGGCGGCCTTTGCCGGTGCACTGGATAAGCCGCCCACATCGAGCTGGGAGATCATGAACCCGCGCGAGTATGAGAAGCGCTCCCTGCCGCCGGTGCCGCTGATGCCGAATATTCACCCACTAGTCGATGCGGCCTACAAGCCCTACGACATTGGCCAGATTGGCCAGCTCGATCTGCATATCCTTGCCGAGATATTCAGCGGCGACAAGGCCGCTGCCGATCTCACTCCAGCATGGAATGGCGGCATCTACTGGGCCGGCCAGTTGCGCGGCGCCAAGAGCGCGGCGGAGCAGAGCAGCACAAAGTCTCTGGCCTTCTTTTACCTTTCCGCGTGGAAGAATGCGCGGGCCGCCGAGGCGTTTGCCCGGATGTATGCCGACAGCCTGGGACGCAAGTACTCCGGCGTGAAGCTGGACGCTGCGGCTGCCGGCACGGCCCATGCGGACAACGGCGACACAGAAACCATTTATTCGACAAGTGAAGGGCCGGTTGCGATTACAACGCGCGGCAATCTGGTTTTTGTCGCGGAGAGTTTTCCGCTGGAGCTGGCCCGCAAGTTGGGCACACTACTGCTTGATGCCCAGGGCTCGGGCGAGATGCGCATGGCCGGCCTTTCGGGGCCGAGTTCTCTGGCCGGCCGTTTGCTCCCAGTTAACGGCGCGGCTGTCGAACCCCTTTCGACTAGCCCGCTTTCTGCCAGTCCCATTTCAGCGAGTTTCGTCCGCTTCTTTGAGAACTCCGGCGTGATGAAGGTGGCCGTGGATGCCACGACGGCCGCCGGCAGGTAATATAAGAAACGCTTTTGGATTTACTGTAGACTTCCGTGCCCCATCCTTTTCGCTTTTTTCTGCGGAAAGGGTGGGAAAATCGCAACACTCAGGTCTACCCCATTTCCTAATCTGCGCTAGGCCCGCATTTCCCAATTCGGCGTGCGTGACAAGCGAGCGCCGAAGGGCGGAATTCCACAGGAACCCATCTCCCCCACGCTCCCCCAGGCACCCATTCCCGTCAAGTTCTAAACCATTCTGCCGATAACTTAGCTTGAACCGTTCCCTGCATAGCTCAAGAGAGGGAAATGGCAAGAGTCGCACGCCCGGCTTCACACAGCCCGGCATCCGAACTCGACGGAATTTTGCCCCATTCGTTTTCGACCAGAACATTTTGGAGAAGATGGGCAAAACAGAAGATGGGTAATACGAGGGAAGCATGTGACTGACCGAATCGAACTGCTCGAGTCTGTGATGGATTGTCTGCTGGACGGAGTTGCCGTCTTCAGCAACGATGGCGAGGTTGTGTATTGGAATCAGCCGGCTCAGGCGATCATGGGCTACTCCAGCGCTGAATTGGTTGGCCGCCCAACCCCCGAACCGCTGCGCTGCCTTCACCGGAGCGGCTCAGTGCACATTGTTCCGGAGACGGAACATACCTCCAAGGCTCACCCGTTTCACAAACTCGGCCATGAAGTGCAAGTGATCAACCGGGCTGCGGTACTATGCAACAAGTTAGGCGACCCCATTGGAGAAGCCTCGTTCTTTCATCCCGCGGAAAGCGTGGATGCATTGCCGCATGGATCCGCCTTCGGGAGCAAAGACATTCATGAAGAAGCCGCTGAAATTGAAGAGCGGCTGCGGATTGCTCTGGACGAATTCAAGCGCGGCGGCTTGCCCTTCGGAGTGGTGCGGATCAGCATCGACCAGGCCGCTGAGATGCACAGGACGCACGGCCTGGCAGCCTGCCACGAGATGTTTGAGAAAGTGCATCATGTTCTATCGCGGGGCCTGAGGCCAGGCGAGGCAATGGGCCGCTGGGGCGAGGACGAGTTCCTGATCGTGGCGCATGAGCGCACGTTGGAGATGCTGGCCGCGCACGCGCGCAACCTTGCCGGATTGGCCCGAACCGCGGACTTCCGCTGGTGGGGTGACCGCGTCTCGCTCACGGTGAGCATTGGCGTGGCGCAGGTGCGGCTGGGAGTTCACGAAACGCTCGACCAACTGCTCGAACGAGCATGCGCGGCGATGGAAACCAGCATCGGCGCGGGAGGAAACTCCGTAACCGCGGCGCCTGTGCGGGTACCAGCCGATTTTGCGGCAGAAACACTATTCATTTCATCATCCAACGAACGGCAGAGCGATAGCTTAAACGCCGCAGAGGGAGAATCATGTTCGCCATCATCGGCATTGTTGTAGTCATCGGAGCAGTTCTGGGCGGATTCCTGATGGAAAAAGGACAGATGGCTGTCCTTGTTCAACCCGCGGAATTGCTCATCATTGCTGGCGCGGCCATCGGCACGCTGCTGATTGCAAACCCCCTTCGCATTGTCAAGGCGATTGTTGCCGGGTTGATGGGCGCATTCAAGGGTTCGCCCTTTGACAAGAAGCGCTATCTGAGCACGCTGAAGATGATGTTTCAATTCCTGAACAAGGTGCGCAAAGAGGGCCTGCTCTCCGTCGAAATGGACGTAGAAAAGCCGAAAGAGAGCTCGATCTTTAAAAACTATCCGGAGTTCCTCAAGGACCACCACTCGATGGATTTTGTCTGCGACACTCTGCGCACCGCCATCACCGGCGGCGTGGAACCGTTCGACATGGACCAGATGATGGAGCTGGATATGGAAGTACATCACCATGCCACGGTGCAGCCCATCGACGCGTTGAACACCATGGCCGATGCGCTGCCGGGCCTGGGAATCGTGGCCGCTGTGCTGGGCGTGGTCATTACCATGGGGGCACTTGGAGGCCCGCCGGAAGAGATCGGCAAGCACGTTGCGGCGGCGCTGGTGGGAACGTTTCTCGGCATCCTGCTTTGTTACGGGTTCGTTGGGCCGTTGAGCGCAAATATGCGCAAAGCCGCGGACGACCACAACGAATACCTGCATGTGCTGCGCGTGCTGATGCTGGCGTTTCTCAAGGGCGCAGCTCCCATGATCGCAGTCGAAGTTGCGCGGCGCGCCATACCGGCTCATTCGCGGCCATCGTTTGATGAGATGGAGAAAAACTGCAAGGGCGTGGGCGCGGATGCCGCGGCCGCATAAGCCCCCAACAAACATTGGAATATGGCAAAGGATAGACGACCGACATGAGTAATCCCGTAGCGCCCATAATCGTGATCAAGAAGAAAGGCGGCCACGCCGCCCACCACGGCGGCGCGTGGAAGGTGGCCTATGCCGACTTTGTCACCGCGATGATGGCGCTGTTTATCGTGCTGTGGCTGATGGGCTCAAGCGAAAAAGTAAAGAAGGCCGTCGCTGGATACTTCAACGATCCCAAAGGCACCGCCAATCTGCTCGGCACAAACATGACTGGAGCCGGGATTGAGGTTGTGCTTGACCCGGAGAATAAAAAGCTGCTGGAGCAGTTGAAGAAGAAGCTGGAAGATGAGATCAAGTCCAAGAAGGAGCTGGAGAAGCTCTCCAAGCAGATCGAGATTACCGTGACTCCAGAAGGGCTGCGCATCGAGCTGATCGAAGACAAGAACGGAACCTTCTATCAAAGCGGCAGCGCCAAGCTGAGTGAGAGTGGGCAAGAGTTGCTTGCCCTGCTCGCCGGGGAGTTGAAAACCCTGCCCAACCATATGCTCATTGAGGGCCACACGGACGCCACGCCGTACTCGACTGACAACAGTTACAGCAACTGGGAGCTCTCCGCCGACCGCGCCAACTCCGCGCGCAGGCTGTTGCAGCAGGATGGAGTACGCTCCGACCAGGTTGCTCAGGTGCGCGGTTACGCCGACCAAATGCTGCGCATGAAGGACAACCCTTACGACCCATCCAATCGCCGCATCTCGATCTTGGTGCAGAATGGGCTGAGTGGCGGACCGCCCCCGAC
>Ga0302320_10026680_pt1 | contig 11173 bp, 9 predicted proteins | sample Bog_T0_3_FD_202130 | JGI IMG/M metagenome (GOLD analysis project Ga0302320, IMG submission 202130) | Peat permafrost microbial communities from Stordalen Mire near Abisko, Sweden - Bog_T0_3 | ecosystem: Environmental > Terrestrial > Soil > Wetlands > Peat | place: Sweden: Abisko, Stordalen Mire... | reverse complement strand
GCAGTTTTATGGCGAAGTGGTCTTCTCCATCGCGCCGTCCGAAATCCAGAAGGACTTAGTATGGGCCGGCACCAATGACGGCAAGGTCTGGTATACCACTAACGCCGGCGCCGAGGGTGAAGCGAAATGGATTGACGTGACTCAAAACATTCCGGGGTTGCCGGGCTCCATGGGGGTGATCTCGAAGATTGAGCCGTCGCATTTCGACGCGGCGACGGCCTACATCGCGGTGGATTTCCACCTAATGGACAATCGCCTGCCGTGGCTCTATAAGACCACCGATTTCGGTAAGACCTGGAAGAAGATTTCGGGCGACCTGCCCACCGATCATCCGCTATCGTACGCGCGCGTGATCGCCGAAAACCCGAATAAGAAAGGGATGCTGTTTGCCGGCACGGGACATGCGCTGTATTATTCCATGAACGACGGCGCTAACTGGATCCGGATGAAGGGCGGGCTTCCGGCCGCGCCGGTATCGTGGATTGTGGTGCAGAAACAGACGCATGACCTGGTGGTTTCCACTTATGGGCGCGGCTTCTACATCATGGAAGACCTGACTCCTCTGGAGCAGGGCGTGACACCGGAGACGGTGACCGCGGCGGTGGAATTCCTGACGCCGAAACCGACTTACCGGCAGGCCCGCGCCGGACGCGCCGACTGGACGTTTGTGCTGAAGGAGGCGCCCAGGAATCCCATCGCGCTCGAAGTGCTGGATGAAAAAGGCGCGGTGATTCGCAAGCTGCCGGACCTGACTGGCCGGGCGGGATGGAACCGCGCCTCGTGGGATCTGCATTACGAAGCGCCGCGGCTGGTGGCGCTGCGGACCACGCCGCCGCAGGACCCGCACATCTGGGAAGAGCCCCGTTTCCAGAATCAGGACACCAGGCCGATTACCCATTGGGGCATCGGGCAGGGCGAGGGCGGACCGCTCGCCGCGCCGGGGAAGTATACCCTTAAAATGACTGTGGACGGGCAGGCGTACACCCAACCCATCGACGTGCTGCGGATGGCGGACGCGCACGGTACGGACGCCGACCTCAAAGCGTCGACCAGCTTGCAGGTGAAAGTCAGGGACGACATCAATACGGTGTCCGACATGACTAACCAGATCGAGTGGATGCGGCGGCAACTGGAGGATCAGGGAAAGACACTCAAAGGGGAGTCCGGCAAGGACGCTCTGTTGAAGGCGATGGACTCCATCGACAAGAAGATGCAGGATGTGGAGTATAAGTTGATCTCGCGCGCCGAGGCGTTGAGCGACGATAAGTATTTCGTGACGCAATACAAGCTCTACATGAATTTCCTGTGGCTGAGCGGGGAGATTGGCGGAGGCGCCGGCGACGTGGCAGGGAGCGGCGATTACGGGCCGACGGAGACTGGTGTCGGGCTGGTGCTCGATCTGGAGAGGCAACTCCAGGCGGTGCAGGTGGAGTACAAGAGTCTGATAGATAAGGAAGTGGCGGCGTACAATAAGTCGATTGCGGGCAGCGGCGTCGCGCCCTTGCCGACCACCGGTGCGCCTCAGGCGCCGATTCGAGCGGGCGGACGCGGCGGGGGCAATTGAGGGAGAAGTCGAGGACACCGCTTGCGCGCGCGCGAATCGGAAAATGCTGCGATGATTCCACGCGACTTGTTACCGAGCCGGGCCCGGAGGCCCCCCGTAAGGGACCCGTAAGGGCCCGTAAGGGAGCGTTGCTGCTCCTCCGGGTGGCAGTTTGGCGACAAAAACGAGCCGGCTCCTCTTAACAGAACCTTTGACATGGTAACCATTAATGGTTACCATTGACTGTGAAGGCAAGTGAGCTCAGACGGTGGCTCAAGAAGCAGGGTTGCGCGTTCGCCGAGGAATCTCGCCACACTCGAATCGTTCTCGGCTCGAGAGTCACCCGCATGCCCCGTCATCCAGCGAAGGAAATCAAGACCGGGACCTTGCAGAGCATCCTGAGAGATCTCGATTTGAAGATGTGAGGACAGAAATGGAAGCCTACCTGGCGCTATTCGAACCCGACCATGATGCCGGCGGCTATGTCGTGACATTTCCGGATTTCGGCTACGGCGTAACGCAAGGTGAAACCGGCGAAGAAGCCATGGAAATGGCGCGCGATCTTCTGATGCTGACGATTGGCGACTACATCGCGGAATCCAGGCAACTGCCTGCATCCAAGCGCCACCGGGGATCGAAGTTCCGGCCCGTGGCGCTGCCGGCCCTGCAATCGGCCAAGGTCGATCTCTATGCCGCATTTTTGGAGTCCGGCCTCGCAAAAGCGGCGTTCGCGCGCCGTATCGGCATACCCAAAACTCACATCCAACGTCTGTTTTCGCTGCGGCACAACTCCCGTTTGGACCAGATTGAAGCGGGATTTGCGGCGCTTGGTAAACGCCTTCACGTCGAAGCCCGCGACGCTGCCTGAATCCCGCCGTATGGCGCTGCACAATTAGGGTATTGACTTTAACTCCGGCTTTTGGTGTACACTGAGACTGACGCCAATCTACTTGTCTTTCACTCGCAACAACCCGCTTTCAGGCCCGATCAATTTCTGGGGCGTACAGCCCTGTTCCGCTCACTTCGGCAACTTTCCAACAAACGCATAACCAATGTATCCAGGCAGAAATTATCCTCCTCGCAGGCAGAACCGCAGAGAGAACGTCAACGAATCCATTCGTGCGCGTGAAGTCCGCGCGGTGTTCCCTGACGGTACTACCGAAATCATGCCCACTGCCGCGGCCCTCAGAAAGGCCCAGGAGTTGGGCCTCGATCTGGTACTGATCGCACCCACGGCAGTCCCACCGGTCGCCAAGGCCGTGGACTTCGGCCACTACCAATACGACCAGAAGAAGAAGCAGCACGACGCCAAGAAGAAGCAGCACGTGGTGCAGGTGAAAGAGCTGAAATTCCGCCCCAACACCGACGATCACGATTACGACTTCAAAATGAAGCATGCCGTGCGCTTCCTGGCGGAAGGCAATCGCGTGAAAGCAGTGGTACAGTTCCGAGGACGCGAAATCGCCCACGCCGACCTCGGTAAGAAGCTGCTCATGCGGTTTGCCGCGGACCTCACTCCCCATGGCACGGTGGAAGGCCAGCCCCGGCTGGAAGGCCGCAACGCCCACATCCTGATCAGCCCGGTGAAGGCGGCCGGCAAAGCCGACAAGCCTGAGAAGCCGGAGAAGCCGCCAGCGTCGGCGCAAGCGTAGGGAAACGGCAGGGCAAGCCAAAGCATGCCCCACCTCAAACTTCCGCGGGTTTATCCCATTCTCGATACCGAATCGCTCGACCGCCGCGGAGTCGCGCTTGAAACCGCCGCAGCGGCCCTTCTGGAGGGCGGCGCGGGCATCCTGCAAATCCGACATAAAGGCCACTGGAGCCGCGATTTCTTCGCCGCGGCACGCGCTGTGGCCCGCCTCTGCGGGGAGAATGGCGCCCCGCTCATCGTCGACGATCGCGCCGATTTCGCCCTGCTCCTGGAGGCCGGTCTGCACGTGGGACAGGACGATCTTTCGCCTCGCGATGCCCGCAAACTGATCGGGTCCCAGGCCACGCTCGGATTTTCCAGCCACAACATGGCGCAACTGGTAGCGGCGGGGGGTGAGCCGGTGGATTACGTGGCCATCGGCCCCATATTCGCCACCACGTCCAAGCGCAATCCCGATCCCGTGGTGGGAGTGGAGGAAATCCGGCGCTGCCGCAGTCTGATCGAGAAGCCGCTGGTGGCCATCGGCGGCATCACTCTAGAAAACGCCCGCGACGTCTGGGCCGCGGGCGCCGATTCCGTGGCCATCATCGGCGCCTTGTTGCCAGAGCCCGCCACCGCCCGCGGATTGCGGACGCGCATGGAAGAGTGGCGCGCGCTGGCTGCTTCCTCTTGAGTAACCATCCTCCGGCAAAGCCGGAGGCTTTATGATTGCTGGCCCCTCAAAGGGGCCTTATCGCAATCGCCAAAACACCGGCGCGACCGAAGCTACATCGCATTGCCTCGGCAGTCCAGGCCGACGGCAATCATTCGCCAACGGGCAGCATCGATCAACGCGGGTGGCCAAACCAAACTCCCGGAACTGTCAAACTTCAGAACTCCCGATGTCGCCCCGCAATTTCTCCCTGGCGGGGAAAATGGGCTGAGCCATTCCTTTCGATGGCTCACCGCAAATTCCACGAGATCAGGAGTTCTGAACTTCTACTGCCTCCCCGGCAGGGCCGGGGGATCTCCCTACCAATTAGTGACCGGCCCGTAGTCCGATTCCGGCAATCAGTCGTGCCTGGCCGCGGCGGCCTGCACTTTGCTGTGGTGCCTGCCGTAGCTGAAGTATACCGTCAGCCCGATGGCCAGCCAGATGAACAGGCGAGCCCAATTGACCCAGCCCAGCTTGTACATCATGTAGCCGTTGAACAGCACCCCCAGAACCGGCACCGCCGGCACCCACGGCGTGCGGAAAGGCCGCGCCTGATTGGGGTCGGTATGGCGCAGAATCATCACCGCGATCGACACGATGACGAAAGCCAGCAGCGTGCCGATGTTCACCATCTTGCCGATGTCGTCGATGGGTGTGACGCTGCCTACTATTCCCGCGAGGCAGCCAACCAGGATGGTGTTCTTCCAGGGAGTGCGGAATTTGGGGTGGATGTCGGCGAAGAACTTGCTGGGCAACAGTCCATCGTTGGCCATGGCGTAGAGCACGCGGGTCTGCCCCAGCAGCATCACCAGCATCACGCTGGAAAGGCCTGCCAGCGCACCCAGAGTGATCACGTGGGAAGCGGTGTTCAGCCCGCGGTCCAGGAACGCCTGCGCGATGGGCGCTTCGATATTGACGTTGCGCCACGGCACCATGCCGGTAAGGATGGCGGCCACGGAAATGTACAGGAAGGTGCAGATCAGCAGCGAGGCGATGATGCCGATGGGCAGGTCGCGCTGCGGATTCTTGGCCTCCTGCGCGGTGGTGGAGACCGCGTCGAACCCGATGTAGGCGAAAAAGATGTACGCCGCCCCGGCGCCGATTCCCGACATGCCGAATGGCGCGAAGGTCGACCAACTCGATCCCCAATTGCTGGGCGTCACGTACATACAGCCCAGGCCGATAACGAAGAGCACCACCGCAACCTTCAGAGTCACGATGACGGCATTGAAGCGCGCGCTCTCTCTGATGCCGCGAGTCAGGATGGCGGTAATCACCAGGGCGATCAGAAGGGCCGGCAGGTTGAAACCGAATTCGAACCCGAAGATATGCGGCGCGCCCAGCAGGGCGTGGGCCCGCTGCAGCAGGTCGGGCGATTGCGCGTCCACGATGGCGGTGACTTTTTTCAGGAACTCCTGCGTGCCGGGCACCAGCGACGAATCGACCGTGGCCATTTGGCGGGCGATCATGTTTTCCGCGGTCTTGAGCGCGGTCCAGTGATCGTAGGCCAGCCACAGGGGCATTTTGATGTTGAAGATTTTCAGCAGCTCGATGAAGTGGTTGGACCATCCGGACGATACCGTGCTGGCGCCCATAGCGTATTCCAGCGTAAGGTCCCAGCCGATGATCCAGGCGAAGATTTCGCCCATGGTGGCATAGGCATACGTGTACGCGCTTCCCGCCAGCGGGATCATGGCGGCGAACTCGGCGTAACACAGGCCGGCGAACGCGCACCCCAGTCCCGACAATACAAAGGACAACATCAGGCCGGGGCCGGCGTAGTGCGCGCCCAGGCCCGCCATCACGAAGATACCCGCGCCGATAATGGCGCCGACTCCCAGCGCGGTGAGCTGGAACACGCCCAGGGTCCGCTTCAAGCTGTGTTCGCCGGTCTGCCCGGCTTCGGACAGCAACATCTTGAGAGGCTTGCGAATAAAAAGGTTTGCCATAAACGATAGTTGTGACTATACCACTACACTCGGCAAAGGCACCACCGCGCGGGTGCGTACAGGGTCGCCGGGCGGCGCGCGCCGGTGCCGATCCTACGGAGTTGTTAAGAAATAAGCTTGCTAACGCTCCCTTACGGTCGCGGCTCTGAACGCGCATCAGAGCCGCCACCGTAAGGGAACCGTAAGCTTGCGTTAGGTGGCGATTAAATAGGTTATTTCCACACAGATCCCGCGTGCAGTGGTCTGCTTCGCCATGATGTATTCGCTCGATTGGATGAGCTGCATGACACATGGCAACGATACACTGGGAGCATGCACATGCTGGTGGTTCTCGCGCTAGCGATCGGGCTCGCCCAGCAACCGCAATATCCCTCCCCCATGGTGGAGCACACCCGGGAGCATACCCGTTTGACGGAAGAGACTCCGCGGGGACGGCGTGAGAAGCTCGACATCGGGACGCTGTATCTGCCGGCCGGACTGTCGAAGCGGCCGGAGCTGCTTCTCTTTTTCCACGGCGAGCCCTGGGTGGCGGACGTCGCGGCCGCGCGCAACCGGGTGGCGGTGGTCAGCGTGCTGGCGGGCAACGGCTCCGGTGTCTACACCAAACTGTTCGAAGATCCGCATCGCTTCCCGCAGCTTCTGAAGGAAGCGGAAGCGAAAGCTCACGCCCGGTTCGGGCGCGTGATCCTGGGCGGCTGGAGCGCCGGGTGCGGCGCGCTTCGCCAGATTCTCAAAAGCCCGGAATCGTACGCCCGCGTCAATGCCGTGATCTGTATCGACGGCGTCCACACCGACTACGCCGATGGAAAGCCGGGGCCGCTCGAATCCGCGCTCGGCGAGGACAACCTCCAGGTCTGGTTGCATCTGGGGCGCGATGCCATGGCCGGCCGCAAACGTTTCCTGCTGACCCATTCTGAAATTTTCCCCGGCACCTACGCCAGCACCACGGAGACTGCCGACTTCCTGCTGAAGCAGCTTGGAGTGAAGCGCCGCCCCATCCTGAAGTGGGGCCCAATGGGACTGCAGCAACTGAGCGAGGCCAGGCGCGGCAAATTCCTGCTGATGGGCTACGCCGGAAACTCGGCGCCCGACCACGTGGACCAGTTGCACTCGCTGCCGGCGTGGCTCAAGCTGCTGCGCTGACCCTGCTGCGGCCGTGCCATACTTGAGTTTTCCACCAACCATTCGCGATGTTTTCCTATTCCCAAAACGACCTCTATTGCGAGCAGGTGCCGCTGGCCGATCTCGCCGCCCGCGTAGGCACTCCGGCTTACGTCTACTCCAGCCAGACTCTGCTGGCGAACTACCGGGCCTATGACGAATCCTTCGGCGATCTGCCCCACACGGTGTGCTACGCCGTGAAAGCCAACTCGTCGCTGGGCGTGCTGGCGCTGCTGGCGAAGGCCGGCGCGGGCTTCGACATCGTTTCCGGCGGCGAACTGTTTCGCGTGCTGCAGGCCGCGGGCGATCCGGCGAAGGTGGTCTTCTCCGGCGTGGGCAAGACCGCGGCCGAAGTGGAGTACGCGCTGGCCAGCGGCATACACAGCTTCAATTGCGAGTCGGAAGCGGAACTGGCGCTGGTCGACGCCATGGCCGCGCGCCGCGGCGTGAAAGCCGGCTTCTCCATCCGCGTGAACCCCGACGTGGACGCTTCCACCCATCCCTATATATCCACCGGACTGAGCAAACATAAGTTCGGCATCGCCATGGCGGAGGCGGCGCGGGTGTACCAGCACGCGCGCGGCTATCGTAATCTGGCGGCGGAGGGTGTGAGTTGCCACATCGGATCGCAACTGCTCGACCCCAGCCCGATTCTGGAAGCCGTGGACCGCGTGCTGGCGTTGGCAGCGGCGTTGCGCGCGCAGGGCGACCCCATCAATCACGTGGATCTCGGCGGCGGCCTGGGCGTGGCGTATCACGGCGGCGAGAAGGCGCCGGCGATTCCCGCGTTCGTGGAAAGCTTGCGGGCGCGGCTGCGGGATAGCGGCCTGAGCGTGATGGTGGAGCCCGGCCGCTCCATCGCCGGTCCCGCGGGCGTGCTGCTGACGCGCGTGCTGTATCGCAAGAAAAACGGCGCCAAGGAATTCGTAGTGGTGGACGCCGCCATGAACGACCTCATTCGCCCCGCGCTTTATCATGCACACCACGAGATCATCCCCGTGCGCAAAAATCGGCTGCCACCGATGACGGTGGATGTAGTGGGTCCGGTGTGCGAGACCGGCGATTTTCTGGCGCGCGATCGCCAGATGGCGAATGCCATGCCCGGCGACTTTCTAGCGGTGTGCACCGCCGGCGCGTACGGATTCGTGCAGTCGTCGAATTACAACTCGCGTCCCCGCGGGCCGGAAGTGCTGGTGGAAGGCAGCGGGTATCGCGTGATTCGCAGGCGCGAGACGTACGAGGACCTGGTGCGCGGCGAGACGATCTAGGGATGGCGCCGGTTTTCCAGCGGCGGGCAGCACTCCAGCCGCGTATACGTTCAGAACTCCTGATGTCGTGGAATTTGCAGTGAGCCCGCAGGTGGGGCAGGCGGTGCTCGCCTGCCCGCCCGCGCTGAATTAGGCCCGCTGCTCGAATAGGATCGTGGGCAGGCGAGCACCGCCTGCCCCACCTGCGAACCTCTCGCCATCGAAAGGAATGGCGCAGCCCATTTTCCCCGTCTACGGGCCGGGTCTGCAAACCATGGATGCCGCGCTGGTGCGTTCGGTCGAGCTCGCCGAACACCTCCGCATGGAACTTCGTGCCGACTGGGATACACTGAACCGCTTCGTCAATACCCCACAATTCGGCACCATCACGGAAGCTTCCACGCCTGGCCGCGAGTTCCAATTGAGCGCAAGGCTCTCTTTTTGATGACGGGTATTGTAGACTCGAAAAAGCGAAATGCACAGCTATATTGAACGTGTCGTCGATCTTCTGGATCCGGGGGGGAATCGGCTTTACAACTTGACGGCCGAGGCCGCGCGGGAACTGCTCCTCAAACACCCCGTGAAGGCCGCGCAACAAATGCAGGGCTCCTTTGCGCTGATTGCGCGCCAGGGCCAGACCGTTACCATGGCGCGCTCGCTCGACCGGCCCATGCGCTACTTCCTGGCGAAGCAGCAGGCCGGGCCGATCCTGATTGTCGCCGACCGCATCGATACCATCTACAATTGGCTCCAATCGGAAGGCCTGGAATCTCAGTTTCATCCCAGCTACACCCGCATGGTGCCGGCGCATTACGTCGTGGAACTGCAGCTCGTGGGCTGTCCCGATCCGGATCCGAAGTATACGCGGTTCTTCGACCCGCGGCCCGGTATGTTACCAGCCGACCTGGACCAGATCGGCCACACATATGTTAGTGCTCTGGCGGAGGAGATCTCGCGCTTCCTGCAATCCATGCCGGATCGCGAGCCGCTGGGAGTATGTTTCTCCGGTGGCATAGATAGCGGTAGCGTCTTTCTTACCACTTACCACGTCATGCGCAAGCTCGGCATGAATCCGGCGCGCTTGAAGGCGTTTGTTCTCGACCTCGGCGGCGGTCCGGACCTCCAGCAGGCGCGCTCGTTTCTGGAATCGCTGGATCTGGGGCTATTTCTGGAGCCTATTCAGGCCGATTCCCGGACGCTCGACGTTCAGGAGACGATACGCCTGGTGGAAGACTATAAGCCGCTGGATATTGAATCGGCCACCATGGCGGTGGCGCTCTGCCGCGGGATTCGCGCCCGCTACCCCGACTGGCGCTACCTGATCGACGGGGATGGCGGCGACGAGAACCTGAAGGATTACCCCATCGAGGAGAACCCCGAACTGACCATTCGCAGTGTGATTAACAATCCCATGCTGTATCAGGAAGGCTGGGGCGTCGGAAAGATCAAGCATTCGCTGACTTACACCGGCGGTCTCAGCCGTTCTTACACGCGCACTTATGCGCCGGGCCGGCATTTCGGTTTTCATGGGTTTAGCCCCTTCCTGCAGCCGTCCGTGATCGCCGTGGCGGAGGCCATCCCTTTTATCGAGCTGACTAACTACAATGTCCCGCGGCTCTATGAACTCAAGGGCGAGATCGTATCCCGCGGCATTCGGGCGGTAACCGGACTGCGCATGCCGGTGTTTCCGAAGCGGCGCTTTCAACATGGCGCCTTGCCCGCCACTGTTCTGCGCGAGCGCCTGCCGTTCCGCGAAGCCGAATATCGCCGGCACTTTCTCTCGCTCTATTCGTAAGCATGGCCCTCTTACTGCCTGCCAATGCCGCCGGTCTGGACGCTTGGATCGAAGGGCAGCGGCCGCCCCGCAATCCGGTCGACCCGTTGCGGCCCTACTTATTCTTCGCGGAAGATGAGCGCTCCCGGGAGGGTGAAATTGTCCCGGTCAACACGCTGTTCCTCACCAACCGCGAGTGCCCGTGGCGCTGTTTGATGTGCGATCTGTGGAAGAACACGCTGCCCGAGACAGTGCCTGCCGGCGCAATTCCCGCGCAGATCGAGTACGCACTGGCACGCTTGCCCGAATGCCGGCATGTCAAGCTCTACAATAGCGGCAGTTTCTTCGATCCGCACGCGATTCCGGTGGCGGACTATCCGGCCATCGCGGCCCAACTGGCGCGCTTCGAGCACGTCATCGTCGAGAGCCATCCCGCGCTGATCGGCGAGAATTGCCTGCGCTTCCGGGACTTGCTCGCGGGACGCCTGGAGGTTGCCATGGGACTCGAAACGGTCCACCCCGCCATTCTTCCCCGCCTCAACAAGCGCATGACCCTCGAACAATTCGCTGAGGAGGCGGCGCTATTGCGAAGGAACGGGATCGACCTGCGCGTCTTTATCCTGGTGCAACCGCCATTTTTGCCTGCGGGTGAAGCCGTCCACTGGGCCCAGCGCTCGCTCGACTTCGCTTTCCAATGCGGTGCGGCGGCGGCCATTCTTATTCCAACCCGTGGGGGCAACGGCGCGCTCGAAGCGCTGGCCCGGCACGGTGACTTCGAACCGCCCACCATCGCGAGTCTCGAAGCCAGTCTGGAATATGGTCTCGGCCTCCACAAAGGTCGTGTCTTCGCCGACCTCTGGGGGTTGGAGCGATTCTCGAGATGCACCGTTTGCTACCAGGCGCGGGCGGCGCGATTGCAGCAGGTGAATCTCCGGCAGATGGTCTCCGAGCGCGTCGACTGCCGGGCCTGCGGAGGACGCCATTGAGCGCGGATTACGACATTGCAGTGATTGGCTCGGGATTCGCAGGCTCGCTCGCGGCCATGATCGCGCACCGGTTGGGCAGGTCGGTTCTCCTGCTCGAACGCGGCAAGCATCCCCGCTTCGCGATCGGCGAATCGTCTACTCCGCTGTCCAACCTGCTGCTGGAAGAGC
>Ga0302320_10026676_pt1 | contig 11174 bp, 5 predicted proteins | sample Bog_T0_3_FD_202130 | JGI IMG/M metagenome (GOLD analysis project Ga0302320, IMG submission 202130) | Peat permafrost microbial communities from Stordalen Mire near Abisko, Sweden - Bog_T0_3 | ecosystem: Environmental > Terrestrial > Soil > Wetlands > Peat | place: Sweden: Abisko, Stordalen Mire... | reverse complement strand
GCGGCGCAACAGGTGGACGAATTGTCCCATGCCGATGGAGGCCGTATCGCCGTCGCCGGACACACCCAGCATGGTCATCGTATGGTTGGCCAGCATGGCGCCCGTCGACACCGACGGCATGCGCCCATGCACGCTGTTGAAGCTGTGCGAACGGCTCATGAAATAAGCTGGGCTCTTCGACGAGCAGCCGATGCCGCTCATCTTCATCACCCGCTCCGGCTCAACGCCCATCTGGAACATCGCGTCGATAATGCGCTCGGAGATCGCGTTGTGTCCGCAACCCGCGCAGAGCGTGGTCTTGCCGCCGCGGTACTCGAGAACCGGGAGGCCGATGTGATTCACTTTAGGTGCTGGTGTAGCTGTAGCCATTTAGCGTTTCCCCTTCTGCGTCAGTCGTGCGCCTGATCCGTCGACCCATGATCGATGAAACTGCTCCGTGCCCCGTTCTTGCGCCTTTTTTCTGGCGCAAGGGAGGGAAAGCACAACCCTGAACACAGCTCTTTGCCTCGTAGAACTCGCATTTTGGCTTCTTATCAGGTCGATGCCAGAATACCCGTGGTCGAATGTCATGATGCAACCGCCCCCTCGTGAGCTTCCACGTCCTCGACATGCGTAGGAGAAATGCCGGTGAAGCCCTCCTTGGCTGCGAACTCTTCGGTTACGGTTTGCGCATCGAGCGGCAAGCCGTTGTAGTGCAGAATGCTCCGCAGCTTGACCACCTGGTCCGCGGGCAGGTCGAGCTTCAGCAGGCTTTCGAGCTGCGCATCGCGGTTCTGCTCCACCACGTACACGCGCTCATGCGACTCAACGAAGTCGTGAATCTCATGCGCAAACGGATAGGCCCGGATACGCATGTAGTCCAGGTCCTGGCCATATTGTTTCTTGATCAGGTCCATGCTTTCGCGAATGGCGAAATCCGAGCTGCCGAACGCCAGAATCCCAATCTTCGAGCTCCCGTTCTTTACCGTCACAGGAGCCGGAACAAGCTTGCGCGCATTATCGAATTTCCGCGAAAGCCGCTCCATCACTTCAACGTACTCATCCGGTTTTTCCGTGTAACCCGCAGCATCGTTGTGTCCCGATCCACGCGTGAAATAAGCCGCCTTCGGATGCCGTGTCCCCGGAAGTGTTCGCCAGCCGATCGCATCGCCGTCCACATCCCGATAGCGGGCAAATCCACCCAGCCGGTTCAGATCTTCGGCAGTCAAAACCTTGCCGCGATCCAGCGGTTTCTCCGGATATGCGAACGCTTCCGACATCCAGTTGTTCATGCCGAGGTCAAGGTCGCTCAATACGAATATCGGCGTTTGCAGCCGCTCAGCAAGATCGAACGCCGCGCCGCCAAACTCAAAACATTCCTTCACGTTTCCTGGAAGAAGGACAACGTGTTTTGTATCGCCGTGCGAGAGAAAAGCCACGCTCAGCAGGTCGGCCTGCGAGGTCCTCGTTGGCATGCCGGTCGAAGGCCCGGTCCGCTGCACATCGAAGATCACGCCGGGAATTTCGGCATAGTAACCGAGACCGGCAAACTCCGCCATGAGCGATATGCCAGGTCCGGACGTTGCCGTCATCGACCGCGCACCGGCCCAGCCCGAGCCCAGCACCATACCGATGGCCGCGAGTTCGTCCTCGGCCTGCACCACCGCAAAGGTCGCCTTACCTTCAGGCGTTACGCGAAACTTCTTCAGCAGGTCGGTCGTTGCTTCCACCACCGAGGTCGATGGCGTAATGGGATACCACGCAACCACCGTCACCCCCGCAAACACCGCGCCCATTCCGCACGCCGCGTTTCCGTCGATGATGATCTTGCCCTTGGTCTGGTCCATGCGCTCGATGAAGTAGGGGTCCTGCTTGGTGAACTTCTCGGCAACATAGTCGTACCCCGCCTTCACTGCGCCGAAGTTCAATTCAAAGACTTTTAGCTTCTTCGCAAACTGCTTGCGCAGGCCGCTTTCCACCACGCTGAGATCGATGGAAAGAATGTGCGCCACTGCGCCCACGTACACCATGTTCTTCACCAGCTTGCGCAGCTTGGCTTCAGGGCAGATGGCCGCCGTGATCTTGTCGAACGGTACCGGGTAGAAGGTCACATCGTCGCGATACTGCTTGAGATTGAGGCTCTCCTCGTAAATCGCCACGCCGCCGGTCGGAAGCGCCAGCGTATCCTGCTTTGCCGTCTCAGGGTTGATGGCCACCAGCACCTCGGCGTCACGCTTGCGCGCGACGTAGCCATCCTTGCTGGCCCTGATCGTGTACCACGTGGGAAGTCCGGCGATGTTCGACGGGAACAGGTTCTTGCCACTGACTGGAACCCCCATCCCGAAGATGCTTTTCAGCAGCACGCTATTGGCGGATTGCGAGCCGGACCCGTTCACCGTTGCTACGTTGATGCTGAAGTCGTTGATCACGCGTGGGCGCGTGTTTGTTTCGCCCTGCAATTCACCGAGGGCCAAGTCGCCTGTCGCCATGTGGCGGGATTCCCTTCAAAAGAATTCTTAAATCGCGATCCACTCGAGCAGACCGTCGATTCCTACGCCGTCTCTCCAACTGAACCCGAAGTTTGTAACTTCGTTGCTCGACCAATGTTGCGGGTCCCAATCTTGCGGGTCCAGGATAAGAACGGCATTTACCCCTTGTGATTATAGTCACTTCTCAACTTGGGCGTACCAATTCGCGAGCCGTGTGGTACCCGTTTAAGTACCATCAAAACGATCCACACTCTCCAGTGCCAAAAGGGAAACGTGCGAGCCCACCCTGGACTTACCCAAGAAGCTGGGTGCCCATGCCTCGATTTTGGGCAACGACATACATTACTCGGCGGGACCGTACACCTGAATAGAGGTATAGTTCTGCTAGAGTTGCGTAGGTTTAGTACGGATTAAATCCTTTTCAAATGGGAAGTCCCGTGAAAGTTGCCCTAATTATCTTGCGCCTTTATGATAGACTTGCCCCAAAGGGGCGATCAATGGCGAGCACTGCAAGGGCGAGAATTGGAAGGACCGATCCTCTGAAGGCGAAGATTAAACCTTCAAAGAAACAGCTTCGCCCTAAAGAAGAAATCCAGTTCCTGGACATGGCCGTGGAACACCTTAAATCAATGTCAATTGAAGAGTATGCGAAGGCGAGCGAGAAACTCGAGCTGATCGGCACTAAAGCCCGTGCTTCTTTCTGAAAACACGTATGGCTTGCTCTCTTTGTGGCATACCTTCCACAAATCCCATCGCATCAAGGGCTTCGAGGAACAAATCCAGCCTGCCTGAGTCTAGGGCGTCGCTTAGATTTTTCCTGCTTCTTTCATAAGAATGAGCTAAAATCTGCTGTGGCTTTAACTTAGCCTTGGACTCTTCTGTAAAGTTCTGACGTATTTCCTTGGATGAGAACCCCTTTGGCGTTAGGTCTTTTTTCGGCATCGGGACGAACTCTTATTCCTCGACTCTATTGGAACCCTTATCGACTCGCTGTAAATTGATTCCAGCGCCATCTTTGGCAGTCTTCGCCGTCTTGAGCCTCCGCCGCAATTCCTCTGGCTTCGCTTTAATGACCCGCTTTATTGGCCCGCCGAATTTCTGCTCGTCTTCGCTCATGCGGAAATCATACTCCTGTGCAAGAGAAATGAATATCTTGCGCCTTTTTGGGTACAATTCTCCCCGCACCACAAGTGGGAGGAATTATGGACAAAAAACAGGCAAAACGCGTAATCGAACTACTAGAATACATCGCGCTAAACGTTCAGATCGTGGCTAAGGTGGCGCAAGCAGCCGCCGCCCAATTCCAAATAAAGTCCCTTATTAATCCGTTTGAGCCCAAGGTCCCGGAAGGGCTGGAAAAACTCCTTCAGAAGCAGTAGAAATGCTCCATTCCAGCAGCGGTATGGCCATTTTCAATTCTGTCCTAGCGGCTCCTGCGTCTATAGTAGATGGGGGGGTGTTTCACGGCTTCTCAGTGATGTATGCGATTCCCCGATTTGAGACACGGAAAACCTCGACACCGAGACTATATTCCATTCAAATCACTGAAAATAAAGAAGAAAACCGAATCTTCCCTACTCCGACCGCAATGCCCTCATCGGCTGAACAGACGCAGCCCGCCGCGCCGGCACCCAGCTAGCCACCAGGGACGCCGCCACCAGCACCACCGCAACCGCCCCCGTCGCGGCAAAGTCCATGGAACCAATGCCATACAGCGTACTGTGTAGCGCTCGTCCCACGAAATATGCACCCACCAGCCCCACAGTCAGCCCAATTCCGGCCAGCGCCAGCGCCTCCTTCAGAACCAGGTTCACCACATGGTTGCGGCTGGCTCCGAGCGCCATCCTCAACCCGATCTCGTGCTCCCGCTGCGCCACCGTGAACGCCATCACGCCGTAAATGCCCACTCCCGCAAGCAGCAGCGCCACCACCGCAAAACTCCCAAATAGGATCATAGTGAACTTGTCCCCTGACAGCCTCTGGCTCTTGATCTCCTCCATGGTGCGCGGGTAAGCCAAAGCAATCTGCGGGTCCACCGCATGAACAGCCGCGGCAATGCTCTTGGACATCAGCTCAGGATCGCCCGCCGTCCGCACCCCGATTTCGGCATCGGGCCACGGGATCTGCCAGAACGGAATCTCCATCTCCGGGTAATCCTCGCGGAAGCCGCCCCTGCGCACGTTGTGAAAAACTCCCACAATCTGCCAGGAGATGTAGGGCCCAAGCTTGGTGACTCCCGGAATGAGTTCTTCCACATTGATGCGTTGCTGCAGCGGGTCCTTGTCCTTGAAAAACTTCTTCACAAACTCCTCGTTCACCATGGCCACATGCACGGTTCCGGCGTTGTCCTGGTCGGTGAACGCGCGGCCGCGCATGACCTGAATCCCGAATGTCTTGAAGTAATCCGGCGTCACCATGCCAAAACTCGTCCCAGGCCGCTGCGAGGGGTCGGCGTAGTCCGGTTCGCCGGCAATGGTGAACGGCATGCCAAAGCCTGATCCCATCAGCGGTAGCCCAGTCGATACGGACGCATCCAGAACCCCGGGCACCGCCTTGAGACTGGCCAGCATCTGCTGGTAATAGGCCGTAATCTGCCGCGGATCTTTCGGCCGCGCGTCGGGTACCGGCAAAGAGAAAGTCTGAATGTGGGTGGTTTCCACACCCAGGTCCACACGCGTCAGGTTCCAGAAGCTGTGAATGGCCAGGCCAGCCCCCGTAAGCAGCGTAAGGGCAAGCGCAAACTCGCCAATCACAAGCGCCCTGCGCAGCCCGTGGCGCCCCGCACCCGTCCCGGAACGCCCGCCCTCCTTCAACGCTTCCGCCGGATCGACCCGCGTCGCAAACCATGCCGGCGCGCAGCCGAACAGCAGGCCGGCAAGCGTGGAAGCGACCAGCGAAAAAAGCAGCACAGGCAGATTCAAGTGCAGGTCCGCTTCCGATGGCAGCGTACCCTGCGGCATCACCGCCACCAGTCCACGCAACCCCAACACGCCGACGCCAACGCCCAGCACGCCCCCGGTCACCGCCAGCAGCAGGCTTTCGGTAAGAAACTGCACAAAAATGTTACGACGCGAAGCCCCCAGCGCAGCGCGCAGAGCCACCTCTTTTTGCCGCGCTGTTCCCTTCGCCAGCAGCAGGTTAGCCACGTTCACGCATGAGATCAGCAGCACAAAGCCCACCGCGCCCAGCAGCACCCAGAGGGTCTGGATGCGCTCCTTGGGCAGGAAATCGTTTTGCAAGTGATCCACCAGTGCGCCCCAGCCCTTGTTGCTCTTCGGGTAAGCCTTGGCAATATTCGCCGTCACCGCATCCATATTGGCCTGCGCCTGCTGCAGGGTCACACCCGGCTTCATCCGCCCCATGGCCAGCAGCCAATGGAAATCGTGGTTAAGTTGCTCCGGCTTGAAAGCCAGCGGCGCAATCAGATCCTGGTCCAGCCTGTCGGGCGCTCCCGGCGCCAGCACCCCTACCACGGTGTACGGCGATCCATCGATCTGCATCGTCTTGCCCACGATCTTCGGGTCCGACCCAAGCCGCTTCCAGAGCTTGTTGATGAGCACCAATTCATGGTCTTTGCCAAGCGTCCCTTCCTCAGGAAGAAAGTCGCGGCCATAGAGAAACTTCACGCCCATCATCTTGTACATGCCCGGCGTGGTGAACTGCCCCTCCACATACTCCGGCTGGTCCTTCGTAGCCAGGTTGAAGCTGGCCCCTGTCCATGCGCACAGATCGGAGAAGACAGTGCTCTGGTTTTTCCAGTCCGTGTAGTCGCCCGCCGAAATCCCGTTGCGATCGCCTTGAATCTTCGACCACACCATCACCAGCTGGTCCGGCTCCGGGTAAGGCATCGGCGCCAACAGCGTTCCATAAACGACGGTGAATATAGCCGTGTTGGCTCCGATTCCCAGCGCCAGCGTCAGCACTGCCGTGAGTGTGAACACAGGCGCCTTGATCAACTGCCGGATTGCATACCGCAAATTCTGAAGCAGGGTTTCCATCGATGCCTCCAGTGAATGGATTGTCTGAGCCACAACGCTTTCGTGAGCTTTTGTAACAGTCGTCCATCGGCCCACCCACGGAGGCATGGAACCTGTGTCGACCAAAGCTCACGCTGACTTGCTATCCCCGCGAAGCGGGGGCTAAACTTGCTGAATCTGGTCCAAAAATTTGGACTCCTTTCCAGGAATGTTTCACCAGAAAACCCTTCAAGCACAGACCCTTGTCCTCAACCAGCTAGCTGGATCGATCCCCGTCCGAATGTTACCCATCATAGTGTTACTAGTCGTAACATACAACTGGCAAGGCTGTGGAAAGTCAACTTTTTGGCAATTTTTTCTTATTCGAGTGTTCTCTCCCGGCCGCCCACTGCGTGCTCCGTAGGGAATCTACGAATGATCGGGGTGGCCGGCTCAACATTTCTCTTCTATAGACAACTCAGCCCTACCGAATGTTCCCGATCAAAACGGAATCGCCCACCAACCGGTCTGTATCCCTCTTCCAACGCCAAAGAAGCGTCGAAGCGATCACGATCAGCGCCACCGTGAGCCCGATCCAGAGCCCATAAATCCCCCATTTGAAGACGAAGCAGAGCGTCAGCCCCAACGGCAGGCCAAACGCCCAATACCCCACCAGGTTGGCCACCATAGGCGACCGCGTCTCTCCCAACCCTCGCAGCGACCCAGTCGACACAATCTGAATTCCATCGAAGATCTGAAACACCGCGGCAAGCCCCAGCAGCCCCGGACCCACAGCCATCACCTGCGCATCGGTAGTAAAGAGCGCAATCAACGGCCCAGGCGCCACCAAGAACAACACTGCGGCCATCAGCATGAATCCCGTCCCAAGAGCAAGGGCCAGCCAACCCGCGCGTCTGGCCTTCGCCGCATCGCCTGCACCCACCGCATGCCCCACGCTCACCGCCGCAGCCGCCGATACGCCCAGCGGCACCATGTAGGTCAAAGCCGCATAGTTCAGAGCAATCTGGTGCGTTGCCAGAGCTACTGGAGTGAGCCATCCGGCAGCCAGCGTCGCCCCATTCCACGCACCCACCTCCAGCACAATCTGCCCCGCCGCCGGAGCGCCTAAACGGACCAGCTGTCTCAATTTCTCCAGACTTGGCCCAGCCCAATGCTTGAAAAGCGGATGGCCACGTTTCCGCTCATAGCGCCACGCAAACCCCACCAGCGCCAGCGCCATAAACAGCCTTGCAATCACAGTTGAAAGGGCCGATCCATCCACGCCCATAGCCGGCATGCCCAGCTTGCCGTAGATCAGCACCCAGTTTCCCAGCCAGTTCAGCAGGTTGGCGCCCACAAACGTGACCGTCACCACGCGGACCTGCCCCACGCCCTGAAGATAGCGCCGCGTGCCCCCATAAATCAGCAGCGGAAGCGTCCCCCAATTCAACACCCGCAGATAGCTCGCCGCCGGTCCCGCAACTTCTGGACTGATCCCGAAGCGCGCATACCCAAAGCTCGCCAGCCAAACCGACACCATCACCACAGGCGTGACAATCGCCGCCAGGTAAAGCCCCTGCGCCAGCCAGCGATGACACCCGTCATAATCCTTCCGCCCATAGGCCTGCGCAACCAGCGTATCCAATCCAAGCAGCAGCCCGATCCCAAACAGCGAAGGCGTATAGCAAACCGCATTGCCCAGCGCCACGGCGCCAATCGCCGCCGGCCCCAGCCTGCCCACCATAATGGTGTCCACAACGCCCTGGGCCATCCACCCCAGTTCGCTCAGCACCACCGGAACCGCCAGCGCCACCATTGCGCGCAGTTCCAGTTTCCACTCTGGATTCTTGAGGCCCATCTCTCCAATCTAACCGCAGCGTGCTTGAGCCGTACACAGCGCTTCCTCATCGCTGGCGCAATCGCATTCGAAGTTCGCTCGAGCGAAGAAGGGCACGGGCTTCACAGTCCGCGGAAAAAGTCGAAATCGTGAAGGGTACGGGCTTCAGCCCGTACGTATAGCCTGAAATACCAACCTGGGCTTTAGAACTTATCCGTAATTAAGTAGCGCCGACCTCCAGGTCGGCTGTCGCGTGGGCCTCCTGGCTCACGCACCTACCTGGCGCCGCGGACGCCGCCACTACATGCCCCGATCTGGAGGAGGAAGCGACTGACGAGTTCTCCAGCCGCTCGTCATTGCGCCTTGTAAACGTAGTCGTTGTAGAGCGTCACCCCATTGAGAATCGTATAGAGCCGCGCATAAATCGTCTCTCCGTTGGTTGGAAGCCCAGTCGCGGTAGCGGAAGTGCCTGCTCTATGACCCGAAAAATAGAGGTCATAGCCCCCAGGCGCGACCGCGCTCAGGTGGAGATCGTACTGCGAAACAGCGGTACCGGCCGACCATGTGAACTTTACGCTGGTGGCCGTCAATGTTGAACTCGGAGCCGGGGAGAGGAGCTTGGCTATTGACGCCGCGGTGTAGGTGGAATCGATGTAAACAGTAACTCCGTTGACAATCGTATAGAGCCGCGCATAGATTTTTTCTCCGTTCGTCGGAAGACCATTCACGGTCGTAGATGTGCCTGCTATGTGACCCGAAAAGTAGAGTTCAAAGCCGCCAGGCGCGACAGCACTCAGGTGGAGATCGTATTGCGAACCCGCGGTTCCGGCCGACCAGGTGAAACTCACACTATTGGAGGTCAACGTTGAACTCGGAGCCGGAGAGGTGACCTTGGCTGACGAGACCGAAATCGCGGTGTAGGTGTAATCGTTGTAGAACGTGACTCCATTGAGAATCGTATAGAGCCGCGCGTAAATCTTTTCTCCGTTGGTTGGAAGCCCAGTCGCGGTCGTAGAAGTGCCGGTTATATGACCCGATAGATAGAGGTCATAGCCGCCAGGCGCCACGGCGCTCAAGTGGAGATCGTACTGCGAAACAGCACTCCCGGCCGACCAGGTGAACTTTACGCTGTTAGACGTCAGCGTTGAACTCGGAGCCGGAGAGGTGAGCGTGGCTAACAATACCGACATCGCCTTGAAAGTGTAATCGTTGTAGACCGTAGCTCCGTTGATGATCGAATAGAGCCGTGCATAGATCGTTTCTCCGTTGCTCGGAAGCCCATTCACAGTCACCGATGTGCCCGTTATGTGACCCGATACATAGAGGTCATAGCCCCCAGGCGCGACCGCACTCAGGTGCAGATCGTATGCCGAAACACCACCCACGGCCGACCACGTGAACTTTATGCTGGTGCCAGTCAACGTGCTCCCCGGTGTGGGAGACGTGAGTACAGCAGTGGGGCTGACGCCCGTTCCGCTCAACGGGATGCTCTGTGTAGATCCGCTGATATTGAGGGCATTATCCGTCAAGACAAGTGGCCCACTCAGCGAACCCACAACTGTCGGAGAGAAGCTGATGGGAAGCAGACAGGATTCACCCGCGGCCAAGGCTCCGGGCGAAGAGGAGCTGGAGCTGATCAGAGTGCAAGCCGAGGCCACGCTGCTGTTGAGCGTAAAGTTCGTGGAAATGCTGGGATTGTTTCCGGTCGATGGAATGGGGAAGGATAGAGCGGCGTTGCCATCGTTGACGAGCGTGATCGTTTGCGGGCTGTCGCTGCTGGTCGAGCCAACGGCGGTTTGGGCGAAGGTCAGGCTCGGCGGATCGGCGAAGTCCTCTTTCAATACCCGGTTATTGTCGCTATCTGGGATGAAGACATTGCCGCTGCCGTCCAATGCGACCCATCCGGGGTAAAGCAGGCCGTTGTTGGCATAGTTTGCGACAACGCTCTCGGTGTAGTTGCCCGCCCATGGTGTCTCCTTCAACACCCGGTTACTGCCGTAATCGGCAATATAGACGTTGCCGCTGCCGTCCACCGCGACCCCATAGGGCTCATTCAGGCCGCTGCTTGCGACAATACTCTGGGTGTAGCTGCCCGCCGAAAACGTTTCCTTCAACACCAGGTTGATGCTCCAGTCAGCAATATAAACGTTGCCGCTGCCGTCCACCGCAACCCCAGTAGGCCACATCAGTCCACCGGTTGCAGAGCCTGCGACAACGCTCTGGGTGTAGCCGCCCGCCGATGGCGTCTCCTTCAACACTTGGTTGATGCTCCAATCGGCAATATAGAGGTTGCCGCCGCCGTCCACCGCGACACCTTGGGGATTAGACAGGCCATTGTTTGCAGCGTTTGCGACAACGCTCTGGGTATAGCCCCCCGATGAACGCGTCTCCTTCAGCACACTTCCATTCTCGGGATCGGCAATATAGACGTTGCCGCTGGCGTCCACCGCAACCCCAACAGGGTATTTCAGGCCGTTTGCTGCGTTTGCGACAACGCTCTGGTTGTAGCTGCCCGCCGAAAGCGTCTCCTTCAATACCTGGTTATTCGAGGAATCGGCAATATAGATGTTGCCGCCGCCGTCCACTGCGATCCCTTGGGGAGTGTCCAGACCGTTGGTTGCGGCGTTTGCGACAACGCTCTGGGTTCCGGGCAGGAAGGTCACCTGTGGGCCGACGCCAGTGCCTTGCACATACCCGATTGCCAGCACATTCCCTGAGCCATCGAGCAGCTCCGCAGCGCCGTACCGCGTCCCGGCGAACTTGGGCTTGAAGCTCACATCCACCGTGCAGGATTGTCCGGCCGTATATGCAGTTCCCGCCTTGCAGGTTCCCGATCCAGCGTCAGTGAAATCGAGATTCGGCGCCCCCTCTGTCACCACCGCCGTCGAGCCCAGCGTGCCCGCCTTGTCGAAA
>Ga0302320_10026670_pt1 | contig 11176 bp, 12 predicted proteins | sample Bog_T0_3_FD_202130 | JGI IMG/M metagenome (GOLD analysis project Ga0302320, IMG submission 202130) | Peat permafrost microbial communities from Stordalen Mire near Abisko, Sweden - Bog_T0_3 | ecosystem: Environmental > Terrestrial > Soil > Wetlands > Peat | place: Sweden: Abisko, Stordalen Mire... | reverse complement strand
ACTACGAACGACTGGCCAAAACCCTCGCTGGCCTCCACTACCTCGCATTCGCCATTCTCATGCTTGCAAATCTGGCACGGCAACTCACGCAAAGTTAATAACTGGCTCTAGTCAAGAAAATGCGACCGAATATGCTTTACGGCGATCTCTTTTACAGTGAGCGGTTTTGCCTCTGCGCAGAAGCGCTGGAAAGCCTGCCGCTTACGCAAGAGGAATTTCGATCAGATGAAGCCATTGAAGCGTTACTCCGCCCTATTGTGCTTGTTAGCTTCCACCGCGCTGGCCGCCCAACAGCCCGGCCCCGCGCCCCCCAATGTTCCCCATCCCACCACTGCGGCGGAAGCGCCGAACAGCGATACCAGCTACATCGATGCCCAGGGAGCGGCGCATGTAACGCGCGTGGTTCCGGTGCCTGCCGCCCTCAGCTTCCAATCGCGCTATTTTCTGAGCCGCGTCCTTCCGGATCAGGGGCCGCCCGAGCCGCTTGAGCTGCGCCGCAAGCAGACGGACGAGTATACGGCGCATGCTCGCGCGGAATGGGACCAGGTGTGTCCCAACAAACTAGTTGAAGACAAGATCGCAGGCGTACCCGTGCGCATTGTTACGCCGGAGGGGATGCCGGAAGCCAATAAGGATAAGGTGCTTCTGGATTTGCACGGAGGTGGCTTCGACTCCGACTCGGGCTCCTATACCGAGTCGATTCCGATTGCGGGTTTCACTAAAATCAAGGTCGTGGCCGTGCTGTACCGTCTTGCGCCCGAGCATCCTTTCCCGGCGGCCGTGGACGACTCGGTGGCCGTCTACAAGGAACTGCTGAAGACCTACAAGCCTGAACATATCGTCATTTACGGGACTTCCGCGGGAGCGATTCTTACCGCAGAGGCGGCCGCGAAACTGAAGCAACTGGGATTGCCCATGCCGGCGGCGCTGGGCATCTTCAGCGGCATGGGGGATTTTGCGCGGGACGGCGACTCGATCAGCTTGTTTTCGCTGCGCGGCTTGTCTGGGCACCTTGACCCTCCGCGGACCGGCCCTCACGATTCTAACTATGTGGCGACGACCGACCCCAAAGATCCGATCCTGTCGCCGATTTATTCCGACCTGCATGGGATGCCGCCCACGCTGTTTATCACCAGCGGACGGGATCTGCTGCTGAGCGGCACGGTCAACCTGCACCGGGCTTTCTTGAGCGCGGGCGTGGATGCGCGGCTGGTGGTTTTCGACGCGCTGCCGCACGCCTTTTGGTATAGCTCGCTGCTGCCCGAAGGGCTTGAGGCGAACCACATCATGGCGGATTTCTTTGTTAGAGCGTTGGGGAAGTAAAAGCCGCGAACGTCGAGCCTACGTCAACCAAAGAGGGCGGCAAGCTTGGGAAAAGCAGCAGCAACGGCGTCTTCCTGAAAAGGCTCGCCGGTGGGTAAATCGTCTGGAAATCGGTCGGAGCGATCTCGGCGGGGGTCATCCATGCGCCTCTTTTTCGCAACTTCCACGGCGACATATTCCAGGAGCTCATTCTCCACTTCCGGGTTGTCGACAAACGGGCCCAATTCGTCGGGGTTATTCACAGCTATCTCAAACACTCTTTTTCCCTTGCCTATGATCCAAGAGCGAAAGTAGTGGAAGCTGTCATCGCTCATACCACCTGCGATTAGGTAGCCGGCGCCCCATAACCGCCAGTCGTTCAAGTCGCAGAGCTTTTCGTAAAACATCTGGCCAAACGCCATAACATCGTCGTCGCCGAGCTTATCTAATATTTTGCGCAATTGCTCCGGATCTGCCGATTCGGAACTGCCGGCCCGAGCTTGATCTACCAAGCCCCAAAACTGTTCGTCGTTCATGTTTGTCGAACTCCTGTTGAGGAAATTTAACAGCCTGTGTGATCTCTCGAATCGTTCTCTTCCGGGATCGGAGTCACTGGAATCTGCAAGGCGGAGTTGAAGCGCGGAAAGAACTCGAAGGCCGCGGCCACGGCGGTGAGCTCGACGATCTCTTGAAAACTGAAATGCGCATTGATCGCGGCGAAAGCCTTTTCGTCGATGGCGTGGCCCGAGCCGTGCAGCAGGCTGGCGTAGCGGAAGCCTGCCTTTTCTTTTTCGGTGAAGGGACCGGTTTCAAACGCGTCCGACTCGAAGGCGTCCAGACTTGCGACTTGCTCCGCCGTTGCGCCGCGCAGCCGGGCCAGGCGGCGGTGAGCGCTGACGCAGTAGTCGCACTGGTTGAGCGCAGCCACGCGGGTGGCAATCAGCTCCTTGTACCAGCCTGCCAGCGCGCCTTCGCCCATGAGCGGCTTGAGCAGCGCGGCAATGCCCAGCACCAGTTCCGGCGCATTAGCCAGCGCTTTGAACATGTTGGGCACTACGCCGCGGTCGGCATACAGCTTGTCGTAAAGAACGGCCACCTCGGCGGGGACCCCTTCCCGCTCCACGAGTGGAACGCGGGCTTCAAGAGAGGATTCAGCGTGCATAAATACTCCGAAAAGGATTTCCACCAGTGTAAATCCGAAGACTGTGCAACGCATTCCCGAAATTGAACTGGCAGAAGAAGCGGGAATGAGCGACCTGCAAACCGCAAATTCGGACAGGTTTTCGTTGGAGCGCCTATCCCTTCCGGCATAGGGTGCAGGCAGGGCGGTTGCGGGGGACCAGCGCTTTAACCGCGCTGGGCCTCGGCGATCGAGCGGCGCGGATGGCGGAAGAAGCAAGAGCACCAGTTCCCGGTGGTGGATTGACGGGCGGATTAGCCGGCCGATTGACCGAGGTGGCGTTAGCCTGCAAGCGAATGCTGGACGAGAACCCGCGGCAGCCCAAGGCGCTGGCGGCACTGAGCCTGGTGGCGCTGGCTAGCCGCCAGTACGATGCTGCGGTCAGGATGGCGGAAGCGGCTGTGGCTGTTGCGCCGGAGATGGTGACAGCTTGGGTGGCGCTGGGCCAGGCGCTCAAGGCAGCCGGTCGAAGCGCCGAGGCGGAGCGCGCCTATGGCGAGGCCATCCGCTGCGATGGGATGAATCCGCTGGCGCGGATGGGGCTGGGCGAGCTAAGGCTGGCCAGCAGCCGTCCAGACGATGCAGCAAAGGAGTTTGAGCTGGCCCTGCAACGGCAGCCCACGCTTGCGCCCGCCCAACTGGGCCTGGGCAACGCCCTGGCGCTGATGGGACGGAATGCGGAGGCTCTGGAGCGCTATGAGCAGGTGATCGCGCTGCGGCCCGGTTTGGCCGAGGCTGAGTTTGCCGCCGGCTTTGTGCTGGCCCGTATGGGAAATCCGAAGCAGGCCGAAATCCGCTATCGGCGAGCGCTCGTGCGGCGGCCAGATTTTGCCGCTGCCTGGATGAACCTGGGCAGCCTGTTGCGCGAGCAGGGGCGCGAAGTGTTTGCCGAAGCGGCTTTGCAGCGGGCTGTCGAGTTGCGCCCCGATCTGATTGCCGGCTGGATCAACCTGGCGATTCTGGAGCGGGAACGGCGCCGGCCCGTCGAGGAGGAAGCGCACCTGCGCAAGGCGCTGGCGCTGAATCCCGAGCAGGTGGAGACGCTGGTAGCCTGGTGCCAGTTTCGCGCGGCGGAGCGGGATATGGCTGGCGCATGGGAATGGCTGCACTGGGCTTTGGCGCGTGAGCCGGACCATGCCGAGGCGGTGAATATGCACGGCATCCTGCTCCACGACGAGGGCCGTTTTGCCGAGGCGATCGAGGTGTTTGAGCGGGCCGAGGCGCTGGGCAACCGGGGCGCGGCTTCCAATCGCGGAAACTCCCTGCTGGAGCTGGGGCGGACGAAGGAGGCTCTGCAAGCGCACCGGATGGCGTCCGAGCGCGATCCAACCCACCCCGGCTCGCAGTACAATCTCGCGCTCACGCAGCTTCGGCTGGGCGAGTGGCCGCAAGGCTGGCAGTCGTATGAGGCGCGCTGGCGCTTCCGCGAGGTGCATCGCGGCCCGCGTATCTTTAGCCAGCCCCGGTGGCAGGGCGAGCCGCTGGAGGGCCGCCGGGTGCTTCTCCACGCAGAGCAGGGACTGGGAGACACGATCCAATTTTGCCGCTACGCGACCCTGGTTGCCGCGCGCGGCGGAACGGCCATCCTCCAGGTGCAGGCGCCGGTCGAGCGGCTCATGCGCTCGCTGGCCGTGGTCCGCGCCGGGCAGGCCGAGGTTGCGCAACTGGGCGTTCACAGCGGAGAATTGCCGGAGTTCGACTCAAACTTCGATCTGGAATGCCCGCTGCTGAGCCTGCCCGCGGTCTTTGGAACTACCGTCGAGACAGTTCCCTGGCCGGGCGCTTATCTTGGAGCCGACCCGGCGCATGCGTTTGAGAAGCAGGCGCAAACACCCCACGCGCGGCTGAGCACGCATTCCAATCCCGGCTTTGCCCAGCGGCCGTTGCGCACGGGCCTGGCCTGGGCGGGGAATCCACGCTACAAGGCGGACGGCCAGCGGTCGATGACATTGAAGACCATGTTGCCCCTGCTGCGCATGCCCGGCATCAACTGGATCTCGCTGCAAAAAGGCGAGGCCGCGGGGCAGTTGGCAGGCTTGGCCGGCCATGTTTTTATCTGGGACGCTTCGAGCGCCGATAAGGATCTGGCCGAAACCGCGGCGCTGGTAGCGACGCTCGATCTGGTCGTCACCACCGATACCTGCATTGCCCATCTGGCTGGAGCCATGGGCAAGCCGGTCTGGATTCTATTGCCGCACCTTTCGGACTGGCGCTGGATGCAGCAGAGCGAGACGACGCCGTGGTATCCAACCGCCAGGCTCTTCCGACAGCGCAGCCCCGGCGACTGGGCCGGAGTGTTGCAGCGCGTGAGAGGAGAGCTGTGTCAGTTGCTCAATACGAGAAAAGATCGGGTGGTCCGCTGGACGCATATTCCGCCAGAGAACCTGTGTCTCTCTCCAGCTTGAGCGATGGATCAAGGTCTCAAACAAAATCAAAAATAGTTCTTGACACAACGAAACTCTATAAAGTAGAGTGCTCTATATGAAAACAAGATCTGCAACGCAACCGTACGATCCGATCCCGCTCGAAGTTGCCTCGCTGGTCAAGCGCTTTGGCCAGATAACGGCCGTCGATGGCATCTCGATTGAGCTTCGCTCAGGAGAATGCCTGGGATTGCTGGGGCCAAACGGAGCGGGCAAGAGCACGCTGATCCGCTGTATCGTGGGCCGCGCACTTGCCGACGCGGGGAGCATTAGCGTCTTCGGATTTACTGTTGGTACGTCCGAGGCCCGTGAAGCTCTGGGATGGGTTCCGCAGGAACTGGCTCTCTATCCCCGGCTTACGTGCAGGGAAAATCTCGGCGCATTTGGCAGTTACCATGGGCTATCCGGCAGCAAGCTGGCGCAGTCCGTGGCGTGGTGCCTGGATTGGGCCGCGCTTGGCGATCGCGCCGGGGACCTGGTGAAGAACCTATCGGGCGGGATGAAGAGGCGGCTGAATATGGCGGCCGGCATCATCCACCGGCCCAGGGTTGTGCTGTTGGACGAACCAACCGTTGGCGTCGATCCGCAGTCGCGCAATCGTATCTTTGAGATGATCGAGGCCCTGCGCGCCGAAGGCACGGCGATCATCTATACGACTCACTATATGGAAGAGGCTGAGCGTCTTTGCGATCGCGTTGCCATCATCGATCACGGGCGCATCGTTGCGCAGGGCACAAACAGGGAGTTGATCCAGAGCTCCTTCGCCTCGCGCAGCCAGGTGCTGGCGCGCTTTGCCGGGCCGACCGACGAGATTGCGGCATGGGTCGAACGGCACGAAGGGCGGCTGGTTGATGGGGCAGCTGAGTTCACCATCGAGCAATCCACGCAGATTGCGGGCCTACTCGACGATGCGGCTAAAGCCGGCCTGGAGCTGGTTGACGTTTCACTGCGGCGGCCCAATCTGGAATCCGTTTTTCTGCACCTCACAGGAAGGGAGTTACGCGATTGATCGTCCCCATTGTTCGTACCGCTCTGATGGCCTTGCGCCGCGACCGTCCCGCGCTGGCCATGAGTTTCATTCTGCCGATTGGCTTCTTCAGCATCTTCGCCGTCATCTTTGGCGGCCAGCGCAATTCCACGCACAAGATCAATGTGATTCTGGTAGACCAGGACCGCAGCCGATCATCGCTTGAACTGGCAAGAGGGCTCGAGCGCGAGGACTCACTCGTCATCAGCACACGGCCTTCGTCCAAAGAGAAAGCCGCAGCGCCGCCGGATTACACAGCGGCAACGGCGGAAGCGGCGGTCAAGGCAGGCGATGCGCCGGTGGCGCTCATCATTCCCGCGGGCTTCGGGCAGAATCCTATCTCATTTGGCGGCAATCAGAACGGCCCAGCCATTCAACTGCTCAGCGATGCAAGCGACATGATTGCTCCGCAGATGGTTGGCGGCCTGTTGCAGAAGGCGGCTATGACCGCTATGCCGACGGCGATGGCCGAACAGGGAATGAAGTACACGGACCAATACATTGGCGGCTTTACGCCGGAACAGCGCAAGACGATGGATGCCAATCTGGGCTATTTGAGGAATATGGAAACAAAGGACAACGCCGATAGCTCAGCTTCGGCCGCCGGCTCCTCCGGCAGCGGAGGGCTTGTCGCTGTGAAAATGCGCTCGGTGGTCGGCGAAAACAAGAATGGCAATATGATTTCTTTCTACGCTGCGGGTATTGGCGTCATGTTTCTGCTCTTCACCGCCAGCAATTCAGCCGGGTCGCTGCTGGAAGAGGCAGAGAGCGGAACCCTGGACCGGGTGTTGAGTTCGCGGGTAACGATGACGACGCTGCTGGCTGGTAAGCTGGCATTCAACACCCTGCTGGCGTTTGCGCAACTGGTTGTCATGTTTCTTTGGGCCTGGGCTGTTTTCAAGCTCGATCTCTTCACGCACATTCCGGGCTTTGTGGTCATGGGCCTTTGCACAGCGTTTGCCGTGGCCGCCTTTGGAATGCTGCTCGCCAGCATCTGCCACACGCGGGCGCAACTGGGAGCGCTGTCCACGCTTGTGATCCTGATGATGTCTGCGATTGGCGGCAGCATGTTTCCCCGCTTCCTTATGCCGCCCGCCATGCAGAAGGCTGGCCTATTCACCATCAACGGCTGGGCGATCGACGGCTTTACCAAAGTGTTTTGGCGCGATCTTCCGGTGCAGGATCTGTGGCAGCAGGTCAGCGTTCTCCTGGCTGTAGGGATTGGGCTGTTCCTGATCGCTCGCAGGATTGCGCGCCGCTGGGAATTCGCTTGATGCACGGATGTAGTTGCTTCAGATTGCCCCGATCCGGGCCTAAAGGCCCAGTGTTCAAGGCTTGTTTTCAGGGGCATGAATGCCCCTGCTCCCTCCGCATAGGCGATCTACAACTGTAGGACTAGGAACCATCAAGGAGAACGACATGACCGCAAACGCTGAAGACCAGGAACTGAAAGACAGGCTGAGCCTGATTGAGACCATGATCGCCGAGGGCCGGCGCAGCACCGGAAGCTGGGGCTGGACCTTTGTATTCTGGGGCATTGCGTATTATGTCGCCATTGCCTGGACCGCCTGGAACCATTGGCCGTGGGCCTGGCTGGTTACGATGATGAGCGCGTGGGCGCTGTGCTGGGGCATTATCCGGAGCAAGCAAAAGAATCAGCTCAAGCGAAATCCGGGGACCACGATGGGCCGGGCGATCTTCTCCATCTGGATCGCCATGGGTGTGTCGATGGCTTTGTTGCTGCCTGCTCTGGGCTTCAGCGGCAGGTTCAATCAGCACGTTTTTGTGGCGGTGGTCGCCGCCATGCTGGGCGTTGCCAACGGAGCCTCCGGGATGATCATCCGGTGGAAGGCGCAGATTGCCGCCGCATTTGTCTGGTGGGCGGCTACCGTGGCTGCTTGCTTTGGCAGCGATAGCCAATGCACGATTGTATTTCTGGTTGCCATCTTCCTCTGCCAGATTGTCTTCGGCGGTTACGCGATGGTTTGCGAGGCTCGCTTGCGCAAGCAGAGGGGTGGCTCGAATGACTGAGCTGCCGGAGCTGAATCCTGTGATTCACGGGAAGCTGCGCCTGGCCTTGCTCTCGCTGCTGATTGGGGTCGAGGAGGCGGAGTTTACCTGGCTGCGCGCGAAGACCGGCTCGACCGACGGCAACCTCGGCGCGCAACTCTTGAAGCTGGAAGAAGCGGGTTACGTCGCAGTCGAAAAGAAATTTGTCCAGCGCAAGCCGCAGACACTCTACCGCATGACCGATGCCGGCCGCGAGGCGCTGACCGAGTACGTGCAGGCGCTGAAACAAATGCTGGGCGCGGCAATCGACGCATAGGTAATCAAGGAGACTCGCGATGAAAGACTTCCCCACTGCAAATCAACTCAGCGGCAGGGCAATAGGCTCAATGTTCTTCGCGGGCTTCGGAACGGGCTGGTTCTTCCTGGCGCTCGCCGCTAAACAGCGAATCACGTTCGCCACGGTTTCTGGCGTCCTGCTGGGCATGTCGATCTTGTTTCTGACCGCGTTCTACCTCTTGCGCCAGTCCAAGCGCTGGCCGCGCGTGCCCGACGATCCTGCCGTGCGCCGCGCCTTCGGCTGGATCAATGCCATTCAGTGGATCGCCGTTGCCATTGTGGCCTTCAGTTTCTCGAAGCTGCACGTCGACGCATACGTGATCTCTGCAATCGCCGCCATCATTGGCCTGCACCTGTTTCCTTTGGCGCGGCTCTTTCGTTATCCGCTGCACTATGGGACGGGAACCCTGTTGTTGGCGTGGGCCGTGGCCAGCGCAATGTTTGTACCAGTAGACCAAATGCAAGGCACGGCTGCGCTTGGAACAGGCATCATTCTGTGGCTGAGCGCGGTAGTTACGCTGGCGGTCGGGGTTAATGCGGCGCGACAGCCGGTTCCTGCGCAATCTGTTCCGTAGAAATGTCGAAGAGACGCGGCGGGTGGAAGGGCGCCAACTCAGGCTTCTGTGTGCAGATTCCTCCGCACACGCTCCATGATCCCCAGGTAGTAAGCCAGATTGTGGATGGTGTTCAGCGTTCCCGACAGCGACTCGCCCGCCTGCATGAGGTGGCGCAGATAGGCGCGGGTGTAGCGGCCGCAGACCATGCAGTTGCACGCTGGGTCAGGCGGGCCTTGGTCCTCCGCATATTTTTTGCCTTTGATGTTGATGCGGCCCTCACTTGTGAAGAGCAAGCCGTGGCGTGCGGCGCGGGTGGGCAGCACGCAGTCCATCATATCGACGCCCATGCGGGCATACTGCTCAATCTCATCGGGGTAGCCAACGCCCATCAGGTAGCGGGGTTTATCGGCGGGCAGCAGCGGCAGCACCTCGGCAATCATCTCCAGAGTCAGCGCGCGCGGCTCGCCCACGCTCAGCCCGCCAATGGCGTAACCGTCAAAATCCATCTCGACGAGGCGCTCCGCGCTCTCGCGGCGCAGATCCTTATAGGTTCCACCCTGGACGATGCCGAAAAGGGACTGCGTGCTGGATTCGTTCCCAGGTCCCCAAGTGCTAGGGACCTGGGGCGCCCCGAGGTCGTCGTGCCATACTACTTCGTCGCGCCACACCACTTCGTCGCGATGGGCGCGAAAGTGATCGAGCGACCGCCGCGCCCAGGCCATGGTGAGCCGGAGGCTCTCTTGCGCTCTGGCCCGGTCTGCCGGGTACTCCGTGCATTCGTCGAAGGCCATGGCGATGTCCGCGCCGAGGGCGATCTGCACGTCCATGGAATGCTCGGGCGTGAAGAAGTGGCTGCTGCCGTCGAGATGCGAGCGGAAGCGCACGCCCTCATCGGTGACCTTGCGCAACTGGCTCAGGCTGAAGACCTGAAAGCCGCCCGAGTCGGTGAGCATGGCCCGCGGCCAGCTGATGAACTTGTGCAGCCCGCCCATGCGGCGAATCGCCTCGTGGCCGGGGCGAAGGTAGAGGTGGTAGGTGTTGCCGAGGATGATTTCCGCGCCCAGGGTTTCAAGCACGTCCTGAGGAACGGCCTTGACCGTGCCGAGTGTGCCCACGGGCATAAAGACCGGCGTCTGCACGGTGCGATGAGGCAGGCGCAGCTCACCCCGCCGTCCGCCCGCTTCGCTTGCCGCTAGTATGTTGAATTCGAGAGCCACTCAACGATTCTACCGGGTACTCCAGGCATCGCTTTGACACAGAGCCACAGCGTCCGCATCGTTTGCGGTACCTTCGAGCAAATCTGCGAGCAACTGAGCGACTCTCTGTCCCCGGCGCGGCGCGATTGCATCAGCCGCGATCTCGTTGAGCGGGATCAGCACGAAAGCACGTTCGGCAAGACGTGGGTGGGGAATATTGAGGTCCGGCTCGCTGATTTCAAGATCGCCGAAGAGCAGAATATCCAGGTCCAGTGTGCGCGGACCGTTCGTGAAGCCAGCCGAACGATCGCGGCCAAACTCCTGCTCGATGGCCAGCAGGCCATCCAGCAGCGCTCGCGGGTCGAGATCGGTTTGCAGCGCCACCACGGCATTCACAAACCGGGGCTGCTCGGCAAACCCCACCGGCTCGGTGGAGTAAAGCGACGAACGGCAGATCAACTGCCCAAGCGAAGCCAGCCGCAATGCCGCCGCCGCCAGCGTATCTTCAGGCATCCCAGCCCAGCTTGCCAGGTTCCCGCCCATTCCGATGTACGCCGTGCGCATGATCTTCAGGGTAGCGCGACGATGCGCCGTGCGTCTTACGCCAACGCAAAACCCGCACTTTGCAGAATCTGTTTTGCATCGCGCGGGTCCACCTCGATCTCTCGCGCGTTCTCGGAAAATACATACGGCTTCCCGGTTCCAGCGCCCTTGATTTCGGCGGTTCCTTCGCCAAGGAAGCGCAGGCGAATGGGCCTCGGGGCCAGCCAGGCCTTAAACGCTTGACGTCTCTTTCCGCAGCAACTCATGGTTCTCTCCTGTCTGTTTCGCCTCTTGCGAAACCATCTCTTCAATCAGGCATGCAGCGCCTGAGAGTGCGAGCCACGCCGCGATTCGATTGGCGGGCTTGCGGGCCGCATAGAAAGCAAATGGAACTGCGACCCACACGCTGGCGCATTGGAAGCAGTCCATCAGTTCGCCCAGTTGGCTTTCTCCGAGTTTTTCGCGTACACGGGCAATGGCCTCGGCGGGGCCGTCCTCGCGCGCCAGCAGGTGAGTTACCCGCCAGGTTGCCAGGGCAGCCACGCCGAAGCGCAACAGAAACTTCATCCCGCTATTTTCTGCAGAATGCGACGAAGTCCTGG
>Ga0302320_10026668_pt1 | contig 11177 bp, 11 predicted proteins | sample Bog_T0_3_FD_202130 | JGI IMG/M metagenome (GOLD analysis project Ga0302320, IMG submission 202130) | Peat permafrost microbial communities from Stordalen Mire near Abisko, Sweden - Bog_T0_3 | ecosystem: Environmental > Terrestrial > Soil > Wetlands > Peat | place: Sweden: Abisko, Stordalen Mire... | reverse complement strand
ACATCCGGCTCAGGTAGGGAGCGTGGAATAATTGCGCTGTCGGGAACCCCGCGGATTTCGCTTCGGCCGTCATGGTGGCCACCGGCGCCATTTGCTTCCCCACCCGTTTATCGGCGCGTCGTTCCGCGGCCTCGATCACGGTTTGCGCTTCGGCGTAGCGTTGCTTGCCCAGAAGCCACCGAGGAGACTCCGGAAGGTACGCCAAAGCAGGCAGCGTCAGAATGCCAAGCGCGCCAATTCCGAACATGGCGCGCCAGCCCCACGAGAAGTTCGGCACGAGCCACAAGGCCGCGATGGGCACGAGAGCGAGACCGATAAAAGAAAATACGTTGACCCAACCAGTATAGCGGCCACGCATGGAGGCCGGCGCGAGCTCGCCGATATAGGTCGAAATGATCGCGATCTCGGCGCCAATTCCCATGCCGGTCACGAACCGCCAGACGACCATCGTCACGAGGCCATTGGAGAATGTCGCGCCAACACACCCGATCGAAAACAGCGCCGTCGCGAATGCGATACCAATTTTGCGGCCCGCGTAATCGGCGAGGTTGCCGTTGAGCCAGGCGCCGAGGATATAACCGGCCAGGCTGGCGGAAATCGGCCACGCCTGTTGCGCCGCGGTCAGATTGAACAGCTTACTGAATATCGGCAGACCGAACGCGACGTTCGTTATATCGAAAAACGCGACAAAATAACCCAGCCCAACGGACCAAAGAACGATCATCGGATAAGGCCAGATCGTCAACCGGTCGAGGCGTGCCGTCAACTCTGGGCCGGTGGCATTCATAACGTGTCTCCGATTTGTTTCCTGGACGCCCGCGAGACCACGGGCCGGCTGCTCTGGGTGCGGCCGGCCCCATGTCTTCAGACCGATCAGGTCTTCATCAGCCAGCCCGGCAGCTTGCAGGTGGCGACACCGTCCACCACCACTTCGCCGGTCTGCTTCGTCATGACGCAGTTGATCTTGGCGACATGTTTGGGCAGCAGCGCGGAGATCGTCACGACCAGAGTGACCGTGTCGTTGATGAACACCGGCGCGTGGAAGTTGATCAACTGGCTGAGATACACCGTTCCGAGGCCGGGCATGTTGGTGCCGCACACCTTGGAGATCATGCCAAACATGATTCCGCCATGGGCGATGCGCTGGCCGAATTTCGTCTTCTTGGCGAACGCGTCATCGACATGGATCTTGTTGTGGTCGCCGGTCAGATCGGCATAACCGCGGACCAGCTTGTCATCGATCAGTTGGTGATAGGTATAGCTTTGGCCGACAACGAAGTCGGCTGTTGCGGGTGGTTTAAGCGCGGCGGACATGGGCTGTTTTCCTTATACGTCATTGTGGCTCCGTTGCCGGAACCCGGTACCCTTCCCGTCATCGGGAAGGTGTCACGCGATCAGGCGATGCCCGCCGCGATGATTTTCTCGGGGAAGTCGTCCGGGGCATCCAGCAAAGTGGTCCCGGCGATGTCGCGGAACATCCGCGCCAGCGGAAGGGCGCCGGAGATATGTTTCGGCACGACCTCGCAGATTCCCATGCCACCTTCGATCTGGATGGCATCGACCAGCATCTTCGAACCGAACCGGCCGAGGAACAGCTTCACCATCGCGGCTTCGGGTTCGAACGGGGCGTTGTCCTCGATCAGCCGGGCGGCATGTTGAACACCAAGCCAGGCCACGTGGCTGTCGGACACGATCTCCGCCAGCAGCGTCTGGATCGCCTGTAGCCTGGCGATGGGATGACGGAACTGAACGCGGTGCTTCGCATAGTCAGCGGCATGCTCGGCCGCAGCCCGGGCGATGCCGACGGTTTGCGCGCCCTCGGCCACCGCGCCGGCCGAAAGGATCTGGCTTGCCATCCCCGAAGCATTGTGTTCCGAGCCCATGACGCCGGCTTCGGCCACCGCGACGCTTTTGAAAGTGAGATGCGCCACCGGACAGGCCTTGAGGCCCATCGTGTCGAGTCTCGGGCCAACCGCCAAGCCGCTCGTTCCGGCATCGACGATGAAACAGGTCAACCTCGTGTTATCGGGTTCGGGCCGGATGATGCCGAACACCAGATAGACATCGGCCGCGCCGGCGTTGCGCACGAACGCCTTGGTTCCGTTAAGGACGAAGCCGCCGCCCTGACGCGTCGCGAGCAGCGCATCGCCTCCAACGCCCAAAAATGGGCCGGTTTCCTGAATGGCGACCGCGCCAAGCTTTTCACCTTTGATCAGAGCGGGCAGATATTGTTTCTTCTGTGCCTCGCTGCCCCAATACGCGATGGCATAAACCGCCAGCGCGTGATTGTTGACAATCGATGCGATCGCCGGACAGGACCGCGACAAGGCCTGAATGACCTCGACATGACCGACGAAACCCGCGCCATCCACGCCGGATTGTTCCGGCGCCGCCAGACCGAGAAAATCCTGAGCCGCCAACTGGCCGATCAGCGATTTCGGGAACACCAGGCCACGATCCAGTTCCGCCGCGATCGGATCGAGAAACTCATCCGCGAACGCATGCGCGCGTTGCCCAAGCGCTTCCTGAGCTTTTGTCAGATAATAAGTCATTTCGCACCTACCTTCATTGCCGGAGCCGCCACTTTGGGTGGCGCGAGAACCGAGCGCGCGATCACCAGCCGCTGGATTTGATTGGTCCCCTCATAGATCTGCATGACCTTGGCATCGCGCATGAACTTGCCGAATTCCGAGGTATAGGCATGCGAACCCATCAGACGCATCGCCTGGGTCGTGACATTCATCGCGGACGCCGTGCCCAGGGTCTTGGCGATCGCCGATTCCGTGGAGAACGGTTTATTCGCCTCGCGCAGCCTCATGACGTGATGCTGGGCCTGCCGCGCACCTTCGATCTGGATCGCCATATCGGCCAACTCGAACTGCAACGTCTCTCCGGGATACGTTTTCGCGGGATAGCGCTGATGCAAATGCTTCACGCACTCATCGAGGCACCGTTGCGCCAGACCAACGGCGAGCGCGCCGATGGTCGGTCTGGCGACGTCGAGTGTCTCCATGGCGATCCGCATGCCGTCACCCTCCTTCCCAATCAGGTTGGCGGCGGGAACGCGCAGATCCTTCATCATGAAATACACGGTGTTGGAACTGCGCAGACCGAGCTTCTCTTCGCGGTCGCCCATGATGAAGCCGGGCATGGTGGGTTCGACGATGAACGCGCTGAGACCTTTCGCGCCCTTCGCGACATCGGTCGCCGCGAAGACGACCAGCACGGCGGCTACCCCGCCGTTGGTGATCCAGCATTTCGGGCCGTTCAGAATGTAGTCGTCACCGCTTTTCACCGCGGTCGCCTCGCCCGCACCGGCGTCGGAACCCGCCGCCGGTTCGGTCAACGCGAAGGCGCCAATTCCGGCGGTAAGCATCGGCTTGCAATAACGGCGCTTCTGGTCGTCGTTGCCGGCGATCAGCACCGATTCCATGCTGAGGATGCTGGCCCCCAGGGTCGTCGCCATCGCGCAACATCCGTAGCCCCATTCCTCCAACACCAGGGCCTGCGTCAGCGGGCTGTAGCCAAGGCCGCCGTATTCCTTCGGCACCGCCATCGCGAATATCTTGCTCGGTTTCGCGGCTTCCAGAAGATAGCCGTGGAATTCGCCGGACTTATCGTATTCCGCCGCGTGCGGAATGATGTTCTTCGCGACGAAGTCCTTCGCCGCCTGTTTGATCGCGGCCTGTTCGGAGTTCATGACTTATTCCCTTTGCTGGATGTGCCCTTGCTTTTCGCCGCGAGGATCGCTTGTAGTCCGCCCCATTTCGGTTGGAAGATGCCGGCCGGCATGGGTTTTGGTGTGCCCGTCATCAGCGGTTTGAATTCCATATGGGCGAGGATGTCCTTTTCGATGTCGATGCCCGGCGCGACTTCCGTGAGTGCGAGGTGACCGTCCTGAAGTTCGAACACCGCACGCTCGGTGATGAACAGAACGGGCTGCTTTACTTTTGTCGCATAAGCGCCGCTGAACGTGATCTGCTCGACCTTATTGACGTATTTCTTCGCTTTGCCTTCGTGCTTGATCGACAGCTTGCCATCCGCGGGAACCACTTTCAGCCCACCGGCTGTGAAACTTCCGCAATAAACGACCTTCTTCGCGTGTTGCGTGATGTCGATGAACCCGCCGCAGCCGACGAACTGGCCGTTGAATTTGCTGACGTTCACATTCCCGGTCGCATCCACCTGCGCCGCGCCAAGGAAGGCGATGTCGAGGCCGCCACCGTTATACCAATCGAATTGTACCTGCTGTTCGACATAGGCCTCGGCATCGAGCGACATGCCAAAATCATGCCCGCCCGCCGGAATCCCGCCGATCGTTCCGGCCTCGGTGGTCAGAGTCATCAGTCCGGAGACACCTTCCTCGGCCGCGACGTCAGCGACGCCTTCCGGGACACCAATGCCGAGATTGACGCTGCAACCTGGCACCAGTTCCATGGCCGCCCGGCGCGCGATGACCAGCCGTTCGGTCAAGGCCAACTCGGGAACGTCGCCCAGTGGCACCTTGATCGCGCCAGAATAGGCCAGATTGAACTCGGTCCCCGCCGATTGCCAATGATTTCCTGGGCCGGAAACAACGACGTGGTCGATCAGCACGCCCGGAACGCGAACCGACTTGGGATGCAGGGTGCCGGCCTTTACCACGTGTTCAACCTCGGCGATGACGATCCCACCGCAGTTTTTGGCCGCCTGCGCCAATGGAAGAGATTCCATGAGCGCGCCTTCGTCTTCGACCGTCAGATTGCCGTTCTCGTCCGCCAGGGTGCCGCGGATGATCGCGACGTCAACTTTGAAGCTTGGATAGAGCAGCCATTCCTGACCTTCCAGGTTGATGACCTTGACGATGTCCTTGGTGGTAATCTTGTTGAGTTTACCGCCTTCCAGCCGAGGATCGACGAACGTGTTCAGGCCGGTTTTCGTTATGAGTCCGGGACGGTGGGCGGCGATTTCGCGCCATAGCTGGGAGATAACGCCTTGCGGCAGGCAATATCCCTCGCAGCCGCCACTGAGGACCATCTTGGCGAAGTCGGGGGCCAGCGCGGTATGTCCGCCGACCCAACGGGCGATCATTCCAGGATGCGCGAAATGCTGCGGCCCTTTGGTCCCCCAGTCGCCGATGCCTGAAGCATGGACGAACGTGAGTTTGGCGGGGTGACCCGAGGCCAGGAACCGCTTCTCCATGGCGATCGCGAGTTCTTCCGGCCAACCGGCCAGGCCGAGGGCGGCGGCGCCCACGGCGGCGCCATCCTTTATCAGCGCGGCGGCGTCGCCGGCGGAAATCACTTTGGACATGCATCGTTCCTTTTTGACGTTCGGAGGATCAGGGGCGCGGATATTCCTGAGGATAAGGTCGCCGAAATCGGCCCGGATCGTCCCATATCAGGTATCAGACTGCGTTTCGCGCTGAACGGTCTGTCTGAACCGCATCGGACCCCTGGCCGTTCGAAAAACTAAGCACGGGCCAGGCAACCGCGACACCCTCGGAAACTACCTGGTTCGCCGCCGCGTGAGGTTATCCTGTCGTTACATGATGATACAATCTCGAGATCTGGTATGGGTAATTTCCGATCCTGGACTCGCGATGCGGCCGCTGGTTAGTGCGATGGTCTGACCGTCAGGCTTTGTCGCGGGGAGTCGATGGCGCGGGTCGGCCACTGACGGGTCGCACAAGGAGAAACTCATGAGTCATGCAAATGCGGCGATCGCCGAAGCGAACGTCCTGTACGAAAAGAAAGGTGTCATCGCTTATGTCACGATCAATCGGCCCAAAGTTCTGAACGCCCTCAATGGGCAGACGCTTGACGATCTCAGGGCGGCTTTCGAAAATGCCCGGGACGATGCCGTGATTCGAGGCGTGATCGTCACCGGCGCGGGTGAAAGGGCATTCATAGCCGGGGCTGACATTAACGAACTCGCGCGCCTTTCAGCGGTCGAAGCGAAGGCGGCGTCCCACAAGGGACACGCGCTGTTCGATCTGGTCGAGAATCTCGGTAAGCCCGTCATCGCCGCGGTCAATGGTTTTGCTCTGGGCGGTGGTTGCGAAACCGCGATGGCATGCACCATCAGACTGGCCACGGAGCACGCCAGGTTCGGCCAGCCTGAAGTTAAATTGGGTCTCATTCCGGGTTACGGCGGAACCCAGCGCCTGGCCAGGCTGATCGGCAAGGGGCGGGCACTGCAACTTATCCTGACCGGCGGCATGATGAACGCGCAAGAGGCGTACCGGATTGGCCTGGTCAACGAGATCGTTGCGGACGGCGGCCTGATCGCCCGGGCGGAAGCGATCATACAGGAGATCATCGCCAACGCGCCGCTCGCCGTCAGGTTCGCGATCGAGGCGGTGAACAAAGGACTTGAAACCAGCCAGGCGGAAGGCCTGGTCCTCGAAGGCTCGCTGTTCGCGATTTGCGCCGCGACCGAGGACAAGAAGGAAGGCACGTCGGCTTTTCTCGAAAAGCGCGCGGCGAAGTTCCGCGGCGTGTGAGGCGATTTGAGTATTTTTCGAGGCCGCACGCGTGAAACCGCCGCCAGCTATCGTCCATCTGGCGAAGGGCTTGGTCCATCGGCCTGCGGCTGCCCGCGTTTGACCCGACGCACCCTGGATCAACGACGGTCGTGAAACATCGTCTCACTTTGAAAGAAAACCCAATGGACAAGATCGATACGGTCGTCGCGGTGTTCGCGAACCACGAAGGCGCTGAGTCCGCGGTGAAAAAACTCTCCGCGGCGGGATTCGCGATGAAGGATCTCAGCCTGATCGGCAAGGGATATCATAGTGAGGAAAAGGTCGTCGGCTTTTACAACACCGGCGATCGGATCAAATTCTGGGGGAAATGGGGTGCTTTCTGGGGCGGCTTCTGGGGCTTGTTTTTTGGCGGCTTGTTCATTTCCATTCCCGTCATTGGCCACGTCGTCGTGCTCGGATACCTGGCCGCCGTGATCATCTCGGGGATCGAGAACGCGATCGTCGTTGGCGGGTTGAGCGCACTTGGCGCGGCGCTTTTCAGTGTCGGCATTCCGAAGAACAGCGTGCTTCAATATGAGACCGCGCTGAGCGCCGACGACTTTCTGGTGATGGCACACGGGACCGCCGAGGAAGTGGCACGGGCGAAGACCATCCTCGGGACCGCCAATCCCTTACAGATCGATATTCACGCGGGCACGACGGCAAACGCGCCTGTTCATGCGAGTGCCTGAACGCCAATCGCCGCTTATCCTGGGCATATCCGATTTTGTTTTTTCACGAGGTGTACCGTCATGGCATTCACGACGCTTTATATCGCCTTGCCGTTTGCTTTGATCGTTGGCCTCGCGTTGGTGACGGCGACCGTGAAGATACTGCGCGAATACGAGCGGGCGGTGGTCTTCACTCTCGGCCGGTTCCAGAAAGTCAAAGGCCCAGGGCTGGTACTGCTCATTCCGTTCGTGCAAGAAATGGTGCGAGTGGATTTACGGATCCAGGTCATCGAGATCCCGACCCAGGACGTGATCTCCCGCGATAACGTATCCATGAAGGTCGATGCCGTGCTCTACTTCAACGTCGTCAATCCCGAGCATGCCATCATCCAGGTGCAGGACTACCTTCCCGCGACCAACATGCTCGCTCAAACGACGCTGCGGGCGGTGCTGGGACAGCATGAACTCGATGAGATGTTATCGGAACGCAAGAAGCTGAGTACCGACGTGCAGAGCATCCTGGACGCGCAGACGGAGACCTGGGGGATTAAAGTCAGCAACGTCGAGATCCGGACCGTCGAGCTCACGGAAAATATGGTGCGTGCGATCGCCAAACAGGCAGAGGCGGAACGCGACAGGCGCGCCAAGATCATACATGCGGAGGCGGAGTTCCAGGCATCGCAAACCCTGACCAACGCCGCCAAGGTGCTATCGACCATTCCGGCGGCCATGCAGTTACGGTACTTGCAAACGCTGGCCGAGATCGGCGCGGAACAGAATTCCACGATCGTGTTCCCGATGCCAATCGATATCATCAAGCCGTTTCTGGAACTGCTGGAGAAAGCCGGCAAGGTACCGCGCGGCAACGGGGCCTTGCATATGCCGGAGATGGAGGATGCACCGCAAGCGTTATGACAACGCGACGGCAATTCGGTCCGGTACCGATTGGTATAACGATAAAGGAACAAAGTACGTGAAACGCTCCATTGTTTTAAGTTCCATCGCGGCTTGGTGCTGTCTCGGTCTGATGGCCCAGGGGTACGCGGCGCCGCCTGCCGTGACCGTCGCGGCGGCCAGCCCGGGTCCCGAGGTCAGTACGAACGCCGTGGCCGCTCCGGCGGAGGTGTGTTTGACCGATATCCGTACCTTCAGCGACCAGATGCAAAAGGACGGCTATTGGTTGGGCGGATCCGCCTATGGCTATGGCTATCCGCTCGACGGGTACGGGTATGGGTATGGCTATCCGATGGGCGGGTATCCGCCTGGGAACACGAACCTGTACCAGAACGCGCGGTCGGGGTATGAGGTCAGGAATCTCATTGCCTCCGCAAATATTCTCGGCCAGGCCGGCCAGCAGCAGACCTGCGAGGCGGTACTCGCCACAACGCGAGACATCTACAAGCGGTATGCGGCCGACGAGCACGGCCGGGGCGTGTCGACGCCCGATGGTCCGGATTGGCAGCGCCGGCAAATCGCCGGCGCGCTGCCGGTCGCCGGCAAAACGATGGCGTTTCGATCCGATCAGTTGCTCGACACGGACGTGCGCAATCCACAGAACCAGGGTCTTGGCAGCGTCCACGACATCGTCCTGGATCCGAAGACGGGCAAGATCGCCTATCTGATCGTCGCCCGCGGCGGGGTTTTCGGGTTTGACCGGAAATACGTCCCGATCCCCTGGAACGACTTCAAAATAACGCAGAACGCCAGCCTGCTCGTGCTCGATGCCGCGAAGCCCGCCATGGACGGCGCTCCCGAGGTGAATGACGACCAGTTCTCGGCCGCCGGCCACTTCGACCAGGAGAGTCAGAAGGTGGACGCGTATTGGGCGACGCATCTCGCGAACGGCAAATCCGGCGGTTGATCTCATTTTGAGTGTTCGAATGACGGAACACCCAACCTAACAGGAGCGGTCGATGTTGTGGACGGCATCGGGGATTAAAGGTTACGCGATTCAGGCGAGCGATGGGAAGATCGGTACTGTCTCCGACTTCCTGTTTGACGACGACAGTTGGCTGGTGCGCTGGCTGGTTGTCGATACCGGAACATGGCTTTCCGGCCGGAAGATTCTTTTGCCGCCCTTCGTCCTGGGGCACGCCGATCCGGCGACACGCGAATTCTCGGTCAGATTGACGATGGCGCAGGCCAAAGACAGTCCCGACGTCAACACGGAACGATCCGTTTCGCGACAGATGGAAAGCACCGTCTATGATTATTATGGTTGGCGCCCGTACTGGGGCTCCGGGTTTTACATGGGCGGCTACGGCTATGCGGGCGATGCCTGGACCGGATTGGCACCGCTGGCATCACGGCGGCACGAAGAGGAGATCGCGGCCAATCAGCGAAAAAATGACGACCCGCATCTGCGGAGCGTCGAGGCGGTTACCGGATATCATATCAACGCGAGCGACGGCGAGATCGGACATGTCGAGACCATGCTGGTGGACGATGCCGATTGGAGCATCCCCTACCTGATCGTCGATACGAAAAAATGGTGGCCCGCCAAAAAGGTCCTGATCTCTCCGGCGTCCGTGCATGACATCAACTGGTCGGACAGACTGGTGAACCTGGACGTCGATCGTCAGAAGATTAAAAGCAGCCCGGAGTATAATGAACTGGCAACGGTCGATCGAAATTATGAGCGGCGTTTCCGTGACCATTATGGCGGGATTGGGGTACTCGATCGGGCGTAATCATTGTCCGAAAGCCGGGTGGCGAATTCGATACGCCTGAACGGCGGCGTTGCCCGGGGTTGCCGGTGCCGCCGCCGAAGCGGCGCGTCTGAGTAGTTTCCGACTCTTTCGCCTATCCTCATACCCGTTATGAAAAGCAGCATGCCCAAAGCAAGGGCGAAGGCGCGCACCCGGGCGGGGTTGACCACGACAACGGGCAGGCCGGCGGCCGCGAACGAGGCGGCGGCGAGCGTTTCGTATCCACCGGTGGCTTCGATCCCGATGGCCTTTGGGGGCCAGCGGCCCGAGCCGCGCGGTCAGTTCGCCCAAACCGGCGGTGGTCCGGTCCACGGCGAACGCTTCTCCAGATGGGCGGATCGCCACATCCAGGCGGTCTTTGGAAACATCGATACCAACGACGACGGCGTCCATCTTGTCCCGTCCTTGCATAAGCGGGCTTCGCGCGCGGCCCTGGCGACTGTTCGGGTTCGATGGATCGGCGGACGAGGATCCTTGCTGTGGAACGGGCTTGGTGTCCCTGAGGGGGCTTGGTGTCCCTGAGGGGGCTCGGTCTCCCGTCCGCCATCGCATCGCCGACGTTACACGACATCGACGGGGTCAAGTTACAAGGGGGGACCCGTGCGGCGCGGAGTGCCCATCAAGAGGCTGGCGCAGCGGCGCGCGGGGGGTGCCTGTGGACCCACCGGTGCAAGCGGTGCGAGGAGATTGGTCAGTCTCTCCCGAAGCCGCGCGGTGGTTCGATCGTCTGCAGCTCAGTGAGGTCCAGATCGCAGATCGCCTGTAGTGCCTCGGCGAGCGGGCTGTCTCGCAGGTTATCCGGCAGGCTTTCCAGCCAGGCGGCGTATTCAATCTGAGCCTCCACGAGGCCCGTGACGTGATCGGTCCAGCGTCGAGCGCGACCGCGATGATCGGCCGGACGACGCACGCGGATCACCGTTTTTCCCGCCGCATGCGCGGCGCGGTAACGGGCCAGCCGATCGGCAGCCAATCCAGATGGGTTCCGATCCTCACGGCCACCGGAGCCTTGTTCGGTAAACGGGGTTGCGTGTCCCCGCAACCACCTAACGTGAATTGTGGCTCGACCCGTGCAAAGAAGGTGATGGTATCCATGTTGGTATTTCAAGCCCTCGGTGACTGAAAACCTTCTTTATTTCAGTGGTCTACGCGGTCCCATCGATTCCGCCCCTGGCACCATGGTTTTCAATGACGTGAAAGCATGACACTTCGGTGCGGTGATGCGCTTCAGGCCGCCTGAGCGTCGTTCAGGGGGCCGATTGCGCCGTCCGCCACTGTATATGGCTCCCGGAAGTA
>Ga0302320_10026667_pt1 | contig 11177 bp, 9 predicted proteins | sample Bog_T0_3_FD_202130 | JGI IMG/M metagenome (GOLD analysis project Ga0302320, IMG submission 202130) | Peat permafrost microbial communities from Stordalen Mire near Abisko, Sweden - Bog_T0_3 | ecosystem: Environmental > Terrestrial > Soil > Wetlands > Peat | place: Sweden: Abisko, Stordalen Mire... | reverse complement strand
CATCCGGATTGTAGATGCGAAGCTTGGCTTCAGACGAGGCGGATTTTTCCAAAGCCAGAATACCGTCCGAGCCGACGCCGGTATTGCGGTTACAAATACGGATAATATTTTGAGGTGTCAGCTTAAAGGAGACAGAGGCGGGATCCATGACGATATAGTCGTTTCCCAATCCGTGGGAGCGGACAAACTGGTTTTGGGTAAGCATGAAAGTCCTTTGAATTCCGGAAACGGTGAAACGCCTGGAGATTTAGACAATGGTTCTTCGCAACCAGAAAATTATAAAGTATCATAAAAATACTTAAAAGAAGAATCCCGCCACTCTGGCGGGCGATCCGGGTGATTTTTAAAGTTTGTGGCGAAAAATTTTCACTCACTCAGAAAACGGAAAACAAATATGGCTTCTTCCGCATTTTTAGCCAACCTTTCACAACTGGAAAGAGGCGATCAAGTTGTTATCAAGGAACATCTGCGCCGTTATGTTTCTTATTTCCGCGGTAAGAGCAAAGTCGTCGACCTGGGGTGCGGCAGGGGTGACTTTTTGGAACTGTTGAAAGAAGAAAAAATAGGCGCTTTCGGAGTGGAAGATAACCCCTCACTCGCGGCGCAGGCCCAAAAGCGCGGATTGACGGTCAAAAAGGCGAAAATCCAGTCCTTTCTGAAAAAATGCAAAGCCGGTAGTGTTGATGGTTTTTTTGTCAGTCACGTGGTGGAGCATCTGACGCCGAAGGAAATGCTGGAAGCGGCGGACGAAATGAAGCGGGTTTTGAAACGGGGAGGGATTCTGGTGCTGATTACTCCAAATCCGCTTTCCCTGGGAGTGATGACCCATTCTTTCTGGCGGGACCCCACCCATGTCAGGCCTTATCCCCTGGATTTTTTGGTCGAGTTGCTGGAATCCATGGGGTTTCAGGTTTTAGCTAAAGGCGAAACCTGCCTTGGGGTGAATAAATCCCTCATTCGGACTGCGGTGAGAAAAATTCGAAAATGGTTGGTTGGGGATTATTTTCGCGATCCGGATATCTATTTGGTTGTCCAAAAAAGTAAGTCTTAACCCTTTTTGCAAAACAGATTAGTGTAATTACGGTTTTGGACTGTGCATTGTTTTAAAATCTTTTCGACTTGGGCGGGACGCAGAGTTTTTTCCTTCTCTGAGACTTCAAAAATTTTAAATCCTATTTTTTTCAAGGTTCGCAGATAACTCAGCGGTGAATGGCCCGCCTGATTTATTCCGTAGGGCCAGAATTCGGTAATCAGCTTAAGCTGAGAGTTTTTCCTTATCAAAATTTTTAAACCTTCCAGGGCGCCAGCCTCTGAGCCTTGTATATCCATCTTGATGAAATTAATTTTTTTGTCTGTTTTTTTGAAAAAGTCATCCATCTTCACGGTTCGAATGGGAATAAAGGGGCGGCCGTCTTTGGAATCATAGAGCCTGTGATCGCCCCTGTTGGTTTTGTTTAAAAAAAGTTTCGCGGTTTTGGTTTTGTTTGAAACGGCCTTGTTTATCAGAGTCGCGTTGGTGTAACCGTTGCTCTCAACGTTTTTTTTCAGCAGGGCGAAGTTATCCGGATCCGGCTCAAAGGCATAAACTTTACCTTTAGGTCCCACCAGCTTAGCGGCCATCAGGGTGTAATAGCCGATATTGGCGCCGATATCCAAAACAGTCTGGCCTGGTTTGATTTCTTTTTTGAACAAAGCCGTTTCAAAAGGTTCGTAAACCTCATGGGTGGCCAGTTCCAAAGTATCCTGATTGTCCAGCCACATCCGATGGCCTTGTACCATGACGGATTTAGGTTTCAAAAGATGAAAAAGCCAATCGTAAACCGCGCGAATGGGTTTGATTTGTCCCAAACCGTGACCGCTAACGGCGCTGGCGGTTTTTTTGAGAAAGTTTAAAAAAGGATGGCGCAAAGGAACCTCATAAATTGATGGGGATGAGAGCCGTCACCGATCAAGCGACTTTGGGTTCCCGGGAGGCGTAAAGCCAAACGCCATAAATTAAAGCGGACATAATCCAAAGGCCCAGAAATCCAATCAGAGGATAAAACCAAGCAGGCTGGTATTTAAAATCCACCTGATGAGTTCCTGCGGTCAGATAGAGGGTGCGAAAAGCGTTATTGCCCGTATAAATTTCGGTCGGTTGTTCGTCCACATAGGCTTTCCAGCCGGGATAGACCATTTCGGAAAAAACGACCAGACTGTTCTTGTCCAGTTGAATGGAATAGGTTTGCCAATCCGTGTCGTCTTTTTGCAGGTGGTAGATGAGCTGGGCTTTTTCTTTCGGCAGACGGGCCGTGACTGAAACAGGAAGGGGTTTTTCAAAGAAAACCTGATTGGCCGGGTTGAAGTCGGGCAAGCCCAGCTTGTTTAAGAGCGAAAGATGATCGGGGTCAATTTGAATCTCGTTGGGCGCGTTCACATAGGACGACGGATTTTTTTTGAGATAAAGATGAGAGGTTTGCAGGTCCTCGTGAATGTAATCGGGCTGTTCTCCCTCGTTTTTTCCGAAAAGCATTCCATTGACCGCCAGAAGCTCCATTTGGTTTTTGATCCGTAATCCGTGAAGTTCTGTGAAAGTGCTCAGCACAATCGGGCTATAGCCCGCGAAATCCTTGATTTTTTCCGCGACAATCATATTTTCGGGAAAGGGTATGGCTTCCTGCTGGTTGGCGTTGTGAATCGGATAAAGTAAGCTGCGGTCAAAATAGTAACGGATATCGGTCGGTTCTTGATGAAGGCCCAAAAAGCTCGGAAAATTATCCTCGAAATTAAAGTTGGAGGAAGGTGCGGTTTTAAAACCGCTCCAGCCGGTTAGAAGAAGAGGCAGAACAAGAGCTGTCATGAGCATCCAACGGCCCAGTGTTTTCCAGGATTGGGTGGATCCCCAAAGAGTCATTCCGAATAAGCCTAAAAGAAGAGCGGTTATTTCGCGCCACGTTTGATCGGGTTTGGAAAAGCTAACTACTAACAAAAGTACAGCGTAAGCGCCAGCGGCCAATAGGAGCCCGGGCGATTTTCGTTTTTCGTCCAGGCGGCGCTCCATCGTTTGAAAGCCATAGGCCAAAAGTACGCATCCAAAAAGCACATAGCTTTCCACAAAACGGAAAGGCGCGCGGCTCAGATCTATCGTCGGCAGGTAATCGCAAAGCAGCCGATGCAGGGAAAAGAAACGGCCCCAGGCGGTCAGAACGGAAAAAATTCCGGCGGCCGAAATAAAGTAAAGAAACTTTTTTTCTTTTCGGCTAAAGGCGAAAAAGAAAAAGAAGGGCACCCAGACGCCGATATAGCCAAAGTCGGCCAAAAAGTCATTACCGTAGTTTACCTGGTCACTGATGACCTGAATCGCGTTTTCAATCGTGTCGCCCGGAGCTACTCCCAGTGTGGGAAAAAGAAATTCATAAGTGGTATAGGGCTTCATCGAAAAAGTGCCGTTGAAGTTATCGTAGGTTTGGCCCTGGGAGCGGCGGTTGGAAAGATCGGAAAATTCTTTGGCGGGAATCAAATGGACGAAAAGCGGCAGCGTTCCCCAAACGGCAAAGAGGAAGACAAGAGCTGTTTTTTTCCACGTGACTGGCGCCGCGGTGGGGTCGGTCGAGTGTTCGGGATGTTCCCTGAAAAATAAACGGAAAATGAAATAGGCCAGAGCCGTATAAAAAATCCAACTGGTTGATTGAAAAGACCCGCAATCAAAAATGACCGCGAACACTAATCCGGCGGCAAAAGCCCAGCGGGGCGCCCAGTGCTGGCGTAGTTTTTCGAGAGTCATCATCAAAACAGGGAACAGGGCGTAATCCGCCAGGATGTGTAAATGGATGATTTCCCACCAGAAAAATCCGGATAGGGCGTAAGTCATAGCTCCCACCCGGACCGCGTTGTCCGAAAGGTGCAGGGTCTTGAGCCAGGAATGCATGCCGGCGCCCGCGATAGCCATATGCAAAAAACAAAAAACGCTGATGCCGTAGGCTGTTGGCAAAAATAAAGTCAGGTAATTGAGCGGGTAACACATCATGCTGTTGGGATTGGCGAAAAAGGGCTGGCCGCCGTAAAGGTAAGGATTCCAAAGGGGGAAATGACCCTGCAAGAGCTGGTCCTTTAAGAACTGGCGGAAGGGGCCGAACTGATAGATTAAATCGTTGGCGTAATAGGCCTGGCCTAAAAACAGGCAGGGGAAAAAAGCGATCAGGGCCAAAAGCACATACAAACCATAGGGTTTAAGGGTTTTCACGCCGTGGGCGATGTTCATTTATCCTCCGACAGAAATTTTAGTTTATAAGCCTTCGCTGTCCATTGAACCTGGTAAACCTTCACGTTTTTAGCGGGTTTGTGCAGGGTGGTAAAGAGACCGGCGACCAAGCCGACGCCGTAAAAAGAATGGCGTAAAAAAATAAGAATAGGCACTTTAAAGACATCCATAAAACGGCGGTGCCAGGAAGCGGCTGAAATTCCGGTGATGATTGAGAGAGTTATAAAGAGGAAGAGGGGTATCCAAGCCCAAGGGGACTTTAAGAAATTAAGAAAAAGACAATTGATGTCGATGAGCCAGGGTAGCGCTAAAGCGATCAAATAAAACAAGAAGAAGGCCGGGGCCAGATGAATCAGGTCCGAGAGGCAGGGGTAAACTTTCATTTGCTGGGCGCGGCCCCGGCCATAGCGGAAAGCCTGAACGCAAAAGGCGCCAAGGCTTTTACGGCGGGAACGGTAGACTCCCGCGCGGGGGTCGTAAATCAGCCGGTAGCTTTTATGAAGCAGGCGGTTTAAAAATTCATTTTCCTCGTTGGGGTAAAGATCGGTGCGGAAGCCCCCTTCGGTCATAAAGGTTTTACGGTTGACCATCATGTTGCAAAGAATCAATTCTTTTTCGGTGGCTTCTCGGACCGAACCAATGGCGGCATAGCGGGAACGGACTTTGAAACTTCCCATCCAGGAAGCCAAGACCGCGTTGACGGTGCGCTCGAAAGAAATGGCGTCCGGCGGCACCAGGTTGGGTCCGCCCGCGACGGCGGTACGGCTGTCCTGAAAGTGGGAAATCAAATTGGGAATTTCACCGGGAATGGCCAGGCTGTCATCATCCAAAAAATAAACCAGCGGGGTTTTGCAGTGCTTGACCCCTAGGTTGCGCTGGTACGATGGATTTTGGCCAACGCAGACAAAAACAGCTTTGGGTTTTTCATGGGCGGGCAACTGGTTTAAGGCTTTCAGGGCGGCGATGTTTTTATCGGCGTTGATGGAGGCGATGACCACGCTGTAGTTCATGGGATTCACGATTTCTTGGAAATAAAAGAGCTGAGTTTTAAAGCCGAGGGCAGACCCAAAAGGGAGGCGAATATCGGGCCGACCAGAAGGGTTAGGATAGAAAAAGAGAGAAGCGCGGACGGAGCGACCTGGCCGCTGGAAAAAAGAATGAACAACGCCGCCTCCCTGGTGCCGAATCCCATGACCGAGATGGGAAGCAATTCTACCATAATGACCACGGGCAGCAGCAGCACGAGGGAGGAAAGACCGATGGGTAATCCTAAAGCTAAGGCGCAAAAGTAGGCCCGGACGGCGGTGACTTCCCAGGCGAGAAAAGAATAGAAGACGGGCAGAACCAGGCGCTGGGGCGGGTTAAATAATTCCTGTAAGCGGCTGTAAAACTCGCTTCCGTGGGTTTTGATATTTTCTGCCAGGGTTTTGGGGGCCAGGCTCAAGAGCAGGGGTTTGATATAGGCCCTCATCCATTCGGGGTGAAGAAACAAAAATAGTAGGCCGATACCCAGTAAAAGGCCCAAAAGGGCGGCTAAAGCGGGTATTTGGTTTTGCGACTGAATGACCAGATTGATCAAACCGATGGAAGCCAAAAGACCCAGGGTCAAAAGATCGTAAACCTTGTCGGACACATGAACGGAGAAAGCCGCAGGCAAAGAAAGCTTGCCCAACTTGCTTAAGCCGAATACCCGAACCACGTCGCCCAGCTTGCCCGGGGTGACGGTCGAAAGGGGCTGGCCGGAAAGATAAATCGAAACTCCTTCCGAGTACTTTAACGGCGATTTTAACCGAGAGGCTAGGCAATGAAGACGCAGACCCTTCAATAAAATTTCAGGCAGAGCGAAAAGAAAAGCCGCGGCCAGCCAATAAAGGTTGGCATGTTCCAAAACGTCCCAGGTAGTGGGCAGGTTTACTTTTTTGATCAAGAGATAGAAAAATAAGCCCACACCGATTAAAAAGGCGAAATGAGAAAGGCGTTTCATTTTTTTAACAGTTCCTTTTCCAAATCTTTCACGCAGTTTTTCCAGTCCCACTTTTTCAATAACCCGGTTGAAGGGGAGACGGTTCTTTTCGATTTCAGGGTTTTGACAATGGCCTTGGAAAAAGCGGCCGGGGTTGCCTCGCTCAAAACGACGCTGTCGTTCAAGTGAACGCTTTCACCCACGCGGGTGGCGATGACGGGCCTGCCGCAAACCAGGGCTTCCCGAAGCTTCATGGAGGCGCGGTGGTGGTTGACCGGCGTGTCAGAATAATAAACCAATGTCAGGTCTGAAATTTTAAGGCAGGCCGCGACCTGGGAAATGGTGATCAGGCCCGTGAAGTGAACCGAAGGCTCAATGCCCAAGTCCCTCGTTATTTTTTTAAAATGGTTTTCATCTGGTCCTCCGCCCGCGATCAGCAGCTGGGCATGGGGCACTTGGTGAAGCACTTCCTTAAAAGCGTAAAGGGCTGGTTCCAAATCGCAGGCCACGTTCAGATGGGCGGTGAAGACCAGAATGGGTTTTCGGGGTTTGGCTTTGTAAAGCGCCGCGGCTTTAGTTGGTAAATTTTCGGGGTTTAAAGGTTTCTTGTTGAAAACCGTTTCGTTGACGCCCTGGGGCAGTTGAATGGTTTTGTGGGAGTCGACTTTAAAAAAATCCAAAAGCGATTCCTTCAGTTTGGGATTGTGATAAGTCACCCAATCGGCCCGTTTGGGCCAGGGCATTTGAAGCCATTCGTGAATAGTTCGGAAAAGCCCTTCGCTGTAAGCGAAGTCCAAATCGTCCACGTCGATGACCGTTTTGGCGCCGAGTATTTTTTGCCAGAGCATAGCGGGGATGACGGTGGGGTATGGCTTGACAGCCAGCACTATTTGGTGCCGGGTAAAAACGGTTTTCCAAAAATAATAGGGGCAGGACAGCGCCATGTCGATCCAGCCGGGCAAAGTCGGCAGGGGTTTTACAAATTGAACGCGGTGGCCCCTTTGCTTCAGGGCTTCGGCGATATAAAAGGCCCGTAAGGCGCTGCCCGTGCCCCAGCCCTTGGCGGACAGGACGAGGATAGATAAGGTTTGGGTAGGCGTCGTAGTTCTTTTCATGGGTGGAGATTTTAAGGGCAGATGGGGGCGCTAGGCCACATTTCAATTGGCTAAATGAGGCCCAAAAAACGCTTCACGTGGCGGATAAGGCCTATATTTCGCGGACGAAACTCGGGTATGGGGGCAGGTACAGTCAATTGAAGCTGGAAAAACCATGAGTTTAGGGATTAACCAAATTACCGGAAGTTTTATCCAGTTTGTCCAGTTCGGCATCCACGTCTTTGAGTACCAGTCCAGCGATGATCATAGTTTGCCGGCCGCCTAAAATAATATCAATATGAAGATCCCGGGCTGTTGTTTTAAGAAAGCCTTTATTCATTGTGTTTAAAGGGTTGAAAAAAATGCTTTGGTAATTTTTGACGGCCTGTTCCAAAGAATTGAGCCGGAAAGTTAAGTCGTCAATTTCTTCAGCCAGTTTAATATTGGTCAAAGTTTGGTATTTGATTTGGGAAGTGGATTGAAAGTAATTCAGGTTCAAATTGTTCATGGTAATCGAAGGGTTTTTAACATCAATAATTCCATTCATGATTTTGAGGTTATCCTCCAGGGACTTTTTAAATCCCTCCAACAGGATTCGCTCCTGCTCACTTTTGATTTTTAATTCATGAGCATGCTGGTTGTAAGCCTGAATGGTATAAACCGTCAGTCCGGCAAAGATCGCCAGAATTCCGCCCACAAAAGCGCCAATAACCGAATGCCAAAAGCCCTTGTCGGCCATCTGTTCCTGTAGCCAGGTTTTGGGCGGGGCTGTCGGGACAACTGGGGGTGGGGGTAGTTCGACTTTTTTTATTCTTGGCATTTTAGATTCCATTCTTTGTTTTGTGATTTTTTTAATTACCAAAATCTTCCGGCATCAGGTCATTTTTATAATTATCAAACCAATTTTTTTTACCGTTAGGAACCTTTTTGTTATCGTCATATAAAAGTTGACTTTTTTTATTCCTTTGATGGGATAAGTCTGTGTTTCCTTTTGAAGATTCGATGTTTGCTAAATATATGCAAAATAAACTCTTGGCTTCATTGTCTATCTTTTCATCATTTATAAGATGGGGAAGAATTTGAGTAAGATCGTTTATTTTTAAAATTTTAAGTAATCCGATAGAACTTGAATAATAGTCAATGCCGCCTTGAGCGTGTTCCCAATGACCTTGATGTATGTCATCTGATAAAAGTATCTTTTTAAATAAGGTTTCCTTTTCTTCGGTTGTTGAACAATTTATAATTTTAAACCAAAGTGTTTCGTAGTGTAGATAGCCAACTTCTCCCCATTTGGTAATGGTGTATTCGATGTCGGGAGTTTCGACTAAGATCTTATCGCAAAGCGAACACGTTTCGTCATCAGGTTCTATTCCATTTTCGATATTAAATAAATAAGCGTACGCGACGACATCTAGTGGAACTCCGTCGTAGCTGATGAAATGGTTATTTTTACAAAGTTCTATGACTTTTAGGTAGTCTTTTTCTAATGGCTTGATATCAGCAAGATTATATTTTTCATATCTTCCATGCCAAACCGGACAATTAACAAATCCCTCTGCTTTTTTGTCAGCCATTTCCAAATAGATGGAGGGTTCCATTCTTTGCTCCGCAACGATAAAACGTTCTAAGTCCCGTCTGTCGTCTTTCATATCATTGAAATAAGATTCCTTAGGGAACACGGCGTTAGGATATTTTTTTATTAGTTCAATGAAATCCGAATCTTTTGAATTTGGATCGTGAATTAATGCGTAATACAGCCAGAATGCTTTTTTATCTGGGTCTTTTTCTTGATCTGCCATGATGGCGCTTGCTTTAGCAATGGAAGCGTTTGTGTCGTCTTCTTTAGGTATTTGATTATATTTTGCGAACCCAGTTAAAGTTGAATTAAGGGAGTCTTGAGAAAATAAGTTATTGGTAACACAAAAGAAAAACGCTATTAAAAAACAGTGCACAAAATTATTAAATTTATCGGACGTCATGACCAGTCAAAACAGCCGCGCCGCGTTTGGCGACTTCCCAGCCGCCCTTGAGAGTCCAAAGAGGATCGGTGAGGCGGATTTTGGAGAGCAAATACTTGGGGCGGAAAAGAACTTCCCGGTAGGCTTGTTGGCGCATATCCACCAAGTCCTGGCTGGTGAGGGCTTCGGTACGGACCACTGGCACGGGGGCCAGGGGCGAATACTGCGACCAATCCTTATGGTTCAGGCAGTTGTGCTTTTCATACCAGGGGTACATGTCAGTATTGGGGAAAGGTGTGGAGAAACAGAACTGGGTATAGAAAGGGTCAATTTCTTTAATGAAGTCGATGGTTTCACGCCAGGTTTCACGGGTTTCACCGGGCAAGCCCACGATGGTCATACCGTAAAAAAGAATGTCGGCTTCTTTGCAGGCATTGGCGCAGGCGCGGATGTCGTCTTTGGTCACACCCTTGTTGATGTTATTCAAAATCACTTCCGAACCGCTTTCAATACCCACCGCCAGTTCACGGCAGCCCGATTGGCGCATGGTCTTGAGCGATGGCACATCGGTCAGGTTCGCGCGGGTACAGCAGACCCATTCCATGTTCACTTCGTCTTTAATCAGCTGATGGGCCAGGTCGGCGGTGCGGTCGGAGTTGAGGGCCAGAAGATCGTCAAAGAAAAGAACGTTCTTCACGCCAAATGTGGTCTTGAGCCATTTGAGTTCGTCGGTGACGTGATGGTGGTCGCGGGGACGGTATTTTTCCAAAGCGTAGGCGCAGAAAGAGCAGCCGAAAGGGCAGCCCCGGGAAGTCTGGATCATGGCGAAGTCTTTTTGGAAAACGCCGGTGTGATAAGGGGCGATGGACGGCAGTAAGTCGTAAGCGGGGAAAGGGGCGAAATCAACATTCATTAATTGAGCGGGGATGGTCTTTTTAAAGCCGCTCTTGGGGGTGGTGTAGGCCAGGCCGGGAATTTCCGAATACCATTCTTCGGAGTGGCTCGGCAAAGTTCCTTCAAAAGTCAGCTGGGATTCCAAGGCTTTCGCCAGGGTGGGCAAAATGACATCCAGCTCGCCCATTAAAAACAGATCGACTTCGGGGCGGGCGGTGATGGGTTCGAGGATGAAGGGCGCTTCCGAGATGATTTTGTTGCGGATAGCCGTAACGCAGGAAGGTACGGTGGCTTTAGCCAGTTGAAGGACTTTTAAATCCTCTTCCTGGCAGTCAAAGGCCATACGGGCCACGACCAGGTGGGGCTGATAAGAACTTAAAACCCGGCCCACGTGTTCCAGCTTTAAATTGAAGCCGTTCGCGTCGACAACTTTTACGTCAAAACCGGCCTGGCGCAGAGAACCGGCGCCCTGAAGCAGGGAAAGGGGAGGGTAAACCGAACCGACGTCCCGGTGCTCGTAGCGTTCTTCACGCACCACCGGCATGTCTTGAACCCGGGGAGGATTGATTAACAGTATTCTAAGTTTCATAAGCGCTCCACTACGACTGCTTTTTAGTGAGAAGTTAGTAGTTAGGAATTAGAAGTTCTAACTTCTCACTCCAAACTTCTAACTTTTGTTTTTCACCCTGCTCCGTCGAGACGGTACTTCGCAAACGCTGCTTGAGCCTCAGAGTTCGAGGCGTCCCTGATATCCTGCCAACGCTGGATGTGATCGGGATAATTTAAATCGCGCAAAATCATTTCGGTTTGCGGGTCGGTAAAATGCCATTCTTTCAGCAAGACTTGATCGCCCAAAGGTTCCGAATCGGTGCCCCTTTTGTTCCAGCGGCGGTATTCAGACGCCCAGTCTTTTAAAGCCACGGTCTTAGCGGTATCACCGTCCCACATGGTGGACATGAAATAGAGGGTCTTTTTATAGAAAAGCAAATCCACCGAAGAAGCCCCCGTTAACCCATCTTTTGTGGTCA
>Ga0302320_10026664_pt1 | contig 11178 bp, 7 predicted proteins | sample Bog_T0_3_FD_202130 | JGI IMG/M metagenome (GOLD analysis project Ga0302320, IMG submission 202130) | Peat permafrost microbial communities from Stordalen Mire near Abisko, Sweden - Bog_T0_3 | ecosystem: Environmental > Terrestrial > Soil > Wetlands > Peat | place: Sweden: Abisko, Stordalen Mire... | reverse complement strand
GGGTTTTCGGTTGGCGCAACCAGCTTTCCAGTTGAGCGCGCTCGGTTTCGGTGAGGGTGATCAGAGTGGCGGGTCTTGCCATGCCGCCATCTTCAATTATTACGCTAGTCTTTGCAAGTAGATACTAGTGAGATTCGTCCTCGAGATTGCGAAGGCAGGCGACATGACAATCCTACCGGCGATGGAAGATTTCGTCCCAATCCTAACGTCACCAGACCAGAGGCGGGAGTTGCCTTCGGATTTGGATCAAGAATGCCCTGAACCGGTAGTTTGCGAATCACCTGCCGAGCTTGAGTCTTTATTGTTGGGGGGACATACTGGTTGGCAGAAATATCGTGATGAGGTTTTGCATAACAAAAGTGGGATTTAATTGGCCGCACCTCAAATCTCAGGGCCGATAATTACTTTGTTTGCATTTAAGGGCAGCCTTACCATTCTCTTCATTGCCTCACAATGAACAAAACCGCCTTGCATCCGCTGGAGGAAAGCTTTCGCTGGTTCGGCCCGACGGACCCGGTGCCGCTCAGTTACATCCGCCAGGCGGGTGCAACCGCCGTCTTCACCGCGTTGCACCAAATTCCTTACGGCGAACTGTGGCCGCGTGAGGCCATTCGCGAGCGCAAGGAATTGATTGCCGCCGCCGGTCTGCGCTGGACCGCAGTCGAATCCGTGCCTGTGCATGAGGACATCAAGACCGGCAGCGGCGACCTAAGACGGCTCTTGACCAATTACACCGCCACGCTGCGCAACCTCGCCGCCGAAGGCATTCCGCTCGTCATCTACAACTTCATGCCCGTCCTGGACTGGGTGCGCACAGACATGCACTACGTTTTGCCGGATGGCTCCGAGAGCATGCACTTTGATCCGGTGCGTTTTGCCACCTTTGAAATCCACGCTCTGAAACGGCCCGGCGCGGAAGATGACTATACCCCCGCGCAGTTGGAGCTAGCCGCCGCGTGGTGGAGAAGCCTCGATGCTGGAGCGCGCGATACCTTTATCCGAACCATCATTGACGTATTTCCCGGCGTGAAATGGGCGCTCTCGCTGGATGATGTTCGCGCCATGCTTGCACGTTATGTGCAAATTGGTGAAACAGAATTGCGCGCCAACCTGGCGCGTTTCCTGGGAGCAGTGGTCCCGGTGGCCGAGGAAATTGGCGTGCGCCTCGCCATTCACCCGGACGACCCGCCGTTTTCCGTGCTCGGCCTGCCGCGGATTGTCTCCAAAGCGTCAGACGTGGAGGCAATTTTCAAAATGGCGGACAGCCCGGCCAACGGCCTTTGTTTCTGCACCGGCTCCCTGAGCGTGCGGGCGGACAATGACCTGCCCGCAATGGCGCGTCACTTCGCGCCTCGCATTCATGCCGTCCACCTGCGCAGCACGCAACGGCTTACCGATGGCTCGTTTTTCGAGGCGGATCATCTGGCCGGCTCCGTGGACATGCCCGCCGTCGTCCGCGCCTTGTTGGAGGAGCAGGATCGCCGCCGGAGCATTGGGCGCCCAGACTGGCAGCTTCCGTTCCGGCCCGACCATGGCCATACCATGATGGATGACCTCGGCAAACCGCCGGGCATCACTCCTGGTTATTCCTGCATCGGCCGGATGCGCGGACTGGCAGAATTGCGCGGGCTCATGCTGGGATTGCGGCACGCGGGTTCTCACCTCGAACCTGCCAAATGAGCCGGCGACCGTTCACCCACTTTTTGAGCTTGTCTGCCGGACGCTGCTGGCGAGAATTTCTGCCATGCCATCATTCCACCGCATTCTTATTGTCCCAGCCGCGTTGTTTTTAGTTATTCAATCCAGCCATGCGGCGGAGACGAACTCGCCGCTGACGTTGTTCTATACCAACGCTGCCGCGAAATGGACCGAAGCCCTGCCGATTGGCAATGGCCGGCTGGGAGCGATGGTTTTCGGCGGCGCGGACCGGGAGCACCTGCAGCTCAACGAAGCCACCCTCTGTGCGGGCGGTCCTTACGATCCGAACAATACCAACGCGCTAGCCGCCCTCCCCGAAGCGCGCAAGCTGGTCTTCGCTGGGCAATACGACGAGGCCGCCCAGTTGATCAGCAAAAAGATGATGGCCGTGCCGTTGCGTCAAATGCCGTACGAGACGCTGGGGGATCTATGGCTGGATTTTGGAACCAACGCCGCGCCCGTGGAAGACTACCGGCGCGATCTTGACCTCGATACCGCCGTGGCCAGCGTGAACTATACAGTTAACGGAGTCCATTTCCGCCGCGAAATATTTGCCAGCCCCGCGGACCAGGTCATTGTAATCCATTTGACCGCCGACAAGCCCGGGCAGATTTCTTTTACCGCCGGCATGAGCACGCCACAGAAAGCAGCCATTAATTCAGAAGCCGGCGTCACCCTCTTTACACACATCACGAACAGCGAAACCTTGGTCATGACCGGAGTCAATGCCGGCGCGCAAGGCATCAAGGGAGCGCTGAAATTTCAAGCGCGCGTCCGGGTGATTTCAGATGGAGGAAAAATGAGCGGTGGTCATACCGGCGAGCCCGATTCGGGCAAGGATAGAGAATCATATGCCGGCGTAACGTCCGCGAATTCTGCAACAATCATTATCGCCGCCGCCACAAGTTACAAAAATTATCAAGATGTCAGCGGCGACCCCGTCGCGGTAACCAAAAATCAAATTAGCAATGCCGCCAAAACAGATTTTGTCCGGCTGCTGGCAGCGCACGTTGCGGAGCACCAAAAATTATTCCGCCGCGTAGCCCTTGACCTGGGCAAATCGGATTCGATGAACCTGCCGACCGACGTCCGCATCGCACATTTTGCCGATGGGAATGATCCGCAACTGGCTACCCTGTATTTCCAATTCGCGCGCTATTTGTTGATTTCCTGTTCGCGCCCGGGCGGGCAGCCGGCAACGTTGCAGGGGTTGTGGAACGATTCCATGACGCCCCCGTGGGACAGCAAATACACCATCAATATCAACACGGAGATGAATTACTGGCCCGCTGAGACCTGCAATTTATCCGAGTGCGTGGACCCGTTGACGCAGATGGTGCTGGAAATGGCGGAGACGGGCGCGCGGACGGCGAAGGTGCAGTACGGCGCGCGCGGCTGGGTGGCGCATCATAACACGGACCTGTGGCGCGCCACGGCGCCGGTAGATGGACCCAATTGGGGGATGTGGCCCATGGGCGGTGCATGGCTGCTTCAAAATTTGTGGGAGCATTACCTGTTCACGGGCGACAAAAATTATTTGCAGAAAATTTATCCCGCCATGAAAGGCTCGGCGCAGTTCTTCCTCGACACGCTGGTCGAGGAGCCAACGCATCATTGGCTGGTGACCTGCCCTTCCCTCTCGCCGGAAAATAATAATCCGCTGGCCGAAGGGACCAGCATCACCGCCGGCCCGACGATAGACCTGGAGATTTTGCGTGATCTTTTCGACCATTGCGTCCGGGCATCAGAAATTCTCGATACGGACAAGGATTTCGCCGCTGAGCTGGTCGCCGCGCGCGGCCGGCTGGCGCCGTTGCAAATCGGCGGCGCCGGGCAGTTGCAGGAGTGGCTGCAGGACGTTGACCTGCAATCGCACGATTTGCATCACCGCCATGTCTCACATCTGTACGGGCTTTTTCCCAGCGCGCAAATTGACGCGAACGGCATGCCTGACCTCGCGGCGGCCGCAAAGAAGTCCCTGGAGATTCGCGGCGATCAGGCGACCGGCTGGGCAACGGCCTGGCGCATTAATTTGTGGGCGCGGCTGCATGACGGCGACCACGCATATAGCATTTTAAAATTTCTGCTCAGCCCGGCGCGCACGTATCCGGACCTGTTTGACGCGCATCCGCCGTTCCAGATTGACGGCAATTTCGGCGGCGCATCGGCCATCGCCGAGATGCTGTTGCAAAGCCAGAACGATGAAATTCAAATCCTCCCCTCGCTTCCGGGAGCGTGGCCGGATGGTAGTGTGCGCGGGCTGCGCGCCCGCGGCGGCTTCGAGGTGGATATTGCGTGGCAGGATGGAAAACTGACGAAGACAACCATTCGTTCACTGAATGGCATTCCCATTCGCCTGCGCTACGGGCAGAACATAAAGTTCGTGCAGTTAAAGAAGAACGAGACGCTCCAGTGGGACGGCGGAAGCTGAAAGCGAAGCGGCAACGACATGCAAACTCAATTGACGCGGCGCGTGTTCGCCCCCAAAATCCGTCCATTATGAAAGCGTCCACGTTGCCGGCAAAAGCAGGGCCGGTTTTCCCCCACCGCAATGGTTCGTCTGCCGTTCGTCGCCTGAGTGTGCCGACCGTGGATGCCGTGATGGCCGAGGAACGCGCCGCGGCGTTCACCAAGCGCAGCATCAAGACTTCCGCCAAGCTCGCCGGCCTGAAAATGGTCGTGAGCATGTGCGACCTCACGACGCTCGAAGGCAAGGACACGCCCGGCAAGGTGGCCTATCTTTGCCGGAAGGCGCTGACGCCCGCCGAGCCCAAATACGCCGTGCCGGCCTGCGCGGCCGTCTGTGTCTATCCAAACATGGTAAAGTATGCGCGGAAATTTCTCGGCGAAAATTCCCCGGTATGCGTCGCCTCCGTCGCCACTGGTTTTCCCAGCGGGCAATATCCCTTGCCGACCAAGCTCGCCGAGGTCCGTCGCGCCGTCGCGGATGGCGCGGACGAAATTGACATGGTCATTGACCGCTGCGCTTTTCTCGCCGGCGACCATGCAAAAGTTTTCGACGAAATTGCCGCCACCAAGGAAGCCTCCGGTGCGGCGCATCTCAAGGTCATCCTCGAAACCGGCGAACTCGTTACCTACGACAATGTGCGTCTGGCCAGTGAAATTGCCATGCACGCGGGCGCGGATTTTATCAAGACCAGCACCGGCAAAGTGACGCCCGCCGCCACCCTTCCCGTAACACTCGTGATGCTGGAGGCGATCCGGGATTATTTCTTCGCCACCGGAGTGCGCATCGGCATGAAACCCGCCGGCGGCATCCGCACGGCCAAGCAGGCGCTTGCCTATCTCGTGATGGTCAAGGAAACACTCGGCGACGACTGGCTGACGCCCGACCTGTTCCGCTTCGGCGCCAGCACGCTGGTCAATGACGTGCTCATGCAAGTGGCCAAGACCGTGGACGGGAATTACCAGGCGGCGGATTATTTTTCGCTGTCGTGATACTTCTACGTAGCGGCGTCTCGGCAGAGCGCCGCCATTACCATGATTTAAGCTTTCGTTGAAACCCGATGAGGCGCGATTCGGCGAACAGTTCGTCATTCAGTTTTCTCCACTCTCCTGCTAATCAACCATTCAAAAAAGCGGAGCAACGGGAACACCGCCTTGTCAACATCAGTGAGCATTACGGATGAGCCACCCTGCAATGAAAACTCTATGCGGTCAAATTCCCCCCGTTTGCGTGCAGGCGTGACTAATCCACGCTGTGCCGACATCCACGAAGCTTTCTTGATATTGTCGTAGCTAACAAATCCGCGGCCGGGCAGCGTAAAGCCATAACCTGTGAAAAATAATCCTTGGCCGGCGCGATCAACAACCTCCGCGATTACGGTTTGGCCTTTTGGCACTAGCGGATGCGAGTAAGCGGGATCAAGTTTGATGTTTTGAACGTGCCTCTTAGAGATCCATTTTCGGAGTTGAATCTCAAGCATGTCGGCGTTGGAAATGGCAGGCGCGCTCATGCAACCGGACAAAAACTACCCCTTTCAAGCCAACACAGCCTCCCGCATTGGGCGCGTGGCAGGTTCGGGTAATGGCTTGCCCGCACGGGCAAGCTCTTCCACTTCCTCGCGTACCAATTCGGCAAGTTGATGATAGGTTTCCTCTTCATTTTCATTGTGGCAGACACCGCCCCATGGAAAAAGGTCAGGACAATAACCAACATATAACTTGTCGGCTTCGTTCCATTGAACAAATTTTAAATAACGGTCGGTTGTATTCATCGTCTAGCCTCACGGATTGCATTACGAACCTGTTTTTCCTGATAATGATGGGCGTCATCACCATCATGTCCACTCAAAATAACAGCACCCGCATATTTCGGGTGGCGAAATTTCCGATGGGAACCTTTGCCACCCGCCTCGCGAACAAATCCGGCAGTTTCGAGGTCTGCAATCAATTGTCGGACTTTTCGCGGCATATTCTTGCCAAAAGAGCATCGGTTGACGAGACGCTTACGTCAACTTGTTTCAGGCGGCGGATTATTTTTCGCTGTCGAGATTAGACCAGCCTAGGTGCAACGGTTGCATGCGTGAATCGAATGGCACTTGGGACAGATTTGAAAAATTACCTGCACGTCACAAACATCTTGTTAGTCCTTTTGCCATGAAAATCTCGCTTTCTCTGGTATTTCCCAAAGAAACACGCCCTTGACAGGCTGATTCCAGATGACTGCAAACACTTCCATGAAGCACTCAAATTTATGGTTTGCGCACGAAGGATCGGGACAGCGGATCCGGGGGATATCCTGCCACATTTTATGAATTCCGCCAATTTGGGTAAACGGATAATGATACTCGTCCAATATCAATTGGCGGTCGTCGTCGCTTAAGGCATCCTTATCGGCTTGAAGATAGAAAACTAAAGTTTTATGGTGTTCATACGAGATTGGTAGCAAACGCACTTTCCGCTCGGGGAACTCAGAAGGATAATTTTCGTAAGGAAAGTTGCGTTCAAGCTTCTTAGTCTCCATGTAAAGCACCTCGATCTCATCTTCAGACAGAATTCTGTAGCCACAAGCACCCGCGTTGTACGGGAAACGAATAGTAAAGTGGAATATGCCGGATACCCGGTATTCGCACCGCAAATGCTGGATCCGTTGTGTCAAAGCTGTAAAGAAAATGAAGGGGTGCCTCGCAATTCTTTGGAGTTGTACCTTTATGCCCCCCCGGCCCGCCGAAAACGTGATTGAATCGTTCATCAGCACCCTCAATCACGCGGGCCACAGGATTTAAAATGAAACCGCTCATCGACAGTAAAGATTAAATGTTTCAACCGTTAAATCTTCTTCGCCAGCCGCTCCGTCAACCGCTGCAACGCCGGCGAGTGGTCATTCTGATCGAGCATTACTTCCACAATGCAGAAACTTTCCGTGTGCTCCGCGGCGGCGGCCAGGGCATCGGTCAATTCCTTTTCCGAGTTCACGAGGAAGCCGCGTCCCGCACCGAGCACATCCGGCAGGCGATGATATTTCCACGGCTGCACGTCGTTGTAGGGTCCGTCCTGCATGGGGCGTTCGGTGCCGTAACCGCGGTTGTTCAACACCACCACAATCGGATTCAGCCCATAGCGCAGCGCCGTGCTGATCTCCATACCGGTCATCTGAAACGCGCCGTCGCCCACCAGCACCAGCGGGCGCGAGCGCGGGCTGGCCATTTGCACGCCAATGCTCGCCGGCACCGCGAAGCCCATCGAGGCATAATATGCGGGCCCAAGAAATTCCGTACCCCGGCGGATGTACAGGTCCGCCGCACCAAACAAAGATTCGCCCACATCACACACCACCACGGTATCGTCTTTCAGGAAAGCGTTGAGGTGCTCGAACAATCGCTTCACCGTCACCGGTGCGCCAGCGGGAACTTTGACCGTGGGAAATAATTTCGCCGGATGCGGCCAGCGGCCAGCCTTCCGTCGTCGCAGCTTGGCGCGCACCAGCCCTTGGAGAAAATCTTGGAAGCGCGTTTCCTCGTAGGAACGATAGCGCACGGTCAGCTTCTCGCTCGTCGCATAAATCGAGCGACCCGGGTCCAGCCGCGCCGTGAACACGCCCAGATTGATGTCCGTGAGAAACGCGCCGAGCAAAATCACGCAATCACTCGCCTCGACATAGCGGCGCACTTCCTCGCGGCCCATCGCGCCCTCATAAACGCCCAGATAAAATGGATGCTGCTCGCCAATAACGGATTTGCCCAGCAACGTCGAGGCCACAGGAATATTCGTCTTTTCCGCGAGCTTCAGCAGTTCCTTTTGCAGGCCGAAGCGGTGCAATTCCACGTCCGCGATGATCACCGGCTGCCGCGCGGCGTTGATCATTTCCGCCGCGTCCGCCAGCGCCGCCTTGAGCGTAAGCGGATTGCTGGTTTCCACCACAGCGCTCGCCTGATAATGCGGGTGTCCCGTCACCGCCACCATGTCACGCGGCAGTTCGATGTAGCCGGGCCGCTTGTAACGCAGCACTGCGTTGATGACCCGGTCAATTTCCTGAAATGCCGTCTGCGGATTGTCCAGCACCGTCGCGGCCACAGTGAACTGTTCGAATACTTTCTTCTGCGTGTCGAAATCGCGGACCTTGTGGTGCAGCAACGGATTCTTTTCGCGCTCCTTAACACCGGGCGCGCCGCTGATGACAATGACCGGCGACTTTTCCGCGAACGCCCCCGCAATCGGATTGGCCACCTTCAATCCGCCCACGCAATACGTGATGCACACTGCCCCCAGCCCCTTCACGCGCGCGTAAGCATCTGCCGCAAAACCCGCGCCCTGCTCGTCGCAGGTGTTGATGGTCTGGAGCGGGCTGTGCAGCAGTTGCTCGTAAAAGCCCAGCACGTAATCGCCGGGGATGCCGAAGACATGGCGCACCCCGTGCGCGTGCAGGCGTTGAATCAGATATTCGCCGATCGTGGCGGTTTTTTTGGGTCGCATGAAAATCCTTCGCGCAAACTGTGCCGTTGGCGGATGAAGGATTCAAGGAGGATTTAGATTCGTGGCCTAAAAGTGCGCCCGGTTGCGCGATTTTTTTCTCGACTATTCCAGCCAACCGGCGCATAAAAGTCCGTAGGGTGGCAGCAGTTGTTTCCGGGTTTCCACCAACAAGGAATTCAACAATAAGGAGCACTATGAAAATCACGGTCCATCATCAGCCGGTCACAGCCGGACTTTCCTGGAAAATGCATGTTTGGCAGCTAGCGTGGAATGGCAACTTAATTTGGGACGAGCCAGGAACATCCAGCGGCACCACCCTGGATTTCCAACTCCCTGATGTTCCTGATCCGCGAACGCTGCAGTTCCAATACAACTCTACCGGTGCCAGCGGCCAGACAACGTGGGAACCAGGCACTTTTATCCGCCAAGTCTTTCCACTGGCACCCAGCGAGATCTGGACGTTCGAATCTTCCGCCCGGATTCTGTATTCAAACCCGTTTCCCGCCGGGGCCACGTTCAAGCCCAACGATGTCGTGACGGTGAATGTCATCACACAAAAGCAATTTCGCGGCGGCAATATCTATGCGTGGAATCCGTACGATGCCACAAACCCTTCGATTTATCTTCCCGAATCCGCGCGGAATGATGCCACCAACGTCTCCACCTTCACGTTCAAGCTGGCGGCGTGGATGACGGGCGGTTTTCACTTCAAGCTGATGTTGCCCGGCACGGGGAGTGCCCAGGCGGTGTGGGAGCCTGATACCGCCAATCGCGTCTGGCGACCGGGCGACGGAAATGCGGTGTGGGTCAAGAGCGGTGAATGTGATGTGCGCAGCGCGCTGCTCACACTGACGTCCTTTCCGGTGCAGGTCCTCTATCCGGCTGCGGTGGCCACGGCTCCAGCCCTGGTGGTCACGGACGTCGTTGAACAGGTGAATATTCCACTGATGGCCACGTCTGTGGCGCCCTATGCGGGCAGTCCCGTTTTCAACCTCGCCACGTATTCCGCGAACATTTATCCGGGTGCGAGCTATACTTTGTCCACCCAGCACAACCTGGAAAATCCAGTCATCGCGCGCCCGTTTCCGGCTGACCCCGCGGATGCCACGTGGATCTCGCGTTTTGCGCTGGGCACCAGCGCGTGGGTGGCAAACTTCCCGGCGGTTGCGCCGGCCACCCTTTCCATCCAGCCGCATGGGGCAACGAGTTTTGGCAGCGGCGTTTCCGCAAAGGTTTTCCTGGGCAATTCAGTCTCGCCGTACCAAACCGTGCCGGCCGTTCGGCAACCGGATGGTTCCTGGCTGGCAAATCTCACCGTGGTGCCAACCACCACCAGCTCTGTGAACCTGGCGCCGGTCATCGGCACCGAAGCCACACCCTATGCCTGGATTAATACTGCCAGATATTTCACGCCGGAGGTTGGAACCGCCGGCTATTTCACCACGGAAGGCGTGTACGGCATTTGCTCGAAGGGCAAAACAATCTTTGGCGAGCCACCAAGCCGCACCGGGCTGATGCAGGCGATGTACGGCAATCTGGTCGTGAATGCCAATGTTTTCGCGGCGCGGGAAATGCCGCATGGCGCGACGCTGATGGGCGGCAATGTTTGTTTCGTGGTGCATGCCCCCCATGCGGTCTGCGCCTCGGTCATCCTGGTCAATGAAACCGCTCCAGGCGGACCGGCACGGGTGGAGATTCCCATGACCCTGACCAATGACACTTTCTATTGGTGGTGCGCCGTGCCCGCCGCGCAGGCCGGTCCGGGGGCCCGTTATCATTTTTTGCTGAACGATAACCTTGAAATCATGGATCCGGCGGCCCGGGCCGTCCAGGATCGCAGCCAGTCCATCTCAGTATCCTTCGGTGATGATCCGGCGAACCCGAGCACTTCATGGTCCCTGATCGCAGACGTGGCCGGCACGTACGCCAAAGCGCATCAAGCGCCCTGGCAAACCATGGGCTGGCAAAATCTGTTAATTTACGAAATCCACGCGAACCGGTTTTCGGATGATAATGCAAAAGGATTGATGCCGCTTGACCTGCTGGCGAACGAATTGAGCGGCGCATGCAACCGGGGCGGCCCCGGCTATCTGCTGGAATTGCCGGTGACAACCTTCGGCCTGATGCCGGTCAGCGAGTTCAGCTCCACGCTTTCGTGGGGTTACGATCCGTCCTATTACTTCGCGATTGACGGGTTTTATGGCGGGGCGTCTTCGCTGGCCAATTTTGTCAACACGGCGCACCAGAACGGACGCGCGGTCACACTGGATGTGGTTTACAACCATTCACTGGGCTCGTCCCTGATGCAAATTGCGCCGGACGTGTACAAGAACGGCGACTATGACGGCGACCGCATGAATTGCGGGCATCCGATGGTGGCCGAATTTTTCCGACAGGTGACGATTTATCTCTGGCGCACTTTTGGCCTGGACGGATTCCGGTTTGACGATACCAAGACCATCATTACGGATTGCACCGGCGGCTGGCAGTTTTTGGGGATGATCCGTTCGACCTTGCAGACGGCGGCCACGGCGGAGGGGCGGG
>Ga0302320_10026662_pt1 | contig 11179 bp, 9 predicted proteins | sample Bog_T0_3_FD_202130 | JGI IMG/M metagenome (GOLD analysis project Ga0302320, IMG submission 202130) | Peat permafrost microbial communities from Stordalen Mire near Abisko, Sweden - Bog_T0_3 | ecosystem: Environmental > Terrestrial > Soil > Wetlands > Peat | place: Sweden: Abisko, Stordalen Mire... | reverse complement strand
CAACCGAGGTCTGATTATCCGCCGCCGTCGAGAACGTCTCCGTCTTCTTAGTCGGAATGGTCGTGTTGCGCGGAATCATCGGCGTCGAAACCCCGCCCAGCGTTTCAATCGAAAGCGACAGCGGAGTCACGTCCAGCAGCAGCAGATCCTTCACTTCGCCGCCCAACACGCCACCCTGAATCGCCGCCCCAATCGCCACCACTTCATCGGGATTCACTCCCTTGTGGCCTTCCTTGCCAAACAGCTCTTTCACCAGCGCCTGAATCCGCGGCATGCGTGTCTGCCCGCCCACCAGCACTACTTCATTGATCTTGCTGGCATCGAGGCCCGCATCCTTCAAACACTGCTTGCACGGTCCCACCGACCGCTGAATGATGTCTTCCACCATCCCTTCCAGCTTCGCCCGCGTCAGCTTCTTCACCAGATGCTTCGGCCCGCCGGCGTCCGCCGTAATGAATGGCAGATTGATCTCGGTCTCCATCGTGGTGGAAAGCTCGATCTTCGCCCGCTCGGCCGCATCCCGCAGCCGCTGCAAAGCCATCTCGTTGCCCTTACCGCGCAAGTCGAGACCTTCATCCTTCTTGAACTCATCGATCAGCCAGTCCACGATCCGCTGATCCAGGTTGTCGCCGCCCAGGTGCGTATCACCATTGGTGGCCTTCACCTCAATCACGCCCTCGCCCACTTCCAGCACCGAAATGTCAAAAGTTCCGCCGCCAAAGTCGTAGACGGCAATCATCTCGTCCTTCGTCTTGTCGAGGCCATACGCCAGCGCCGCCGCCGTCGGCTCATTGATGATTCTCTTCACTTCGAGTCCGGCGATCTGCCCGGCATCTTTCGTAGCCTGCCGCTGGGCATCATTAAAGTAGGCGGGCACGGTGATCACCGCCTCGCTCACCTTCTCGCCCAGGTAGTCTTCCGCCGCCTTCTTCAGCTTCTGCAGAATCAGCGCCGAAACCTGCGGAGGTGTGTACTCCTTGCCCTGCGCCAGCACCGCCACGTGGTCGCCCGACTGCACCACCTTATAAGGCACCATCTTGATCTCTTCCGTCACTTCATCGAAGCGCCGCCCCATAAAGCGCTTGATCGAATAAACCGTGTTCTCCGGATTGGTGATAGCCTGCCGTTTCGCCACCTGCCCCACCAACCGCTCCCCAGTCTTGGTAAACCCAACCACGGAAGGCGTAGTTCGCCCTCCTTCTTCATTAGGGATAACTTTGGGCTCGCCGCCCTCCATCACCGCCACGCAAGAATTGGTGGTTCCAAGGTCAATTCCGATAATCTTGGCCATAATCGTCTCCTGTGAACTTTCCAGAATCAAATAAGTGCTTTGTAATCAATGCGCTTATGATTGCCAACAGGTCCATCCTAAGACCTGAGTGGAATGTTGTCAAGGTTTAGATGCTACTGGCAGGAAGGAAGTTGCGGGAAGAAGGGAGCCGTGTGGGAACTGGCACTCCTCTCGAGAAAATCCGCGAGGTATGCCGCGTTCAAGCGCCTTTCCGGCTAGCACGCGAAACCTACGGATGCACGAACGTGAGGTGATGGGTTGGCTCGACGTAGCCCTGGTAAACGACGGTCAGACTTACACCGACCGGATTGCCGCCACACCAGCCAAAATTAAGCGTTGGAGTTCCCTGCGCAATCGGGGCAATGACCCTTTGTAGGGTTGTACTTAGCAATAGGGGTTGAACTATCGAGGCTGTACAGCCAGTCCCGGACGTGGGGTACGTATATGAGATCGAATAATTCTGCGGATTCAATAGGAAAATGTATCCCGCCGACGTCCCGGGTTCCGGCGACCCAGGAGCGGAGACGTCGGCAATCAGTGCCGTGGCGGTCGTCGGAACAATCCCAGATGAGAAGGTTGCCGGCAGGTTTACCGGGGGCGTAGACCTCCCGTTGGCTTGAGGCGGAGGAGTAACACTTTTCACGAAGTCTGGATCCGCAATGTTCGAAGGGTAGTAGCCGTTGGCTCCAAGTGGAAGGGCAAGAAGCACCTGCTCCCCAATGCGACTGAAACCCACGATCCGAGCGTTGCCGAGGGTGATAAACGAGCCCAAGTAAACCAGCGACGAAGTCGTGCTCGACTCGCCGTAGATCTGTGGGGGCGCGCCTCCTCCCGTGGGCGGACCTCCAAAATTCATTTGGTAATAGACGGTCTGACTCGGATAGCCGTCGGCCCAAGGGGGCACAGCGCTGATAACGTAGGTCCAAAACTGGCTTCCTTGAGGACCTACGGCAGCGTAGACGTAGTAGGAAGTGGAACCCACCAATGACGTTGGAGTCCCAGACGATGTGGTCTCGAATACGATGATCGTTGACGTCCCAGGCTGCTGAACGCCGGGTATGGGGCTCCCTAGCGGCATTACGGCAACGTAAATACCAGGAACAATAACGTGTGTTCCATTCGCATCTACTGCGCCGTCGTCGATTCGGATCACCTGATCGTAGTTCGCTACGCTTGAATAGTTAGTCTGAGGGGCCCAGGTAACCGTGGCTCCATTGATCACGCCATATTCTGCGGCATGGATAACCTGCACGTGGCCTGCGATCAGCCCGGTGACGACTAGTAAGAACAAGACGCGAATGTTTTTCACCTTGGCCACCCCTATTCCTCACTGATTCTGTGCGTAAAGCAGCCGTCTGGTTCCCGATCGCACGATGGACAACCATCCGGAATCCTTATCTACTGGGCATAGTGTCGCGGCTGACGAAATCGTTTCAATCGTTTCGGCGGTGGGATTCCACGGCCCCATTCCTCTGCGATTTCCTGATTCCCAGCAAGGACCATGACCATCGAAATCCGCGATGCATCCTTGGAGGCCAGAATCCGAAAGCAGCTCCAAACCACCGGCTCCAGCAGCGTCGAGGAAGTGTTGCTCCGCTTGCTGGAAGCCACCTTAGGCTCTGTCATCCTGAGCGAAGCGACTGCTTCGCGAATGCGAAGCAGCCGCGCAGTCGAAGGATCCCTACTGGTTTGCAATGCTCCCAGCCGCAAAGAGGTTTCCGCCAGCACTCACGACTGCCTGGCGGAATTCCATGAAACGCACTCATCGGTTCCGCTTATAGGGATCCTTCGACTGCGTTGTCGCTCGCTTCGCGACCGACAACTCCGCTCAGGATGACAGAGCAGTTAGGGCTGACGAATAGCGCGCAAAACAAAACGCCCCAGACTCGTTCGAGTCGTGGGACGTATGTCGATCAGCCCTCCCCCAAGTGCTGCTCAATCACAAGACTAAACGGAAGCCGCACATTGGTAAATGGCTAGTCCGGGCCATTACCCGCACGAAGGTAACCACCCACGGGTCATCCGGAACGTCAGGACGCTCGGTCGACCTCCCTCGCATCCGGCCTGTCCTTGTTGACATGTTTACCACATGAAAGTATGCTCCTAGCATGTCAAAGATGATTCAGCTGCGCAACGTGCCGGATGCCCTGCATCGCAGCCTGAAAGCGCGTGCCGCTATGGCTGGCATGTCCCTCTCGGATTATCTGCTCGCAGAGATCAAGGAGATCGCGGAGCGGCCGACTCTGGCGGAATTACGCGGCCGCCTACATACGCGCCGGGCGGTTACGATTTCGCTCGACACCGCGCGCCTGGTAAGAGAAGAGCGTGAGGCTCGGTGATCGTCCTGGACGCGTCCGCGGCGATTGACTGGCTGCTTCAGACCGCCGTGGGGCGAGAAATTGAAAACCGAATTTACTCGCTCGGCGAATCTCTTCACGCTCCGCACCTCCTGGACCTTGAGGTGGCGCAGGTGCTGCGGCGGCTGGTGCGGGAAGGCGCGGTTTCAGCACCGCGCGCCGATCAGGCGATCCAGGACTTAGTCGATCTGCGCGTAACCCGCTATCCTCACTTCGTTTTTCTGCCACACATTTGGCGGCTCCGGCATAATTTCTCGGCCTACGATGCGGCCTACATCGCGCTCACCGAAAAACTCGGCGCCACGCTAATTACACGTGACATCCGGCTGGCTTCTGCTTCCGCCCGTACGGTGAGCATCGAGCTATTTTGAATACCCTCCTATGCCGGGCTTCGCCATCAGCATAAGCCGGCCCGCAACCCACCTGTTCCCGCCGAACGCCTACTCGATCTCCAGCCTCCACAACGGCTCTCCACCCAGCGATTGGTAGAAGCCCCACCCCGCCAGCGCCACCACGCTGAGCAACGCCAACGCGGAGGTCGCCATATACCAGGCCGAGAAGTCGGCGGTGAACGGAACGTTGGCCAGCATATTGACCGTGAAGATGGCGCAGGCCAGCGGTATCAGTCCGAAGCGATAGACGATCAGCACCGCGATGGCGTAGATCAGAATCCAGGCCGGCAATTCCACCGCCACGTAGGAACTGGATAACCCCTGGGGCAGCGCGAAGAGGGCAACAAACGCGATGGCGGCCAGCCAATCTTTACGCAACACGACTTTCAGTCCCAGCAGCAGGAAGAAGAACTGCAGCGTGCCCAGAATCGAAGCTGGGATCTGCACCAACCACGCGCCCAGCGCCTCCCGCCCGCCCATCAGGTATTCGGTCTGATACAGCCCAGGTGCCGCTCCCAGGTGCATCATGGGGATGGCGCGGAGCTGAAAGAGCAGAATCCACACGACCCCCAGCATCACACCCAATAAAATGTCGCGCCCCACCAGCGGATCGCGGAACTGTCCGGACAGCAGCCGGCTCCACGAAATAACGGTTTGCGGCCAGCGACGGCGCACCCACGGTTCGAGCGCCAGATACAGCATCCAGGTGGTGCCGGAGACAAAGAGCGCCGTGCTGACTGCAACCATGAGTGAGCTAAGGGTTGCGATGCTCGCGACCATGTGCCCGCGGCAAAGCCACAACAGCATTTCGAGCGCAAACATCACCCGTGCCAGACGCAAAGCGCCTTCCCGGTCGCCACGTCCCTGGCGATAATTCAGCCGGGCCAGATAAATCACCCCAAAAAAGAAACTCAAGATTAAGGCAATCCCGACGTATTGCTGTACTTTCTTTCCCATGGACTGCTCAGGAGTCTTGGTGCGATCCGGTTTGGTCCAGTCGCCGATAAGCGAGAAGAAGACCGGTTTGCCGTGCCACGCAGCCGCTTCCACGCGCAGTGGCCGAGTCGTCCCCGGCCATATGCCAGTCCACGCCATTCGCGTGTCAGAATCAGCCAAGGAGTTCCATGTGGGCTCTGCCTTCTGAAACTGAGCCGGATCAAGTCCGGCCGCGGCGAACAGAACACTCCAGTCAACCGCCGCCGACGGCGTACTCGAACTTTCCTTCTGCGGTGGAATCGCCTGGAAATAAGTGAGCCTCCCCTGGGGATCGAGTTCCAAGTTGATCATCCCCGAGAGCACCGTCGGAGGATCGTTGCGCGTTACGATCCCGGGGCTGAGCAACTGGTCGCGAAAACCCTCTGCCAGCATGTGATCGGGACTCTGGCGATACCAGAAGCCGAGCACCGAAGGCCGAGCCGCAAGCACAGCATCCCAGTCGGGATGAGGTTTATCGTTCTTCTCCACGTACTCCTGGAAGTCGGTGTCGTAGCGAAGATCGGAAGCGGTATCGACTGGCCGCTCGGCATATCCCAGGCGGGCGACCATTTCGCGTGCCTTCTGCGTGAGCACCTCCGGCGTCAAGTCCAACCGCATCTTCTCCAGTGCGCTGTAATGAACCGACAGGAAGGCAACCAGTCCCAAAGCCAGCAGCACTGCGGCGAGACAAGCGACGGCGGCTCTGGGGCGAAGGCCCGCGGTCTCACCGGATGCGGCCACCATTTGCGGAGAAGGCGTTTCGCCCGCCGCCAAAGCTGCGGCCAGCGGATCTCCGCCGGGCAGCGCAGCGGCTACGCTGAGAACTGTGGCCGGTCGAGCCGAGGGCTCGGTCTCCAGACAGCGAAGGATGACGCGCTCGATCACCGGATTGAGATCTTTGACCACCGAGGAAGGCCGGCTGAGGGTTCTGTCGCTGTGCACGCGCATTGATTCGGGCGAGAAGGCGCGCTTCCCGGTGAAGACTTCGTACAGCACCAGTCCGAGAGAATAGATATCGCTGCGGGTGCTGACTTCTTTTCCCGCTAGCTGTTCCGGCGCCATGTAAGCCGGAGTTCCGCTGCGCACCTCCGCGCCGTGAATCTGATCGGCGACACCGGCTAAGCCGAAATCGGTGATCACCACTTGGCCGCGGCCGTCGAGCATGATGTTCGCGGGCTTCAAGTCACGATGCAGCACTCCCTTGGTGTGGGCGGCGGCCAATCCGGCACAGAGCTGACGAGCGATGTCGAGGGCCTTGTCCTCGGGCAAACGGCCGATGCGCCGCAGCAAAGACGCCAGGTCTTCGCCATCGACATACTCCATGGTGAAGAAGGTGTGGCCTTCCACCTCGCCCACGTCGTAAACGCGACAAACATTGGGATGGGAAACCCGCCGCGCAATCCGCACTTCATTCTTGAAACGCTCGAGCAGTCCTTCATCGCGCGCGGCCTCGTCGGGCAGAAACTTGAGGGCCACGGGTTGGCCGAGCGTGAGGTCATCGGCGCGGTAGACCTCACCCATGCCACCCTTTCCCAACAGGGCAATGATGCGGTAACGGCCAGCCAGCAGGCGGCCGGGGAGAAATCGGCCTTCGCTCTGGTACCCGGCCGAACTGGATGTTAGCGAAGAGGTCTTGGAACCAGGCCGAGGCGGAAGGGGCGAAGTTGCGGTCGCGAAGTCGAGCGTGGCAAGGTCGTCGGTATGGCCGGCGGGCGCTCCGCAGGCTGAGCAGAAGCGGCCGGTGGCGGGCACGTCGGTACCACAGGATGAACACGGGGCCATGAATTTTTCCCGATACAGTCTACCGCGTCGGAATGGAACATATTACACGGAACATTCTCCCCGCTGCGGCAACTCAGCTGGCCTTGATGATTACTCAAGATTGCGGTGGAGACAGATTGGCTTAACGTATCCCGCTGTGCAGCCGATCCATTCTCTAATGCGCCTACTGGCGCGTGATGAGGATTCTCTTATGCGAACTCGCACCATTTCCGCGTTACTCACTCTGTTTTTCTTGGCTGGCTGTAGTTCGACTCCGCACAGCAATGTGGCTGCACCGGCCTCGCGTGTCTACCATGGCACGGCATCGGTTGGCGATTTTATGACCATCACAGTTGACTCCAGCACCCAGACGATCGCCTACACAGACGTCTCGAATAGCACTGCGGGGACCGTTCCGTACACGGTGAACTCCGATGGCATGTATACATTGAACGATCCCACGGGCAACCTGATTGCGGCCTACGAAGTACCCAACTATGCGATGGTGATTCAAGCTGCCAAAACTGGGACCGGATCGAGCACTCCGGCGCTGATCACCGCCGTGGAGAGCGGCCAGATCTCGCTGGCCACGTTTGAGGGGCAGTCCTACAACTACATGCAGTTCCGCACCTCGTCTGGAGGCGTCGACGTGGGGTCGGTCAATATCAATGCGCAGGGCACGGGGAGCACTTCTTCCTACTGGCCTTTTGGAGCGCTCAATAGCGATAACAACAGCGCTTTCAACTCAAACACGCTTGATGTGGCCGCGGCGGTACTCGATCCTTCTGGCACGTTTCTTACAATTCCGGATCCGAGCAACAATACTTCCGACTACGTGTTCGGCACGGCGAACGGAATCTTCGCAGTGGATACTCAAAACGGAGCTATCCTTGGCCTGAAGAAAGCAGCCAGCGCGAATTTCGACGCCTCATTTGCAGGGACCTACAACGCCATCTACTACGAGCAGACAAACGTCCATGCGGGTTCGGGAAATACAGAGATAGGAACCCCAAGCCAGGGGAATGCGACGATCACGGTCACTTCTGGCGGCCAAGTTACGGTAAGCGGCGCCAACGGCAACGCGATGGCTCTGGGTACGCTCACTCCGGTGTCGGCGGTTCCCACTCTTTATGTTTCGGGGGGCAGCGAGCTGCAGGATCCCTGCAACGGCCTCTTCACCTTTCAAGCAAGCAGCAACAGCGTGCAGCAACAGGTGTTCGTCGCCTTCATGGGACAGGCAATGCTGTTTTCTTCCTTCAGCGCCAATACGCCTTGGGGTTCGGGAGGCAACTACAATTATTTCTATGGAGTCGGCTTGAAGTAAGAGCAAGCCGCCGGGTGATGAAACTTAGGTAAAGTGCAAGGTTAGGGCGTGGTAGAAGGGGCGGTAGCGGAAGGAGTTTCGGCTTTAGCGCCGTCCGCGGTCCTGGCACCCTGCATCTTGCACTTATATTCTTTACCGTCTTCGCGACGGATATAAATCCTTTTGTCGTTCTTATCGGTTGCGTCTACCCGGAAGTCCACGGCTTGCCCAGCCGTGAATTGTCCTGCCTGGAAAGAACCGCAATCGCTGATCTGATAGACCACTCCGCCCCCCTTCAGCTCAAAAAACTTATGCTTTCCAGAGAATCCCGAGGGATAGTATCTCGTGGTCCAGCCGGTGACCGTTCCGTGTTGATAAGTCTGGGGTGTCTGGTCGACGCCGGCCCCCATTGCGGCCATAAGCAGAATGACAGGGAGAAGTATCCGCATTGATTTCATAGGCCTCATTCGTAACTCGTCAAGGTCACGACAGCAACATGCATGGATGCTGTGGAATCTGCCGGATGCCACTAGTGCGCGGCAGGTATGGGGTCGATTTTATCGCTTTCTATGATTCGCGCACCTTCCATTTTGCACTTGTATTCCTTGCCATTTTCGCGACGTACGTAAATCCTCAGGTCATTCGGGTCAGCGTCATCCACCCGATAGTCCACGATTTGCCCGGCGCTGAATTGTCCTGCCTGGAATGCGTCGCAATCGTCAATCTCGTAAATCAAACCAGTGGCTTTCAATTCGTAGACCCTCGTATGTCGGTAGGATCTCGTGTTGTTGGCCCCGTTGCGAACGTCGATTCGGGTATCCCAACCCGTGATTGTCCCCTTCTGATAGGTGGGCGGTGTCTTGTCCGCGCCAGCCGCGATCGTGGCCACTAGCAAGACGAAGAGTGGTGTGCGAGGTATCGTCACTGGTTTGAACGATCCAAAGTAATCCCAGAGACGGAGGCTTGTCAAAGACAGAGTTTCGGGAATTTCACGGGGAAGATTATCGCTTTCGTTTACCATCGAAGCGATGACTTCTCGACTCGGACGATGGCTGCGCGATCCGCTCTTTCTGTTGTGCCTTGTGGCGGGTTTGCTTGCGTTTGTGGTGCAGTCCGGAGAGCTGGGAACGGCCGACACCATGCATCGGCTGCAGACCACGCACTGGCTGTGGACTTCCGAGCCGCAGGTTTTTCCGAGCGATTACCCTGAGTTTGGACTGCGCGGCCGTGGAGGCCAGCTCTATGCCTGGTATGGCATTGGGCAGTCACTGCTCATGTTGCCCGCCGATCTGGTGGGAACGTGGATGGCGCATTGGAGCGTCTTTTCTGACTATCAAGACGATCCCCCGGTGCGCGCCATCGTGGTCAGCTATCTCACCGGCATTCTGGTGAATGTACTCACCGCGCTCATCACGTTTCGCCTGTTGCGCCAGTTGCGATTCAATGTGAGGGAATCGGTAGCGGGCGTGCTGGCGCTGATGTTCTGCACCACGCACCTGCATTACACGCAGAACATGGCGGAGAACAACTACATCATGCTGCTGACGCTGGCCGGATTCTCGTTTCAATACGAGTGGCTGCGGACCGGAAACCGGCGGGCGTTATTGATGGGCAGCGGCGCACTCGGGCTGAACTTGCTCACGCGGCTTACCACCGGCTTGGATCTAATGTTGGCCGGGGTCTTTCTCTTGCTGGTGCTTTGGTTTGAAGGGGAGCGAGGCCGCGAGCTGTGGCGGCGGTTTGTGGCGTACTGTAAAGTTGCCGCTCCGGTGTATTTGTTTTTTCTGCTGCTGGACCGGCTTTACCAGTTCTACCGTTTCGGATCATTTACCACTACGTACGTCGCTCAATTTGCCGTGGAGCGCCGGTTGCAGGATCCGACGCTGCCGGCGAACTATCCCTGGACCTCGCCATTTCACGTGGGCTTTTTGGGCGCGCTGTTTAAGCCAGAGAAGTCGATTTTCCTTTTCGATCCTCTGCTGGCGCTGGCGATGGTGCTTCTGGTGGTGTTGTGGAAGCGCCTGTCGGTGGTGGTTCGTGCCTATGGCGTGACGTCGCTTCTGCTGCTGCTTGCCTATATCAGCTTTTATGCGAGGTACGCCTACTGGGAGGGAGATTTTGCCTGGGGCGATCGCTACGTTTCGACCTCGGTGGAACTCGTGGCGTTGCTGGCCGTGCCTCTGTTGCTGCGCTATCGCGAGAACTTGAGCGTGTGGATCTGGCGCGGTGGAATCGTGCTGATCGCAGTCAGCCTGATCGTCCAGATTGCTTCGCTGGCGTTCTGGCTGCCACTGGAGATTTATCAGATGGAGACGTTCGGCCATCCTACGTTCGTGATCGGGCTGCGCTTCAAGAACATCGCGGCATTCGCGCTGGGCAAGATGGATGCCTGGGGACTGGACACCGACGCCATGCACTGGGATCAGTGGGATTACGTCCACCTCACGACGTGGAATTTCCTGCCGTTCCTGCTGCGAAGGGTGGGAGCGGCGCCGGCTTGGGTGGTGAGGACAGCATTCGTGGTGTGGGACGCGGCTCTAGCGGCTCTGGGCGCGTCTTTGTGGCGACTGCTGGCAATATCTGAGCGGCGGCCAGAGACTTCGCCGCCAGACTAGCCGGCCCGTTGGCATCCGCGCCAAGTTTGCCCAGAGCGCCAAGTTTGCAAGAACCTGCATACTGGCCGGGACTATTTCCATTCATGCTGAAGATTTGACAAATTCATTGTGCGACCGACCGGACAACCGTAGTACTATGCCGGAGCCAGTGAAGTCCAATCGGGAATTCCCGTTACTCCCCCTGAGAACCGCAAACGGAACTCCTGCCTAAATCTTAAGGAGAAACCTTGATTCGAGCACGCAGTGTATTTTTGCTCGCGATCGTCGCGATCTTGTTGAGCGCGGCCATCGCTTCCCAGGCCCAGTCACAATTCCTGCCAACACGTCACCAGCGCCAAGAGACCCTCAATGGTCGGACGCCCTTAGTTGGACGCCTGCCCGCAAGTCAAACCTTGCAGATTCAGATGATTCTGCAACAACGCAACCAGGCGGGATTAAAGGAATTCCTGCGGGAACAACAAGACCCTACCAGCCCTAACTACCGC
>Ga0302320_10026661_pt1 | contig 11179 bp, 5 predicted proteins | sample Bog_T0_3_FD_202130 | JGI IMG/M metagenome (GOLD analysis project Ga0302320, IMG submission 202130) | Peat permafrost microbial communities from Stordalen Mire near Abisko, Sweden - Bog_T0_3 | ecosystem: Environmental > Terrestrial > Soil > Wetlands > Peat | place: Sweden: Abisko, Stordalen Mire... | reverse complement strand
TTTCCATCAACCGGTCGCTTCCAGCGTCCGGCATCTGGCGAAGATGGAAGAATTAAAGACGAACGTGTGCGGATTTCGCCACGACGCGTCTCTGATAAGCGAGCACGGCGTCAATCGGGATTACGGTGTGGTCGATGCCTACTCACATCTGGCTCCGATGATCGATACAGACGCTTATATGGAGTGGCTGAGACGCGAAGTCAACCACCATCGCTGCGGTTGGGTGAAGAGGCGGGTGTCTTCCGAACTGCCGCAGTGCGCTGCCGCTCTGATAGCGGAATTCAGAGCCGATCTGATCGTGAATTGTTCCGGTCTGGGCGCCAGGGATCTGGGAGACTCTTCGGTGTATCCGCTTCGGGGCGCGCTCGTGAGGGTTCTGAATACCCTCACACCGCCGATGCACACCGCGCACTGTGTTGCGGACGACGAATCCGGCAAGTCCGACGACATGGTTTTCATCGTACCCCGTGGCACAAACCTCCTGGTTTTGGGCGGCCTGACGGAGCCCCATGAGTGGGCGATCGACATCAACCTGGAAAACTATGAGCCCGTTCGGCGGATGTATGAACGTTGTATCGACTTTCTTCCACGGTTGCGGTCCGCTTTGATCGACACTGCGGAGCCTGTGCGCGTCGGCCTCAGACCGGCCCGCCGCCAAAATGTTCGGCTCGAACCGGAACCTGGGCTACCGGTCATCCATTCATACGGTCATGGCGGTTCCGGGGTGACTCTGTCATGGGGCTGTGCCGAAGAGGTCGCGTCAATGGTGTTGGGCCAATAGCGGACGCCAATCAACCCGAAAGAGGAACATCAGGTTTCCTGCGTTATCCTTGCCGGGGGAGTGGGCCGCGCGGTAGAGCCGTTCGTGATCGGTGGGTGCGCCGGGGGGGGAGGTTTCGCGACCAGATCCCACATATCCTTCACCGCCCACGGTCACCGCCCACGGTCACCGCCCACGGTGGCGCGCCGGACACTCGCCACGCGGGCGCAGGAGTAAAGCCCAATTGCCACACGTCGGGTGCCGCCCCGCAAACCGCCCGGAGCTTGATCGGACAACTGTCGGTGCAAAGGTCTTCTGCATCAGGCGCCTGCCGTTCAAAAGGCTTGCCCGGCTTGTCACGCGACCACCAGACCGATCCGCCGGCAACGCCGGCCCGTTCACTCTCAATTCGCGAATCGACGTCCGCGAACAGTGGTCATGATCGGCTACCGGCTGGTGCGGTCGCGCGATGCGGCGGCCGCCGGCCGGTAGCCCACCGCCCGGTACTCCGGCGCCTGCGGCACGAACTGGGCGTCAAAGCGCGGATCCGGCGGATCAAAGGTGTTCACCGCCCGATCAATCGTCCCCCGCAGGTCGTCCGTCTCGCCGTGGATGAACGACTCCCGTACGCCGTTGCCGCTGGTGATGTCGATCTCGTAGCGCGCCCCGGTCGAGATCCCGCCCTTCAGCGTGTTGTTCCAGAAGATCGATTTCACGTAAGTGCTGCCGGTGCCGTTGTCGTCGACGCCGGCCCAGTTCCCGGTGAAGGTGCAGCGGCTGACCTCCGCGCGGGATCCCTGGAACACCGTCATCGCACCCGAGCCATTCTCCGGGTGATACTCGCCGCCGTTCAGCAAGCCGACGTAGTCCACACCAAGATTCGAGACGTTGCCGACGAACAGACAGTTGTCGAGCGTGGCGCGGCTTTGGCGCAGCAGGTCGAAGGCCGAACCGGTAATCTGCGTGCGGTTGTCGCGGAAGATGCAGTCGCGGAACACCGCGGCGTCCTGCATCTGGCCGAGGTGCTCGACGGATACCCCGGCGCCGCATGTGCCAGTGCGATTGCCGGCCACTTCGACGCGCTCGATGGTCGGATAGGAACGCGCATAGATCTTGATGCCGCCGCCATCGAGAAAGAAGAACGCAGTCTTGGGGATGTCGTCGGATTCGATTGGCGAGCGCTTGCCTGTGCCGGTGGTGTAGTTGTTCGCGCCGGTGATGCGAAAGCCGCGCAGCACGGTCTTCGTCGATATGCCGTCGCCGAAATAAACGACGCGAGTGACGACAGCCGGGAAGCTCGGCGCCTTGTTATCGGCGATCGCCGGATTGGCGGCGGTCAGCACCACTTCGCCGACCGCTTCAAGCGTGATGCCGTCGTGGCGCCTGTTGAACCAGATCAGCGCCTGGCCGTGCGCCGCCGGGCGATAAGTCCCGGCATGGACGTAGACGATCTTGTTGACCGGATCCTGCGCGGCCGCCTCGAGCGCCGCCTGAATGCTGCCGCCGGGCTGGACGCGGTAGGCACGCGCCGCCCCGTCCAGCGTCACGGCATCGGTTGCGTCGCGGCGCTGGGCGACGCCGCGCACCGGCACCACGGCGGCCGCGGCCACCATCCGGAGGAACGTACGTCTGCGCATCATGAACTCAAACCGAGATTAGCACGGGGGCGAAGGGTCACCGCGGACGCTTCATAACCTCTTCCACGAGGTCGCCCAGCTGCTGCGCCGTATACAGATTGCCCTCCACGTCGGCGGCAAGTTTTCCATTGCGGTCGATCACCACCGTGTGTAGAGAGTGCGTCAGGATTCCCTCGTCCTGCCACGCGGCCACCCCGAACAGGCTGCACACATGTTTCACTTCGGCCGGCGATCCGGTGAGGAAATGCCACGCCTTCATGTCGGCGTCGAAGATGTGGGCGTACTTCAGCATTACGGAGGGCGTATCGTGCGTGGCGTCGAATGTCACGGTAAGCAGAATCAGATCCCGGCCCATTCGATCGCGAAATTTCTTCTGCAGCTGCGCGAGGTTATTCGACAGCCGAAAACAATAGTCCGGCAGCGGACACCGCGTGTAGACGAAATTGATCGCCACCACCTTGCCGGAGAATTGCGACAGCCGGACCGCGCGATTCTCCTGATCCGTCAGGCTGAAATCCGGCACCTTCTGGCCAACCGATAGCTTCTGCGCCCGACTATGGGCGGTAATCGATTCGATCAGACTCAGCCGCCGCGCCTGCTCCGGGTCTCTTTCCGGACTCCAGAACTCCGTGGCGTGAAGTTGCTCGATCCAGGACGAGTCCTTGTCGACCACGAGCGTAAACGCGACTTTCATGCCGGGCTTAAGCCCCTTCATTTCGGTCGCATCTGTCACGCGGAACGGCATAGCCATCGCATCCATGTAGCCGGGGATCGCCTCGTGTGAGATCGTAATGTTCTGTTTTGGCGCGTCGACCGAGATCGCCATGCCGGTAGCCGGATAGCGCTGCGCAGCAATGCCAAAGGGCATGCAGGCCAGCGCCACGGCAATCGGAATCAGTCGATGCACCACCACCAGACTATCAAGGTTTGTGGTGCGGGTTCGCGGCCAACTGATATCCTGCAACCAGATGACGCGCCGGGAAATTCTCTCTCTGTCCGCTCTGGCGCTTCCGGCCCTGAGTTCGCCCGCACGCGCCCAGCAATACGGGACCATGGGCGGGCAGCGCGTCAAGGCGTTACCTCGCGGCAAGCCTTCCGGCGCGCCCTTTAATGCCGGCTTCGTAAACGTCTCGGCCTCGGCGGGCCTGCATGCGCCCATCATCTACGGGGATGAGGGGCGAGTCGATTACGTTCTGGAATCCATGGGTTGTGGCGTCGCGTTTATCGACTATGACAACGATGGCTGGCAGGACATAGTCGTTCTGACCGGTCAGCGGCGCTTCAGCCCGAATCCGCCGGATGCCACCATCCGCCTGTATCACAACAATCGCGATGGCACGTTCAAAGATGTGACCGCGCAATCCGGCCTCGGCCGCGGCGGCATCTGGGCCACCGGCATCACCGTCGCCGACTACGACAACGACGGCTTCGACGATATCTTCATCACCTGCTGGGGCCAGAACATCCTGTTCCACAACGATGGCAAAGGACGTTTTACCGATGTCACGGAAAAGGCCGGCTTGCTGCATCCGGGAATCCGTTATGGCGCCGGCTGTACCTGGGTCGATTACGACCGCGACGGCCTGCTCGACCTTTTCGTTTCGCACTACCTCGTTTTCGATCCCGATAAAACTCCCATTCGGGGCACTGATCCCCATTGCACATGGAAGGGCGTGCCGGTCTACTGCGGACCGCTCGGCCTGGCGCAGGAGCAGTGCCGTCTGTATCACAACGAAGGCAATGGCGCCTTCGTCGACGTCAGCGATAAATCCGGGATCTCCATGATCGACCCCAAGTCCGGCAGGAAAAGGAATCCGGGCTTCGGCCTGACGGCGGTTGCCACCGACTTCGACGGGGATGGCTGGCCCGATATCTACGTCGCGTGCGACTCCAGCGACAGCCTCCTGTTCCACAATAATCACGACGGCACCTTCACCGAATGCGGGCTCGAAAACGGCGTCGCCGTGAATCAGGACGGGCGCGAGCAGGAAGGTATGGGCCTCGGCATCGGCGACTACGATACCGATGGCTATCTCGACATCTTCAAGACCCACTTCAGCGACGACACAAACGTTCTCTACCACAACAACGGCAAGGGCTTTTTCACCGACGTCACCATTAAAGCCCAGCTCGGCGTCGAGACGCGCTTCGTGGGCTGGGGCACGGCGATCGAGGACTTCGACAACAACGGCCTGCCCGACCTCTTTTATACGACTGGCATGGTCTTTCCCGATGCCGTTGAAAAAGTGCCGGACGCGCCGTTCAAAACTCCCAACGTTCTTTTCCGCAATCTGGGCGGCGGCAAGTTCGAGGAGTTGTTTGAACAGGCAGGTCCGGCCATGGCGGAAGTCCACTCCAGCAGGGGCGCGGCGTTCGGCGATTTCGATAACGACGGCGACCTCGACATCCTGATCATGAACATCAATGAGCCGCCCTCGCTGCTGCGTAACGACGTGCAGGGCGAGGATCACTGGCTCAAGGTGTTGCTGGTGGGCGTTACGTCCAACCGGAGCGCGATCGGCGCCCAGGTGGTGGCTTCGTATGGAGGGCGGCGGCAGGCGAAGGCAGTCCTGGCGCAGTCTTCCTATTTATCGGTGAATGATCGCCGTCTTCATTTCGGCCTCGGTCAGGAGACGAAGGCCGATCTGGACATACTCTGGCCCAATGGGCAGCGCGAAAAGATCGCCGACGTGGGCGCCGACCGCCTGGTTGTAGTCCGCGAGGGTGCGGGCATCGTGAGTAGCCAGGCATTCACCCGCCAGTCGCCGCGATAGGGCGCCGCACTTCTTTGTGCCGTGTGCGATTGGAGTTGGTCCCGGGTTATCCAGGTAGCACAGGCTTCAGCCTGGGGGCCGAGCGAAGCTTGTGGGTCGAGCGCAGCTCGACGCCCGGAGTTGCTACATTCTGAACAATTCCACCCATCCCGTGTGGAGCCAGGTTTCTAAGTTTCTAACTAGACAAGGGGCTGCCGCCAGGCTGCCGCCCCTCGGTATCCCCGCTTGTTATGGCCGCCGCCGCTCTGTTACGAGAACAAAGTTCTCGTTGCGGCGGCCATAACGGTCTAACCTGCAGGCCGGGCCTTCAACCGGCTCTCGTCGAACTGCGCTCGACCCCACAAGCTGAAGAATGTGCCACCTGGCGGACCTCAGGAAACCGCAGCTCAAAATGAGAAAATCGCACATGTGCACGCCATCACGCGGATGAACCGGGCGTCGGAAGCGGAAAGCCGGTTGCAGGCGGTGGCAGCCATCCGTCTTCAGCCCGGATTTGGCCGCGCGCCAGTTCCAGCTCGGCGTCGTCCTGGAGCGAAAAGGGGACTCCGCAGGCGCCCGCGAGCACCTGAAAATCGCCGCGGAGGGCTCGGATCCGGGCGCCAAAGCCGCCGCGCACGAAATCCCGCAAAGGTCGAACCAATCTAGGTTCCGTTTTCTGGCCTCTGGGGACTCTCATCTCTCCTCTCTATAATAGGAAGGGAATCCTGATTTACGGATTCCGGCCCGGTGCCCCCGCCAGACCACTGATATTACAGTGACAAGAAATACAGTAAATGAAAGCCAAGACCGGGATACCGCCCTCCGGCGCCGCCGACCGGAGCTTTCTCGGTGCAAATAACCCGACTGTTTGCAATCTCTTCCAGCCATGCCTCCATTTCTAAGATCAAATTTTTTTATCGGTTTGTTTCCATAAACTTAAGCGTTTGTAACGACGTTTACACCGGTCCAGCCTATTGACACTCGTTTACGCGAGTGATAACTTTACCCAAGTCACTTTTTTCTTCGATCATGTGTGGAAGTTCACCCGTTTTCGAAAAAGAGTGCGGGGTCTCAAAATGCTAAGGGGTAATAAATGAAATTGAAAGACTTAACGCGCATTGTACTCGCGCTGGCGCTCTGCTGCGCCGGCTTGTATGGGCAAACAGTCTCCAGCTCGCTCGAAGGAATCGTCGTCGATCCTGCCGATGCGGCTGTTGCGAATGCACCGGTCACTCTCACCAACGTCGATACGAAAATATCTCGTACCGCCAACACCGACAACGCGGGTACCTACCGCTTCCTGCAGCTCGATCCGGGAACCTATAATGTCACCGTCAAGGCCACCGGTTTCAAAACCGAAATCCAGACCGGTGTCGTCGTTGCCGCTCAGGAAACCCATAGCGGCGGCAAGATGGTTCTCTCGATCGGCAGCGTGACCGATTCCATCTCCGTCACCGCCGAAGTCGCACAGGTCCAGTTGTCGAGTTCGGAAATGTCCCGGACTGTAGACTCCGCCGATCTGTCGGATCTGACCCTCAAGGGCCGCGATCTGTTTGGTTATATGAAACTCATCCCGGGCGTCATCGACAATGGCTCCCAGGGACGCGACGTGACCTCGCCGAACGCCTTGGGCGGCTTCGTCATCAACGGGAACCAGACGTTGACCATGAACTTCACCGTGGACGGCGTCACGGACATGGATACAGGCTCCAACGGCTCGGTCCACTACGAACCGAACATGGATTCCATTCAGGAATTGAAAGTTCTCTCCACCACCTATCAGGCTGAATTCGGCCGCAACTCGGGCGGCACCATCACGGTTGTCACCAAGAACGGCACCCAGGAATTCCACGGCTCCGGCGCATGGAATCACCGTCATGAAGAATTTAACGCCAACACCTGGGCCGACGATCATACCCTCAAGACGATCGACGGTACCCCGAACCTGGCTACTCCGAAGCCCGATTACCGGTATAACGTAGAAACCTACGCCATCGGTGGCCCGGCCTTCATTCCGAAACTTGCCAACAAGGACAAGAAGCACCTGTTCTTCTTCGTGTCGCAGGAATACACCGGCCAGTTTGTGGTCGGCGGCAACCCGACTCTGTACACCCCCACGGCTCTCGAACGCAACGGCGATTTCTCGCAGTCGTTCGGTAACAACGGCGCCGGTGGCCAGACGGTCCTGAAGCTCCTTGATCCCGCCAACAACAACCTCCAGTTCGCGAACAACATGATTCCGCAGTCGCGCATTAATCCGGTTGGTCAGGCGATGCTGAACTTCTTCCCGCTGCCGAACTACAGTCCCTCCATTTCGACCCAGTTGTATACCACCAACTTCACCGAGCAGGGCAGCGCCACTCACCCGCGCCGCAATGACGTGGTCCGCATCGACACCTATGTCACCTCGAAGATCAACGGCTACTTCCGCTGGATCAACGATCACGACCTGATGAACGAGCTCTATCAGGGCGTCAGCTTCGATCAGAACGCACAGGCCGGACGCGTCTGCGGCACGGCGGCTTGCCCCCCCGTGGAGCCAATCGCTCACCCGAATCCAGGCCACGGCTATGCCGGTACGGTCACCGCTACTCTCACGCCGACCCTGATCAACGAAATCACGGTTTCGGAAGACTGGAATACCTGGTCATGGTATACGACCGACAATTACGTGGACGAAACGCGCGGACTGATTCCCAATATTCCCACGCTGTTCCCGGTGCCCACCACCGCGCAGAGCGGCGCCCAGGGTGTGGTCAACGGTTATCAGAATATTCTGCCGCAATTCAGCTTCGGTGGCTCCTCAGGCTTCCCCAGCCCGATGTCATGGTCGCGCGGGTCCGGAACGAACTCGGGTACCTACGAGAACTTCAATCCCATCCATGCCTATCAGGACAACCTTTCCAAGGTCAAGGGCCATCATGCTCTCAAGTTCGGCGGCTACGTCGAACTGAACAACAAGGTTCAGCCCGCCAACGACGCATATCCTGGTGTGTACTCCTTCGGTGCATCCACCTCGATCCCGTCCCTCAATGCGGGTTCCGGTATGGCTCTCGCGCTGCTGGGTCAGACCTCGCAGTACTACCAGAACAACGACACGGTGACCTTTAACACCCAGTACTACAACATCGAGTTCTACGCTCAGGATAACTGGAAGATCAACCGTCGTCTGACGATGGATCTCGGCATTCGCATGTATCACCCGACGCCGCAGTCGGATCTCAACGGAACATTTGTCAACTTCCAGCCGTCCAGCTACAGCGCCGCGAATGCAATGCGTCTCTATTATCCGCAGTGCATCACTCCGGGCGCCACGAACTGCACCTCGGCGACCACCGCCGTGGCGCTCGACAAAGCTACCGGCAATACCGTCAGCTACGCTTACGTGGGCGATACCGTTCCGAATACCGGCCAGTACAACAATGGCAGCACCGTGCTCGGCACCAACGGAACGTCGACGGCTCCGTACCAGCAAGCCTTCGCAAAGTTTGCGCCCCGAATTGGCTTCGCTTACGATTTGTTTGGCGACGGCAAGACAGCGCTCCGTGGCGGCTTCGGAATATTCTATGACCGCGTGCAGGGCAATGACGTTTACGGTCTCTCGGGTCAGTCCCCGACGTCGTTCCGCGAAACGGTCAGCTACCTGACGCTGAACCAGATTACGGCGCTCAACACCGGTGCGTCTCCGTCCTCGCCGAACACGCTGAGCCTGGCGCCCAACGGCCCTGGCCAGTCCTATCCGTACAAAACCAACGTCCCGTACGACGGAACGCGGAATGCCAGCGTTGACATTCAGCACACCATCGGCAAGGGCACTGTTATCGATATCGGCTACGTGTTCGATTATTCGTTCAACCAGCCCGTCTCGTATAACATCAACTATTTACCGCTCGGAACCGGCTGGCCGTTTACCCCGTCCAACCTGGCCCCGAATACCTCCGGCAGCGGCAGCAACGACATCGGCGCCAACTACGAGAGGATTTTCTATCCTGGTCTCGGCGGCGTTACGGGCTGGTGCTGGTGCGGCCATACCAACTACAACGGCCTCAACGTCACCGCCAGCCGGCGCGTGTCCAAGGGTCTTGCGCTGGGTCTGAACTACACCTACTCCAAGTCGATGGGTCTTCTCAGCGTAACGGGCCCTGCAACGGGCACCAACGGCGCACCGACGAACTCCTCATGGAACTACGGTCGCCAGTCTTACGACCGCACCCACAACCTGACGTTCACCTATAACTATTCCATCCCCGGCATCGCCAAAGCAATGGGCGCCAAGGGTCTGGGAATCATCACGGATCACTGGGAACTTTCCGGTATCACCGCGGTGCATAGCGGCTCTCCGTACAACCCGGGCTGCGGCTTGGTTTCCGGTTCGCCCTCCGTCACAGGTGGCTACACCGGCACCGGCGATCTCGGCCAGCGTTGCAACATTGTCGGCAACCCGTACAGCAACATCGGCACCAATGGCAACGGTCAGGTTTACTTCAACCCGAGCGCTTACGCCATGGCTTCCATCAACACCACCGGCCCGAACAACTCGTTGGTTGGTCCTCCCGTTACTGGTAACCAGAACGGCGGATCCGGCAACCTGTCGCTCCCGCACGTGACCAACTTCGACGCAACGCTGACCAAGAACATTCCCCTGGGCAGCGAAAAGCGTTTGCTCCGCATTCAGGTGCAGGCGTACAACGTCTTCAACCACACCGAAATCACGGGTATCAACACCGGCATCAGCTTCAACGCGACCACGAATCTCGTGACGAACTCGTCGGCTCTGGGCTACATCAACGGTGCCAACAACGCCCGCATCATGGCGTTCTCGGCCCGCCTCCAGTTCTAACGGAAACGGTAACTGAATAGCAGTTTGCTTCAAGCAAGGGCCGATACCCGGTGAACGGGTATCGGCCCTTGATCTTTTTTGTGCCCTCCCCCGCAACACTCTGCGCGCGCCCAACCCCACCCGCGCCGCCCGTCGCTGCATCGCCCCCGCCAGTCCTGCCCCGAAGCAGCCGGAAGCGGCCCCCTTCGCCCCACACACCCACCGCCCCACACACCCACCGCCCACACACCCACCGCCACGCGCGAACCCTGCACCGGCGCGCTGAAGTCGCCGCATCACCCAAAAGAGCCGCACGCCGGAGCAGCACTCCCGGCGCCACCCGCTCATCGCTCCACCCCACGCGCCGCGCCCCCTGTCGCCTCACGCACCCCATCGCCTCGCGCACCCCATCGCCCCAACGCACCCCATCGCCTCGCGCCCCCCGACGCACCGCGCCCCCGCGCACCCACCCCTATCGCGCGCGACCCGGCTGCGGCGTAACATCGATACTGATGAGCCACTCCGAAGAAATTGTAATCGTCGCCGCCGCCCGAACTCCGGTAGGCAAGTTCCAGGGCGGGCTTGCCGCGCTGTCCGCCACCCAGCTCGGGGCTATTGCCGTGAGAGAAGCGGTCCGGCGCGCGGGAATCGATGCCGCCACAATCGATGAATGCATCATGGGGAACGTGCTGGCCGCCGGTCTGGGCCAGAATCCCGCCCGCCAGGCCGCGCTGTTCGGTGGGCTCTCATCCTCTGTGGGCGCGCTCACGATCAACAAGGTCTGCGGCTCCGGCCTGAAGGCCGTGGCGCTTGCGGCGCAGGCGATTCAGACCGGAAATGCCGAAATTGTGGTGGCCGGAGGCATGGAGTCGATGAGCAATGCCCCGTATTTGCTCCCACAGGCCCGCCAGGGCTTCCGTCTGGGCAATGCGGTCGCCGTGGACTCCCTGATCCACGACGGCCTCTGGGACGTCTACAACGACTTCCACATGGGGATTACCGGCGAGAACGTGGCTTCAAAGCATGGCATCACCCGCGAAGAGCAGGATAACTACGCCCTGAACTCCCACCGTAAGACCGCCGCGGCATGGAACGAAGCCAGATTCGAGGCCGAGGTCGTGCCTGTTTCGGTGCCCTCGAAAAAGCGCGGCGCCGTCCCGGAGATTGTTTCTCGGGACGAATCGGTTCGTTTCGACGCCAGTCTTGAGGC
>Ga0302320_10026660_pt1 | contig 11179 bp, 9 predicted proteins | sample Bog_T0_3_FD_202130 | JGI IMG/M metagenome (GOLD analysis project Ga0302320, IMG submission 202130) | Peat permafrost microbial communities from Stordalen Mire near Abisko, Sweden - Bog_T0_3 | ecosystem: Environmental > Terrestrial > Soil > Wetlands > Peat | place: Sweden: Abisko, Stordalen Mire... | reverse complement strand
TGGAAAATGGGTGCGGGTATAGATCCTGCGGACCAACGGTTCAAAAGCAGCATTGCTCGTGCTAAAACACTGAAGTCAACATGACCCCTATGCGTAACTGGTTAACTATTTTTATTGTTTTTTTGATATTTGGGCTATTGGTTTATTCTAACAGCTTGAACAATAAATTCTTAATGGATGATTATTCATTCTTAATAAATCCTTTCTTTAGCAACGCGAAATTTATATTATCTCAATGGAATCCCTACAGTCAGGAGGACATGGGTTTTGTGGATCAAGGGCTGAAAACTTATTATCGTCCTATGGCCCATGGTTTATTGGATCTTTGCTATACCGCTTTTAAGAGTAATTTTTGGCAGTATCATCTTTTTAATCTTTTACTTTTGGTGTTTGCCGCTTCATTGATCTATTTGTTTATAAAGAAAATAACCCGAAATTACAATTTGGCTTTTTTGACAAGCCTTTTTTACTTAATTCATCCGATCAATGGCGGTGTGGTTAATTATATTTCCGCTTGTGTTCTGGATTTTCAATTGATCTTTATGCTGGGCACTATTTTATTGCTTTGGGAGTCTTTAGAAAGGGGGAATGATCGAACGCTTTATTTTCTAAGCCTATTGTGTTCTTTTTTGTCTTTATTCTGGAACGAAAGCGGAATAATGACAGCGTTCTATGCGGCCGTCGTTATTTTACTGTTCAGGAAAGATCCGTATAAAGCCAAGATGATCTACGGGCTTCCGTACTTTATGATCATTTTCTCGTATCTGGTTTTTAGGTTATATTTTGTAAGTATTAATGAGTTTATTTTTAAGAAGATAGCTCTTTTTCACATGACCCCATGGGAGTATGCGGGAAGTTTATTCCAGATCTTTGGCTGGTATATCACTCAATTATTTTATCCTAGAAGTATAGTGATGGCCTGGGCCCCATCGGGTTATCATGAACATGTATTTTGGAACAGTTTGGGTGCGATCTCATTGCTATTGGTCTTTCTTTTACTTTTCATCAGATTTTCCAAAGAAAAGATATGTCAATTGGCCATAGCCTGGATAATGATCGGTTTTGCACCTGCCTGCGTGGCGGCATTTAGAAGGCCGGATGCCGGCGTTTTAATTGAGCCGCACTGGTTTATTTTCTCCTGCATCGGATTCTTTATATTGTTTGCGTATTTCTTGCTCAAATTCCTGGATCGCATGAAAAGGTGCGGATTAGCAGTGTTATTTCTGGTGATCTTTGCCTGGGGCAGTGCTTCCTATGCCTATAATCAACTATGGTCAGATCAAAAGACGTATGCCCGGTTCTGGTCCCAACAAGCTCCCAGTCTAAAGATGACGTATTTTTATTTAGCGGCAGCTTATCAAAAAGAGAAGGCATTCAAGGAATCCCGGAAATATTATCGTTTAGCTTTAAATGGCTATAGTTCCGATATAACCATCTATAATAATCTCGGCATGATGGATGAGGAAATTGGCAACTGGCAGGGGGCTGAATTAAATTATAGAAAGGTTTTGGAAATTGACCCATATTTTGCGCATACGTACGATAATTTAGGGTCTCTTTATATCAAGCAAGGCCAATGGGGGAAGGCCGGGAAATATTTTATTCAAGCGTTGAACTATAATCCTCTTTTAGTTGAGCCTCGTGCAGGTCTTGCATATATTTCTTTGCGCAATTCTGATTACCAGAAAGCCATTGACCTGTGCCTGAAGAACTTGGATCTTGCGGACCAGGATACCAACACGTTATTCCTTTTGGTGGATATTTATATTCATAAGAATGATCTTGTTAATGTGAATAAATATGCGTACCGGATCATCAACCATGAGACAGACCCCGGGACTTTAATGAAATTAGGGGTTGCCTTGGCGCGGCACAGCATCATGAATACGGCGTTGGATAGCTATAAGAAAATATTGCAAGTGGCCCCTGATTATAAAGATGCTTATTATGAAGCAGGATTATTATATGAGAGATCAGGTCAGTATGATCAAGCCGTTCAGGTCTGGAAAATGGGTGCGGGTATAGATCCTGCGGACCAACGGTTCAAAAGCAGCATTGCTCGTGCTAAAACACTGAAGTCAACATGACCCCTATGCGTAACTGGTTAACTATTTTTATTGTTTTTTTGATGTTTGGGCTATTGGTTTATTCTAACAGCTTGAACAATAAATTCTTAATGGATGACCATGTTCTTTTAAGCAATCCCGTCATGAGCCAAACAAAATTTATTTCTGCTCAATGGAATCCTTATCTCGATAAGGAATTAGGCGTCCTGGATCGCCGACAATCTTTTGAAGGATATTATCGTCCGTTATCCCAAATCTTATACGATTCCTGCTATTCGCTTTTTAAGCACCATTATTGGCAGTACCATCTTTTAAATTTATTTCTTTTTGTTTTTGCCGCATCATTGCTCTGTCTATTTATTGAAAAAGTAACCGGGAATCACGAATTGGCGTTCTTAACGGGGTTATTTTGTCTTATCCATCCTATTAACGGGATCGTGGTCAATTACATTGTTTCGAGTGTTTTGACGTTAGAAGTGATCTTTCTGCTGGGGACAATTTTATTGCTTTGGGAGTCTTTAGACAGGAAAAATAGCCGGATGCTCTATTTTTTAAGTTTGCTAACGGCTTTTTTATCCTTGTTTTGGTACGACATGGGCATGTTGGGCCCTTTGTATATTATCGTCGTTATTTTATTATTCAGGAGAGACCCCTTCACCTCAAAGATCTTATATCTACTGCCGTATCTTTTGATCAGTTTAACGTTTTTAGTTTTTAAGACGATCTTTCTTAACGGCTCTTCTTTTTTAACAGAAATAGCACGGTTCCATATGACCTGGTGGGAGTATCTGGCAACAGTGTTTCGGCTTATCATGTGGCACCTGACCCAATTGGTTTATCCGCAAAGTATTGTCATGCAATGGGTGACCCCTGTTTTGCATGAGCACATATTCTGGGACAATTTTGGTTTGTTTTTTTTGTTGCTGTTTGCCCTTTTATTATTTGTCAAACTAGCACGAGCCCCCATATGTCAACTAGCCATAGCCTGGATCCTGATCAGTTTTGCCCCTGTTTTCTTGATATCGTTTAGAAGGCCGGATGTCGGCGCATTAATTGAACCCCATTGGTTTATTCTTTCTTCAGTCGGTTTCTTTATTCTGGCGGCATATTTTTGCCTTATTATTATGAATCGCACGAAAATTGGAGGGGGGTTGTTGCTATTCATTGTTATTGTTTCCTGGGGAATGACTAGTCATGCCTACAATCAATTATGGGCCGATCAAAAGACCTATTCCCGTTTCTGGGTCCGGCATGTCCCCAATTTTAAACTGCCTTGTTTTTATTTAGCAGAAGCTTATCAGCAAGAGGGCGATTTAAAAGATGCCGTACATTATTATAGAATGGCGTTAAGCGGCAATTCATCAGACCTGGAAATCTACCATAATCTTGGAGTGATAGATGAAACAGATCATAATTGGAAAGAGGCAGAATCAAATTACAAAAAGGCCTTAAAAATCGCTCCCTTATCCGCAGCTACCTACAATAATTTAGGGTTTGTTTTTCTTTATCAAGGGCAATCGAGCAAAGCTAAAGAATGTTTTATTAGGGCCTTAGTTTATAATCCTCTTATGCTTGAGCCCAGAAGAGGACTTGCAGATATTTCTTTGTCTCATTTTGAATACCAGAAAGCCATTGACCTTTGTCTTAAAAATCTTGAAATTCTCAATAATGATACGGGAACGTTATTGTTATTGGTCGATATTTACAACCAAAAGAAGGACTTTGTCCGTTCAAAAGAATGTGCCTATCGCATTATCAATTATGAAACTGATCCGGAGGTTTTAACGAATTTAGGGATTATCATGGGCAAGAGCGGCCAAATGGGAATAGCCATCGATTGTTATATTAAAGCCATGCGTGTGGCGCCGGGCTATAAATATGCTTATTTAAATGCAGGAACATTATTAGGAAATATGGGGAAATACGGTGAAGCTATTCATCTTTGGAGAATTGGGTTGAGCCTGGATCCTTCTGATCAACGGTTCCGCAATGATATTGCGCAAGCAGTAACAATGAAACTAAAAAGGTATTGATATGAAGGTCGCTCTCATCTGGCCATATGGCAATGATCATACTTATTCCGTACCTCTGGGACTTGCGTATTTGGTAGCTAATTGCAAGCTCCCGGGTGTTGAATTTAAAGTGTTCGATGGGACATTGTATGACTCTCCGGCATCATCAGATAATTTTAGGAATTTCTTGTTGTCGTATAGTCCTCAGGTGGTCGTCATTTCATGCTGGTCAAAGACGTTTATCGAAACATGTAGGATAGTGGAAGCGGCAAAAGCGCTGCTGCCGGGGTGCATTACAGTACTTGGAGGCGTGCATCCGACAGCATATGCCGTTAAAAGCTTGGAACACAGTTTCGCCGATTACATCGTTGCCGGTGAAGGAGAGACTTCCTTTAGAATATTCCTGTCTAATCTCCTGGACCCTCAAAAGCTTTATAGTACGCCGGGACTGGTTTATCGTCTAGAAGGAAGGATCGTGGAGAATCCGTATTGTCCACCGCAAGACCTTGACGCCATAGCTCTCCCTGACTATGACGCTATCGAACTTGAGAAATATTTTAAAAAAGGATATCGTTATTTTTCAGATACCACCCGTAATGCTCCTATTTGGTTGACCCGAGGCTGTCCGTATAGCTGTAAGTTCTGCACTGCACCTCAGATCAACGGACACAAGATCCGCATGCATTCCGTTGATTATGGCATTAACTGGATTGAAATGCTGTATATTAAGTACGGTGTTCGCCATGTAAACATTATCGATGATAATTTTACTTTTTATGCTGATTATACCAGGGCTTTTTGTGAAGCCTTGATCCGTAAGGATCTTAAAGGTTTGACCATGTACACGGCTAACGGTATCAGGGCCCAAAGGACTGACTTTGAAACCCTCAAATTGATGAAGCGGGCGGGCTGGAGGATAGCCACCGTTGCCCCGGAAAGCGGGTCGAAAAGAGTGTTAAAGTTAATGAAAAAAGAGTTGGATCCTGATATGTGGCCGGCCAAGGTCAAGGAGATCCGCGATGCAGGTCTTATTTCTCACGGACTTTTCCTGATGGGTTATCCTGGCGAGACTATTGATGATATTCACGAAACTGAGAAATTGATCCAGAGATCAAATTTTGACTCCATAGGCATCCAGTATTTTCAGCCGCTGCCCGGAACGCCGATATATGATGAGCTTGTCCATAGCGGAGAAATTGAAGACACCCTTTTACCTAATTCTACTTCAGGAGGCAGAGTGTATGTGACCCATGACCTTGCCGGTTTCAATTTTTCAAAATTCGCTTTCAAAATGTATATGTATACTTTTGTCAAACATCCGATCAGGGTCTTGCAGCAGGCGTTTTCGTACAATCCCACGCTGATGATCAAACGGCTTTTGATCCTTGTCTATGATGCTATCATTGGATTAAAGAAAGATAAAGGCCGGTAGGTAGGGTTATTTTAAAGACATGGGAATATACTTGTGGGGGAGTCAGAATCATATAAAATAATAATGTGAGACTTGATATTCGTGTTTAATCCGTTCCTGTTAGGGGTCTTATGGGCCAAAGATATCTATCTGTAATTGGTGTCGGTTATTGGGGTAAAAACCTTGTGCGTAATTTTGCCGAACTCAAGGTCCTCCATTCTATTTGCGATTCTAATTCGGAGCTGTTAAAACAGTGTCAGACTGAATATGGTCTGGAAAAGGCCTTTTCTGATTACAATCAAGTGCTTTCTGATGATTCCCTGAAAGCGGTGGCTATCGCAACCCCTGCAGTATTTCATTATGAAATTGCCAAAGCTGCTTTGCTTGCCGGTAAAGATGTTTTTATCGAAAAGCCGCTGGCTTTAGATGTGGCACAGGCCCAAGAGCTTATTCGCATAGCAGATGAATGCAATAGAGTGCTGATGGTCGATCATATCCTTCAATTTCATCCGGCGATCATTAAGCTTAAGGACCTGATCCATCAAGGGGATTTAGGAAAATTGCAATATATCTATTCCAATCGTCTGAATATTGGTAAATTGCGCAGTGAAGAGAATATTTTATGGAGTTTTGCTCCTCATGATATTTCTGTTATCTTGAGTTTGGTAGAGGAGCAACCGACGAAAGTCAATGCTTTTGGGGAAGCTTATCTGCAGGAAAAGGTTTATGATACGACGATGACCATGCTGGGATTTTCCAATCGTTTGCGCGCACATGTTTTTGTCAGCTGGCTGCACCCTTTCAAGGAACAAAAATTGGTGGTGGTAGGGGACAAGAAAATGGCGGTTTTTAATGATATGGAACAAGACCACAAGCTTATGTTGTATGCCCATAAAGTTCATTGGGTCGATCGTGTCCCGGTGGCTTCCAAAGGGGAATTTGAAACAGTGCCTTTAGAAAAGAAAGAACCACTCAGAGAAGCTTGTTTACATTTCTTGGAATGTGTGGCTGATCGTACTCGACCGCGAACTGATGGCAAAGAGGCCCTCGCGGTCCTTAAGGTGCTTAGCCAAGCACAGGAAGAATTAGATAAGGGGCATTAAAAATGGCATCTGGTTATTATGCGCATCCATCAGCATTTGTTGATGATGGGGCTAAAATCGGTGTGGGGTCAAAAATCTGGCATTTTTGTCATATTTACAGCGGAGCTCAAATTGGCGACAATTGTAAGATCGGTCAAAACGTGGCCATTCACGGAGCGGTTGTCATTGGCAATAACGTAAAGATCCAGAATAATGTGTCTGTTTATGACGGTGTTACTCTTGAAGATGATGTGTTCTGCGGGCCTTCATGTGTTTTTACGAACATATTAAATCCGAGATCCGCTGTTAATCGTCATGGTACTAAGTTTTATCGGCCTACTTTAGTCTCTAAAGGAGCTACCATTGGAGCTAATGCTACGGTCCTTTGCGGGGTTAAGATCGGACGTTGGGCATTTATCGGAGCAGGGGCAGTAGTGACCAGAGATGTGCCTGACCATGCCTTGGTTTACGGGACTCCCGCAAAACAACAAGGGTGGATGTGTGTTTGTGGTGAAAAGATCAAGGTGTCTGCGACAAAAATGCAATGCTCTGTTTGTGACATTGAGTATGAAAAGAAGGATCAATCACTGTGTAGGGTTTTAAAATGACGATGTTAAAACAAAGGATTGAACGGGCAAATATTATTTACCATACGCAATTGTCTGAAACTTATGACCTGCAACAACCGCATTTTAAGCCTGAGAATGTTGTACAGGTTACAGCGCGCATCAAAAAGTTTTCATTTCAAACAAGCGGGCAAAGGATCCTGGATGTTGGTTGCGGCACAGGTTTTATGTTAAAACTGGCCAGGCCCTATTTTATGGAGCTATACGGTGTTGACATTACGCCGGCGATGCTTGCTAAGGCAAAAAATAAATTTAAGAATGACCGTTCCGGTAAAATCCATTTAGATCTAAGTTCGAGTGAAGACCTTAAGTTCGCCGATCGTCACTTTGATGTAGTCAGTGCCTATGGTTTCCTTCATCATTTAGAACGTATCGAAAAGACCCTCAGTGAGGCATACCGGGTCCTTAAAAAAGGCGGTATTTTCTATAGTGATCAGGACCCGAATTATTATTTCTGGAAAAGTATGATGTCGTTAAAGGACCCTAAAGGGTTGTCTGGATTGTTGAATGTTGAAAGAAACGCTGTTTGTCAGATGACAAAAATGGTAAATAAGGCTAGCAGTAAGAATATTGTTAGGGAAATTGTAGAAATGGCAGAGTACCAGAAAATGAAGGGGGGATTTAAGGAAGAAAGGATCAAACAATTATTAAATAAAATAGGTTACCGGCATATTAATTATGAGTATGCCTGGTTTTGGCAAGAGGGGCGTGTCGTTCATGATTTGTCCCCCCAAGCCGCCTTATATTTTGAGGAACATCTTCGACAAGCGCTGCCATTGACGCGTCATCTTTTTAAATACATTCGAATAATAGCCGTTAAATGAAAAAAAACATAGTTATATTAGGGGCAACAGGGTTTATCGGCAGGGCGGTAGCCGGTTTTTTTCATGATAGTAAGCATGTCAATTTGTTTTTAGCTTCTAAGAAGGGTGGAAAATTAAATAGTCTCATGGTGCATCCTTTGGATTTGACCAAACAGAACAGTTTGGCGAATTGGCCCCAAGAGAAGAAAATTGATTGTATCATTTACCTTTCTTCAATGATCCCGGCCTCATTTGATGAATCTGATCTGAAATTGTTTTATTTAAATATCCGAATGCATCAACAGGTGCTGAAATATTGGCTTTCTAAAAAATGTCATTTGATCTATGCCTCTAGTTGCTCGGTCTATGGAAGAGCTATGAGTACGCGCGTAAGTGAAGCTACGGTACCTCTGCCGGATAATTATTATGCTATTTCAAAATTGATCGGAGAGCATATATTTTTAAAAGAATTCTATGAAAAAGGTAGACCCGTAACAGTTTTGCGTATCAATGCTCCGTATGGATATAAAAAGGAAAGAAAAACCGTTGTTAATATTTTTCTTGAGAAAGCTTTGCGAGGCGAGCCTTTGGAATTAATGGGGAGTGGAAAACGCGAACAGGATTTTATTTATGCGGACGATGTGGCCAGGGCCTTTTGGGCAGCATTAGTTAATAAGAAATATGGGGTTTTTAATATCGCCAGCGGTCATTCCGTAACAATGCGACAATTGGCAAAGTTGATCGTTCAAACCGTTCATTCTTCTTCGGATATTACCTTTGCCCGGCAACCGGACCCACAGCAACGCGTAAAGGTAAAGATCGATATCAAGCGCTCGCAAAACGAATTAAGTTTTGAACTAAAATATAGCCTAAAAGATGGTTTGCGCGAAATGGCAGCTTTATATAGTAGGGAGGAATTATCAAAATAGGTATTTTTTCAGATGTGCATGGAAATTTGAATGCGCTTAAAGCTGTTTTAGAAGCTTTCGAAGAAAGAAAAGTAAACATGCAAATTTGCCTTGGTGATCTGGTTGGATATTTTCATCAATCCATCGAAGTGCTTGAGGAAGTAATGCCAAAGGATATCCGTGTTATTATGGGCAATCATGAAGCCTATGCGGTTGGTCAATTGTCATGTCCGCCCCAGAAGGGGGAATTAATTAATATGGACTATGTGCGTGCTTGCATGTCTCCCCTTCATCGTCAATGGATAAAATCTTTGCCTTTGTCTTTGGAAATCACCGTGGATCAGAAATGCATAGTTTGTTTTCATGGCAGTCCGTGGTCGCCACTGGAAGAATATATTTATCCTGATTACCCCGACTTTCATAAATTTTCTGATTTTGATTGCCGCTATATCCTATTAGGACACACGCACTACCCCTTGCTTAAGAATATTGGACAGATGACTATTATTAACCCTGGTTCTTGCGGTCAACCCCGTGATGGGGATTACAGGGCTAGAGCTGCAATCCTAGATGTTATTAATAATCAAGTTGAATTTCTGGCGTTGGAATACGATATACGAAGTTTTCTTCGCGATGCCCAGAAGCAGGGGGTACACAAGCAAGTTATTCAATGTTTTGAGTCTTCGATCAAGAGTGGGCATGAAAAAGCGTATTAAAATTTTAATTGCGGGCGCAGGCGGAGGCGGTTATGGTGTTGAGATCATGAAATCTTTACGCCTTTCCAGCGTTCCGTATTTTATCATCGGTTGCGATATGTCCGAGAATGGCTTCGGTTTATTTTCAGCGGATAAAGGTTATGTTATTCCCCCCGCAAGTTCACCGAATTATCTTAAAGTTTTATTAAAGATTTGTGTCAAGGAACACATTCAGGTCCTGATTCCCGGATCCGATCATGATTTGAGGAGGATATCGGAGAATCGTTTTCTTTTTTCAAAGAAGGGGATTTTTATTCCCATTAATAATCAGGAAGTGATTGATATAGGCTTAAATAAAATGAGTACCATCGAATTCTTAAAAATAAATGGATTCAATGCTCTTAGGACAATTGGAATTGATACATTAGATCAGATTTCAGGGTTCGATTCTTTTCCGGTCATTATCAAGCCCTTGATCGGAGGGGGATCGGCTGACACCTTTATTGCTCAGGACAGATCCGAGTTGCAATTTTTTTGTCAGTATCTTTTAAAGAATGGGCAAAAGCCCGTAGTCCAAGAATATATCGGCAATCCGGATAACGAATATACAATAGGTATCCTTTCAGACCAGGATGGGAAGATTATGAGCGCTACGGGATTTCGTCGGTATATTCTGTCCGGGTTATCAAATCGGCTGCGCTTGCGATCCCATCGCAAGAGGGAAACGCTTGCCGTTTCTTCCGGGATCTCTCAGGGAGAGGTGATCAGTGACCCGCACATCATTGGTCAATGTAAGAAGGTAGCGCAAGCCATTGGCTCGCGAGGGCCAATAAATATCCAGTGCCGGGTAGTCAAAGGCCAGGTGTATATTTTTGAGATCAATCCGCGTTTTTCAGGAACTACTTATATGAGGGCGCTTACGGGAATTAATGAACCGGATCTCCTGATAAGAAAATATGTTTTGAATGAAAGAATACCCAAGGTTTTGAAGTCAAAGCATGGCCGGGTATTAAGGGGATTGATCGAACAGTTTATTCCTTGTTCTCTGGCCTCAAAGATAATTAAGATGGGCAATTAAAAATGACAGGATTTTCTATTATTGTTTATGGCTATAACGAAGAAAAGAATTTTTCCTCGGTAGTTTATGAAATTTTGGCCATGTTCAAGAGTTTCCCAGATACCTACGAATTGATCTTAATTGATGATGGTAGTTTGGATGAAACGCTGTCAGTCTTAAATAAACTTAAACAAGAGAACCAAGGCATAAAGGTCATTTCCCATTCTCAGAGAAACGGTATCGGGGCATGTCTTAGGGACGGCTATTTGGCTGCGCAAGGGGAATTGATCACTTTTCTTCCGGCTGATGGTCAAATTGATCCCGGCGATATACTGCGTTTTATTGAACTTATCGATGATTGTGATGTGGTCTGCAGTTATTATAATGAAAAACCATTTTCATTGTTTCGTAGGATCATGTCGAAATCTGTTCGTCTTCTCGTTTTTATGCTTTTTGGCTCTTCACCGCGCATTGAAGGTTCGTATATGTTTCGAAGAAAGATCCTGGAAGGTGTTTCTC
>Ga0302320_10026659_pt1 | contig 11179 bp, 8 predicted proteins | sample Bog_T0_3_FD_202130 | JGI IMG/M metagenome (GOLD analysis project Ga0302320, IMG submission 202130) | Peat permafrost microbial communities from Stordalen Mire near Abisko, Sweden - Bog_T0_3 | ecosystem: Environmental > Terrestrial > Soil > Wetlands > Peat | place: Sweden: Abisko, Stordalen Mire... | reverse complement strand
AGGGGACTTGAACCCCTACGCCTTTCGGGCACAGGCTTCTAAGACCTGCGTGTCTGCCATTTCACCACTCCCGCAGTCAGAGTTCAGGGTATCAAAGCCAGAGGGAAGGGATAAGGAATAAGGGATGAGGAGAGAAAACCGGGGAGATTTTGCCGAAGGTGGCGAGGGGGTGCCGGAATTGAACATCTGACTTAGTACGGCGTATGAGGCTCAAGGGAGCTGTTGTCCCGGCGCTGGGAGCCGATGAAGAGGCAGGGAAGTTGCGTCCGAGGGCCATGCTAGTGCATCCTATTCAAGAAAGTTGATAGAGGAACGCTCAAGATGCCGAATGAATTTGTCAGTGTGATCAATCCGACGACCGAGAAAGGGACCGGGAATGAGGGTTCAGGGCGGTCGTATCCCATTCTTCCCGTGAGGGATACGGTGCTCTTCCCGCATGCGGTGCTGCCCCTGACGGTGGGTCGGGAGAGCTCCATTCAGTTGATCCAGTCGCTGGGTGAGGAAAAGACCATCCTGGTGGTGGCGCAGCGCGATGCGCGGCAAGATGCTCCGCTAGGCAGCGATCTGCACATGATCGGCACCCGCGCGACCGTTCACAAGGTCGTGAAAATGCCGAACCAGAGCCTGTTTGTCTTTACAGAGGGTACGGAGAGGGTCAAGCTGGGGAACTTTACGCAGACGCAGCCGTTTTTGACGGCGGAGTTTGAGACGTTGGAGGAGATGGCGCCGGAGGCCTCGCCGGAGATGGAGGCCCTGCAGCGCAATGTGCTGGGTCAGTTTCAGGAGATTGTGACCTCTTCTTCGACGCTGTCGGACGACCTGCAGACGATTGCACTGAATATTGAGGATCCGTCGCGGCTCTCGGACTTTATCGCGGCGAGCCTGCCGTTTTTGACGACGACGGAGAAGCAGGAGCTGCTGGAGACCCCCGATGTGCGGGTGCGTCTGGAGAAGTTGAACAGCCACCTTGCGAAGGAGATTGAAGTCCAGCAACTGCGCAACAAGATTCAGAGCGAGGTGCAGGACTCCGTGCAGCAGAGCCAGCGCGACTTCTACCTGCGCGAGCAGATGAAGGCCATCCAGAAGGAACTGGGCGACCTGGACGAGACGCAGAAGGATGTGGCCGAGCTGAAGGAGAAAATTGAAGCCGCGGGCATGACCGAAGAGGTGAAGAAGGACGCGCTAAAGGAGCTGGCGCGGCTGGCGCGAATGAATCCGGCGGCGGCGGACTACAGCCTGACGCGGAACTATGTAGAGTGGCTGGCGGTGCTGCCGTGGGCGAAGAGCACGGCCGGCGAGGTGGACATCAAGAAGGCCAAGGACACGCTGGACGAAGACCACTTCGGGCTCCGCAAGGTGAAGGACCGCATTTTGGACTACCTGAGTGTGCGGCGGCTGAAGCCGGACATGAAGGGGCCAATCCTGTGCTTCGTGGGGCCTCCGGGCGTGGGCAAGACCAGCCTGGGGCGCAGCATTGCGCGTGCGCTGGGACGGAAGTTCAGCCGCATCTCGCTGGGCGGAATGCATGATGAGGCGGAGATCCGCGGGCACCGGCGGACGTACATCGGCGCACTGCCGGGGCAGATTATCCAGCACCTGAAGCGGGTGGAGGTGAACGACCCGGTCTTTATGCTGGACGAGATCGACAAGCTGGGCCGGGACTTCCGCGGCGATCCAGCGAGCGCGCTGCTGGAGACTCTGGATCCGGAGCAGAACAACACGTTCCGCGACAACTATCTCGACCAGCCGTTCGACCTGAGCAAGGTGCTGTTCATCTGCACTGCCAACCAGCTGGATACGATTCCCGCGCCGCTGCTGGACCGCATGGAGATTATCGAGTTGACCGGCTACACCGAGGAGGAGAAGGTCGCGATTGCGGAGCGCTACCTGATTCCACGGCAGATTAAGGAGAACGGCATCACAACGGAGACCATCGAGTTTCCGACCGCGAGCGTTGCGCTGATTGCGCGGCACTACACGCGCGAGGCAGGCGTGCGGCGGCTGGAGCAGTTGATCGGTACCGTATGCCGCAAGACCGCGCGGCAGGTTGCGGAGGGCCGAACGGAGAAGCTGATCATCACGCCGGAGGTTGTCCACGAGATGCTGGGCGGCATCAAGGTGCGCGTGGATACGGAGATCGCCGAACGCACCAAGCGGCCGGGCGTCGCCGTGGGGCTGGCATGGACCCCGGCGGGCGGCGATGTGCTGTTCATCGAGGCCAACAAGATGAAGGGCAAGGGCAACTTCAGCATCACCGGTCAGATCGGCGATGTGATGAAGGAGTCCATGCAGGCCGCTCTGACCTGGGTGCGGTCGAATGCGACGTCGCTGGGGCTGGACGAGGACCTGCTAAAGGACATTGACCTGCACATCCATGTGCCGGCCGGCGGTATTCCGAAGGACGGGCCGAGCGCCGGCGTGACCATGGCGACTGCGCTGGTGAGCCTGCTGACCAACAAGCCAGTGCATCCTCTGTTGGCGATGACCGGTGAGATTACCCTGAGCGGTAATGTGCTGCCGGTCGGCGGCATCAAGGAGAAGTTCCTGGCGGCCAAGCGCGCAGGGGTCCGCGATGTGATCCTCCCGATCGACGTGAAGAGCAATGTGGAGGAGGACCTGACGCCGGAGCAGATCGACGGCGTGACCATCCACTATGCCTCGCATATTGAGGACGTGTTGCACCTGGCGCTGCCGTCCTCGCTCATCGAGGTGGGCCACGATGAAGAGTTGCGCCAGGAGGTTCTGGCGACGGTGGAATAAGCGCGAAGCGGCGTCCGAGCGATATGCTCAGAGGGTGAGCGAAGCGATGCAACGGCTGTTACTGATCGACACCTGCGGTGAGACCGCAGGTGTCGCTCTGTGCCTGGGGCAGCAGGTGCTGGCAGTGGAAGACTTCGTCGCCGGCGATGCGTCCGCCCGGATCGTTGCGGCCGTTCGGCAATTATTGCAGCAGTTGGGCTGGGGGCGTGCGGAGTTGGACGCTGTAGGCGTGGTGGCTGGGCCCGGCTCGTTTACGGGTGTGCGCACCGGATTGGCGGCGGCAAGGGGATTTTGTGAAGCGGCTTCGTTGCGGTTTGCGGCGGTATCGCGGCTGGCTGTGCTGGCTGATGTGGCTGCTGTGGCGGAAGGCTTCGCCGTGCTGGATGCGGGACGCGGGGAGTTTTACGTTCGCGACGTGAGTTCCGCCTGCGAATGGTTGTGCACGCTGGACGAGTTCCCGGAGCTTGTGAGTGGCACCGTCGTCGTTGCCGAGCCGCGGGTTGCGGAGAGACTGATGGCGCGGCGGCCGTTGCTGTATCCGTTGCATGTAGGCGATGCGCTGCCGGAGGTGTTGCGGTGTCTGGCCGTAGGCGGGAGCGATGTGGCGCTGGCAGAGGCGAATTATGTGCGGGGCGAGCAGAACATCTATGCCAAGCCTTCTGTGGGATCCTCACGGTGGAAGTCACAATGAGCCTGGCCATATCCATTCGACCGGCATCGGTGGAAGATGCCGCCGCTGTCATCGAGATAGAGCGGGCCTGCTCCGAGGCACCGCACTGGAGCGAGGCTATCTGGGCGCAGATCCTTGCGCATCATTCGCAGTATGCACTCTATGGCGTGCCACTAGACGGGCCGCGACGGATGTGTTTTGTGGCCGAGCAGGCTGAGGACATTACCGGGTTTATCGTCATCGGCCTGGTGGGGTCTCCGGGCGTCGGCAACGGCGTGGCAGAGATGGAGAGCCTTGCTGTGCGCCAGGATGCGCGAAGGCACGGCGTGGGACGAAATCTGTGCCTTCAGGCTGTGTTCTGGGCGCAGACGATGGGCGCGCAGACAATGCAGCTTGAGGTGCGGTCTGCGAGCGTTGCCGCCATGGCGCTGTATCGTTCGCTGGGCTTTGTCGAGCAGGGCAGGCGGAGCGGATATTATGCTGACCCGAAGGACGATGCCGTGCTGATGGCTCTGCAGCTGACATCAAGGAGCACTTAGGCGAAAGGTATAATCGGCGCATGGTTCGGGACGGATATTTATACGGACTGGCGCTGCTAGTGGTGGCTGTCATCGTCTGGTTCGGAACGCAGTTGGTGATCCTCACGGCGCTGCCTTTGATTCTGGCGGCGTTCTTTGTGTGGTTTTTTCGCGATCCAGCGCGCAAAATTCCGGATGCGCCGGGGCTGATCGTTTCCCCCGGAGACGGCAAGGTGAAAGAGGCGGAGTGGATTGAGACCACGGCCGGCAACCGGCTGCGCATTACCATCTTCCTGAGTGTGTTCGATGTGCATGTCAACCGCGTCCCTATTGGCGGAGTGGTAACGCTGGTGGACACGCGCGAGGGCCAGTTCCTGAACGCGATGAAGCCGGAGTCAGCCGTACTCAATGAGCAAACCATGATCACCATTGACGGAGGCGACTACAGCGTCAGCTTCAAGCAGATCGCCGGCCTGCTGGCGCGGCGGATCGTGTGCAACCTTAAACCGGGCGACCGCGTGGTGCGGGGTCAGCGGATGGGGTTGATTAAATTCGGATCCCGCGTGGATGTGCTGATGCCGGCGGAGGCGGAGTTGCGGGTGAAGGTCGGCGACAGGGTGCGCGGCGGTAGCTCGATCCTGGGACGCATGCCCGCGCCGACGGGCGGACAGAGCTGATGGCGGGCAGTGCTACGGAGATGCAGCGGCCCCCCGCGCAGCGCGGGATGTACATCCTGCCGTCGCTGTTCACCTCGGGCAACATCGCGATCGGCTACTACATCATTGTGCAGAGCATACGGGGCGCCACACTTGGCGACAACTGGGCCTTCGACCGTGCGGCGATTGCGATCGCGGTGGCCATCCTCTTCGACGGCCTCGACGGACGCATTGCGCGCATGACCAACACCTCCAGCGCCTTTGGACGCGAACTCGACTCGCTGGCCGATGTGATTACCTTCGGCGTCGCTCCCAGCCTGTTGGCTTATCTGTGGGGTGTGCGGTTGGTGCCGGAGTCCGGCTATCCGATCATCCATGCTCGGTTGATTCACTTCGGTGTGGTGATCTGTTTTCTCTTTCTCATCTGCGGCGCGTGCCGGTTAGCGCGGTTCAACATCAGCGTGAATCCGCAGCCGCGCAATCCCGGCCGTCCGGACCGCAAGTACTTCGTCGGCATGCCGATTCCCGCGGGCGCGGGCGTGATCGGCGCAGTCATCCACTTCGAGTCGGGGTCGCCCATCGACAATATTTGGATGTCGGCGGTGTGGCTGGCGCTGGTATCGTTCACGGGCTTTCTGATGGTGAGCAGCTGGCGCTTCTGGAGCGGCAAAGAGATTGATGTCGGTGCGCGCAAGCCGGGCCGGTTCCTGGTGCTGCTTGGTCGTGATGGGTGTCGTCTTCGAGTGGTCGAAGATTGCGCTACTGGTGCTCGCGCTGGGCTACCTGATGAGCGGCGTGCTGGCGCGGGTGGCGTACTCGTGGGAGCGGCGCTTCGCGGCGGCGTAAGCGGTGCAGTAAAATCAAAGATGCGCCGGGATGGCGGAACTGGCAGACGCAGCGGACTCAAAATCCGCCGAGGGCAACCTCGTGGGGGTTCGACCCCCCCTCCCGGCACCAACTCGACCGCGACAGGCAAGATTACGGCGCAGCGTGCTGTGCGACGGCTGGTTCCAGCTTCGCGGAGTAGAACGAGGCGTTTTGGAAGCCGGCCTCGGCCTCGCGTGCGAACGAGATCATGTGGTGCGCTACCAGCGAGACGTGGATCACGGTCTCGATGTCGCCCGACTTCAGCGCGGGTTTCGCCATGCTCCAGAAGGTCTTGCGGTAGTCGCTGAAGATTCCTACCTTGACGATCAGCTTGGTCAGCGTGCTGAGGCCGCGCCAGAGATTCGCGAGCGAGAGTTTGCCGGCGGGCGGAATCTCCACGCGGTGCGGATAGGTGTGCTCCACGTTGTAGGCGAAGCGGCGGTAGATGGCCTCCGGCGCGAAGGCGGCGCAGAAGGTGCGACGCCACATGGCGACGACATCCTTGTAGGGCAGCTTGAAGTCGACGTTGGACTCGAGGCCGGTCGCGTCCTCGATGAGGCGGCCCTCGGCCTGTAGGCGGCGATAAAGCGGCGTGCGCGGCAGTGCCTCCAGCAGGTTGATGGTGAGCACTGGAATGTTCGAGGTCTCGATGAACTCGAGGATGCGGTCGGGCGTTTCGTACGTGTCCGTGTCGAGGCCCATGATCATGCCGGAGACGACCTCAATGCCGTAGCTGTTGAGGGTCTTGACGGCCTCGAGAATGGGCATCTCGTTGTTCTGCTGCTTGGACATGGCCTTGAGGGCGGCGGCGTCGGGCGTCTCGATGCCGCAAAAGACGGTCCAGAAGCTGGCCTCGCGCATCATCTCCAACAGATCGGGAGAGCGGACGATGTTGAGCGTGGCCTCGCAGGCGAACTCCAGCGGATACTTGTTGCGCTTCTGCCACTCGATCAGGTGCGGTAGCAGCTCCTTAGCGGCCTTGCGGTTACCGACGAAGTTGTCGTCGACGAAGTAGACCGCGCCGACCGCGCCACTGGCGACGATAGCGTCTAGCTCGCGCAGAATCTGCTCGGGCGTCTTGAGGCGCGGGTTTTGGCCGTAGAGCTCGGGGATGTCGCAGAACTCACAGCGATAGGGGCAACCACTGGAGTACTGCACGTTGGCGAGAAAATAATTCGAGATGCCGGCCAGGTCATACGCAGGAGTGGGGAAGTCGGCGAGGCGCAGACGCTCGGTGGTGGTGAAGACCTTCTGCGCTGCCGGACGTTCCGTGCTGCGTGCCAGGGCGGCGATCAGCGCGTCGGTGGCGTCGCCGAGCTCGCCGACGTGGAGGTAGTCGAAGTCAGGGTAGTACTCATGGCAGCCGGAGACGGATGGGCCGCCCAGCGCCGTGATTTTGCCGAGTGCGTGGGCGCGGCGGTTGATGTCGTTCATCTGCTGGCGCTGGATGTGCATGCCGCTGACCAGCACGGCGTCCGCCCAACGCAGCTCACTGGTCTTCGCAGGACGCACATTCTCGTCAACGAAACGGACCTCCCAGTGTTTGGGAAGATAGGCGGCGATGGTGAGCAGACCCTGCGGCGGCATGAAGGCTTTGACGCCGAGCAACGGATACGCGTGATCGAAGGTGCCGAAAGACGATGTGTAGCGCGGAAAGACACAGAGAATGCGGCGCGTGACCGCAGCGACCTCCGGCGGGATGCCGCGCGGGCACTGCGATGCCTCTTTGATTTGTACCGGCTTTAGGTCGGTGGACATAGGCTATCTGTTATTCATTCTAGAGCGGGTTCGCCGCTTGTGCCTGGCAGAGGCTTTGGCCAGAAGATCGCCATCGAGAGGCAGACTTCAAGGTTCCTGTTCCCGGCTTCCCGTGGGCCAGTTTTCAGTCGCCACCTAGAAGTTCTGCAGCGCGAGGTACTGGTGGATGAAGGCGATAGCCATGCTGCCTTCGCCTACGCCGCTGGAGACGCGCTTGATGGAGTCATGGCGCACGTCCCCGGCGCAGAAGACGCCGGGCAGGCTGGTCTCCAGCGGGAACGGCTCACGCTCCAGCTTCCAGTTGCTCAGGTCGCGTCCGGTACAGATGTAGCCGTTGGCATCGCGCTGCAGTTCCGCGGGCAGCCAGTCCGTGCTGGCGGTTGCGCCGATCATAACGAACAACGCCTGGGCGTCGCGGGTCTGCATGGCCTCCGGCTCTCCGGGGACGCGGCAGATAGTGATCAGTCTCTCCAGGTGGTCGTCGCCTTCGGCGCGCAGGACTTCGGTGAAGGTCTCCAGCTGAATGTTCTTTTTCTGAGCGATCTGTTCGATCAGGTACTGCGACATGGTCAGCTCGAGTCCCTTGCCGCGCACCAGCACGGTGACCTCGGCGGCGTAGTTGGAGAAGAAGACCGCTGCCTGTCCCGCCGAGTTGCCGCCGCCGACGAGGAAGACATGCTTGCCGATGACGTTCATCGCCTCATTGCGCGAAGCGCCGTAGAGCACGCCGCGGCCCTGTAGCCGGTCTACGCCCTCTGCGCCGAGCCGGCGCCAGTTAACGCCGGTAGCCAGCACGACGACGCAGGCCGATACGCGGTCGCCGCCATCCATCTGCACACAATACTTGTTGCCCTCGATGGCCTCCAGCTTCTCGATGCAGCGGGTCGTTACGATCTCGGCACCGAAGCGGCCCGCCTGCTTGAGGGCGCGGTCGCTCAGGTCGTCGCCGGAGATGCCGTTGGGAAAGCCGAGGTAGTTTTCGATGCGCGACGAGGTCCCGGCCTGTCCACCGGCAGCGGTCTTCTCCACCACCAGCACCTTCAGGCCCTCGGACGCGCCGTAGACGCCGGCAGCCAGACCGGCGGGGCCGGCGCCGGCGACCACCACGTCATAGCTCTGCTGGCTGGGCGAGGTGCGAATGCCCAGGTCATTGGCCACCTTGCGCACGGTGATCGGTGGCTCCACGCAGTGGGCGCCATCGATCACCACCGCGGGGGCGTCCTGCAAGAGCGCCGAGCAACGGGGAACGCGATCCGGCTCGAGGTCGCGGTCCACCCACTCGTAGGGGATGCGATTGGCGGCGAGGAAGGCGCGAATCTCACGGCAGTCGCTGTCATACTGCGTTCCCACCATCTGGACGCGCGTGATGGGGAATTCCATGACGAACTGTTGCACCCTGCCCAAGCGGTTCATCATGGTCTGCAGGATCAGAGCACCGCACTTCTCGGAGCTCTGAATCAGTTCGAAGGTCTGCTGCGCGTCGAAGCGGGCCACGCGCGATGGTGCCGTGGCGACAACGGAGGCGAAGGCAGGCGCGCCCATGATGAGAGGAACCTCACCGAAGAACTCGCCCACCTTGTATTCGGTGAGGTGTCGCGAGCGTCCGAAGACCTCTTTGGTCAACTCCATGCTGCCTTCGAGCAACACGAAGAAGTAAGGCTGCTCACCCTCGCGGATGAGCCACTCGCCGGGCTGCAGGCGCACATCTGCGGCCTTCGCAGCCAGTCTCTCCCGCTCCAACGGCTCCAAACAGTCGAAGATCGGTATGCCTTGCAACTCCTGGGCGATAATCATGTAACTATTTTCCCACTCCCGCGTTGATGTCGTGGGAATCAGATGCAGCTGCCGCTCATCCGGCTACAGATACCATGGAATATTGATGACCATGATGCGCTGGTTGCCCCGGACCAGCAGCAGCAGCTTGAGCAGTTGCGCGCGCTGGTTGTGCAGCGGTGCCTGGATCCAGTTCTTCACCACCAGCTCCGGCACCAGGACGGCGATCTGACGCTCGGGGTGTTCGCGCTCCAGACGTAAGATGTGCTCGACGAGCGGAAAGAGCACCAAACGGTAGGGCGACTCGACGAACTGCAGGCTCGGCATGGGCATGCCGGCCGCGCTAAGCGGGGCGGCAACGTCGCGTTGCCACAGATCGGCGATCTGGTCGCGGCAGCCTTCGGCGTCCACATGCACAGCCTCTACGTAGTCGGAGAGCTTGAGCGCGAAACGCAGGCCCTTCTCCGTGATGCGCGTCCAGCCATCAAGGGGCAGCACCACCAACGGGTGCGCGAGATTGGTGATGTCGATCGGGCGGTCGATGTCGATCTCCGCCTTGACGCCGCTGTAGTGGCGCTTGATGGCGATCATCAGCACGATCAGGCCGGGGATCAGGATGGCGGTAATCCATGCGCCGGCGGTGAATTTGGCCACCAGCACGACCGCCAGTGTGATTCCCGTGGCGACCGCGCCGACACCGTTGACGATCATGCGATGCAGGTGTTTGCCCGGCTGGCGGTACCAGTGCACCACCATGCCTGCCTGCGAGAGCGTGAAGGCCAGAAACGCTCCGATGGCGAAGAGCGGAATCAGGCGGTCGGTTACGCCGCCGAAGACGATGAGCAGCAGCGCGGTGAAGCCCACCAGCGCGTAGATGCCATGCGAGTACAGCAGGCGGCGGCCGCGGATCTGAAAGACGTGCGGCAGGTAATCGTGGTCCGCGATGGCGCGGGTCAGGCGCGGGAAGTCCGCAAACGATGTGTTGGCCGAGAGCGCCAGCACCGCCAGGATGCTGCCGATGCCCGTATAGTAGAACCAGCCGCGGCCCATCACGGCGTGAATCAACTGCGACAGGATGGAGTCGTAGCCGGGACCGCTCGGGTCCGTAGCGCCGATGTTATAAGCCCGGCACAGCAGCGCGATGCCGCCGAGGAAGATGGCCAGCAGCAGGATGATGATGGTCAGCGTGCGCGTGGCGTTCTTCCGGGTCGGCTCGCGGAAGGCGTTCACGCCGTTCGAGACCGCTTCCACGCCGGTCATCGCGGTGCAACCCGACGAGAAAACTTTCGCCAGCAGCCAGAGAGTCAGCGTCGCGTTGATGGCCGGCAGATGTGGCGGAGCGACGACCGGAACCGGATGGCCCGCTGAGGTGATGACCTTGTACGCCCCCACGCCGATGGTGATGAGCAGCGTTCCGATAAAGAGATACGTCGGAATCGAAAATACGGCGCCGGCGTCCTTGGTGCCGCGCATGTTCACTAGAGTGAGAATAGCCAGGATCAGCAGGCACAGCGCCAGCAGGTGCGGCTGCAGGCTGGGGAACGCGGAGACCAGGTTTTCCACGCCGGCGGAGATGCCGACCGCGGCGTTGAGGATGTAGTCAATCATCAGCGCGGCGGCGGCGAAGAGGCCCGCAGTGGCTCCGAGGTTCTCCGTAGCTACCGTGTAGCTGCCGCCGCCGTGCGGGTAGGCCTCAATGGTCTGGCAGTAGCTGAAGTAGACGATGAACAGCAGCACGATGATCGCCGTGCTAATGGGGACGATGTAGTGGATGCCGAGCAGGCCCAGCGGGATGAGCAGCGTGAGCGCGGCTTCCGGGCCGTACGCGGCGGAGCTGAGCGCGTCCAGGCCGAAGACCGGGATGCCGGCGACGGGACCGATGCACTCGGCGCGCTCGTCGGATGTAGCCAGCGGTTTGCCGAGGACAACTTCAAAGAAAGACATGCGCGCCTCCGGGCCCCGGTGCGGCGCCCGCAGGCTAGCTTACGCGGGAGACGCATTAGAAAAGTGTAAGGATTTGGCCCGGAGGGCGAGGGTGCAGGGTCGAGGCCGCAAGCCGCGACGGCCTGGATCTCCGGCAGGACGGTGGCCTGCTGCCGTCGCTCAGCCTCTTCGCGTTGCTGTCGCTCTTTCTTCTCGCGGTCCTGGCGCTCGAGCTTTTCCAGCAGTTTGGCGAC
>Ga0302320_10026658_pt1 | contig 11180 bp, 5 predicted proteins | sample Bog_T0_3_FD_202130 | JGI IMG/M metagenome (GOLD analysis project Ga0302320, IMG submission 202130) | Peat permafrost microbial communities from Stordalen Mire near Abisko, Sweden - Bog_T0_3 | ecosystem: Environmental > Terrestrial > Soil > Wetlands > Peat | place: Sweden: Abisko, Stordalen Mire... | reverse complement strand
AAAAATTGGATTTTGCAAAGTAGTTTTGTTGTAATACGAATTTTTGTTAAAAGAATTAAATTATTGTCAATTTTTGTTTTTTTTATTCATAAATTCATAATAAACAATTACAAAACACAAATTTGACTAAATTTTAAAATATTGAAAAACATTCCAAAAATACCTAAAGAAATGGAAGATCAATGGAAATAACGCAACAAAAATGGATGTCAACCACTTTTTAAAAATTTCAAATTTTTTTTTTCTCATTTTTCAAAACGTTTCAATAATTTTTTCGTTATTTTCATTTTTATTGTCCACCTTCATCATCAGTAAAAGGTATCGAATCATTGATTCTATTCCAGGTGTCCCTCGATTGCACGGTTTTCTTCTGCCTCGTTTTTTGTGATTTGCCTAGAGTTTCCAATCTATCCATAATATCTCTTGAATTTTTGATTTTCTTGGGTGCACCTTCATTTGTTTCGTTTTTCTCTTCTGCAGTTTCTTTCTTTTTTTCATTTTTGGTATCTTCTTTTTCCACATTTTTCCCTTTTTTCCCTTTCACTTTCGGCTCGTCTCCTTTACTTGCAACCTGTGTCTTGGCACCCCCTTTCGCTGAATCATTGGTTTTTTCTTTACTATCCACTTTTTTTTCTTGACTATCCATTTTTTTTTCTTGAATTTCGACTTTTTTTTCCTCTTTCTTCGAAGGTTCGATATTTTCTGTTTCTCTGATGATTGGTTTAAAAACTGTTGTGTTTTTTGATGTTTCTTGAGAAGGGACTTGTTGATGTTCTTTTTTTGCTTCTCGTTTTAGTTTTTTGGCTTCTGTTTTCCTTTTAATCGTATCCAATCTGTGCCTATCTTGTTTTTCAAACTCGTTTTCGCTTTTTAAATTCATTAGAAAAAAAGAAAAAAAAATTTTGGAATTTACTCAAAAATGGCATCTATCAATCCCTTTATGTAAGGCTTTGACATATCATCAGTGACCTTCCCAAGCACTTTATAACATGTTATTTTGACTGTCCTGTTAAGTTCTTGCTTATTCATTGAAAGGAATCTTAAGAAATTAGTAAACTCAAAGAATTTCTGCGTTTTTCCAAATGCTGTGATAAAAGAATTTAGGTTTTGCAAGGTCAGCACATATTTTTTGGTATATACATATTCTTCTAGAAGTTCATCAAACAATGAGGGCAAGGTGTGCGGGTTGGTGTTGATGGCTTCAATGGTAAGAGAGAATATGGTCTCATCAAAGTTGAAAAATGGACTTGCTTTAAATTGATTATATATCACGAGAAATTCTTCGCCTGAGTCACTGAAGGTCTTCAAACCAACGAGATAATCTCTTAGAGTGAATTCCAATTGATTGTTCACGAAATCATAGAAAACCAATTTAGAAAATTTATAGACTTGATGAGTGTTTAATTTCTCAATGAAATCCATATAGAAAGAATGAGCTTCACTTGCTTCTTTTTTCTTTGGACCACTGGAAGTTGTTTCCTGAGCTTCATGTTTCTTTTTTTCAGTATTTTCTATTGATTTTGCTTGATTTTCAGGCACTTTTTCTTCCTTTGTTTGAAGATTTTCTGGTTTTTCTTTTGATTCTTCTAAAAGAAGTTCTGGTTTCACATTCTGTGATTTTAGATGTTTCCTTGCTATTAAAAACTCCTTGATTTTCTCGAAAATCCCCATATAAATTTCCTGTCTTCCTTGGAAAATTAGCAAATCCAAATAAGAATCAATCAAAGATAAGTCATAATCCCATTCGTAGGTTTTAAGGAATAGTCGGAATAGACTTTCAATGTCTTCTGAGAGCCCTTTATAATCTTTAAGATGTGAGAATAGTTCCTTTACTGAATCTTGACTGATTTTTATCTTATTTTTGATGATCAAATGGATAAATTCCAGCATAGTCATGCCCAATTTTTGCTTTTTGAATACTTCTATGCATGATGAAACTGTTTCATCTGACACCTCAATATTGTATCTGATCAAATGAGCTATTGTCCTCTTGAAGCATTTTCTATTATAATTGATCGAACCGAAATAATATTTAAAAAGATTGAGATAAGCTTCTTGTGGTAAATCATAATCAATATTTGTGGCTTTCAAATAGTTATTATAATCTTTTGAACTGGGGCCTGATTGGCATGTGAACTCCACTTTTAATTTATCTACTGGATCTAATTTAATATTCTTTTCAGAAATCAAAATCTCCAGGATAGAAGCCCCTTCCATTTGAGTTTTTCCAAAACTATCAATGTATGATAAAGCCAAAAGCAACTGTTTCTTGATATTTTCATTTTCCTTAAGGCTAATTCTCACTACATTCAAAATTTCCTTTAAATCATAGGATCTATCCGAAAATTTCTCAGCCCAGAATTTCAAATATGGTGTTTCTGACAAAGATCTTTGTTTTAATTTGAGCTCAATTTCTTTTCCTTTTTCAATTTCTTCTCCTTCCTCATCAAATGATGGTCGTTTCATCCCTTCGAAAACTCCTTTAGTTTGTCTTTTGTGTTGAACGTTGATTCTTTCATAGAAATTATCATCATTTTTGTACCTTTTTTCTTTTTTAAATAGTTTCTCTTGGCCGAAAGGTTTGGCCTCCCTTTTCTTGCTCATAGCTTCACTTTTTATAAATGCTGATCTATAAAGAGGGTCTTCTTGAAAGAGGGACTTTTTCATTTTATTGAGCTCATTATCACTCAACACACCTATTTCTTTTTGTTGTGCTTCATCTTCCTTCTTCTTCTTTTCTTCGATTTCCTTGAGTTTTTGAAGATAAACCTTGAACCCGCTTTCCATATCATTTTTTTGAACTTCATTATCATAATCTTCATCAATGTCATTGACTTGTTTCATTGTGGAGAATCCTGCCTTTGGCTTTATTTCCAATTTCACTTTATTATTTTTTTCTAGTTTTCCTTTATTTTCTTTTTGGATTTTCGCTTTTTTTTCTCTTTCAACCTTGAAAGTTAATTTCTTCATTGTTTGGAACCTTCTTGTCTTTAAAGATTTTTTCCTAGAAATCTTTTTTTTTTTCTGTGTTCCAATCGTGGCCAATAACTCTTTTCTTTTCCGTATTCGAATCTTCTCATCTTGTTTTCTGACACTGGGATAAAGAACACTTCTATAATAGCTTAATGGGATGTTTGTTGGCACTAGTCTGTTTTTATCAGTAACTCTGGCCACATACATTTTCCCAAATTTCCTAGCCACATGAAACCCTCTTTTTATCAATCCTTTTCTCACCATGTTTTCATCTATTACTCCATAAACCCAATTTTCCCTTGCCTCTGCGAATTTCTTCAATTCATCATTTGAATGCAAAACGAATCGATCGAATCTTCGATCAAAGGAGGTCTTTTCATGAAGATCAGAAAGTGATTCTCGATAAGGCTTGATGAAATTGTACATCATTTGTAAGGCTTTCTTCATATCATTTAAGTTGGAATTGGGATTTGATTGGTTTTGCCAACCGTTCTTGACCATTTTTTCGAACTTCCCATGCAATTCAGTGTAGGTTGATGGAACTGCTTCTTCTGGATATTGAGTTAATTGGGCATCGTTCAGGACTTCCAGGAAGTTTTTCTTGATGTTGTAAATGAAAACGTCATAATTGCGGTTGATGAAAAATTTAGAGGCTATATCATTTTTTTCATCAGTTTTCAGGGAAAAATCATAGGTGTTCTTTAATTTCAGATTTGAAGCTAAGACATTGAATGAATCAGGGTGAATTTGCAACTGATTCATTTTTTTCTCATATTTGTGGTTATATCCAATGAAAATGTCTAATTTCTCGCCATTTTTTGGATCTGTTTCATGGAATTTCATTTCAAAAAAAGATAAGTTTTTTTTCAGAATTATTTCATCTCTATTTGCATTAGATTCGTAATTTGACAATGCGTCCTTAAGACAATTGAAAACATTATGATTTGGTGAACTTTTCAAAATCTCAACTAAATTCTCTTTAATGTAGAAGTCAAAAGAGTCTTGTGAAAGAGTTGAAATGAAATATTTGAACAAATCATTGAGATTTTTCGAGTTTTCTTCCAATCGAGCCAAAATCATAACAGTCAAGGCAAATGCCACTTGAGATTCAGAATAAGTTTTACAATTCATGATAAGATCTATCAAGAAGATTGTTAATTTATCGTTGGAGGAAATCTTATATTTTTGGAAAAGAAGTTGATGTAGATGATTATGGAAAATTTCCTTCTCTTCTGAAGAATGAGAACCTCCCCAATAAATATGGGTAAAGGCTTGGTTCCAAGTTGCAAGGTTCAGTTTTGGCTAAAAAAGATAAAATTGTAATTTAATTAAAGTAGTTCATTACGAAAAAATGTTGGTCTATTTGGTAGATTCTAGCACTATGGTAGAAAAATGAGATGTAATCAAGATCCTGCCAATTCTTCAGATTGGTAATAACTTGATAATAATCATTTTTGCTTCTGATGGATGGATGAAAGCCAGACGTGAAAAACCTCTTATGATATTGCAAAAACTGTAATTTCATTAAAAAAAAATATTTTTTTTTAAAATTGGGAATTTTAAGAACCTCAAGAATCTTCCCCATCTCAGGGTTTTTCAGATAAGCTTTTAAAATCTCATCTGAATCGAAGTTTCCAATTAAATAAGGGTTCATTTTGAAGAAATTTTTGTTAAAAAAAATATGGGCATGAGGCAAAAAATCAGGATTAATTAGCAAATATCTGAAATCCTTGGTGTGAATAATATCATAGTTTTTCTCCGAAAAAGATTCTATGACCATATTGACAATCCGGAGCCTGTGTTTCCCTAGTAAGGCAAAGTCTTTCTTGTCTTCCACGTTTTTGATCATTCTAAAGATTTCCTTTCCAATCAGCATTTTATAGTTTTTAACTTGACTATCATATAAGAGTCCTTTATTGGTGGGGCCTGGTAATCTGAAAAAATCAGATTTTGCCTTGCCCAGTCTATGAAGGATTTCCTTGATATATATCTTCTGTTTTTTGGACTCCAATGGAAGTTCGAAAGTCTGTTCTTCTAAAGATCGAGGGAACATTTTCATTTGAGTGGCCATTTTTCTCTTCATAACTCGATACAAGAAACAATTATTGTGTTTCTTATAGATTAGCTTGAATATGTTAAACATCATTTCATTCTTTCCAGCAAGTGGGTTTATCATCTTGATTTTAAACTTCTTCTTTGTTGCCATTTTTGCATTTTTCAGAATTTCTTCCTCTGTCGGTTCTCCGAGTTGGAACTCTGGAAAGTTCCCCCTTTCTGTATCAGATTCTCCTTCATGAGAATAAATGAAAATTTTAGGGAAGTCTTTTGGAGAAATTTCATCCACATCTTTGATTTGGAACGCAGCATCTGGAGGGGGTATTCCCATTTTTTTTTTTTTTGACTTTATTTTGATTTCGGGTATGCTCAATTCATCCTCAACTTCTTCAGTTTTTTCCTCCGCAGCTGGAGCAGGCTCCTGTGTCGTGAATGCATAACGAGGAAAGAACGAAAAGCACCCTTGGGGTCTTTTCAACAATAGTTTTTTTGAGAAATGTATCATTTTTTCATTAAAAATTTAAATAAAAAAATTATTTATAATTAGTTCGTTTTTGAACAAAAAAAGACACAAACAAAATCTTCTTGGGAAGACATTATAAATTTGTATTATTATGAGCAATCTCTATCGATATTTAAGGAATACTATTTTTTTTCCTTTCTCCAATAAAAAAAACAAACATTTTCTCTATGTTTTTTTATATAAGAAATAAGCTGAAAAAAAAATCATTTTGAATTTATAATTATAGTTTTTGAAAATTTATTTTTCATGTCTGCCAAACATCTTATCTGCGAATTGTTCGGGTTGCCTAAGGATGTATAGCTCTTTTTCATAGATAAATTTCGTTAATAATAATTTTCATAGGAAACGATTTTTGAAGATTTCGGCTGTGCTTTACAACAAACCATTCTTTTACATGGGAGAGTATTCATCACAGAAAAGCACATTTGTTTCTATGCGAACATCATGGGCCTAAAAACAAAAGTAATAAATTTGCTTTTAAGAATTAATATCTTTAATTTTTTGGAATTTTCTTGAAATTAGCAAGTGATTAGCTTCAATGATGTTCTCAATATAGAGAAAAAGGCAGTCTTTGGTTTCATCCCCAACGCGATTGAAATAATTTGCAAAAATAATAAATCCTATTATTTTTGTTCCTTTTCCAAAAGAAACGCAGCTTACAAATTGATGTATTGCCTTTGGAAGGAAGAGCCCTACACTCAAGATGAATGTGACCAATTTGATGAAGATGCAAATGATAACAATGATTTGCCCACACAATCTGAAATTCCGCTCAATGAAGAAACCACTAAAATCAACGAAATCAATTTCCTTCAAACCGATCCTTCAGATAAACAAAAGGAACTTCTCAAGGTCGTTCTTCCAATAACAGTTGACAAGTTTTTTGAGTTGTTTTTTGCTGATGATGCGGTTTTTTCGCTTGCCGAACATTATAAGTTGAAAAATGAAAGGGATATCAATTTATCCAAATGGATTGAAAATCCAGAGATGGGGATCCATACAAGGGAATTGAAAATGGTGATAAATGTGAAAGAAAATCCTTTGAGGGATCATTCCAGATGTTATAAGGTACAAAGCTATAAGAAAGAAGAGGGTCAATTGACAATTAACAGCATGACCAAAAATCTTGATATTCCATATGGAAGTTGTTTCCAGGTAGAAGAAAAATGGGAAATCACGCCTTATGAGAATGATCGAGAAAAATGTATGTTAAGATGCCTAATGTGGATAGTTTTTAATAAATCGACATTGTTCAAGAATTTCATTGAATCGAAAGTCACGGAAGGGGTTAAGAAGGATTATGATTCTTATATGGCCAACATTAAAGAAAAAAACATTTTTGGAGGGTTAACCAAGAAAAAAAGTGGATCTTGTCAGCCTGAATTTGAAATATCCAAAGTAATTGAAAACCTTGATGAAAGCCAAAAAATTTTTTCTCATAATTTAAATAAAAAACAATTGAAAGGCTTGGAGAAAAAGTTGAATGTCAACATTCAGAGGGATGACTTTGACGCAATGATGAATGAAATCAAGACTATAAAAACTTTTTCTTTTATTAACGCAGCTGTTTTCTTAACTTTGATCATGGTATTTCTTATTGTGCTTTTCTTCTTGATATTATCGATCAAAGAATTGAACTTCAAGCTGGATAGTTTCACTAGTCGACTTCAATTTAACCATTACTTGAAGAATGAAACTAATATAATTAATACAGAACTTTGATAGAATTGTTTTTGTTTTCAAAAGGAATATTAATAGATTTTCAGCTGATTTTTTAAATTTATATTTTTCTTTAAAATAAAAATTCATTCTTTTCTCAAATAAATTAATTTATATTAATATGAGCTGTAGAATCATATAATTGCTTTTCTGTAGGTGAAGAATTGAGAACACCCTCATTTCCCCTATTCGTTTTCTTTTGTTCTTCATCTATAATCCCTTGATTACTTGGATTAAAAATAGGAACTGGTTCAAAGTCTTGAGATTTTAGTTCAATGTCTTTGGATTGTGTTTTCCTTTTGCAAATAACCACAACCACAATCACCAAAACCACAATGAAGAAAAACATGAATATTGAGAACAAGATGGCAAACAATTGAGAGTTGAATCCAGAATCAGTTGATGTTGCATTAGCTTCTGCTTGAATTTGATCATCAGTTCCGACATAATATTGGGTTGGAGTTTGATAAGTGACCACGAAAAAGTCTGGAAGATTTCCATTGGGGGAGCTTGATTGAAGTATTCTGTTTTTGAGAGTGAATACAATATCTAATTTGACATAATAAGAGTTTGAATTTACAGCAGAAACATTAATTGAAATATTCAACACAGATGGATTCGAGTTATCTTCATTTAATATTGGAATGGTTATTACATTAGAACTTGAGTCCACGAATTCAATTTGATCGTTATTTACATTTAAGGCGTAATTGGTGTAGTTGTTCTTGATGACTATGTTCTGCAATTTGGATTTTGATAGGTATTTCTCTTCTATTTTTGTTGAAATGTTCAGAGATATATTTGAGCTCACAGTTTTGGCTTCATCATCAGGCAATTTGGTTTCTGTTAAATTTAAATTACAAGATGTTTTATCAGCAGAAAGATCTGTTCCATTTCGGCAAACTTGACATATTCCATTATCATTGGAATAAACAAGGCAATAGTTGATGATATCGACACAACTTGCAAGGTTGGCAGTGAGAGCTTTTTGAACTTGGCATGCAAAACAGCTTTGATTATCGGAATAGTTCAAACAATATTGTATTGGATTTGCACATGCAACTTTTCCCTCGGTGAGATTATAATTAGCAGTGCAATTAATGCATAAAGCATCATCTGAATATGACTCACAATTCGAGATAATTGGAACGCAAAACGTCTTATTTACTGTTAAGACAGTATTATTTTGGCAATTCAAACATTTAGTGTCATCTGAATAAATCTGGCAATCTGTAATTGGAATGGCACATGCAGTTTCCTCCTCAGTCAACAGGGTGTTGTTGGTGCAATTGAGACATTTCAAATGATCATTTATCGAGGAACAGTTATTAATTGGTGTAACACATGAAAAATTTGTAACTGATAAAATCTTCGAGTTTCCACATGTCAAGCATGTTGAATTGTCTGAATAAGATGTGCAATCAGTAATTTGATTAACACATAATTGTTTTGAAATGGTTAAAGCTTTTAGCACAGAACAAGTTGAGCAATTTTTATCATCAGAATAGGTCTCACAAGATGGGACAGAATCTGCACAAGCTATTTTACCAATCGTTAATTCCAAAGATAAAGATGAATTGCACTGTGAACATAACTCATCATCTGAATATTCTGTACAATTGTCGATTGGTGTGGCACATGCCAACTTATTCTCTGTCAAAATAGTGTTATTGCCGCATGTAAGACAAAATCCATTATTTGTGTAATTGATACAATTAGTTATTAGAATTACACAGGTTTTGTTATCAATTGACATAATTGCTGAGCTAATGCAACTTTGACATATTCCATCATCGTTATAGGCATAACAATTATATATAACATTGACACAAGTATTCTTAGATGTTGACAAGACTTTGGTTCCTGAGCAAGCCAAACAAATTCCATTATCATCATATTGTGAGCAACCGCTCACGTCTGCGCTAACACATTTGTTTTCGCTTGTAGAAACGGCAAAATTATCTTGGCAAGTATGGCAGGTTCCATCATCTGAATAAATTATGCAATTCGAGATAACCGCAGCACAACTGGTTTGGCTCATAGTTAGAGCAAAGTTAGTGGTACAAATCTGACAAGTAAAATTATCATTATACACACTACAATCGTTAATATTTGGGGCACAAGCTATCTTCCCAATAGTCAAAATAGTGGAGGTGTTACATGAGGAACAATTAGAGTCATCTGAATATGTCAGACAATTTTGGATTGGTTTCACACAAGCTAATTGTCCTTGAGTGAGAGCAGTTGTGTTATCACATTGCGCACAAATTGTTGAATTGGCATTTTGATTATAATCATAACTAGTGCAGTTTTTTATATTGGGAATCAGGCAATATTCTCCACTTATAGATAGCACCAAGCTAGAATCATTGCATTTTTGGCAAGTTCCGCTTGAAAAATTATAATTTTGACAATAAGGAATACTGCTGAAACATATCGTTTTGTTTGTGTTCATCATTTCTGTTGTAGGAGAGCATGAAAGACATGAATATGAGACATGTCCTTGAGAATTATAGAAGGTAGCATATTGGTAGTTATCAGTATAATTGAATTCTGAGAATAAATAGGAATTATCAGAAAAAGCAATGACTGATGCATAGAAACTTGTTTCTGAAGTAAAAATATCAGTATTTTGATTTAAAAAGCCACCAATAGAATTGACTTCAACTTGCTTCACATACCGAATCCAGTTGCTATCGACAGTCGCATAATAGAGAAGACAAGTTCCATTCGAAAGGCAATATACGTCTGGTCCCGTAGTGCTGTCTTTTGTAGCACTTGTGGAATCTAAGAATGTACAATTTGTCTGAAGTGTGCCCGTGGAATCGAAAACTGCGTAGGCATAATTTGGGTTATTGAGGTTGCTGGTATAACATTGCCAACCTGCCACTGCCTCCTGAGATACTGGATTGATGACCAGATTCATATATGATTCATGATAAGAACTCCCACAAGAAAGGGAAACCACAGAAAGTTGATTCCCAGATAAATCCAAAATTTTGGCATAGCTAAAGCATTGGGTGTTTGAGCCGTTAGTAGCAACATAGGCTATTGTGAGCTTATTCTCAGTTATTTGTTGGAGGACTGAATAATAAACGCTGCTGCTTTCACAGATCACGCAAGTATAATTAACAATCACTACTCCAGTCTTGTCAAAAGTTGAAAGGTAAACTTCATTGTTATTTAGTGTTGCCAAAGCAAAACCACCATTCACTAAACTCGTCATCGAAAACTCACCATCCATATAACTGTAGGTATTGTTGAAAAGTAGGGAGGCATTATTATCGTAAATTTGATAATGAAAGCCAGCTTTATTCCAAGCTATCACAAAGCCCCCTTCTGATAGAGCCACTGCTTGGAAATAAGAAATCGTTTCCGTTATTGCGTCTGATACTTGATACAATGATGAATAGTTCCCAAAAGGACCAGTCAAATTGGCTGAGTATAGTTGATACATGATTTGACCATTCGTAACACCTCCAAGCGCGATTTTTCCGTCAGATAAAAGAAGTCCTGATAATTGGTAAAGATTAGTGCTGAGGATTTGAGACGTTGTGGGCACTATTCCATTGTTTAAAGAATATGGGAGAAGGAAAGCAAAGAAAAAAATGAAGTTTTTCATTAAAACCGAGGAATATTTTATTTTAAATGAATAAAAATATTTTTGTTTATAAAAAAACATGGAGTTTAAAACATAAAAGCAGAAAATCTTTGCGTTAATTCAAGAAAAATATATTCGATTTTAGGTTGTACACTTGCATTTGACCGATATTAAAAAAAAAGCTTAAAACAAAAATAATTGTGTTAGTTTTGAGTTTTTCCGGTTGACTTTATCTAAAAATTTCAAAAAAAAATTATTATTTCATGATAAAAAAGAGAATGGTTTTTATTACTTTAAAATATTAAAAAC